>Ga0315288_10008036_pt1 | contig 13341 bp, 13 predicted proteins | sample YL17G11_20_MG_FD_203454 | JGI IMG/M metagenome (GOLD analysis project Ga0315288, IMG submission 203454) | Sediment microbial communities from Yellowstone Lake, YNP, Wyoming, USA - YL17G11_20 | ecosystem: Environmental > Aquatic > Freshwater > Lake > Sediment | place: USA: Wyoming | collected...
CTCCCACTCCTACTCCTACACCAACTCCTACTCCTACCCCTACGCCAACTCCCACACCAACTCCTACGCCAACTCCTACGCCAACTCCTACCCCTACTCCTACTCCCACACCAACTCCTACTCCTACGCCAACTCCTACTCCCACACCAACTCCTACTCCTACGCCAACTCCTACTCCTACGCCAACTCCTACTCCCACACCAACTCCTACTCCTACGCCAACTCCTACTCCCACTCCTACTCCTACACCAACTCCTACTCCTACCCCTACGCCAACTCCCACACCAACTCCTACGCCAACTCCTACGCCAACTCCTACCCCTACTCCTACTCCCACACCAACTCCTACTCCTACGCCAACTCCTACTCCCACACCAACTCCTACTCCTACGCCAACTCCTACTCCTACGCCAACTCCTACTCCCACACCAACTCCTACTCCTACGCCAACTCCTACTCCCACTCCTACTCCTACACCAACTCCTACTCCTACCCCTACGCCAACTCCCACACCAACTCCTACGCCAACTCCTACCCCAACTCCTACCCCTACTCCTACTCCCACACCAACTCCTGCGCCTGTGCCCGCAGGTGTCATATGTTTTCCGGCAGGCACACCCATCATGACCGATCAAGGGCCCGTCGCCATTGAGAAAATAAACACGAAAATCAACACAATTCGACATAAAAAAATAGAGGGCATTGTAAAAACAAAATTGAAGACCAATTATTTGGTTTGCTTTGAAAAGAACTCACTGGGTCCCAACGTGCCGTGCAACCGAACACTCATGAGCGGCAATCACATGGTTTATGCAAATGGAGCAATGAGGAAAGCAAAGGAGCTATTGCAAATGGTGAATTTCAATCGGATTTACAAGGTGAATTATGACGGTGAATCCATGTACAATGTCTTAATGGAGAAACATGAGACCATGTTGGTCAACAATATGGTGTGCGAAACGCTGGATCCAACCAACAACATTGCCAAATTGCATCATCATTTGAAAACCGTGAAACAGGAAGAACATAAATTGATCATTGATGGTTTTAATTTGAACTGTGTGGTCGAACAAACTCAAACCAACCATTCTGCGTTAGGTTTAGTTGGAAGTGGATATGTTCAGAGAGGAAGGTTGAACCAAGGCGTCAAACGGAACATGGTTTACAATGTGTATAGATGATGACACTGGATGCATTTAGGCAACCCCACGCATGAATGGTAACCGCCATTTTGTATAATAAATAAAATATCACAATTATTTATAATACTAACTCATGACATCATTGGGATATTCATCTGTTCCTGGGGTCAAGGTTCTGCAACCCAACATCGCCGGCGGGGCCAATCCTTCCAACTCGCATTTCACCGACCCGTATCCACAGTTTTCTAGCAAGGTTGGGGCCGTCGCGGGTTGTGGTGGATCCGGTGGAAGTGCCAGTGCTCTGAATGCAAACCCCGGATACACCATGGAGAAGCAAACCGGAGGCAATGTGCATCGGCGCGGAGGATACAAGAAGAGGCGCAGCAATTCCAAAAAGTCCAGAACGTCCAAAAAGTCCAGAACGTCCAAATCCAAAAAATGCAAGAAGCGCTGCATGTGCCGCGGAACTTGCCATTGCCGGCGTCAATACCGGAAGCGCTCCATGCGCGGAGGCATGTCATCACTATCTCCGGCTCCATTTTCGGGTGGAGCAAATGCGCCACACCATCAATTCATGGGCGGAGAACCCGTTTCATACAACTTTGGGATTGGCTCCGCCAAACCACTTCCCCTGGACCTAATCGGCACCGCAACCCCGGGTCCCATGATGAACATTCACAACAATTGCGGCCCGAATAATGGCATGGTGAGCAAAGGCTTAATCCTTTAAACGCTGAGTGAGGATTTAACACAATAATATATTATTTTATAACAATATATTAAGCTAATAACAACAAGGGGGCACCAAACATCACGATGACTTCATGCACCGCAACCGCACCCATTGACATTCCAACCGGTTCCAATGTCAATCCAATAAAGGGCACATTCAATCTCGTCTACTCTCCCGACATGTGTGCCGGCGCATCGTTGACCGTTTCGGATGACCGCACCCATTTGTCGCTGTCCTGCAGCGGGTCCGGTTCGGCCATTTCATTTTATGGCAAACCGTTCGTGCCGTCCGAAATTCGCATTTACGCGCCGTCATTGCACACCTACAACGGAACCAAGGCAGACGCCGAATTGCTCATCGTTCACACCCCGAGCTCATCCGGATCGTCCGATGGGTTGATTGTCAGCGTGCCCGTTTCTTTGGCCTCATCCGGAAATGTGGATTTGGCCGCAATCATTCAGGCCTCCAACACCATCCACGTGGCCACCCTCTCAATCAACCCTTCCGTGCCCATGAATTACGACGTGAATGCAAACACCTTCATTCCAAATAAGCCGTATTACGTGTATTATGGTACGCTTCCATATGATTCATGCAGTGGAAATTATTATTACGCGGTGTTCGCCGACCCGGTTTCTGCCGCAGGGCCATTGAGCGCGCTTGTTGCCAGCAACATTGCCTCCGTCCAACAATCCATAAAAACGAATTTGCAAAAGAGCAGTGCCGGTCCTGACACTGGCGCGGATTCCGCCGGTTCCGGAACCACAGATGATTATGTGTTATTTGAGATGGTCGGGGACTGCGACGACGATGATGACAGCAGCGGTTCTGGATCTGGATCTGGGTCCAAGCCAAACATTCGAACACCCAAATCGTCCATGGGAATGAATATTGTGTGGGGAATCCTAATCGCACTGGTTTTGCTGGGCATTTCATACATGTTTTTGACCAGTGATGACACCGCAACCAAACCACCGGTCAATCAATATGGAGTAAATGTAGCGTCTGCTCTGCCATGAGAACCCGCCAACTCAATAGAATGTCATGCGCCAACATGGCATTCTCTAACAATGCGATTTTGTATCATTTTTGCGGGCATTGCGTTAGATCGCAGTGTAACCAAGCGTGGTTTGGTCCAACGCACTGGGACGAAAGGACGCCGTGGCACTGCCGACCTGGGTGTCGGCGAGGGGCGCCCGGATCGCAACCATTTGTTCTTCCAGCGTCACGGGAAACTGGTTGTAAGCGCTGAGCGCTTCGCTCTTGCGCTTCTCGCTGGGCACGTAGGATTCAATTGCCGCGCTGCCGGTGGTTGCACTGGAACGGCGAATGAGCACGTATGCCGCAAAGAGAGACAATATTCCCACCACCGGATGAGAGTGCATGAAGAACGACAGTGCAAACAGGACCACGATAATGTTTCCTAAAGGCGTGTCCACATAGGGGGCAATGACATGAGGAGTCGGCACGTTCAACACAATGTACAACACAATGAGCACCGTCAGCAGCATTTCGTGCTTGCGGGAGTTTTTGAAGACATCGCGCATCATTTGATTCATTTGGACGAGAGATTTTAAAATAGTGTTATTTATTTTATAATTATATCATATTATTTTTTTTTGTTTAAAATTGAAACATGCATAACATGCACAATACACCACAGCACTAACAAACCACAACAACCACAACCACCACAACAACCACAACCACCACAACAACCACAACCACAGCCACAGCCACAGCAAATGGCGACGACTGCGACCAGCGAGGTCGCCACTTATTTGGGCCCCCGCGGATACACCATCCACAAGGAGAACCTGGACGAAGACGAGCGCAAATACATTCGCACGGAACTGACAATACGCCCGCACATTCCTAAAGCGCCGGTGCAACCGCCCGCTTATCCGATTTATCGCGAATCTCCGCTAAAAATGTATGTGCCGCGATACTTCGGAATCGGCGCATACGGTCCTCCCGAAGCCATCAAAATTGGTCCCGGCACCCCCTTGCACGCCGGTCTCGCGTTCCAAGGCGAAATGCGCGACTACCAAAAGGACATCGTGCGAAAGTATTTGAACCACGTCGGCACCGGTGGCGGCGGTTTGTTGGACGTGGACCCCGGCAAGGGCAAAACGGTCATGGCGCTCTACATCCTGGCCCAGCTCCGCCGAAAAACGCTGGTCGTCGTGCACAAATCCTTCTTAATGAACCAGTGGATTGAGCGGATTGAGCAGTTTCTGCCGGGCGCGCGAGTGGGCCGCATCCAGGGGCAAATCGTCGACATTGACAACAAGGACATCGTGCTCGGCATGCTGCAGTCGCTCTCCATGAAGGAGTACCCCGCCGACATGTTTGACAGCTTCGGCCTCACGGTGTTTGACGAGGTGCACCACATGGGCGCCGAAGTGTTTTGCCAGTGCATGATGAAAGTCAACACGATGTACACGCTGGGGCTGTCGGGCACCATGCAGCGCAAGGACGGACTGACCAAAGTGTTCAAGATGTTTCTGGGCGACGTGGTGCACAAGGAGAAGGCGGCGTCCGAGCACCGCGTGATCGTCAAGGCAATCAATTACTGCGTGGACGACGCCGCGTTCAACGAGACGGAATACGACTATCGCGGCAATCCGAAGTTCAGCACCATGATTTCGCGCGTGTGTGATTACGCGCACCGCAGCGAGTTTATCCTGCGGGTGTTGCAGCGGGAACTGGCCGAAAACCCGGAGCAGCAAGTCATGATTCTGGCGCACAACAAGTCGCTGCTGACGTATTTGCACAAGGCCATTGAGCACCGGGGCATTGCCGACGGATCCGTGGGATATTATGTCGGCGGCATGAAGGAAGCCGACCTGAAAGCCAGCGAGTCCCGCAAAGTCATCATAGCGACGTATGCCATGGCATCCGAAGGGCTCGACATCAAAACGCTGACCACGCTCATTATGGCATCCCCCAAAACGGACGTGTGCCAGTCGGTGGGGCGCATTCTGCGCGTGAAACACGGGCGTCCGCTGGTCATCGACATCGTGGACCAGCAAGACATCTTCCGGAACCAGTGGCACAAGCGACGGGCTTACTACGTCAAGCAAAACTACGACATCCTCATGACGGACAGCCCGACATATGATGCGCACAACCCGGTGGAATGGACGCCGGATCATGTTGCTAAAATCAAAACCAAGGATGATTCTAAATCGGTGACCAATCCAAAATTGAACAAAGAAGAAGGTCCAAGACCCAACGAAGGACCCAAGGCAAAGGGCTGGGCAGGCCTTCCCGTATTATAAATTAGTATTATAGGAATCCATGTGCTTTGGCAACATCTTCAGGTATCCAAAACCTGCCTTCCCTATTTTCGGTGTCTAGCCATCGGGGTGTAGACGGGTAATCTGTCATAGCAATTATTATTTTAAAATCATAAAAAAAGTGTTAGTATTTTTATGTTTTTTTTGGTTTGGCAGCACACAACATTATTCAGAACTCAAAGTTGGTGGTATCAGGGGCTCTTCCAGGGTTGCGTTGTTCATGGCATGCATTACACATAAGCGCGAATCCGACGTTTGTGGGCGTATGGCAGATGAAGTCGGCACGGTCATCAAGCCCAGCATGACAGTATTCGCAGCGACCGAACTTGTGAGGAGACATGGGATGCGGTGATGAATAGTAGTGGATGCAATCATGACACATCAGTCCAGGAGTAAAGGTCACGGGGTCACGTATGAAGTCGTTGGGTTCATCCAGTCCGGCATCACACGAGACACACAGACCGAATTTGTGCTCGTCGAATTTCTTCATGCGCTCTTCCACTGGAAGTTTGTATCCGGGAACATGTTGTGCGGCGGGTGCGGCTGACTCTTCTTCTTCTGACTCTTCGTCATCTGACTCTTCTTCGTCTTCGTCTGAGAATCCGGGTCTGTATTCGTCAGGGAATTCCCGTTTGAAACCGCAGGGGTGACAGAGGTATGCGTCAGTTGGATTCAGACCCATGCGGTGGTGCATTTTCATGGTGTCAACCTTTTTGCCACAATCATTGCACACCACGTCGGGTTTTGGCTCTGGTTCTTGCTCTTCGTGCTCTTCTTTGTCTTCTTCGTGGTCTTCGTGCATTGGGGTCTGCTGCATTGGAATGCGGGGAATGAAGATGGCGTCATTCGGGTTCGGAATGCAGATGGGTTGTCTCGGGTCGGCGAACCGAAACAGGTTGGAGAACGCCAGCATGTTCACCAGGCTCCACACTTTTTTGGACACGTGATGCAGACGACCAAACGCGTCTTCTGCCACGGTTCGTGAGTCTTTGAATTGCTCAGCCAAAATTGACATCTTGACGGAATTGTGACCCATGATGTCGCCTCTTGACAACCCAATGGACTTCAACGCAGCATGGGCTTCGGAGAAGCTTTGGCCAACCCCCAGCAGCAGTTGCGACGCATGACGCTGCTCGGCGGTCATTTCATGCGGGGGCAGTTGCACAAACTGCAGACCAATGTAGGCGTCCGTGTTGTCAAACGCGTCTTCGTGGTACCGGGCCGCAATTACATGCACCTGGTCCAAGGTCTGCATCATGCACGAACACTCGCGCATGTGGATTTCGGCCAGCATTTTCGCAACATCCTCATTGGAAGGATCCAGGCCGGACAACGGGGAAACATTGGCGCACACATTGGTGCGCATCTTTTTTGAAATGAATTCAGCAAGGAATTGATATTTGGCAAGAACCGCGTTTTTGGAACGAAGATAGGCAAACATTGTTCGGATCTAATGTGGTAGATTGGATAAACACTGCGTCCAATTAGCATTCGATTGATTTCAATTCAATTTTTTTTGAATTGATTTTTAAATATTCATTGCATTCACATTTTCAATAATCTCTGCCATATCCATGCCCATTGTCGTAATAAAAACACACGTTGGGAACATACACACAATTGGCGTGGGTCAATGCTCGCAACCAACAATCATAATCTTCTTCGCCATTTGGAACGCACTTCATGTTGTTTATTTTGTCCAACACATCTTTTCTGATTAAGACGGAACTACAGATGATGCAATTGTGAATGCGTATAAAATCCAACGTCCATATTTCAGGAAATCCATTGGTCAAGCAATCGCTGTTTTTGCTCTTATAAATGTTTTTCAAAACATCGTAGTAATGTTCCGCATTGTATTTCTGGTATGATTTATTCGCATCATACACTCCAGTGCCGATCAATCCATCGGTGCAGGCCATGTCGCAACTCGCATTTTGCATTGCATTCATTTGCAATTCTATTTTGGAAGGAAACCACATGTCATCGTCATCGCAAAATGCTATGAAGGTTCCATGTGCTGCTTCGATTCCCTTATTTCGCACATATCCTGCGCAAGCAAATCCAAACAATTTTTTAGTATTTTGTTCTAAATGAATGATGGTTATGCCATTTTCTCTCCATGCGTACTCGTAATATTCCTTTTCAGTTGAATAGTCGTTGACGACAATGATTTCAATGTTTTTGTATGTCTGTTCTTTGACCGATTTCAATGCATTCAACAAAAAACCAAATCGGTTGAAAGTAGGGATTATCACGCTAACAACATGCTCCATTTTGTGATTTAAGTTTATATTAAAAATTTGGAAATACACCTCATTTCAACTCCGATCCACACTGAAAACCACAGGTTTCACACATTGATTAATTCCCACTGCATGCATGGTCTCTCAATTATCGCTCCAAAAAAGTTCCGCAAATTACCTAGTGCCGCGCGTTTTTGCGCAAAAAGGTAACGGGGTATCCATTTTTGGACATCGTTTTTGTCCATTTTCTGAAATTTTTTTGACTCTTGTGCAAAGTAAAAATAAAAAATAACAATTTTATTTTACAAGATTTGTGGTAAAACCCGAGAGCATAATGCTCACAAAAAAAATGCATCCAAAAAAACCGATTTTTTGGCCCAAAAAAATTGACATGTGATTTTGATGGATGCCATTTTTTGTTTTATTTTGTCCGATTTTGATAAAACGAATGAAAGTTGTCTAGCAATGAATATCTGGGTGCACTCAACCCGATTGCAGCACAACAAGTGTCAATTGATGACGATTTCAAAATAGCGCCTATTTTGTTTTATTTTGGACAACCCAAATAAAACAAATAGGTGGCCTTAGCATAAGCGGTTTTGCACACAATCACAATTCAAACGATGTATGGTGTAAAATGTTAAATGCAAAAAGCGTTTTAAAACACTAGATGAAAAATAGGCAATGACGATAAATTAAAATATTTAAAGAATATAAACACAATCCAACCCACTTTAGCATTGATAAAAATTCGATGAATCAACCACCAGATGATAATCAACTACCAAATCGATATACATGTGGCTTGTGCAATTATTCGTGCACAAGAAAAAGCCATATGACGCAACATTGTGAAACCGAAAAGCACAAGATTAAGCATTATTCTCTCTTGCCTGATGCCAAGGCGAGGTCCAGGATGTGTGCGTGTGGGAAAACATTTGAATTGAGGTCGTCGTTGTTCAATCACAAGAAGAACTGCAAAGTGATCATGGTGGCAGCAACCAACTCCAACTCCAACTCCAATCCCAAAGAAGCAATGGTAGATGAGGATGATGCCTCCATGTCATTGACCTTGGTGGATAAACCGGACAAATACAAGGGTTTGACAAAGGACATGCTGGACAAGCTTGATAAATTTGACAAGCTGGACAAGCCGGATGTGAATGATGAGCTAATGGGATTGAAAACTGTGGTGAAGATGCTGTTGAATGACAGAAACACCATGTTGGACAAGAATTATGAAATCATGATGAAGCAGCAGGAATCGAATCAACAGCTGATCAAAACCATTCAAGAGATGACGCCTAAAATCGGGAACGGGAACATCATCACCACAAACAACACGCAATTCAACCTGAACATGTTTTTAAACAATGACTGCAAGGATGCAATTAAGTTGAGTGATTTCGCAAAAACTCTCAAAATCACGCTACAAGATTTGGAATTTACGAAGACAAATGGCATTGTGGAAGGCGTCAGTTCCATCATCGTCAACAATTTGAAGGGCATGGACGTGCACAAGCGCCCGATTCATTGCACGGATTTGAAGCGCGAGACCATGTACATAAAAACGGATGAATGGATAAAGGATGAGGACAATTCATACGTGAAGAAGTTCATTTACATGGCGTCGTGCTATCAAACCCGCACGATTCAAGAGTGGATGGATGCGCACCCGGGTTGGGAAACCAAGGAGAAAATGCACGTTGAGTATCAGACGATATGCAAAGAGCTGTACAAAAACATTGAATGCGATGACAGCGCGCACAAGAAGATCATCAAGGCGTTTGCAAAAGAGGTGCACATTCCACGCGCCGGGTTGTCATCATGAGTCGGACGGATTGCAATGAAATTTTATATTTGCAATATGCATGCCACTCATGGTCAAAACCGTTAGAAGAGTTAAGCGAGGCAAACGCGGAGGGATGTTTTCCGCAAAGAGCAGGTCTCCAAGGTCGCCTAAAAGGTCCCCCAATGGGTCCCCTAAAAGGTCGCCAAGGTCGCCAAGGTCCTCCAGCAGACCCCCCAGAATGACCTTCATGGAAAGAATGCACCCGCACAAAGTGTGTGAGATATCCAACAAGAGTCAAGACGTCGCCTGCGGCGTGTATCATTTCGACTGCAACAATCAAATGCAGAAGAAGTTGATTGAGAGATTCGCGAAAATGGCAACAAAACAGCGGCATTTTTTTTATGAAATATTCCCGTGGAAGTCCGCGTGTAAGGAAAACTGGCACATGTTCGTTGCCGTGAGACAGGATCCGGAAACGCAAGACCTTGTCATATGTGCCTGGTGTTCGGTTCGGTTTCAGGATTTGCCTGCAACGGACGGAACCATGCATAAAACGGCGTACATTGTGGAGGTGTCGGTGCGGCGCAAGAAAACGGAAGGCGCGGTCGATGAAAGCTATCGTGGCATGGGCATTAAATTATTGCAAAAAATAATTGAATACTCCAATGCACATGGCGTGTCGATGCTGTATTTGGTTCCGTCAAATGAAGCGGTAAAAAGCTTGTACATGTCCAGTCTCCAGATGAGCGAAGTGCCGAAAACGTCATATTTGGTGAAAAGTTTGACCGACGCAATCACGGTGCCTACGATGATTGACATCATCGGATTGAAACGGGCCAACGAAATCGCAGAAGAAACCCGACTATTTAAAGATTCATTGCGTTTATTGCCTGAAAGCACCCGGAGACACTTTATCAAGAAAACCGAAGCCATGCAATTGGATGACAAGGTTGCCATCCTGGGTGAAATTGAACTCATGATGGAAGAAGGCGTGTCTGAAGCGGAGGTTGTGGAATACATAAATGAACTTTGAATTCATCTTCGGTCTCGTCGTTTGGATTTGGATTTGGATCCTCCTTTCTTTTTTTTTCTGGATGGTGGAGTTGATGCACGTTTTGCTGATGCCGCAGATACCACAGGTGCCGCTGAACGTCCTCTGCTTTGTCTAGCAGGTTCGGCAGGTGCAGCGGATGCAGATGATGCCACAGGTGCCGCGGATGCCATGCTTATTGGTGCCGATGATGCGACTATTTCTGCAAATGCTGGTGCCGCGGAACGTTTGCCTCTTAGTGGTGCTGATGCCACTGCGGATGCTTTTGCCGCTGCTTTTGCCGCTTGTTCTTGCTGTTTTGCCGCTGCTTTTTCCGCTGCTTTTGCTTCTGCTGCCGCTTTTCTTTCCTCCACCGCTTTCAGTTTTGCCGCTGCAGTTGCTTCTGCTGCCGCTGCTTTTGCCGCTTCTTTTGCCGCTTGTTCTTGCTCTCTTGCCGCCACTACCAATATTTCAGCATTCAATGCTGACCTGGCGCGAGGATTGACTGATTCAAACTGAATTCGTGGCCACATGAAACTTAGATATTCAGGCGCGGCATGCCGGTATTGACAAAATTGGTTTGGGCATCTTGGATCATGGTTTGTTGGAATGCAACTGCATTCAGTGATGTTTTTGGTTGCGGCAGTCACAGGTTGTTGCACCAACGAATGAAATAGGCTGCCCCTCATTGAAGGCGCAAGCATTGCGGGGGACGCACGTTTCGCTAACATTTCGGTCAGGACAGCAGGCGAGAATGACAACCCGGGTTCTTTAAATTGTTTTGAAAGATCATGAACCCACCTAAATGCTGTATTAGCAAAGTTTAAATCAATGGATTCTGTTGTTGGAAATATTAACGGATTCATTCCAATCCATTCCAAAGCTCTCATTTCCAAGAGAAGCGACCTATGTCCTTTTCTCAATTCAACCTCATATTTTTTTTTTGTATCCGGGTTCAATGCACTGAGTGTTGGTGGAACGGGTCGGGGGCGAGGACATGAACCTTGTCTTGTTTCCATCGTGTGTATTCTTTCATCCTGGAGAACAACGAAACTTTCATGCCCGAGGTTTCCCCCAAAGTTGTCGAAGCCCCCACCTTCATAATATTGACTAGCGCTTGAACCATACCTACTTCCAGCATGAGGGGCATATTCAAAATATGGTTTTACTTTCTTTTCATTATCATGAGACATCTCCAACCTTTCGTCAAAATCTGCATGAACTTGAATACATGAAACATATGGAAATCCCTCAACGAAAGAACCATAATGTCCCCACCCTGTGTCCAGCTGGCATCCCACAAAAGTCAACGGTCCTTTCAAAACACGCGTGCATCCCCAAGGGTTTTTAGCGTATTCGTCGAGTGCTCTCGCATGTTCTTCTTCTGCCGCTTTTTTTGCTTGTTCCTCTTCTTTAAATTGTTTTTGAGCTAGTTTGTTTTTTTCATCATTCAACTCACGTGCTTGCTGTTCAGTCATGGATTTGTGGTTTTGTTTTAAGTGTTCACGTATTTCTTTCATTCGTGTTGCTAACATTATCAACGAATGTGGCCGATGCAGCAGCTTTGGCGGTGGTGGTGGAGGCAGAATTCCGAATGACGCACGGGTTCCATCTTTCACATGGGTTGTCGTTGATGGAGCTGCAGCGCCATTCCCAAAATATAAATCAATTACTCTTCCCATGTCGTTAAACACGAAAGATGCCAACACTGGACGTTCTTCTTCTTCTTGAGAACCCTTCGAAAAATCCGCCTGACACACAAACATGCAATCATTTCCCTTATTTTTTCCGAATTGCACCTTTCCGAATTGCACCACTTGACAATTTCCGGCCAACACTGGGCGTTCCTTATCATCAAACACCAAACCTCCCTTGACAAAACAATTTTTTGGATTGAACAATGTCTTCACCGATGGGGGCAATGTAGACCGATTCACCTTGAATGGGGGTTCATCCGCCATCTTCTTTTAGTGGTCTAGTTTGATTATGTAGTAATGCAAGAAAATAATTATATTAGGTGCGTCATATTGCAGCAATTTTAGTTGCAATTTATAATATAACCATAATCACAATCAGGGCTTGTTCAAAATGGGGCAAATGCTGTCTCGCGAGGATGAAGAATACGATGAACAACAGCAAGTCGAAGACGCGAACGAAGTAAAGGAAAAACCGAAGCGAAGACAGCGCAACCAGGCGGCGGTCCGTTCAAGGAGACCAAGAGCCTCGGCGCAAGGACGCACCAGACGAAACCGGACAACAAATCCCATAACATTTGAAGTTCGCGAACATTAAGAAGGAGAGATTTTAGATTATTTTCACGATAATCTAAAATAAATGAAACTAATTGCCTAAAAGCGTTGGCTGATACGGGGGTGCAAGCGAGTCCGTTTTGAGTCCGTAATACAAACAGTTTGCAACATCCGGTGCAGGCAGGTCTGGACACGTCATGGGCTCCGAGCCGTAAAAATTGACGCGACGCACGTCGGAGTTGAATGAAATGGGTTTTGGAACCGGAACAATGTGCATGTCCTTAATGGGTTTGTCGTTGTACAACCCCCCACACATTTCAGCGCGAGAGCACTTGCCGTTGTTTGGCGTGGCCCAGAAACGAACGTTGTTGGTGTATTGGCCAAACCCGTTGTCAAACACGGGATAGAATTGCCACAAGTCGTCGGACGACATGTCGGATATGCCGCCGGGTGTTTTGATGGGGTAATCCTTGTACAGCATGGGATACGTGGTTGCGTCGGGGGAAGAACCGGGCGACAGAGCGAACCCTTCTTGCCGGTTGGTTTGAAAGCACATGTGCAGCCCGAAGCACATGACCGCAATTGCTAAAACAATGTAAATCAGGTGCATTTGGTTCATGGTTTACACAATGGATATATGAATATATATAACATAATATAAATAAATGTTGTAAATCATTTAACAACGTGTTTTGCGATGCGTTTTGTGATGCGTTTTGCGATGCGTTTTGCGATGCGTTTTGCGATGCGTTTTGCGATGCGTTTTGCCTCTGCATTTTCTGCTTCCATTTGCGCGTCTTCTAGTTCCTCCATGAACCGCGATGGCTGCAGCGGGAGGCGGAGGAGG
>Ga0315288_10008038_pt1 | contig 13341 bp, 10 predicted proteins | sample YL17G11_20_MG_FD_203454 | JGI IMG/M metagenome (GOLD analysis project Ga0315288, IMG submission 203454) | Sediment microbial communities from Yellowstone Lake, YNP, Wyoming, USA - YL17G11_20 | ecosystem: Environmental > Aquatic > Freshwater > Lake > Sediment | place: USA: Wyoming | collected...
GCGAGCGCGAAGCCGCTATCAGAAAGCCAGGAAATGCCTGAAGAAAGACGTTCGCCCAATGTCACCTCATTGGGCGAACGTCCGTAGTGGCAGTGGGATTGTCGCTGCGACTCCGCAGCAAGGGTCCGCCTCCGAAGCTAATCCTCGAACGCCATCTGCTGCACGTCGATGCCGGGGATGGCCTTTAGCTTGGCGACCATCTCCTGGCAAACCTTGTCCTCGCAGATCATGTCGAGCAGCACGAGGCCACCCGGCGCGCAGTAGCTCCCCTGCACTTCGTGCAGGCCCACCCTCGTGCGTATGTAGCAGCCGTACTCGGTGAAGATCCTCTGGACATCGGGAACAGTCTGGACGCGGTCGGTGATGTGTACCCCAACGATGCGGTGCCCCCGCTTATCCATGTCTCGGCCTCCTCCTGTCGTCCGCTCGCGATCCGCGCGCGGCGCTCAGACTCTTTCACGGCAGCCTTGGCTTCCCTGCCGAAGTGTCGTCCGCATTGCGGTCAGGGCCCGACGCGCCCGTCGATCTGCTGGGCCTGTGCGCGGAACGGTTCCCGCCCGCCCTCGCCCATGACCGTGCCCTCCACCTGCGCGAAGCTCTCCATCAGCCTCGCATCGTCGTCCTCTGACAGGACCCTCCCGACGAGCGGCCACAGTTCCGCATCCTCTTCTCTGATGTGGTGTCCGAGCAGCTTGACGTAGGCGATGGCATTGTCAGCGAAGGCCTTAGCCGCCTCCGGCTTTCCCTCGGCCGCGCCCGCGCTCGTGCTTCGTAGCGAAGCGGCATCGCCACTTCGCAGAGTAGCAAGGGAATCCGACATCGCGCGCACGTGCCTCCTGCCGCGGCCGTGCTCCTCGAGGAGGTGGAAGACCAGTCCGACATCGCGGTGCACGCCGCGGCGCTCCATCGCCTTGAAGAGGTGGAGCTCCTCCTTGCCGTGGTGGTACCCGTCAACGAATGTCCGCAGGAATCCCACCGCCATCTCCGCGCCATCCTTGTCGAATGCCTCTTGTTGGGCAGGAGCTTGCTCCTGCCACGTGAACTGCGCCCGCTGGCCCAGCCGCTGGACGGCGGGCAGCATGATCTCGATGATGCGGTGATCCTGCTCGAGGCTATCGGTGACACGCATCGGTCTTGCCTCCCCGTTCATATACGCCGTTTCTGAAGGCCCTTCGCCTGCCCGGAGCGCGCTCCTGTCGCATCGGGGACGGCCGGCTCGCCCGCGTCTGGAAACCGAGACAACAAGCGCCCCGCCAGGCTCACGCTCCGCACGCAGGTGTGGTGGCTTGCTCCGCCGAATTCGGGAGTAGACTGAGAGCAGCAGGAGACGTGCATGAGCGACAGCAAGCGCGGCGACGAGGGCCAACAGCAGAAGGCGGGGCTGGGCTTCGGGCATCTGTCGATGAACGAGGTGCCGCCTTCGGCGCGGGTTTCTGTGGAAGATGCGCCCAAGCCGGCGAGCCGCGCCGGCCTGTTCGTCATCCTCGTTCTCCTCGCGGTCGCCGCTGTCGTGTTCGGGGCCCGGATGATCGCGAACGTGGCTCCGGGGCAGGAGGCTGAGGCGAGACTGCGCCAGGGCGTCCAGGCGCTCCCAGCCTGGCAGAAGGGTGACATTATGCGGGCCGAGTACATGACCGGAAGCACGTTGCGGCTCGAGTTCTCCACCCGTCTGAACACCACTAGCGACACCGACCGCGAGGCGATCCGGCAGATGACCAAGGACGTCTTCGAGGTGCTGCGCAAGGAGCGGCCCGATCGCGACCTCTATATCCGAGGTTTTCAGGCTGGGGAGCAGATCGTGCGAGGAGAATACCGGTACCGGAGCAACCTAGTCGGGCCCGGCGGGCAACAGGTGCCTGATATCACGGTGCGTGTGAAGGGCGATCCTGAGGGAGGCATTCAGGGCGCCTTCAGTAGCAGCGCCCGGCAGCGCCGGTAGCGTCACATATGCGCAGAGCGCCGACAGCTACGGATTCTCTTGCATTACGGTGAGGACCGTAATGCAAGAGAATCTGCCGTGTGAGCCTCACGCTGTGCGCTGTAGAGTTTCTTGCATTATGGCTGTTCATAACCATAATGCAAGAAACTCTATAGGTGAGCGCAGCCCCGTCGCCCCCTACGGTGCGGGCGCGCCGGCCCGGGCTGCCGCGGCCGGCTCGGGAGTCGGCGCCTTCTCCACTGTCACCGCGGACACCCACAGGTCCTGAACGCTCCCCTTGGCGTTGATGCGGAAGTCCCAGCCGTCGCGATTCGAGAAGTTGACATCGCTCAGCTCAACGCGGTAGCTGCGCCACTGGGACCCGGGCTCGATCCACCGCCAGGGGGTGAAGCGATAGCCTGTCGTCGAGTCATAGAGGATATTGAACCCGAGCTTCTTGGGTCCCATGTATGAGCCCTCGCACTCAACCGTGACCACCGCGCGCGTCTTGCCGCCGTCGTAATAGAGCCACGAGTCGTCCACATCGAAGTAGAGCCACGGATTGTCCTGCTCGAGCTCCTCCTGCCGAGAGGTCATACTGGTGCGAACGCAACTGCGGCCCTGGCGCTGCTCCTCGACACAGGCGCCTCCGCCGAGCGCTCTCAGCGCGCGGTTCGACAGCCCGAGCTCCGGGTGCTGGGGCATGGAGAGGTCCATGTAGACCATGGGCAAGGCGGAGAGATCAGCGCAACCCCGTGAGGCCAATACATCCGCGCGCTTTGGCGCGCCCGGACGCATGGCCGCCAGCCAGTCCCCCGCCGGAAACAGCATCGGGCGCGGCCCGATCTTCAGTGGAGCAGGAGCGAGCTCCTGCTCCACAGCCGGGGGAGCAGGAGAGACCGACGTGTCAGCCGCAGGCTTCTCGCTCTCCTGCTCTCCTGTTCCCTGGTTCTTCGTCGGCGGACAGATGGTCGTTTCCGCCGAGCTCCAGGCAACGGCAATGTGCCCGCTTGGGCCGGAGAAGAACACCATCCACGCGCCCGGCGCCGGGCTTGCGAATCCTTCGTATGTAAGGCCCAGAAGCGCCCAGGTCCACTCCGCGCTGATGGAATCAGACGGCAGGTAGCAGCGCTCGTCCCCGAATGCCCAGGCGAGAAGAAAGTCAGTCTTGCATGCGTCGGGCGAGGCTCCCTCTTGGACCCCCAGCACCCAGACCGGCCTTGCCTGGCCGGCCTCGCGGGGGTGCGGGAGCGCGGCTCCCGCGCGGCCGTCGGCTGCGGGCCCAGACGCGTCACCGGCGGCTTCGCCGCCGGATGCCATGATCTCGTTCGTCAACACGGCCCAGGGCAGCGCGGCGCGGGCGGGATCGCAGGCAAGGTAGACCCCGACGATCTGAGCAGAGCGAGCGCTCGCGCTCCGAAGGAAGTGGTCGATGCCGGCGATGTCGAGGTACCCCGCCTCAGGGGCGATCACGCGAGCCTTCGGATCGAGGGAGCGAATCTGCCGCGAGGCCGCGATGAGCAGGGCGAGGTACTCGGATCGAGCTCCCCGGAAGTTGCGGGCATTCGGCTGCTCTCGGATCTGCCAGCACTCGACGCGGTTTCGGAAATGCGATACCGCCGCCTTGACGTAGTTGCGCCAGAGCTCCGGAGACTTCGGCACGGAGTTCCGCCTCTGATCGGGGGGAACTTGCCATGCCGGGTTCACCGCCCACTCGGCACACGGGCCCAGCACGAGAACGACGTCCATCCCGTGGGCGCGGGCCGCGTCCACGGCGTCGTCGAACGCCTCCCACTTAAACTTCCCCGGCCTGGGCTCGGCCCGGCTCCAGTCGAGCTGCATGCGGACCGAGCTGACGCCGGCGGCGGAAAGCCGGTCGAGGGCGGTTGAACGCGCCGCCGGGTCCAGCAGCGAGAGGTCGATGTTCGCGCCCAACACCGGGCGCGGCGCGGCGAGAGCGCGCCCTGGCGCGAGGGCGGCGAGCCCCAGCACCAGGAGGAGAAGCAGACGAAGCCGAGCGGTTCCGCTCGGCTTCGCGTGACGCGACTGCTGTGCTTCGAGCTCTACTTCTCCGCCGAGGCGATCTGCTCCGCGACGATGCGCTTTGCCTCCGGCACGGACAACCATATGCCCTGTTCCTTGAACGTCGTCCATCTGAGATACCCCGCCAGGGACATGTAGTTGCTCTCGGCGGCAAACGGCTGCAGTCCCGCGACATTCGTGTAGTCTGCGGCCTGCGCGGGGGGAGTGGCGAGAGCGACAAGTGTCCCGAGCAGCACGAACACGACCAGAATCCACAGTTTGCCAGACATGCTTTACAACCTCCCTTTCAAGCGTTCTATTGGGTGCGGCCCTTCCCCGGGTCCGCACAGGGCAACGGTGTGACCGACGCTCCGTCACGCGTAATCCGCCACCCGCGCGCTGCCATCACACGCCTTCGGTTGCCGCCAGGGTAGGCGTTCCCTAGCTGGAGAAATGCCCCTGCCGCCCGATCAGAGGCGTTTGGGAAACTTGGCGCGAACGGTCAGCCCGTTGTCGGTCTGGACGTCCAAAGAACCGCCCAGTTCCTCTTCGACAAGCCCTCGAACGAGCCTGAAACCCAGCCCGGAGTTCCTCTCGAGGTCGAAGTTGCCGGGAAGACCTTTCCCGTTATCCTTCACCTCAATCACGACGTTTCCGCCGCCCTCCGCCAGGCTGACAAGAATCCGGGCATCCGCAGTGCCGGGAAGCCCATGCCGGCAGGCGTTATCGACCAGCTCGCTGAGGATCATGGCGACATTGGTGGCCTGCTGCGATGGCAGCATAACGCGGGCGCCGGAGACCTTGGTTTCGACGTCGGCGCCAGGCGCGGCGGCCTGGCAGGTGAGCTGGACGATGCGGCGGGCGGCATGCTTGATGTCCACGAATCGCAGGTCCCTGGTCTGGAGCATGTCGTGGACGACGGCTACGCTTTGGAGGCGGGCGATGCCCCGCCTCAGCACTTCCCTTATCGACCGCGGCGGCTGCTGGTCCATCTCCATCCGGAGCAGGCCGGCCACCGCTTGGAGGGTATTGCGGACGCGGTGGTTGATCTCGCTGACCATCGCGGTGAGGAACTGGGCGCGCTCCTGGGTCTCCTCGTAGAGGCGGGCGTTCTCGATGGCGACCGCCGCGCTGTTGGCGAATGCCATCACGAGCTGCGTATCGTCGTCGCCGAACGGACGGGCCGATCTCCGGTAGAGGTTGATGACGCCGAGGGTGCGTCCGCGTGTGATGAGCGGCGCGGCGATGGCCGCTTGCAGGCCTCCTTCACGCGCGTGGTCGCGGTGAGTGAACCTTCCATCGCGCGAGATATCGACGCTGACCAGAGGGGAGGCGGATTGAGCGGCCTTTCCCGCCAGCCCTTCGCCTAGCTTCAGAGGCCGGTAGAACTCGTGGTCCGGCCGGATCCCTCGGGCGGCCTTGATGATCAGCTCCTCGGTGTCGGGATCCACGAGCCTCAGCGTCCCGACAGGAGCATCCACGAGGTCGGCCGCTGCGTTCAGCACGCGGTCCAGCGTCTGCGTCAACTCGAGCGATGAGGCGAGCGTCTGCGACACCCCGAAGAGGTTCTCGAGCTGCTTCAGGTGCCGCACCACATCCTGGTAGAGCATCGCGCTTTGCAGCGCCAACGCCGTCTGGTTCGCGTAGGCTGAGAGAAGCGCGACGGCGTGCGAGGGAAAGTCTCGGGCCTTTTCGTCGCCGATCACCAGGATGCCCCGCAGCCCCTGCTGCGCGACCATCGGCACACAGAGTAGAGATCGCACGCCCAGCCAGCGCACGAGAGGGTCGTCGGCTCTCTCTTCGCGCAGCGCGTCTGAAACGACCTGAGGAACACCCATGGCGAGGGCCTCGTGCCCCAGGTGCCCGGCGCTGGGTAGGGGCTCGCGCGGCTCTCCGTTCAGGCCGCGCTGCCCATGGCTGACCGGCACATACTCGCCAGCCTCATTGACCACGAATAGCGCAGTGCGGGGAGCGTCGAGCGCCTTCCCCGCGGCATCGGCGACAGTGGCTGCGATGCGCTCGATCTCCATGGTCGAGGTGATCCGCGTGCTCACCCAGGTCAGATCGGCCATCTCCAGTAGCCGGCGCTGCATGTCCTCGATGAGTTGGATGTTTTCAACGGCAACGGCGGCCTGGGCGGCGAACGAGATCATGATCTCCCGCTGGGCCTGGCTGAAAGCGCTCGGTCGCTTGCTGAGCAGGATGAGAGCCCCCAGCGGATCGCCGCGCACCGACAGCACCAGCCCAAGGATGCTGCGGTGAGCGAGGCCGCCGATGCCGCGGGCGCTGGTCCGCCACAGCGGCCGACCCAGTGGCTGTGCGCGCGTCTGCTGGGCGAACTGGTCGAGCGTGGCGCCGACCGATGAGATGAGTTCCCGGCTACTCGCGGCTCGCAGGTGGAACTCATTCTCCGGCCCCGCGAGATAGACGATCGAGCCGTCGGCCCCCAGCAGCTCGATGGCGGACCGGCAGATGAGATCGAGCAGCTCCTCTAGGCTCAAGGCCGAGCTCAGGGCGAATCCCAACTCGGAGACCAAGCGCTGCTGCACCTCCGCAAGTTGCCGCTGCTCAGCGCCCAGCGTGAGCGCGTGTGATGCCACAGCCGCGTGCTGCGCCAGCGCCAGCAGCAGATCGACTCGGTCGTCATCGTATACACCCGAGAACACGCCGAGCACGCCAACGGTTCTCGCTCCCACCCCCGCGCGAACCACCACCCCGCGGCTGGCGTTGACCGCCGCGAGCAGGCCGCGATGCTCCTCCACATCCGGTGACAGGGTGACAACACCTTCCCGCGCCGCGGCCGACTTCCAGAAGGAGGGAGTGAGAGTGAACGCTCTCGCTTCGGTCGGCAGCTTCGGGCCACGGGCAGCGGCGAGAGCCAGGGACGACGGGTCCTGTTGATCCCACCAGACGGCCGTTGCGGCCTCGCATATGCGGGCGGCGGCATCAACCGCCGTCCGTCTCACCGACAGGCTCGTGCCGGCGCGCCGGATCTTGTCGGCCGCCTCAGCGAGCGCTGCCGCGGGCGTCATGGCGGCGGAGTGACGGCCGTCGCCGGCGGCGTCGCCGTTGCCCCCGAGTATCTGCTCGCACGCCAGCATCACACATTGGCGGGCCTCGTCGCTATCCGAGTCGGCTGGATCCAGATGCCGGAGCAGGTCTCTGAGCGATTGCGCGGCGAGCCGGAGAGTCCCTTCGGGGAGAGACATCGCACCAACGGCAGGCGCTGGCAGGCGGCCCGAGATCGACTGTATCATCGCGCGGCGCAGGGACACGCGGCTATAGGACCCCAGCAAGCTGTCGCCGGACTCCTCCAGTGATAGCAGCCACTCATCTACCAGGCGACCCGTTCGCCGCGCCAGATCACCGGGCCCAGCCCCGCCGTGTTCGTCTCTCACTCGGTTGGACGTTCCTCCAGGCAATCCCCCCATGCAGAGAGTCTACATCCTCTGTCTCCTTGTACCGTGTGCCGCTCCCTCGCCCCTATCCCATCCTTTCCCCGAACGTCACGAAATCCGCCCAAACACTGTCCGCGATGGGCGCATCATCCGCAGAGGGCGAAAGCGGCAGGTCACAGGGTGACACGGTCGCGTATCGCCGCGTACCGTTTTGGGCCGATGCCGGGCACGTTCAGGAGTTCATCCTTGCTCTCGAAGCCGCGGTGTCCCTCCCGCTTCCGCTGCTCCCGATAGGCGATGATACGCTGGGCAAAGACAGGGCCGATGCCGGGAAGGCTGTCCAGCTCCCGTTGCGTGGCCGTGTTCAGCGAGATGAGGCCGGCCTTTGGGCGCTTCGCACTCACGGCCGACGATGGGCCGCTGGGCCGGGGCCTGGCCGCAGGGTGGGAAGCGGGGACCGTGCCAGTGTTCACTGTGGCCACCGGTTGCGCCGTACCGCGGGCGGGCGGCGCCCCCTGGGTCCCGGCGGCCGACGGCGGACGAAGAGCGAGGGCCTCTGTGGGAGCTGGCACGAAGATGGGCTGTGCTGCGGCCGAGTCGGCGGAATGCCGGCCTCGCTCGTAGGTCAGGACCCCGGCCCCCGCGAGCAACAGCACGATCAGCAGGAGAAGCGCCGCCTGCTCTGCTCGTGAGAGGTAGAACATCAGAGCGAGCTATCCAACGACGATGCTTACCAATCGGTCCGGCACGACGACGACCTGGCGGACCGACTTCCCTTCGATATGCGCTTGCACCTTTGGCGATGCCAGCGCGAGGGCCCGCGTCTCTTCCTCAGACAGGCCCAGCCTGACCGACAGCCTTTCCCGCACCTTGCCGTTCACCTGAACTACCAGCGTGATCGCATCCGCCTTCGCGATCTCAGGATCGTACTCCGGCCACGGCTGAGTTGCGGTGAAGCCCTCGTGCCCCAACTGCTCCCACAGTTCGTCGGCGAGGTGCGGCGCCATCGGAGCCAGCAGGAAAATCAGCATCTCGACGGCCTCCGAGAACACCGGGGAACCGCCCGCCAGCGGGACAGCCTGCACGTACTTCGACAGCTCGTTCATCAACCCCATCAACGCCGCAACGGCCGTGTTGAACTGAAGATCCTCGATGTCCTGGGTGACCTTCTCTATCGTCTGGTGGGTCTTCCTCGCGAGCGCCCTGTTCTCGGGCCGAGCGTCCGTCTCCTGGCGAACAGTGGCGCGCCAGCCCGCGTCATAGGAACCCCGGTGATCGCGAACCAGCCGGTATAGCCTGCTGAGGAACCGGTGCATCCCGTTGATGCCGTCCTCGCTCCATTGAATGGAGTCCGTCAGCGGCGCGACGAAAAGCTCGTAGACGCGGAGCGAATCCGCCCCATAGCGCGAGGCGACCTCGTCGGGGGTCACGACATTCCCCTTGGACTTGGACATTTTCACCCACGTGAGCGAGGGAAGAACATCATGCGCTCCGTCCATGGAACGGACGACTGGCGCTAGGACCATGCCCTGGTTCCGCAGCGCCTGGAACGGCTCGACCAACGAGATCATCCCCGCGTCGTGCAGCGCCTTCATCCAGAACCGCGCATAGAGGAGGTGCATCACCGCATGTTCAGCACCGCCGACGTATAGGTCGACCGGGAGCCAATACTCCGCTGCGCGCTTCTCGAACGGACCCTCCTGGTAGTGCGGGTTCGCGTACCGCAGGAAGTACCAACTCGAGCAGGCGAATCCACCCATCGTGTCGGTCTCGCGCTCAGCAGCGCCGCCGCAGGCCGGGCACGTCGTGTTCACGAACTCCGGGATCGTGGCCAGAGGCGACCTCCCCGTGCCTGACGGCTCGTAGTGCTCCACGTAAGGAAGCTCGACCGGGAGCTGCTCCTCCGGCACTGGCACTTCGCCGCAGTTCCGGCAGTACACAATCGGGATCGGCACCCCCCAGTACCTCTGGCGCGAGATCAGCCAGTCGCGCAGCTTGTAGTTCACGCGAATCCTGCCGATGCCGTGCGCTTCCATGAACTCAGCGATCTTCTGCGCGCCCTCGGGACTCGGCAGGCCGTCGAACTGGCCGGAGTTCACCATCGTCCCTACTCCAGTGTAGGCCTCCTCCAGCTCATCCCCCTTCATTGCGTTTCGGTCAACGTCCGGAGGGGCGATGACGAGTTTAGTGGGCAGGCCGTAACGCTTCGCGAAATCGAAATCCCTCGTGTCGTGGGCGGGCACCGCCATGATCGCGCCCGTGCCGTACGTCAGCAGGACATAGTCGGCGACGAAGACGGGGACCTTCTCGCCGTTCATGGGGTTCACCGCGTAGGCGCCCGTGAAGACGCCCGTGCGCTCGCGCTCGGTCGAGAGCCGCTCGATCTCGGTTTCGAGGCTTGCCTTGCGGACGTACTCGTCGACTTCCGCCCTCCGGTCATCGGAGGTGATCTGTTTGACCAGCGGATGCTCGGGCGCGAGCACCGCGAAGGAGACGCCGAAGACCGTGTCGACACGGGTGGTGAAGACGAGCAGCGCGTCATCGCGGCCGTCGATCTTCATCTCGAACTCGACGCCCTCGCTCCGGCCGATCCAATTGCGCTGCATCGTCTTGATGGAATCCGGCCAGTCGATGAGGTCGAGATCCGACAGCAGGCGATCGGCGTAGGCGGTGATCCTGAAAAACCACTGTGGCAAGCCGCGCTTCTCGACGATGGTCGAGCAGCGCCAGCAGACCCCTGCTTCCACTTCCTCGTTCGCGAGCACTGTGCCGCACGACGGACACCAGTTGACAGGCGCATCTGAGCGATACGCGAGCCCGCGCTTGTAGAGGAGCAGGAAGATCCACTGGGTCCACTTGTAGTAGTCCGGCGAGCTGGAGTTGACCTCCCGAGACCAGTCATATGACAGGCCAACGAGGTTCATCTGGCGCTTGTAGTTGGCCACATACCTCGGAACTGTCTTGCTCGGATGGCTCTTCCTCTTGATCGCTTCGTTCTCGGCCGGGAGACCGAAAGCGTCCCAACCCATCGGATGCAGCACTTCGAAGCCGCGCATCCGTTTGTAGCGGCAGATGACATCGGTAGGGATGTAGTTGCGGCAGTGGCCAACCGACAGCCCGTCGCCACTCGGGTAAGGGAAGAACTCCAGCCCATAGAACTTGGGCCTGCCCGCGGTTTCCTCTGCCTTGAAGAGATGGGAGCTTGCCCAGCGCGCCTGCCACTTAGGCTCTATCTCTGCCGGATTGTACCGCTCGTCCACTCCTGGCCGCCTCCAAGTGCGACATTATGCCACAACAGGGCCGGCGATGGAATACCGTTGCAGGGGCACAGCATGCTGTGCCCCTACCGATGGAATACCGCCCAGAACCCGAAGGCGGCCGCGAGCACGAGCGCGCCGGTGAAGGCGAGCGCCCGCTTTTCCTCTCTCGTGAACTCGACATAACGCCAGTTGGCCCACAGCGCGGCCGCCGAGATGAATGGCAGCCCCGGCATGCCGGGCGCGCTGGGCCATACCAGGAAGGCGAACGGCGCGACGAGCATCATCGCGAACGTCGCCCACATCGTCGCGGTCGGGCGCATCGCGTACCTCAACGCCACCGCGAGAAAGAGCGAGAAGAAGAGGAAATCACCAATCCCCACCGCACTCAGGATCGGCGCGGTGACGTTGGGCGGGGGAGCGACGGGAGCGGTCGCGCTGAAGGTCTGGACGACCTCGGGGGCCGTCTTGGTCAGGTGCGCGACGACGCCCCAGAAGACTGTGATGATGTCCGCCAGCGAGGCCACCGCTGCGACGGGAAGGATGAGCTTCCCTTCCCGGATGACCCGCGACACGAACTTCCCGAGAAAGGCGGCCCAGACCATGAGGACCGCGTTGCCGAGTAGAAGCGCCATTCCTGGCGCGACCACGATGGAGAGAGCTTTGGCGATCTGCATGCCGGCTGCCGGGAAGCCCAGCCACTTGCCCACGAACGCGCAGACAGACGGGCGGACGAGAGAGAAGAGGATCGACATGCCCAGTATCCAGGCCAGCTCGCGGTGCGGATGCATCGCAACGCGGCAGATGCTCAGCACCAACAGCAGGGAGATGAGCAGCACCGCCGCGCCCATCAGCGTCACGACGATACCAGCCACTAGTGGCGGTCGGATCCAGCCGACCACCTGGCCGCCGATCAGCGCAATCGCGAGGTAGCAGGCGATGTAAACCGGTGCCGCCTGCGCGGGCTTGCGGCTCGACCAGCTTGCCCGCCGGCCGGTTGGCGGGGCGGCTGGCCTCGGCTCGTTTGCTGCTGGGCCGGAGCCTGCTCCGGCCCCACCATCGGAAGGAGTCGACACCCATCGCTCCTATCGGAAGGGCTGTGACCTCTTACCAGTCGTCGCCGGGCGTCTCCTGCCGCCGCCTGCGTTCGCGCAGATAGCGCACGAGGCCGGCGAGGAACAGCAGAACCATGAGGCCGAACCAGATAAGCTGCGACTCGAAGAGCAGCGGCCACCTCCAGCTGCGAGAGGCCGCGCGCCGCCACGCCGACTCCATCTCGCTCTGCTGCCAGCCGGTCACTTGCTGAAGAGCCGCCTCGAAGTCCTCCGAACGAGCGATTGCGCGCAGAAGATCGGCGATGACGCCCTCGCCCCGCTGGGCCACCAGGAAGTTCACAATTGAGGCGGCCTGCGCGTATGCCAGCCCGGCCTCGTCGCCCCGGTCGCTGATGGCCCTATCGAGTTCGCCGATGCCAAGCGACTGTCCCTGTCCGATCGCCCGAAGCCAGATGGGGTCCACCCGCGATGCCGTCGCCCCGGCCGCGTACTCGGCGATGCCTTCGTTCAGCCACAGCGGAACGGCGGGGAGCGCGGGGCCGACGGCGCGGGCGATCAGCACATGGGCCACTTCGTGCGGGACGACCTTCTCGATGCCAGCCAGGCGTTCGGTCCCGTCGAGATAGATGACCCCCGACGGCAGAGCCGCGACGCCCACCACGGTTGATCGCGGCGGCATTCCTGCAGCCTGGAGCATGGCTGTGCGGTCGGTGTAGATGATCAACGGGATCGGGCGCAGGTCAGCGGTCCCGACGATACCAGCGATGCGGGGAACGGCCACATCAACGAGTGCGGCGACACGCGGCGCCTTATCCCGTGCCGCCGGATCGGCGGCCACCACCGAGCATCTCTTGGTCACAAGAAAGGGTCGGCCGGCGGGCGTGGGCTCTGCCGGCCATGCCGATACCGCCAGGCAGGCGATAACCGCCGATGCAGTGAGATGCCTCACGCCGGCCTAGCCGGTTCGCGCAAAGAGACGCACGGGATAGCTCGAGCCGCCCTGCGGCGTGGTCTCGATGTGCACGCTCCGGACTTCTCCCGGCGAGAGGACGTATCGCGCTATTCGGGTCTCGCCGTTCCGCTTCAGCATCGCGGCCTCGACCGGCCTCCCGTTGATCAGCAGCAGCGCCCGCGCGGCCCCGCCCCCCGCCTCCATCAGAAGGTCGACTGCGGCCGGCTCGGCGCTGGGGTTCACCAGATCGAGGGTGATATCGTAGATCACGCCGTAGTTGCCGGCGAGCTGATCTCCGGGGATCAGCCCAGGGACGGGTGGATCACCGATGGTGATGAACGTCCAGTCGCGACCCACGACATACTTGGCGTCGATCTCCTGCCGCGGCTGAGGGTAGACCCACCGGCCCAGCACCGGGCTTGGCTCGTACGACCTGATGGGATATGGCAGCCACATTGAACGGCTTGGCTCCAGATAACACCGGACTCGAATATCGCCCGACCCGGGAGCGGCTGCTCCCCCGCTCCCCAGCTTTCGCAGCTCCAGCATACCGCTCAGCGTGGATCCGGGGTCCATGTGCTGCGAGACGATGGGCACTGCCGTCTTCGGTGGGAGCTGCACGATCCACCCGGTATTGCTCGCCCGGTTGACGAGGAACTCGATCGCCGCCCGATGCCCGGCGTAGGCCTCATCCCGGCTCGGCCCGCCCTTGCCGGAGATGACCTGCACCCGCGCCGGT
>Ga0315288_10008041_pt1 | contig 13340 bp, 8 predicted proteins | sample YL17G11_20_MG_FD_203454 | JGI IMG/M metagenome (GOLD analysis project Ga0315288, IMG submission 203454) | Sediment microbial communities from Yellowstone Lake, YNP, Wyoming, USA - YL17G11_20 | ecosystem: Environmental > Aquatic > Freshwater > Lake > Sediment | place: USA: Wyoming | collected...
CGCTCACGTCGTCGATCCGACCGGCGGCGGCGACGATCGGCGTCGGCCAGATCGGGCTTCCCTTCTCGCTTTGATTGTAGAACGAGACGTTGCCCGAGATCACGGGGATCGCACACGACCCGTCGTGCGCGACCTTGAGCGAACGGCAGGCGTCGCCGATCCCGCGGACGCCCTCCGAGAACTCCCAGAAAACCTCCGGCTGTTCGGGGTCGCCGTAGTTGAGGCAATCCGTGATGGCGAGAACGCGCCCCCCGACGCACGCGAGGTTGCGGACCGCTTCGCATACCGCCCACGCGCCGCCCAGGTACGGATCGACCGCCCCGACCGCCGAGTTCCCGCCTATCCCTGCGCCGATCCCCACGGTGTCACCCGGGATAAAGACGGCGACGGCGGCGTCGGCCTCGCCGGGCCGCAGAACGGCCCGTCCCTGAACCTCCGAGTCGTAGTGTTGGAAGAGAATCGATTTGTCTCCGACGTTATACGAAGAGAGGAGAGAGAGGAGCGCCTCCCGCGCGGCCGGCGCGGCCGCGAGCGCTTTCTCTTTGGGTGTGAAGATGCGCTCGCGTTTTCTCGCCTCGCGGTCGTACGAGATCCCCGTCGTGATGACGTCGACGTGCGCGTCGCAGACAACGATGCCCCGGTGCTTGAGCTTGAAACGCTCGTCGGAAGTGACGTGACCGATGACGTACGCCCCCGCTTCGGAGTAGATGTGGGGGAGATCGAAATCCTCGTTATAGATCTTGAGGACGACCGGGGTGAAATCAGACGGGACGAACATCGCGTAGCGCTCTTGCGTCTCGGAGCACGCGATCACCTCCGCGGGGAGGTTCTCCGGCGACTTTTTGACGTCGTCGAGATCGAGGAGCGCTCCGACGCCGCCCGCCTGGGCCATCTCGGAGACGGCGCAGCTGATCCCCCCGGCGCCGAGGTCCTTGAAACCGATCGACACGCCCCGTCTCTTCGCCTCGGCGAGAACGACCTTGGTCGCCTCGGTGAGAACCCGTTTGAGAAACGGGTCCGGCACCTGGACCGCCTCCTGCCTCTCTTTTTCCTGGTCCCCGCTCAGACGTTCGGACGCAAACGCCGCGCCGCCAAAACCCGAGGCGTCGGTGGGCTTGCCGATCAAGATGATGTCGTGCGGCGAATGTTTCGCCGCGGCGGGGGCGCGGCTCCGGATCACGTCCTCTTCGGCGACGATCCCGAGCGCCACAACATTGACGAGACAGTTGTCGTCGTACGTCTTGTCGAAATACGTATCCCCGCCGTAATTGGGGACTCCGAGCGCATTGCCGTACTGCGCGATACCGTCGACTACCCCGCGCACGATCTCGCGCACGCGTTTGGCATTTGGCCCGTCGGGATCGCCAAAACGAAGCGGGTCCAGGACGCCGATCACGTCGGCGCCCATGCAATAAACATCGCGGACGATCCCGCCGATCCCCGTGGCCGCCCCTTCGACGGGGAGAACCTGGGAGGGATGGTTATGGCTCTCGTGCCCCATCACGAGGCAATAGCTCGTCCCGTTCCTCCGGCAGACGCGGACGATCCCGGCGTCTTCACCGGGACCGAGGACGACGCCCGGGCCTTCGGTCGGGAGATGCTCCTTGAGGACTTTTCTCGAGCTCTTGTACGAGCAGTGCTCGCTCCACATGATGTTGAAAATGTGGAGCTCGACGAGCGTGGGGTTACGGCCGAAGAGCTCGCGAATACGAACGAGCTCGTTCGCTTTCAAGCTGATGTTCTGGGCGGCGAGAAACTTCCTGAGGTCTTGCGACTTGGGGTTGGAGAGGTCGATCGTATCTTCGAGACGAATCGTATCCATTTCACGCTCGGGATGAAAGAAAGCGGATGTTACAACACCCGGTCGAAGATTACATCTACTTCTTTCAGAAAGCTCTCGAGCGTAAAGACCTCCCGGAGTCTGTCCGGGCCTAGATGCGAGGAGATTTCCTTTTCCGCCCGGACCGACTCGGCGAACGGCTCCCCGTTTTTCCACGTCCTCATCGCCGCGGACTGGACCCACTTGTAGGCGTCTTCCCGTGCCACGCCCGCTTCCGTGAGCGCGAGAAGGAGCTTTTGCGAGAAGATGAGCCCGTTCGTTTTCTCGAGGTTCTTCTTCATGTTTTCCGGGTAGACGAGGAGGTTCTTCACCACCCACGTAAAGCGCTCGAGCATGTAGTCGACGGTGATGGTGACGTCGGGGAGAATCACCCGCTCGACGGAAGAGTGGCTGATGTCGCGCTCGTGCCAGAGGGTGACGTTCTCCATGGCGGCGAGCGAATTACCCCGCACGAGCCGCGCAAGACCGGCGACGCGCTCGGAGATGATGGGGTTTCGCTTGTGCGGCATGGCGGAGCTCCCCTTCTGCCCCTCCTGGAAAAACTCCTCGACCTCGAGAACGTCGGTCCGTTGGAGGTGGCGGACCTCGGTCGCCATCTTTTCGAGAGACGACGCGAGAAGCGCGAGGGCGACGACGTATTCGGCGTGCCGGTCCCTTTGAAGGATCTGGGTGGAGACCGGCGCGACCTTGAGACCGAGCCTTTCGAGGACGTAGGATTCCACGCGGGGGTCGAGATGGGCGTACGTCCCTACCGCACCGGAGATCTTGCCGTACGAAATGGTCTCCATCGCGTGCCGGAACGCCGCATCGCGTCGCCCCATCTCGTCGTACCAGAGGAGCATTTTGAGCCCGAAGGTGATCGGTTCGGCGTGTATCCCGTGGGTCCGTCCGATCATCACCGTATTCTTGTGGGCGAGGGCTTTCTCTTTGAGGACCTTCTTGAGCTCCTCGATCCGCTCGAGGATGAGTCCGCCCGCCTCCTTGAGCTGGCAGGAAAGCGTCGTGTCGAGAAGGTCCGAGCTCGTGAGCCCCTGATGGATGTAGCGCGACTCGGGACCGACATGCTCGGCAACGTCGGTGAGAAACGCGATGACGTCGTGGTGGGTTCGTTGTTCGATCTCGAGGATCCGCTTCGCATCGAAGCCCGCCTTTTTCTTGATGATGTCGACGGCCTCCTTCGGGATCTCGCCCAGGCCGGCGAGCGCCTCGCAGACGAGAATTTCGATCTCGAGCCACGTCTTGAACTTGTTCTCTTCGGTCCAGACACTCCCCATTCGGGGGAGTGTGTAGCGTTCGATCATCTCGCCTCCGTTCGAGAAAAGCACTACGTCGAATGTGCCGGCCGGGTGGCGAAGGGCCGTCCCAAGCCCAGCGCTCCACTTCGCTCGGCTGCCCGCCGCGCCTGGAGCGGATGGGGCCCCCGCGCCGCGCTCGAGCTTGCGAGCACGGGCGGGGTAATACGCGACAGAACCCGCGGCGCTCGATCCTCGCTCGTTCCCGCGAAGGGCTTGGGACGGCCCTTCGCCACCCGCGCGAGCCACCCGCTAAATCTCGTTCGGCTTCTCTTTTAGAACGACGGTAATCCGTTTCGTATCGCGCCCGCGCACCACGTCGAATTCGATCTTCTCGCCGATCTTCGACCCGAAGATCAACCGGTTCGCATCGAATATCGTCGATATCTTCGATCCGTTGACCGCAGTAATGATGTCCCCCGGTTTCATTCCCGCCTTGTGGGCGGGGCTCTCGAGATCGAGCTGCTGAACGAGAAGACCGCGGTCTTGAGAGAGCCCCTGCGCCGCGGCGGCTTGCGGAGTGATCGGCTCCACTGTAACACCCACCCACACCTTTCGGACACGTCCGTATTCCCGGATTTCCTCGAGCACCCACTTCCCCCGGTTGATCGGTATGGCAAAACCCATCCCGACGCTCCCCCCACCGTTCGGGCTGATGATCGACGTGTTGATCCCGATCACGTTCCCGCGCGAATCGACGAGGGGACCGCCGCTGTTGCCGGGGTTGATCGCCGCGTCCGTCTGGATCATGTCCTTGTATATCCGGCCGTCGGTGTCGCCTTTGACGTCCCGGTGGACGGCGCTGATGACGCCGACGGTGACGGTGGGTTGGGTGTCGTTGAGGAGCTGGCCGAAGGGGCTCCCGATGGCGATCGCCCATTCCCCGACAAGAAGATCGTCGGAGTTCCCCATCGTCGCGGAGGGGAATTTCCCGCCATCCACCTTCACGAGGGCGAGATCGTAATCGGGGGCCGATCCCACGATGCGGCCTTCGTAGACCGTGCCATCCTTGAAGGTCACCTCGATCATCTCGGCGCCGTGGACGACGTGGTCGTTCGTGAGGATGTAGCCGTCATCGTCGATGATGACTCCCGATCCGAGGTTGGAGTATTCCCTCAGAAAGGTTTCGGGCATCCCGAAGAACTGCTCGAGCCACTGGCGGGCGAAAGGCGAGCTGAAGGGATACCGGCGCACGACCTGTTTATACTTGGACGCGATGCTCACGACCGCGGGCGCCGTTTTTTCCGTCGCGACGACGATCGCGTTCCGGCGGTTCTGATCGATCGCGCCGGCACCGGTGGAGGGATCGGCCGAGGCGGTCACGATCGTCGGGGACGCCGCGGACGCGCTCTCGGTACCCCGGGTCGCTCTGAAAAAGAGAACCCCCGATATAGTGATGAGCCCCAACGACACACCCAATAAACCCCCGAGACAATACGGGAAGAATCGCACTCGCCGGGGGCTTCCAAAGATATCCATCTCGTTTACTCCTTATGTTCTCCTTGCTCGCCCCCCCACCGGCTACACGGGGAGGGTTAGAAGGAGTTTCCCATATCTCTGAATTCTCATGATATGAAATACAGGCCGGCGGGCCAAGTCTAAATCAGCCGCCGTATTCGACTTCAACCAGGAAGAGCCCGTTTGGCGGCACGGTGGGACCCGCGGCCGTACGATCCTTTTTACACAGGATCGTCTCCATGTGTTCCACGGCAAGACGGCCCCGGCCGATCTCGATCAGCGTTCCCACGATCACGCGGACCATATGATGGAGAAAATGGTCCGCGCGGAGGGTGACGGCGATCACATCGTCTCGTTTGTCGATCGAGATCTCCCTGAGATCGCACACCGTCGGCACGTCCGTCGACCGGATCGGCGTGAAGCTCGCGAAATCCTTCTCGCCGGCGAGAAGGGCGGCGGCCGAGCGCATCGTGTCGAGGTCGAGCACGTAGGTGACTACGTGGGCGTACCGCCTCCAGATCGCAGTGGGCTCGGTTCTCATGTAGTAGACGTAACGCCGCCCCGTCGCGCTGAAACGGGCGTGAAAATCGATGTCCGCTTCGTCGACGAGGCGGATCTGGATGTCTTCGGGGAGGAGCGAGGCGAGGGCGCCTCCCACTTCCTTCGCCGTTCGCGGCGTATCGACGACGAAGTTGCAGACCTGCCCCGTCGCATGAACACCGGCGTCGGTGCGGCCGGCCCCATTGACGACCGCGCGCTGGCGACACACCATCTCGACCGAATCCTCGAGCACTCCCTGAATCGTCCGGAGACCGGGTTGTTTCTGCCAACCGTGGAAGTCCGTGCCGTCGTATTCGACTTGAAGCCTGAAATTCTTCATCGAGCCTTGCGCTGGGGTTTTCGGTGACCGATGCGTCGCACTCTAAGTCGCGGCCGGCATGTCGCAGACCCACTCGCGGCCGCCCTAAAAAACCAGTCCGGCCGTCGCGACGACGACGGTCGTCGCCACGAGGAAAAGGTAGTCCTTCCGGGAGATTTTTTCGAGCACTAGTATTCCCCCGATCGCCGCGCGGATCCGCCGAACCTCGACCGCTATGGCGAGCTCGGCGGAACGATGGATCGCCGAGAGAATTAGGGGGACGATGAGGAGCCGCACACCTCTTAGTTTCCTGAAGGGTCCCCCTCCGAAACCGCCCCCGCGAAACCCCTGGGCCACTGTGATCCGCCGGATCTCGTCGGCGAAAAGAGGGAGAAACCCCGCCGACAAAAACGCATACATCGCCACCCGCCGCGCAAAATCCTTCGAGACCGGCGCGAAGAGCGCCGAGATGCCCTTCGCAATCTCCTCGGCGGGTGTCGCCGCGAAAAAAACGGCGGCGCCGATGACGAGGACGAGAAGGCGCACGCTCGCGTGGATCCCGCTCGAGAGCCCTTCGCGCGAGATGAAAGGAAAGGACGGCGCGAGAGGCCGTCCTTCGACGAGGAAACCGTTGATCACCACGATCAACCCGATAAAAAGCGCGAGATTCCTCCCCGTCTTCAAGAGCGACGCGAGTGGGAGGTTCGCCGCCCGGTGGAGCACCAATGTGTATAGAAGAACGACGACGAGACCCCGGGTGTGTGGGATGACAAATGACGAAACGGCGATGAGGGCGAAACCGGCCATCAGAAAACGGGGGTCGCGGGCAAGGAGGGCGCGTGTCTTTTGCGGTGCGTTGGGAGCGAGGTTCGCCGCGACAGCCATGCGTGGTCCGAAAGGCTAGGGTCTCGACGCCATGAGCTCGGCGATCTGTACAGAGTTCGTCGCCGCGCCTTTTCTCAAGTTGTCGCCCACCGCCCAGAACAGAATCGCGTTCGGACGCGTCGTGTCCCGCCTCAGGCGTCCGACGACGACTTCGTCCCGCCCCGCGACGTCGATGGGCGTCGGGACTTCGTCGGTGTACCTCACGCCATCCGCGCGCCTCCACAGATCCCGTGCGTCTTCGAGCGAGAGCGGCGCGCGAAGCTCGACGCTCACCGACATGGCGTGACCGACGCGAGAGGGCACGCGGACTGCCGTGGGCACGACACGGATCTCCGGATCGTCGAGGATTTTCTGTGTCTCTTCCGCGATCTTCTCCTCTTCCTTCGTATACCCGCTCGGACCGATGTCTCCGATGAGCGGGAGGCAGTTGAAGGCGATCTGTTTGGGTAGCGCCTTCACGGCAATAGTCTCTCCCCGCGTGTCGGCCGCGGTTTGCGCGTTGAGCTCGTCGAGCGCTTCCCGCCCCGCGCCGGAGACCGACTGAAAAGACGTCACGACGACGCGGTCGATACCCACCGCACGAGCGAGTGGAGCGAGCGCCATCACGAGAACGATCGCCGTGCAGTTCGGGCAGGAGACGAGCCGGGTGTGGCGGGTGACGAGCTCCCCGTTGATCTCGGGGACGACGAGGGGGACGTCCCTATCCATGCGAAAGGCCGTCGTGTTGTCGACGACGCGGCAACCCGCCTCGAGCGCCAGGGGGACGAGCGCCCGGCTCACGGGGGCGCCGGCGGTGAAAAGGCAAAAGTCGATCCCGTGAAAATCGTGTTTGTAGGCGTCCTGAACCGGCCACTCACGGCCGAAGGCCCCGATCTTCTTGTGCGACGACAGCTCGGTGGCGAGTGGGACGTACTCGCCCATGGGGAAGCGGCGCTCCTCGAGCACCTCGATCATCGTGTGTCCCACAACACCTGTGGCGCCGATGACGGCGAGGGTTTTCTTGTCCGTGTTGGCCATCCCCGGCAGTCCTTGTCGATTCAACGATTCTCACGCAGTGGAGATTCATCGCGCGACCGCCACGGTACCATACGGCCCACGGGGCGTCAACGATAGGAAGGGGTTCGTCTGTGGGTGCTGGCCGCCCGCGGGGCCACGCCCGCGGGCGGCCAGTCCGCTACTCGCACTGGACCGGAAACACGTCGAGAGCGTGGCCCAGGCTATACACGTATGAACCGTCGGTACACAAACTCACGCAGTAGTTCAACACGGTCGCGAACCCGATCCGTGACGGCGAAGCCGGCGCCGAAATATCGATCACCTCGAACCCCCGGTAGGCCCCGACGTAGGCAAAAGATCCCGAAACGGCGAGGCCGGTCGGGTACGGGGAAATATCGACGCTTGCAACAACAACGGGTGACCCGGGGTCTAATGCGTCGATCACCTGGAAATCCTGTTCGGCCACGAGGACCCGCGAATCGACCACGGCCAAAGCGGGTCTCTGGCCCCAATCATAGACCCCGGGCGTGGCGACGCTACCGACGAGAGCCGGCGACTCCGGATGTGACACGTCGATGATGTCCAGCCGCCGCCCGCTCCCGAGGCCGGCTACAACATAGGCATGGGGCGGCGAGACGACGATGGCCCTCGCCCCGTTTATCATGAGGTCTCCAACGATCGTCGGCGCATCCGGTGTCGACACATCCAGAATCTGAAGACCAACGGACTCGTCCACAACGTAGGCGTGAGAACCGGCCAAGGCCACATCCACGGCATTGCTCCCGGTGTGAACGCTTCCCACGATCTCCAGGGACCCGGCGCCGGCCCGAATCACTTGGAGGCCTTCCGGACCGTCCGCGACGTAGGCGTATGGACCGTCAGCCGCCACGGCCCACGCGTCACCGGGTGTGTCGATATTCGCCACAAACCTGGGCGACGCGGGATCCCAGACCGTCATGAGATCGACACCGCCTTCGAATTGCGCCACATAAAGGTAGAGACCGTTGACGGCGCTGTCGAACGTGGTCCCCCGCCGGGAATGCCAACGGCTCCCGATCGCCTCCGGAGACGCAGGACTCGAGACATCGAACACCTGTAAACCTTCCTCCGCGCACGCGACGAACGCATGCGACGGACCCAGGGCGATCCCTGTAGCACCGGTGACTGGGAGAGCCCCCACCACCTCGGGGGAACGCGGATTCGCCACGTCGATCGTCTCGACCAGGCCGTCGGGTCCCGTGGCTACGAACGCGCTCGAACCGCGCACCTCTACCCCTGCCCAATCCGATCCAGGCATGGTCAACCAAGTGGCACCCATGAGTTTCGGGGACGCGGGGTTCGAAACATCGACGATTTCGAGATTATCCGCACTCGCCACGTAAGCGTGCGAACCGGAGACCGCGATGTCCGCCGGGCTTTCGAACAAGCCGTACTGCCCAACCTCGATCGGAGAAGCGGGGTCCGACACATCGATCACGAGAAGGTCTCGATCCACGGCGGCATACACGTACGATCCGGCAACCGCCACCCCGGTCGCCCAGCCCATCAACTTCATGAACCCGGCGACGATTGGGGAGGAGGGGTTCGACACATCGATGATCTGAAGCGCACCGTATGCAACGATGTAAACCAGGGAACCCGCCACCGCGATGTCGACCCCGACGTTGAGAATACCGTGACTCCCGGCGATTACCGGGGACGCCGGGTTGGACACGTCTACCACCGAAAAATCGCCGCCCACGACATACGCCCAAGAACCGGCCACGGCGACGGCCGCCGCGCCATTAGGAATGGCCACATTACCGACGACCGCCGGAGCCGCTGGATCCGACACATCGATGATCTCGAGCCCAAGATCTTCCTCGGTCAGATAGACGTAGGAGCCGGAGGTGGCGACACCCCTCGCATACCCCGGGGTATCGACGCCGCCCACCCAGTGCGCGTAGTCCGCGTAATCGATGCAGCGGCCCTCCACCGGACCCGGACCAGACGCGTCATCGTCAGAGCAACCCGTGAATCCGATGGCTGCGAGAAGAGCGAGCACAACCGACGCTAGACAACGAGCCATGACAAGCCTCCTCCCGTGTTGAATGCTGCTTCCGCGCGGCATGGCAAATGCCAACGGTCTAACGAGTCGTGTCGTGTCGTGTCGTGTCGGCGCGGCGGAACCTGAAGGTGAAAGAGGTGGGAACAAAATGCCGAGCACGGTTCCAATAAAAATATATCCGCCTATCCGCGTCGATGCAACCGCGAAGTCATGCTCGTCCTGCAAAGCTTCTAACGAAATCTCGACTTGATCGAGCCCCAGGAAGAGTCTTTTGCGGGGACCTCCCCACACCCGACTTCGAAGGCGCCAATCAGAACAGAAGGGTCCATCGGGTGATTGCCCTGCGCGCAGGGCGAGTCGCTTTGAAGGAAGTAGTTGAAGTTCACGCCCATCAAGCTGCAGAACTCCGGATTGGCCCACGGGTAGTTGCCGTGCTCGTCGACCTCGGGTGGCCGGGCGGCCGCCCGATCGAGAATCCACGGATCGTCGCAGTTGAACTCGTAGATCAGCCACCCGGCGGGGGGTGAACCGAGACAGTCGACCCCATAGGTAAGGCAGAAGATGTTCCTCCGGATGGTGACGTTCGCAGCGCGACGGCAATCGACGGCGGAGCCCGGGTATTCTATCAGGTAGTGGCGCGGGCGCCCGTCGATCGTGTTGTTCTCAATTACGATGTTGGACGCATCGAGAACGATGTTGCCCGTGTTGCCGACGAGGAGGTTCCATCGAAGGGTCTTCACACCGGGATCGTCGCCGATCACGTGGATGGCAGTCGTGTACGACACCGACACAATCCAGTTTCGTTCGAACGTAGAGGCGGCTTCGATGACCGCTCCCTTTCCCGTTTCAAAAAAATCGGCGCTCTTTCGGAAGATCATGAACCCGTGAACGACCGCTCCAGCGCCGCCGCTGGCGATGTACACACCGACGTCACCCACGGAGCAATCGATCACCGTCTCTCTGGGCCCCTTTTCGGCGAAGAGGACGATGTTCTTGTAGACGTGGACGCAGACCGCTCTATCTTCCGCGCCGATGAGGACGTGCGTGGTGTCCGTGTAAGTGCCCGCGCCGACGAGCACCGTGTCGCCCGCGGCCGCGCTATCCACACCGGTCTGAATGGTCGGCGCATCACCCGTGCCGCCGGCATTGACGTACCAGGTTCGGGATTCGAGACGGGAGGCGATGAAGAGAACGAGGAGCAGGGCTGCCAGGAATACGAGAATCCGTGGGGCCACGGATGGTCCGGTACGAGAAGGACGAGCCCTCAAGACCATCGGCACGATATCCACCCCTTCGGGAGACGCCCAGTGAGGATCTTATTCATATTGTAGCACCGTCCCGGAAAAGCAACAACCGCTTGACACTTTTTCCCGCCGCGTGGAATAGTGAGGCCGCCGAACTGTTTTCGCCGCAACCGGATACTCGCACGCGCTCCGTGCTGGCGTGAAGTTCGCCGCCACGGCCGGAGCCGCAAGAGGAAACGATGAAAAAATCTCTTCTCGCAATCCTCCTTTTCGCCGCCGCCGTCATGCCCGCGTTCTTGAGCGAGGCGCAGAGCCCCACGAAATACCGTTCTCTTTTCGCCGCATCGGGCCCGCGCGACAGCCTGCTCAATCTCGCCGTGTGGGAGGATGGACGGGTCACGGGCGGCGGGAGGCTCTTCAAGTATCTTCTCTCGTCGAATCCGTTGATCCGCCAGCGCGCCGTCCAGGTGATCGGGCGGATCCAGGACACACAGGATGTCGCGCAGATCCTCCCGCTTCTCAAGGACGCGGACGAAGGGGTGGTCCGCGAGACCGTATTCGCGCTGGGTCAGCTCGGGTCGCCCGAGGCTACACCGGCTCTTCTCGAGCTCAACAAGAAGGCGCTCCCCGAAATGCAAGCGATTATCGCCGATGCGCTGGGTAAGATCGGGGGCGCCGAAGCCGTCGCCGCGCTCGAGGAGATGCTTCACGCGTTCCAATCGAGCGTGAGGACAGCCGCCACGGAGGGGCTCGCCCGGGCCGCCGACCCGTCGTCGATCCACGCGCTTCTCGTCGCGCTCCACGACGGGGCCCCGGATGTACAGTGGCGGGCGATCTATGCGCTCGAGAAGATCGAGTCCGATCAGACGCCGAACGCCGTACTCCCCTTTCTCGAGAACGATGACCCCACCGTCCGCGCTTACGCCGCGCGAACCCTCGGCAAGAAGAAGGCGAAGATCGCCGTCGGCCCTCTTCTCAAAACACTCGACGATACCGACCCGGCAGTCGTCATCAACGCGGCGAACGCTCTGGGTCTCATCCTCGAAAACGCGAGAAACGCCGGCGCCGTCGACCCCTTGGGAAAGCTCGTCAGGGCCCATCCCAACCACCACGCGAGAAAGGCGGCCGTTTCCGCTCTGGGTAGCAACGGCCACAAGAACGCAAAGGACTACCTCGTCCAATCGATCCTCGACAAGAGCGTGGGGGTCCGTGTCGAATCGTACAAGGCGCTCGCGAAAACGCTCGGCTCTGACGCCGCGCCTTTTCTCTCGAACGGGACGAACGACGGGGAGAGACTCGTTCGCGCCGCCGCCATCGAGAGCCGCGGGATCGCGAGAGACGACGCGGCGATCGACGAGCTGATCTCGGCGGCGACGAAGGAGAAGAATCCGATGTTCCGCGCGGCCGCGGTGAGGGGCCTCTCGCACTTCCGGAGCAAGAGAGTGATCGCCGCGATCGCCGCTGCGCTCAACGACGACGATTGGGTCGTGGCGACGGAGGCGGTGACCGCCCTCGGAGAGATCGGTGACCAGACCGCGACGCCTGCGCTCATCGCGGTTTACACCAACCGCCGCGATCGCCTCGACACTGACATTCACATCGAGGTCCTCGGCGTGTTGAAAAAGATGCGGGCCGCTCAGGGCGAAGAACTCGCCCTGGAGGCGCTGGGGGATCCCGACAAGCGGGTGCGGAGTGCCGCGAAGGAGCTCCTCGAAGCGATCGGGGCGGCCGTTCCGGACTTAAAGACCGACCGCGAGTTCTACGAGGCGCGGTTCGAGCCGAAAAGAAAAACGGACCTCTCCCCTCCCTTCGGGACCAAGAAGGCGATCATCAAGACGAGTCGAGGGGACATCGAGATCGAGCTGTTCGGAGACGACGCCACACAGACCGCCGCGACCTTCGTCAAGCTCGCCCAGTCGGGTTTCTATAAGGGGCTCACGTTTCACCGGGTGGTGCCGAACTTCGTCGTCCAGGGGGGGTGTCCGCGTGGAGACGGATGGGGGGACCCGGGTTTCACCATCCGCGCGGAAGTCAACCAACACAAGTACACGCGCGGGACCGTGGGGATCGCGGATTCGGGGAAGGACACCGGCGGGAGCCAGTTCTTCATCACCCACTCGCAACAACCGCACCTCGACGGACGCTACACCATCGTCGGCCGGGTCACAAAAGGGATGGAGGTCGCCGACAAGATCGACCAGGGAGACACCTTCGAGATCGTTGTCGAATGATCGTCCGCTTGACCGTCTACAGAAGTCCCACGGCGTACTGTTTGCGGATATCGGATAGCGCGGTCCGGTGGGCGCGAAACGCGATATCCGCGGGAAGAGCGTTCAAGTCGAAGAACCGCGCGTCGCTCGCGTCGTCGCCGAAGCGTAACTCTCCGCCGATCCTCTTGCCCAGATAGAGAACGAGAAGGACCGCTGTTCTCGGATCGTCGAACGCCGAGTACACGTTGAAAAGACGCACGATCTCGATATCGAGGTTGGTCTCCTCTTTCATCTCGCGCTCCGCGCACCCCGCGGCGTCCTCGTCCGCCTCGACGAACCCCGCCGGGAGAGTCCACATCCCCACGTGGGGTTCGAAATTCCGCTGGACGAGGAGAACCCTTCCGTTCTCGACGAGGATTGCGCCGGATGCGCCCACGGGATTCCGGTAATGCACGAACTCGCACGACGAACACACCATGCGCCGCCGGTTCTCGACCTCTCGCGCGACG
>Ga0315288_10008042_pt1 | contig 13339 bp, 11 predicted proteins | sample YL17G11_20_MG_FD_203454 | JGI IMG/M metagenome (GOLD analysis project Ga0315288, IMG submission 203454) | Sediment microbial communities from Yellowstone Lake, YNP, Wyoming, USA - YL17G11_20 | ecosystem: Environmental > Aquatic > Freshwater > Lake > Sediment | place: USA: Wyoming | collected...
CCAGCCGCCCGAGGTTAGCCAGCACCCGCTGCCGGACCTTCCCGCCGGCCCGCTCGTTGGCGACCAGCTGGAGGTACGTCCGCGTCGTGCCGTCCTTGTTGGCGAAGGTCTTGGTCCTAATGAACATGGCACCAGCACACGGCATAGCGTTTCTACAAGTGCTCTACCGCCATAGCGTGGCACTACACCTTCGTCCTCGCTCCGATATGAAGGCCCGTCTTACAAGGGTTTCCGGGCGCCGTGGCACCGAAAACCGGCTTTTACTGTCAAACCCGAAGTTGGGGCGCAGAGAACAATACGAAAGCGGGTTGTGGGTCGAGAAGGTGGCTACGGTGTAGGACAATAGGGCCCTTTACAGGCCTGACCATTGCCGGCGACGATCCTGTGTCCCCGTCCCAGACTCCACTCCAGACCCCAGGTCACCCTCGGCCGGGTCGTATTTGTAGCCACAGATGGTGCAAACCCATTCGCTCATCGTCCATTCCTCCCGCGAAATCGCTCATATGGATGTCATTGCCAGGCCGTCTATATTGCAGAAGTGCGTGAATGGCTCCTGCACCGGGAGGCGCATGTGTGCGGGAGCGAGTAGTGCGCCTATCCCCCGGCACCGGCCTGGAAGACAAGACTCCGGATGAACTCCTCGCGGTTGGGGTTGCGGTTTCCGTCGTAGTAAAGCGTGACCATCGGCAGGCCGAGTTCCTCGCGCAGGGTGCTGAGATGGCACTCCGTGATGAGTCCGCGCATGCAGTTGAAAGGGGCCACGGCCACCACGCCGTGAGCCTCGCCCCGCTGGGCCAGCGCCTTGATGCGCCCAATCGTCATCGGCAGTTCGCCCGCATAGAGCCCCGGGACGTACGGCCGGGAGAGCCGTCGGAGCTCAGCGGGGGCGGGTTCATGCAGGATGTCGCCCGCCGCGGCCATCAGACGGGCCTCGTCCCGCTGGCCGAGACGGCTAAGCGCCCCATACATCAGCCCGCGCAGCAGGGCCCCCGGCCGGCCGGTCTGTGCCGCTTCGACCAGGCCCTCCTCGCCGCTAATGTAGGCGGTATAGTGCAAGAACTCAGCGCCCGGCGACAGCAGGGCCTCGCCCCCGGCCGCCTCGATCCTGCCGACGACGTCCTGGCAGCAGCGATCATCCAAGCGCACGTAAAACTCGCCCGTGACGATTATCTTGGGCCGTGTGGTCCCTGTGCGTTCAACCCGGGAAAACCTGCGGGCCGCCCTGCGCAACAGGTCTTCAAATGGCCCGAGATGCGATCCCCGGAGGAACCCCGTCGTCGTCGGCCGCGTGTGTGAAAGCAGTGTACACAGCTCGGAGAGGGATTGGTCGAACGCGCGCTGGGCGCTGCCCGACTCCAGCTCATACGGTCTGGCGGCCAGCAGCATCTTTTGCAGGGCGTCGACCGCCAGAACACCGTCGAACATCCCGGCCACGAAGCCAAGCCCGAGCTGCCTGATCAGGTCCTCAACCTTGACTGAACAGACTTTCTGGTCGCCAAACCCCGCGCGGTTGAGCAACAGGGCCTGGGTCGGGGCGTACAAGCCGTAGCGGCACGGGCCGCAGGACCAGGCCTGAAAGAAGGCCACATCGCCGGCATCGCCTGGGCCCCTCCCGTTGCCGTGCAGGTATGCGAGGAAGTCCTGGACGTTCTGGATCATGGGGAGGCATTCGTCGCCGCTGACGTAGGCGCGGGCCAAGGTGTGATCCTCATCGAGGTCGCGTGGCAGCAGGCTGGCCTTGATGCCATAGCTCTTGAAGAGCGCCACGATCACCGCGGCGTGCGGGCTGGCGTCGGCAACGAGGATCTCGCGCTCGCCGAGAGTCGCCAGAGAACGCGTTCGCGAGGAGAGCTTCACCGGAGCCTCGTAGCGGTCCCGGCCGCGGCACGTATTCCTAAATGCCTCTAGCCTGGTGATCATCCCGGCGGGCGCGGTGTGCTCGTCCATGGTCAGCCTGAGATACGGGCTGACCAGGTCGAGGTAATGGCGAAGCATGGCGTTGGGGCCGCACTTGAACGGGTCCTGGAGAATGAGGTGCAGCCGCGGGCACCCAAGGCTGTCGTGCCGCCGGTTGAGGTAGGACGCGATAAAGGCGGCTGAGAGCATTTGCTGAAGTTGCGCCGGGTATATGTGGTCGATGTGGTGGAGAAGCTGCCCAAACTCCCGGTCGAAGTCCTCCTTGCGTCCAAGCAGCGTTGACACGATGCGGCCCTCGTACCAGCCGCGGACATAGGCGATGAGGTAATCCTGCGGGATCGCCAGGATCCCACGCTGCCTGGCATGAATCATCGCCCGCTTGGAGACATCCTCGTCGTAGAGCGTGTACGACCTGCCGATGAAGACCGCGGCGATGGCCCCTGGGGTAAGGTCGCCCGGCAGTCCCTCAATGACCCTCTGGCCTTCCTTTTCCATCGCGCGCTGGAAATCTTCAAACGCCCGGTACGCTGCCTCCACGGCGCCGGTCAACCTGGCTTCGGTGTACCTTTCTCCCAGAAGACGCTTTGCCACGACCCGCAATTGATGCGCGACCGCCCTACGGCCCCGCCAGAAGCACACTTCCACGCACACAAGGCGTTCTGGATCGGGGCGCAACGAGCTGATGACCGCGCCGCGAATCGTTTGCAGCAACGGGCACGTCTGCGCGCGGGGCCAGTCCCGCGCCCAGGGCAGCGGCTTGAAGTCGATGACTTCGGGAAGAAAGACGAAATCAAGATCCCGGTCAAGCAGTTCCTTGTGGTGTCCGACGAGGACCTCGGCCGGATAACACAGATCAGCGGTCAGCTGGCTCCTGCCCTGGTGCAGCGCGTCTGCGGAATCCTGGGCTGACAGGACCAATTCCGCGCCGAGCGAACTGAAAAACGCGGCCCAAAACGGATACAGGTCAAAGAACAGGCCACCACGGGCCATCCCGATTCTGGGTCCGCCGGTCACGGAGGGCGTCGAGAAAAAGAGCTCGTTTCGCCGGGCAACGTGGTCAGGAAGATCCTCAAGCCGGCTCCGTCTCTTATCGCCCAGCCCGGAATAGCGGCCGCAGCGGTCACCGTAGATCACGCCCTTGCCGCCCGGAAACTGGATGACGTCCAGAAGGCAGTTGTGTTGGTGCTCGCACCGGGCAGAGCACCGCCGCTGGGTGCGCGTGAACTCCCGCAGGCGGCCAAAACCCCGGAAGCGCTCCTCGGGTTTCTCACCGTCGCGCCAGAGCCGGAGGGCCATAAGGGCGGCCCCCAGCGCACCGGTCAGTTCAGGGGACGGGGGGACGATCAACTCCCGCCCCAGCTCAGCCGCGAATGCGCTGGCCAGGGCGTGGTTGCGGGCGGTCGCCCCGGTGAAAACAACCTGTCCTTCCATCGGGCGGTTCTCGGCGGTCTTGCGCAGGTAGTTACGGGCAGCGGAATAGGCCAGGCTGGCCAACTGGTAGGGCAGTGGTAAGCCCTGGGAGGCGGCTGAGGCCAGGGCCGACTGGGACAGCAGCGTGCATGTGTCCCCCAGGTCGATTGCGTACGGGGCTTCAAACGCCAGGTGCGAGAACTCACCTTTGATATCCACGCCGAGCAGCCCAGCTAGGTTTTCGAGGAAGCTGCCGGTCCCGGCGGCGCACACCGGGTTCATGTTGTAGTCGTATAGCGTTCCCCGCCGGAGCTGCAGGAACTTGCCGTCTTCCCCGCCAATCTCAATCACGGACAGGTCGGCGTCCTCGCCGCAGAGTGATTTGACTCCTTCCGCCTGGCAGGTTATCTCGTCCACGGCGTACTCCGCCCCGAGCATTTTCTGTGACAGAAAGCGCCCGGAGCCGGTCGTGCACGCGACGACCTCGGCGTCCGCGAGCAGCCCCCCGTAGTCGGCACCGGCGCGATGCATCAATTCCAGCACCTGCAGGGCAGGACGCCCGGCGGTAGGGAGGTAGACCCCGCCGATCATCTGGCCGCGGCGGTCGAGCAAGACGCACTTGGTGGACACGGACCCGCAGTCGACGCCAAGGAACACCAGCGTCGTGTCCAGGTCGGCACTGGCTCCGGGTGCGAGGTCGGGGGAATACCGGACACGGCCCGGGTCAAGCGAGGGCAGGGGATTAGACGGGACGTACTCGTCAGCCGACGCCTCGTCCAGGGCAGCACGCCGCAGCGGAGCCGCCGCCGCGCCGAGGCAGGCGCCCAAGGCCGTAAGGTACTCCGGGCCCGGCGGGACCACCAGCCTCGTTTCCGGACAGCACTCGCGCAGGTGCTTCATTATCGCCTCGTTGCCCGCGACCCCGCCCACGACCACAGCTTCAGCCCGGCTGGCGAGGCGGTTCTGGCAGACCCCGCTGATCACCATTTCAGCCAGAGTACGCGCGAGGCCCGCCGAAACGGCCCCCTGGGTCGCGCCCTCGTTTATTGCGTGAGTCATATCCGACTTGGCGAAAATGGCGCAGCGCCCGGATATCCTGGCCACCGACTCCGAATTTAACGCCAGGGCGGCCAGCCCCCTATCGTCGAGGCCCATCCGGGTCGCCTGCTGGTACCAGAACGCACCGCTACCCGCGGCACACTGTCCGTTGCGGTTGAAGAAGGTTGGGGTGCCGTCGGGGCGTGTCTCGAAATAATACATGTTCTCGTGACCGAGTGACAGGACTGCCTCAGGCTGCAGGCCGGTGTACCGAAGCCCCAGGATGAGGGCCTCCATCTCCAGCGCCGGCCGCTCTTTGCCGCCCGGCGCGGCCAACAGGCCGGCGTGTGCGCCGACCAGGCCAAGACGCAGTAACTCGGGGCGGTCCGGACCGAGAAGGTCAGTCATGCACGCCCGGGCAGCCGCAAGAGGCTGACCCGCCGTGGGGCGTTTCACACGCCTGACCCCGTCCGGTCCGATCAGGACCGCCTTGACAGCGAAGGTCCCCATATCCAGGCCAACCACCGGGGCTTCACAGCCGTCCGTGCGCACGTCGGTCGGGCCGGCCATCCGCTGGACCTCCGTTCTTTCTTCCTGGCAGTAGCTTGGGAATTAGATCGTTTTAGGCCTCTTCAAGAAGACCGGTAGAGTTTCCTCCGAGGTCGTCCGGAGGGGCTATCAGGCCTTTCTTCATTGCCCCGTTGCCGGCAGACCCGAAGTAATGCGGATTTCGGTCAAATCGTACACCCAGTCCGGTCCAACGCGAACACTCAGTCCGCTGGAAACCGAACACCAGTTGTTGAGGCAGCGGCAGGACACGTTTAGTCCTCTTCCTGTGCGGTCGGTCTGTTCTTCACCCGACGCATCGACTCCCCCTGGAGTTCGATCCGGTGGGCGTGGTGCACCAGGCGGTCGAGGATCGCATCCGCCACTGAGGGGTCGCCGATCACCGCATGCCACTGGGCCACCGGCAGTTGGCTCGTTACCACAGTGGAGCCGGTCTGACAGCGGTCCTCAATCACCTCCAACAACTCGCGGCCGTCGGTGGCCGTCAGCGGAGTCAGCCCCCAATCGTCGAGCACCAGCACGTCCACCTTGGACAACCAACGAAGCAGACGGCTGTAGGAGCCGTCCCCGCGGCTGACTGCGAGTTCGGTCAGCAGCCTGGGCACACGGTAGTACCTGGCGCGGAAGCCTTGACGGCAAGCAGCGTTAGCCAGAGCACATGAGACATAGGTCTTGCCCACTCCCGGTCGGCCCGGTGACGAGCACGTTCTGCCGGTGCCTAATCCACAATCCGGTGCCGAGACTCCGGAGAAGATGGCGGTCGAGGCCCCGCCCAACACTGAAGTCGATGTCCTCAACGCAAGCCTGCTGCCTCAGCTTGGCCTCCTTGAGCAGCCTCTTGAGCCGACGGTTATCCCGGTACGACACCTCCTCATCCACTAGTAGTCCGAATCGCTCCTCGAAGGACAGATCTGCGACATCCGGATGGCTGAGCTGGGCCAGGAACGCATCGGCCATCCCCCACAACCGCATCTGTCTTAGCCTCTCAGCAGTCTGGTGACTTAGCATGGCGTCACCTCAGTTGAGCGGTAGTACTCCGGTCCTATTCCGCGACAGCTCCCGGCGGCGGCCGCTGAACCGATGACGGCGCTGGAGTTGGGTACAGCAGCGCCTCCAGAGCTTGGTTGTCAACGACTCCGGCAGCGGCCATTCGAGACCTGCGGCCTTTGCTCTGTATAGCAGGTCGGAGACGGTGCTGCCGGCGACGCCGACACTTCTTGCGGTCTGCCGCACAGACAGCCCGAGCTCCCAGCACAGCCGTAGAGCTTCCTTGATCTTGCGCATGGACAGCCTCGTTCGACACGAAGCGCCACACAACCGGGTGGTGATGAGAGGGCTCCACCCTCGGCCTGTCGCAGCAGGCCGGGAGAAGCTGGCGGCAGCCTGACCCGGGAGGTGCGGGGGAAGGCGGGAGCAGCCGCGACAACGACGGGACGGGTCGGCACCGTCAGACGGCCCGGGCCCGGCAAGCGAGACGGGACGGTGTACGTGAGGAACCAGCGTCAAAGCCCCTTAAGCGAATGCACCGGCTCCAATCTGGCGGATATGGGCCGGGTTGCGGCGTGCGCCCCCACGAAGCTTCTGGGGGGCGGCCTCGTGGCCGCAGAGGTTGTCGGTCACGAGGGCCGCGGGGAAGGTCTGCGGCGTACCCGCGGCGGGCCGCAGGGGCAGAGCTGGGCACCGGACCCGACGACCGGAGTGTGGTGAACGTGGGAACCATCCCGGAGTCGCCCTCCCCACGGCGGGCTGAAACCGTGGCGGGCAAGTTCACCGTCAACCGATGGCTTCGGGGTGGGGCGGAGCCCCCGTAGTAGTCCGAGCGCGGGAAAGCCGCGCACATGGCGAAGGGGGACAGCAAGGCCGACGCCTTCCGAGGCGGAGGCCCGGGTACTGTGGACCCAGACCAAGCTGCACCGCTGGGCCGGCGACGATTCGAGCCGTCGGTTCGATGACCTGTTCAATCTCGTCTGCGACCCGGCGACGCTCATGGTGGCGTGGAGCCGGGTCCGGGGTAACACGGGGGCGCGTACTCCCGGGGTGGATGGGCATACCGTCCGGTCCATCGAGGCCAAGCCAGGCGTGGAGAGTTTCCTGGCCGAGCTTCGGGCCGACCTCAAGGCCCATGCATTCCGCCCCCAGCCCGTAAGGGAGCGACTGATACCGAAGCCGGGCGCCAGCAAGTTCCGACGCCTTGGCATCCCCACGGTGCGAGACCGGATAATCCAGGCTGCGCTTAAGCTGGTACTGGAACCGATCTTCGAAGCGGACTTCCCGCCGTGCTCCTACGGCTTCCGCCCGAACCGCCGCGCCCACGATGCCATCGCTGAGGCACACCACCACGCTTCCCGCACCTATGACTGGGTTCTGGAGGCCGACATCGTGGCGTGCTTTGACGAGATTGACCACGTGGCCCTCATGGACCGGGTGCGTCGGCGCGTCGGCGACAAGCAGGCGCTGGCTTTGGTCAAGGCGTTCTTGAAGGCGGGTATCCTCTCCGAGGACGGCCAGCACCGGGACACCATCACCGGAACCCCGCAGGGGGGCATCCTCTCGCCGCTGTTGGCGAACGCCGCGCTGTCGGCGCTTGACGACTGGTTCGTCGACACCTGGCGGGCACAAAGCGCCACACTCGCCTCGCGCCGACGGCGGCACCGCCACGGTCTTGCGAACTGGCGCTTGGTCCGCTATGCGGACGACTTCGTACTGCTGGTTCGCGGCACCCGCGACCATGCCGAAGCGCTCCGCGAGAGCGTAGCCGTAGCGCTCGCACCGATGGGCCTGCGCCTGTCGGACGAGAAGACGAAGGTGTGCCCCATCGACGAGGGCTTCGACTTCCTCGGCTGGCGAATCCAACGCCACCGGAAGCGGGGCACGCAGCGGCACTACGTCTACCCCTCCAAGAAATCGTTGGGGCGGGTCAAGGCGAGAACACGGGAACTGACCGCGGGGAGCACCAGCGCCTCCCTCGCGGGGCTCCTGTACCGGCTCAACCCGGTGCTGCGGGGCTGGACCAACTACTTCCGGTTCGGCGTGTCCAAGCGGACGTTCAGCTACCTGCGCGCCTTCGCGTGGCGCAGGGTCGTGGGATGGCTGCGAAAGAAGCTCCGCCGGACCACCTGGAGGGGCTTGCGCCGGCGCTACTTACCGGGGTGGTGTCCTACCGAGGGCAAGGTCGCGTTGTTCAACCCAGCATCGGTTCCCGTGCGGAGGTACTACTACCGGGGGTCGCGCATCCCAACACCCTGGAGCGAGAAGAGCGGTTGACAGGTCATTGAGAGCGGCATGGACTTGTGGAGAGCCGGATGCGGGGAGACCCGCACGTCCGGTTCGGAGGGCGGGCCGGGGAGACGGACCGTCGGAGACGACGGCGCCGCGCCCCGCGCCCGACCCTACCAATTGGCCAACAACGGTTCCCCTTCCCCAAGACTCACGTCTCGGGAGCTTCCAGTGACCGAGAAGGAACCCCTATTGGCCGGCGTGGTGTCCGGGCACCGCTTCGCTGTCGCCGAGGTGGACGGCTTGGACCGGAATGGGTGGACGATTTCACCCGGAATAGTCACGCAGGCGCCATTTGCCCAAATGTCACTTCCCTGTGTGTCGCGTCCCCACTACGTCTGCCTCGCTCAGGGCATGGCCCTCCCTCATCGCGCAAGGTTTGGCGGTTGGCAGGGCGACGGCGGTCGAGCACCGAATCCCGGTAGCCAAGGCTTTCCAATAGCGCTGGGCTAACACGGAGCTTCAACGGACCCCATACGTTGGCCGGTTCTTCGGGAGGGGCCGCTGAGCTCCCAGCCGTTAGGTTGGAGTGGAATCATGGCCGGTCCCGTCAACTACAGGAAGTTGGCGTTTGACCACTACGCGCCCATTTGCGCGTACTGCGGTTTCGGCATACCTGAGATTTTGGAGGTGGCCCACCTCGATGGGGACCGCGAGAACAATGCGCTCGAGAACCTGGCCATTCTCTGCTCCAACTGTCACAAGATGCACGACATCGGCCTGATCCCGACGCCGACCATCATCGAAATGCGGGATCGAAAAAGGCAAGTGGACTGGTCGAGACGCATGAAGGACGCCGGAGCTAAGGCCGCACTCACTCGAAAGCGCAGGGCGGCGGCCCGCAAGGCTGTTGAGACCAGGCGTGGGGGTCACCCAACCTAACCAGGAGCTACAGCGGCCCCCCCATAGGTTGGGATAGTCCGGCAGGCGGGGGCCGCTGAGCTCCCAGCCGTTAGGTGGTTCTGGAGGTGAGGCTGTGGGACCACGAGTCCGGGTGGCTGGAGTTCTCATTGAGGGCGGTAAGCTACTCGTCCTGCGGGTTCGTAACTCAGTGTCTCCGTCATCCGACCGAAGATGGTCTCTTCCAGGCGGTGGACTGGAGCTTGGCGAATCGCTCGAAGCCTGTCTTCGGAGAGAGATGAAAGAGGAAACCGGGCTGGAGATCACTGTAGGAAAACTGCTCTATGTCTGCGACCGCCTACTCGACGAAGATCATACAGTCCACATGACATTCCTCGTTCACCAAACGTCAGGACAACTGACCACGGGACAGGAACCTGAGCCACATGCCAATGAGATTCTTGGCGCTGAGTTCGTTCCAGTTCAGGATCTGACCTCGAAAGGATTCTCCGCGCTGTTCCAGGAGATTGTTGAAGCCGAATTCCCGGGTTCAGGTTCATACAGGGGTTCCGTGGCTAACATCGGTCTTTGATGGCCACCTAACAAGCGTATCCAGCGGACGCAGTGGAAGGCTGGCCGTTCTGATGGTGGGTCGGGTGCGGCGCCGCTGATACGCAAAGGCGTTGAAAGCGGTCTCGTCGGTTGTGGGGCGACCCCTGACCGGTACGAGCGTGTATGGGGGGATCTGCTTTGACTGAACGGATGCTTATGGTCGTAACAGGGCCTGTTGGCGGTGGCAAAAGTACGGTCGCGCTGGTTCTTGCGGATCTATTCCGCGAATCGGGGCGGGCGGCGGCGGTCATCGACTTGGACTTGGTGTACTGCATGGCCCGCCAAGTCGAAGGCTTTGGTGAAGCGAACGCCTGGACCACCGCCCGACGCGGAGCGGCGGCGCTCGCCGACGCATTCTTTGCCGAGGGGATGGAAGTTGTGATTGTTGAAGGCGAGTTCTTCACTCAAGGGGAGCTCGATGCGTTGCGGAACAATTTCGCCACAACTGTTGAGTACAGATTCGTGACGCTCGTGGTTTCCTTCGAAGAAGCGTTGGGCCGCGTTTCGGGAGACTTGAGCAGGGGCATGTCGCGCGACCCTCAATTCCTGAAACGATTGCACTCACAGTTCGTCGCGGCGCTACCGTTCTTGCGGGCCTCGAGCTTACTGGTCGAGGCAGACCAGCAAACCCCACGCGAATTAGCGGAGTTGATAAGAGACACCGTGTTGTCGAGATCCGGGGCAGGTATGCGGGAGACCTTTTAACTCGCGGCTGCACCCGACCGCGCTGCGCGCGGCGAGTGAGCCGCATACCGTTAGCCCGACTGAGCGAGGCCTGAGTTCGCTCGCAGGCGCCATCTCACAAATGCGACTTCTCCCGGTGCCGCAGCGCCTCTCCATCCGTTGCGCCCACCCCCTTCCCCTTCCCCCTCGCGCAGGGCTCGGCTATCGGCAGGGGTGGCCGCTCGTGCGCTGAATTCCGGTAGCCAATGCTTCCCAGTAGCGCCGGGCTAACCCGGAGCTTCAGCGGACCCGAACGCGGGTCGAGTCTTCGGGAGGGGCCGCTGAACTCCGAGCGTTAGCCCGACTGAGCGAGGCTCTGGTTGGTCGGCAGGAGTTGTCTCCCAAACGCCACTGGCCCCGGGGCCAATCAGCCGCCCGCCGTGCCCCCTATCCCTTTCCCCTCCAGCCGTTTCAGTCTCTGCAGGGCGGCAGCGCTCGCGCGCCGAATCCCGGTAGGCAATGCTTCGCAGTGACGCTAGGCTAACGCGGAGCTTCAGCGGACCCCATACGTGGGCCGGTTCCTGCGGGGGGGCCGCTGAACTCCAAGCCGTTATGCGCAGGAGGTGAGGTCCCGCCGTGTCCGCAGAAGCCCTCCATTACTGGAGGCTTGCCACTCAGTACCTGGACCTCACCGAGGCCGTCTCTACCGAACTCGTGCGGTCCGGCAACCCCTGGGTCATCGTGGCCAGCGAGCTGTCCGATGCCCAGTACCGCGAGTCGACAACATGGTCTGACCACCGCATCGGCGTTGCCGTGCTCTTCAACTTCTACCACGGCGTTGAACTGGTCCTGAAGGGCTTCCTGGCACTGGGCGGAAGTGCTCCTCCCTTCGGCACCGTCTGACGATGCTTCTGTCGGATTTTCAGGACCGGTACCTGGATACCGAAGTCGGCCGGCTCGTCTCCGTTCATGTCAGCCAACTCGATAGCCAATCCCCGTTGGGACGTTTCTTCGCCGAGAACAACCTGGAGGTGGACTCTTGGTACCAGGCGCTGAGGTACCCTGAGTCCAGCAAGGGTCAGCTGTTCGACCATGTGGCCCTCAAGTATGGCAGCTCGAGTCGATGGCCCGGCGCTCGTGAGCAAGCGAGGTCGCAGTGTTCAGAATCGTGGACGAGTTGCACGACTCAGGGCACGGGGAGTTCGATTCGCTCGAAGCTGCGCTGACAGAGCTCGAGTGCCTGGCCAAGGGCCCTCGACGCTCATGCTGAGGAGGCAGTGATGGACGAGTCCAAGAATCCGGTGCTCTTCGCTGCCGACTGCGCGGAGCAAGTGCTCCCCATCTTCGAGTCCGCCTATCCGACCGACGACCGCCCCAGAAAAGCCATAGAAGCGGCACGCTCGGGTGCCTCGGTCCCTGCCGCGCGCGCCGCCGCCTTCGCCGCTCACGCTGCCGCACGCGCCGCCACCGACATCGCTGCCGTCTACGCCGCACGTGCCGCTGGACACGCCGCCGCCACCATCCACGTTGCCGCCCATGCTCCCCACGCCGCCGCCTACGCCGCCAAGGCCGCACTGGAGGTGAAGAAGCGGTCCGAGGGGCTTCGCCGGGTGTGAACCAAGCTCCCTGCACGATGTGGCGCGAGTGTGGCCGTCGGTATCACCTCTTGGAGCGCACCGATTCGGCCGTACCGTGGCGCGTTCCTTCTCGGCCTGTGCTGGAGGGCACGTCTCGGGGGACACGTTGGCTCTCTCAACCTTGAAGGCGCGGGCCTAACAAGCGCAGGCTAAGCGCCAGACGTTAGGGCCATCCGGCGACCCGGTGTGACACCATACAGGAGGGATTGCACAAGTGGCGTTGCCCGGCCTCACCCGCCAACTGGTTGACCGCAAGTTCGCAGCGTTCTATGAGCGCCGCTTGCCTCCTCACGTTCGTGGCGAGATCCAGCTCCTCCACGGAGTTGGACGCTCTATCATGCGGATCGGAATCACAAGTGGCATCTGTACCCGGACATCGAGCCAAGTACGCACTTCGACGACCTTCTGCGGGAGGTTGACAGAGACCCAACCGGCATCTTCTGGGGATGACCGGGACACGTGGATGGCGGCCCTAAAGCGGCTCCAGCGGGCGCTGAGTGGGTTTGGTGCCTCGACCGAAGCGCCCGGACCGGCGCCGCTGAGCCGCCACCCGTTAGACCGACGGGTGGAGGCTCGAGGGTATCCCTCAGGGTATAGCGAGTCCTCGTCTCCATGCGCCCCACTTCCCCACGGGCTCCCGAAGAGGTTCCTACATATGGTATGGAACGAATGGCAGTGACTACCTGCCCTGGAGTTGCCCCGGTTTGGTGGACAGCCGAAGGCTAGGACGCAACCATCTGTGACGCCGCCGGTTCGGTAGACTCCTTCGAGTTCAGCGCGGCCTGCTCATACTCCTTTGGGCTCAGGTGTCCCAGGGTCGAATGTCGCCTCTTCCGGTTGTAGAAACCCTCGATGTAGCTGAAGATCCCCGTCGTGAGAGACTGTCTTGTCGCCCAATGGCCGCGGTCCAGCAGTTCCGTTTGCAGGGTGGCGAAGAAGCTTTCCGCCACCGCGTTGTCAAAAGCGTCCCCGACGGTTCCCATCGACCCCAGGATGCCGGCCTCCCTCAGCCTCGTTGTGAAAGCCACCGACGTGTACTGGCCGCCGTGATCGGAGTGATGGATGACTCCCGGTCCCGGTCCACGGTTCCACACAGCCATGTTCAAGGCGCTCAGCACCAGTTCCGCCTCGGCGCGGGCGCCCATGGCCCAGCCGACCACCCGGCGGGAGAAGACGTCCAGCACGGTGGCAAGGTAGAGCCAGCCCTCGCCGGTCATGTGCTGGGTCAAGTCGGCCACCCAGAGGCGGTTGGGTCCGGACGCCGTGAAGTCCCGCCGCACTAGGTCAGGCCGCGGCTCTTGACGCTCGTTGCGCCTGGTGCAGCCGCGAAGCCTTCGGCGGTGCACGCCCACCAGGCCGGCCAGGCGCATCAACCTCGC
>Ga0315288_10008043_pt1 | contig 13339 bp, 12 predicted proteins | sample YL17G11_20_MG_FD_203454 | JGI IMG/M metagenome (GOLD analysis project Ga0315288, IMG submission 203454) | Sediment microbial communities from Yellowstone Lake, YNP, Wyoming, USA - YL17G11_20 | ecosystem: Environmental > Aquatic > Freshwater > Lake > Sediment | place: USA: Wyoming | collected...
GCCGGTAATGCAGCTCCCCCAGCAGCCGGTGGCGTTGCAGTAGTTGCCACATTGACTAAATCAATATGACCATTAGTTGTTCCAGTTCCAGCTGCCAATACAAGACTTCCACCAACAGTAGTTCCAACAGTTGAGTTTTGAGCCTGAATTGTTAATGTTGCACCAGTAGCATTATTAGTAACTCTATCAGCTTGACTAATAGTAATTGATGTTAATGCTGTAGCATAAGATTTGGTATGAGCAAGAGTATATGTTTCTGTCCAATAATCTTGGCCAGAAGCCGCACCATATATTTGTAATGAATTGGTGAAGAAGCGCATTCCTCCACCAGTTCCGGCATCAATATCTATAGTGGCAATACCTGCTGATTGAGATCCAATAGTGATGTTGTTAGTTGCAAGGTCCACACCAATCAACGGCATATCTTGTGCTCCAGCTCCGACTGAAACTAATGAGAAGCCATGTGCAGTTCTAAGAGTTCCAGTAGTTGCAATGGTTCCAGTACCAAGTTTAACTGATCCATTCGAAGATGTTCCAGTTCCTGGCTTAAGAATAAGATCTCCTCCTATAGAGGTAGTTCCAGTTGCATTCTGAGCTTGAATAGTAAATGGTGCGCCAGTAGCACTATTAATAGCAGTATCAGTTTGAGATATAAGCACATTTATGTTTGTGCTTCCAAATTTTTGAGCGGCATTACCAGCTGGATATGTAAATATCATTCTATTATTTGATAGCGTATCACCAAATATAAATGTATTAGATGCCCCTGTATTAAATGCTACTGAAAATCCGTTATATGCAACATCCATATTAGAATTTCCAAAAACAAATGTGCCAACTCCTGATGTTCCGGCTACCGACCAATCAGTTGTATTTAGATTATCTCTAACAGATAATATACTTCCAATATTATTTGGAACTCTAATCAATCCAGTTGTTGCTGGCGTTGTTCCAAGTGCAAAGGAAGTTGCTGCTGGTATTGTAATAACGCCAGCAACACCAGTTAAAGATGCCACAGTTGGATTAGGGAATGAACCACGAAGATCACCGCCAAGAGTTCCTAAAAGTGCGCCAGCATAGCTAGCACGCCAATAACCATCAGCATTATCCCAGTTTAATACATAACCATCTTGGGTTGCACCAATGCTTGCTAAAGAGCTATTAAGGCTTTTACCTTGTAAGCCAATAACATTTTGAGTTAAATATGTTCCGCTTAAATCTCCAGCGGCAGTAAATAAATCTGTTTGGATTGCTTTCCAGGCTCCCGCTCGTCTAACATATAAATCACTATTGGCTGCGCCATCAGCTCTCATAAATAGAGAGCCATCTACTCTATTTTCGCTTGGAATGCCATAACCATCACTAATAGATAGGGTCACAACAGATGGAACATTATAAAGATATAAAGGGCTTACAAGATATCCATCACTAATAATAGTGGGAGATATAGCATAACTAATTCTAGACTCTAAAATATCTAGTCTGGCCCTTGTATCGGAATAGACTCCACGAGGAGTTACTCCCAATTCTGTTTCAATTGCAAGTGTTGCTGCCCTTAAATCATTAATGGCAATATCTTCTTGGGTTGAACCAGAAACGGTTGGAAGCGTAGCGTATCCGTCTATAATGTTTGGGTAGGTAGTCATGTCATAAGTATGCTGTATTTTTAGCATACCCAGCGCAAATTTTAACGAAGCGGCGTCTACTGTGGCTATCGCCACAGCTCAGTGAGATAATCCTGGGCCACAGAACCTATAAAATTAGCCCCAATATGGATTAGCTCGGCACGCCCAACAGATCATCGTGCCATCTTCTTGGTTTGGACTCGCCATACGACAGAACTCAGCACATTTAGCGCATGTCTGCCCATCTAAAATGTAATTAACCTTATAGATTACGCTCTCTTGAGCATAAACAATGTATTCGCCAACGAATTTCTTATTAATTCCCAGTTTTTTAGACTGGTATTGATCGGCAATTACCTTACCCTTGATATGATAATATGATGGCACATAAAGATAGTAGCCGAAATGATCCTTGGCAACTATCTCAAGAGTCTTAATCTCATCGCAGTCCATATAAGGGCCCACAATGCTACATTCTCTAACGCGCACATCAACTCTGTCACCAGGTTTTAGGTTCGCCATTACATAATACGAAATTATGTTATTCTATTGCAACTATTTCGCCAACATCAATAGTTTCTATTGAAATATCTTTGTGTGTAAAGATTTGGAAGTTAGGATCCTTTTCAGCATCCTTGAAAATATTACGCCAATTCTCTAAATCCTCAAAGCTTGGACTATACTCATCACTGCCAACTCTTACAACTGTAATGAAGTTTTGGCCAGAGCGAGCAACAGGTATATTCTCTACGATTACCTCACCAGTAGCCATAGCTTCGACAGGCGTCATAGTATTGTTTCTAAATATCTCATGCCACTTATCTAAGTCAGCTTGAGAAATAGTTCCATTTTTAGGTAGAACTTTAATAACAGTCAGCTTCCTATTAGCTAGGGCCTTCTTTTTAGAACGCTTCATGCCTGTTCTTTATAGAAATATACGGAAACACCCTGCTCAACTAACTGAGCTTTTAATAGATCGTTCATCTCAGGAACCGCATCAGTTAAAAGAGTAGATACATGAACCGTTGCTCTCTCGTACTTAGCCATCTTGCAGACTTCCTTTAAGCACTTCTCAAGGCCAGTAGTATCTGTCTTTAGATTTTCGTCTTGGCAAAGCATGTGAATTGCCCAAGTATCGCTCTGGACGGCAGTAGAATTAACGGCTCCAAGCTTATAGTTACCAGTCTTAGTAACATACCAGCCTCTTGCCTCTTCTCTGATACGCTTCCACTTCTTCTCAAATAGAGGGTAGAGTGGGTTTCCATCTGGCTTGCCAGCTAAATTAGTTATGCTCAGAACGAACCTAAGTCCTGCATTGTGAGGTGCCATAATAGAACCATCAATTACTTTAGTCTTACCTGGGGTCTGAAACTTGCTTGGCTGAGTCTTATCTTTATCCATGTTTAATCCTTTATTACCGGCTCTTAAGATAATATATCAGCGTTAATGATTATTTGCTCAATTTCATCGATCTTGCCACTTACCGCGAGTGGTTCGCATAAATCAAATCTAAATGGTTTGAAGCCAAATTTAGAGCCTGTATCTAGATTTTCTTGTAAATCATCGACATACAAACATCCCTTAAACTCAGGATATTGCCACAAGAAACTCTGATAGTAGATCATAGAGGGCTTCCTGGCCCCAACATCACAGCTAAAGTGCTTGATTGCCCCAGAAAAAAAGCCATCATGACTTAATTTATGCTCCATCATTGATGCATGTTCTACGCCAATATTAGAAAGTATAGCTATCTTCAATCCATGAGCCTTGGTTAATTCATTTAGCTTAATAAGTATTGGTGTATATGGCGTGACAGCATTATTCCAGGAAGATACAAGTTTTTCTATGGTTACTTGAGATTTTATTCCAAACTTTTCTCTTAGCTCATCTTCCATTGTAGTGTATCCAAGGTCATGTATTCTCTGGAAGCGCTTAAGAAAATGCTGAGCGTCATGAACAGAGACATTAAATGTCTCGGATATGCTCTCTACAAATGGCTGCATATCTACAGAACATAATACATTGCCAATATCCAAACAAATATATTTCATAATTCTTCTATAATCTCATGTAAGAACTTAATCTTTTCATTAGTAATTGACTTAACTTGATTATTCATTAATGGTAGTAAGTCTTCTGATACATTGTAAATAGATGAGCTTAGATTAAGCCTCTTAGAAATTGTGCTATTGACAACACATTCAGGGTCTTCTAAATTTGTGAATACGGCCGAGTATTTACCGTTGTAAAAAGCATCTGCTAAGAAGCTTGTCTGGCCAGCACAGGCGAATAAATTGCAATTTTTAAGATTACAAAAATACTCTTCCATATTACCTATATCCTTGATGATCGGGTTCGCGAATGTCTCGCCCTGAAAATCTGTGAAGCATATGGAATCGGCATACGGCCTGAGCAGCGTAATTAGCTGTTTGTTGCTACCTAGCGTGCCCGCTACGACATTATGCTGGCATGGTACGGCTACCTTGCCAACGCTATGATACGGACGCACCCAACTATATCCTGGTTTAATATTTGGAGGAGCTTCGCAATCTCCAAAATGAGAATAGATATAGTTGCAATTGGAATTATCTAGAATATTAACCATTCTTTGCGTATGCAATGGGTTCTTATTGAACAGAATTGCATATGTCTTGAACACGCCCAAATCATATTTGTATTCATTAGTAAATGCAAAATTAATAAGAGATGAGCTGCACTGTATAATGGCTGTACCAAGCGATGTGGCTATCTCTGAAGTATAATACTCCATATCGCTAATGATTAAATCAGGATTATAGTATTTTACTTGATTGTAATATGTAATGAAGTTATCATTATCTAATGTAACATGCTCTGGCTTAAATATATTCTGAAGACAATCTAATGTCCAATCAATTGATGTATTTTGTGGAGATGATAGTTTATACGCAGCGACCTTAATGGAATATGGTTTCCCTTCCATTGCTTTCATGAACCTTGCCAGCTGGATCTTGGCATTTTCATTATTGGCAGCTGCGTATAATATCTTAAGCATTCGTAGTGAGTTTGCTCTTAAAGAACGCCACTTGTTTTAGCAGCACTTCTTTAGTTGCCTTAACATCGGAAGCTGCACTGTGTGCCTTCTCATTTTTTATGCCATATTTCTTGACAAGATTATTGAGGCTATAGCCTTCCATCATTGAGCCCTGACATAGGTCTAAAAAGAACTGAATTTGCATTGTATCAAGAACTCTTCTACCAAATGGGAACGAGTCCTTACTCTTGCCTTTGATCCAGTGCTGCTCACAGAAACCCTTATCGAAGCCAACATTCTGTCCAGCCATTACTCTTTGCATAGTGGTGGCGCCATCTTCCATCATCCAGTTTTCTATCTCAATGATAACCTTATTAGGATCCTGATAGCGTTCGCGGCCTTCCCTAGTTTGGTGAAGCAAATCTTCTTTTTTATGACCATTGATCCTTAACGAGTCAGGATCGATAGCATCTGGATTAAATGGCTTAATGCACCAAGTCTTTTGAACATCATCTGTAAGACGATGAAGAGACAATTCAATAATATCGTTTACACGGTCATCAAGACCAGTCGTTTCACAGTCAGCAACATAAATAACATAATCCATAAAATACCTCTTGGTGCTATTACCCACGCAAGATAATCATGGGAATTGCGCTGTCAAGGTCGCTTATTTTAATTTTTTCTTAAGCTCGGCCTTGAGCGCATTGAATGATTTTATACCCAACTTATATTGCGCGATCAGAAAATTAAAGCCCTCTGCCGTGCATAAGAAATCTTTTTCTTTATTTGTAAGCTTCGTGCCTTCAACCACAAACATAACCTTATTATCTTCAGATATTTTCCACTTATGACCTTTATTAGGCATTGACTGCCTTTTAACTCTAATTACCTTTTCAGATACATCATTTTCTTCATGATATAAATCAAGCTCCATCTTACTGAGATTATGTTTTTGATTTTGATCCTTGAACTCTTCAGTTACGGGGACGATGGCTGCTGTTTCTGTTGTTTTAATTGTCATAAATCCCTCTAAATTATTTACAAATATTATCTGATGCTATTATTCCTGTACATGCTGCTGCAAGGATGCCATGCAGCCCTGCACTCTCGCCAACAACAAACATTCCATCAATCTCTGACTCTAAATTAGAGCCAAGATTAATCTTTGGTGCCATTGGAGAAATCGTAGGAACATGATAATAAGCTTTAGTCGCTATCTCTGGTATAGCTTGAGTTAGTTCGGCAAGAGTATCTTTAATCCAATCATACTCTGGGATAATAGATATCTTACTCTTACCAGTTAATATATGAGATACTCTTTCTTTTATAATTCTATCATTAGATAAAACAAAAGTAAGCTTTGCAATTCTATCAGTTTGCTCAAATCCAGTTCCAGGAAATGGACGCTTACCAATTAGAGAGAAAGAAACCTTATCGCTCTTCCATCTATTTTCATTAGAGCGAAAAGCAGAAATAGCCATATCTAAATGATCTTCTGGTATAACTGTACCATACCAAGAAAATGGTCCAATCTCAACTTCTTCGCCCTTAGTTAGTGTGCAGCATGACTTATTAAAGTCCTTCATGACTGGTGCGTTTAATTCGATACGAATACCAAATTTGGCCACATCATTATTATCTACAATTCCAAAACCAGAAAATAAATCTTTGGCCCATCTCCAACCGCTTCGACCAACAGCAATGATAAGCTTTTTGCAGCGATATTCTTCATTTTCAGTGGTAATTACAAACATATTCTTTTGCTTACAAATGCTCTTTACTTCGTTATCAAAGCTATAAGTAATGTTTTTGCAATCCTCAATGGACTCGGACATGAACTTTGATAGGGCATGAATATCTTTAGGATATATTTGGATAAAATCATTCAATGAAATATCATAACCAATCTTTTTAAGTCGTTTCTCAACGGCAGTATGCGGAGAACGATCTTTAGTTGTTTTTAGAGCGGTGACATTCGATAATGTTTTATTGAACCAATTATAGGCAGCTTTAGTTTTTCTAGAGCCAACAATATCGGTAACCTTATCTAAATTAGGTAGATAAAGTTTTCCATCGCTATTGGGCAAGCAGCCTAACCAACCTTCTAGCTGGCGGCGTCTTTTCATTGGCGGGCGACCTAAATCAAAAAGAACTGTTTTTACATTCTTATGATCCTTAGCCATTTTCATGGTGGCAAATGCGCCAGCAACTCCGGCTCCGATGATACCTACGTCAAAATTATTCATGTAATATCCTTGTATCGGATATTATATCAGTGGTTTATACCGTCGTAATCAATTCATCTAAAATAGCAAAAACTGGATCCTCAAATGGCTTTTCGCCCGCTTTAATCTTAGTGACGGATGTATCAAAATCTTTCTGAATATTTCCAAATGGCCACATAAAATAATAAGAGCTATCTCTGAATTGATGCAGGAAAGAGTTCTCTTGAGTTGCTAATAATGGCTTAAAATTTAATCTATTGCCTATTGCATTAATTGCATATAAAGAAGTTAAATAAGCTCTTTTCTCATAATACATTCTAAAAAATGATGGAATTGGTAATGCAAATAATATCATTAATGGCAATGCTATTTTCCAAGTTAAAAAGAATAATGGAATACATAATAGAGAGAATATTTGTGGAGTTAGATAGAGAAATCCAAATATTGGTTTACTTACTTTATGAGCGTCTTTAATATGAACTAATTCATGAAGTAAAACAATTGAAGCAGATACGGGACGGGCATTAATAAAAGACTCACTTGGGTAATATATAGTAGAGCCAATAGTAGTGGTATAATTAGTCATAAATGACTTATTGAAAAATAATAAGGTTCCTATTAGTTTCATGAACCATGATTTATCTTTATATTTAATTTTTAAGTCTGGGAAGAACTTTTGTGCTGCTATTACTAGGTCCTGAAATGCCATATGTGCCTCCCGTTAAATAATCAAAATTTTGCCAATGATGCTGATACTATATCTGTTACATTTATTTTAGCTGCCTGCAATGCCTGCTTCATCTTACCAGAGTATGTTCTTGATAATAATCCTTTTAGAGTATTAAGAGATGGTGGGTATGGAGTTTGTGTAGTTACTGGAACAGTAGGATCAATTCTAAAAGAAACGTTTAACGCTTTATCTACAACGACAAAAATCTCAAAACTAACACTATCAGGAACTTTTGCAGTATTTAATAATGGAGCAATTGCATTAGCATCTGGTTTAACACCAGCTTTACTTAATGCATCTTCAATATCTGCGGATTGTGCGCTCTGTTGACCACGAGATATTTTACGCTCAAATCTATCTGCTAATTCCGCTAATTTCTCAAAAGATTTCATTATTGCTCCAAGTTTATCTCCATGCCGTGAAATTAGCTGTTATTGTCGAATTATCGACCCGATCGATTGAGTAAGAGCTTTTATGCTAAAATTATGATATTAAAGGAGGACTAATAATATGGCTATAAAATATCCAGCAAGCATAGATACTACCACAACCATCCCTGAATTTTTGGATGGTCAGCCCATGACTGCGGGCAGAATAGATACATTACGAGAGGCTATTATAGCTATTGAAACGGAACTTGGAGTTAGGCCAAGCCTATTAAGCACTACTGTAAGGGCTCGCCTAGATACATTGGATGGAACTCTTAGTGGCCTACAAATTATCAAATTAGCTACAGATTTAGGCGGAACACTAAATAACCCACAAGTCGTAGGTATTCGTGGAAATCCAATTTCTACTACCGTTCCCGTTATTGGAGACGCTTTAATTTGGCAAGGAAGTTCATGGGGGCCATCATCTATTTTAGGCTTGGCTGCCGGAGATTTGTCTGGAACTTATCCAAATATAACTGTTATTAAACTTCAAGGTAATGCTGTTAAGTCCATGGCACCAACTGATGGTTATGTTTTAACATGGGTTAATGCAGATGGATATTGGGAGCCGAAGCCCTCTGTTGCTGGAACTACGGCCATTGAGGGACTTGCAGATGGGACTATTAATATTGGTGAAGCGCTTATAAGAACTGGCTCTAATACATTTGCAGCCGCTAATTCTACTAATTTATTATCTAATAATTTAATTGGTATAGCATTAAGTTCTGCAACTAACGGAAATTTGTTTTCAATTTTAACTAATGGTAATGTTATTGATGCTATTATTAATCTTGGAGCCGGATTACAATGTGCAGTTGGAGTTAATGCGAGTGGAACGCCAGTCAGAGTTACAAATCCTACATGTGTTTCGGGCTTAAATTTCGTAGGATGGTGCGATGCCTTAGGATCAATTTTTATATCTCCAAGATTAGCTAGTTTTTATGATGTTCGTGATTATGGAGCCGTACCAGATTGGAATGGATCTGCAACTGGAGCTGGTTGTACTGACAATTTGGCTGCATTTAATGCTTGCTTTGCAGCATATCAATCATTAAGTTCTGTGCCAATTGCTCAAGATGTATATGCTTCTGGATATTATTATTTATCTGGAACATTACATTTTCGTCAAAGAAAATATCTACATGGAGCAGGACAGTCAGATCAAAATAAAGGACCGGGAACTACATTAGTATTTGCTAAAAATTGTGATGGAATTAGAATTCACTCTGCCGCCATAGCGGACGATCCAACTAGCTCAGCTGCATATTCATCAGTGCGTGATATGAATATATTATGTACTGATGCTACCACTACAAGTGGTCACGGATTATGGTCATCTGCACCAATTGATGCTAGTAATTTGCTTATTGAAGGTTTCGCATATAATGGATTAGAAATGTCGGCAGATTCTGGATATGCGACCGGTAATGCGTCTAGATCACAATTTACTGGCATACGCTCTGCTGCAAATGGGCGTCATGGTATGCATTTTTTTGGTGGTGATATGTCCATCTGCACGGTCACATCTTGTTCAACTCAAGCAAATCTTGGATGGGGAGTACTTGAAGAGAGCGGATTAGGAAACACATATATTGGTCATCATGGCGAGGGAGCAAGTGGTAGAATTTTCAATATGACAGGATCAATCGATTCTGGAAGCTCTACGCTTTATGTAATTGATACCACTCCTGGGTGTAGTGATGGTACAAATAATTTTCCTAATTCAGTACCAGCTTATTGTTCAGGATTTGCATCACAAATAAGCGTTGGTCAGCAGATTACTATAGCTGGTGTTACTGGAACTAAAACTGTTACTGTTACTGGAACCTCTAATGCAACAGTTAAAGCTGTGCTTGCTACCGCAATCGTTACTGCTGCTGCCGCAGGAAAAACACTTACTAGAGACGTTGGGTCCTGGACAGCTGATGGGTTTTTACTAAATGATTATGTCCGTGTTGCAGGATTTTCTAACGCAACAAATAACGGTATTGCCAGAAAAATTACAACAATAACCCCAACTGTATTAACATTTGCTGGAGAAACTCTTGCAGATGAAACGCCATCTGTTGGTGTAGTGGCAGTATATTGCACAAAAGCTACAATAGGAGCTGCAGCAGATGCCACAGTAGTTAGTGCGGCTATAACTGGCGGTGTATCTATAGATGGATCAAATCATGATATACGCTGCAAAGGATCTGTAGCTGATAATGGTAATCCATCACAAGCAAATGCTTCATTTTTTGGAGGATGCTATTCAGAATCCGCAATTAATGATTTTGAGTTTCCGGCAATGGTGCGTGGCGGAATTCTAGCTACTGCTGGAACATTTAATGCGCACGGATCAGTTGATAATGCTGGAACATTTACAAAACTTCCAATATCACATTCTACAAACATCGGTGGCGGCATTATGCGCACTGAAATAGGCAATGGTTCATTTGTAGGAACAAATAGGGCAATTACATTTCAGATTCCAAGTACAGATTATTTGTCACTTGATTTGACAGATGCTAATCAGCTTGAATTTTGGTGGGATAGTAATGCTGGCATTAGACCAATGACGTTTTTTACACCAGCGTCACCATATAGATTGCCATATTCAATCGGATTTAGAAATGGAATTTCTCTTGGCACTGATTTAGATGTTGGAGAATTTGTTGCAATAAAATCATTTTCATCTGCGCCAGTAGCCGGTACATGGGTAAAAGGAGATATAGTTTTAAATAGTAATGCTACTGATGGTTACTTTGCAGGATGGGTATGCACTGCAGCTGGCACGCCGGGAACATGGACAACTTTCGGATTAATATCAAATAGCGCAGCACTTCCAATGTCAGGAGATATTTCTGGAACTACTGCCTCATCTACAATTGCATTATTAAAAGGAAAAACATTTGCATCTAATTTATCTTCTATTGGAGCAACTCAAGATGGCTATACATTAACTTGGGTTAATGGGTCTTCTGAATGGCAAGCTAAACCAAGCGCTGGCGGCGGGTTTACTGCTGGTGGTGATCTTGCAGGATCTTCTTCAAGTCAACAAGTAGTTTCATTAACTGGATCCGCAGGAGTAATTACACTTACACCAAGTAGTCACATTAATATTGGTACTGGAACAATGGCTACTGCTGGCGATATTCGTATTGGATTAAATGGCGGCTCAATCCATGGAATGAATTCTGGTGGAGTTGTAGACTGCAATCTTTTATCGTGGGACGGTGCCAATAATTTAATTCTCGGAGCATTATCTGGAGTTGCCGCAGTTGGCATAAATTCTGCTATGTTTTATTCTTATTCGGGGTCCGGTCAACAATATATTGATGGGGCTGGAATTAATTTCCGTGGGGCTGGACATACATCTCTAATAAAATTAGATTTCACAAGTGAGGCGGCTCCAAATTTCCAATGGGCAGGCTTTGGAGAAATTCCTGCATCTGCCGGAACTTTCCGTGTTCCACAGGATTTCAGTATAAAAGTAAGAAAAGCTGATAATCTTGCCGACATAACTGTTCTTACAGCTACAGATGATATCCATTTTGGTGGCGCCAACGCTAATACTCTTAATTTCCAAAGTGCTAATCAAATTGGATTTACATCTGGAACATATGTTGGAATGACTGTTGGATCATATTTATATCTTGCCAATACTACTAGCACGATTCGTTTATATCCATCTTCAACCAGCCCGCGACTTGATTTTATTCAATGTACTAGTGCAGGAATTGGAATGGATGCTGCTCTTGCAAGTACTGCTGGTGGAGCATTAACAATCTCTGGACAAGATGCAACTGGTCCCGGAGATTTCGCAGGAGGAGACGCAATCTTACAATCAGGAGCGGGTACTGGTTCGGGCGTTGTTGGCACAGTGATGCTCAAGGCTGGATCAACTACAGTACTTTCGCTTGGTAGCTCAAGTTCAGATTACATTGGAATCGGTGCCGCTCCGCGTGCAGCGGCGGGAAAGCTGCGCCTCACGAACAATCCCGGGTCCGTCATGGCGATCCGAGACAACACTAATGCATCCGACTGGAATGTAATCAAATCAACAGGTGTTGCAGCAATGACGTTCGGCGATGCGAACATCGATGAGACATTCGTTGGATACTCCGCTATCATACAAGGAACATCTGGTAACGTAGCTGTATACAGCTTTGGTAATCTCAATTTTACAGCAGCTAACGCAGCGTTGGAATTATCGTATGCGCCACTTAAGTTCACAACTACCACAATATCGCCGGTCATATCGCAAACACTTCACGCCACCACTCCTCATACGTTCACCATTCAGGCGCAGAACGTTACTACTGGAACAGGATCTAATCTCGATCTCATCTCTGGAACCGGATCAGTTACTGCCGGAGATATTGTTGTTAAATCGGGTGCAACAACAACAGCAACATTCAAACCTGCCGGATTAACCCTTGGAGCTGGATTAACTACACATACTGCTACTGCAAGTGCGTCTCCATATACAATCGATGGATACGCTACAGCAGATTATATTGTATTTGTAGATACAACAACTGCAATGACTATTAATTTACCAGCGCCTACAGCTGGAAGAATACTAATAATTAAAGACTCAACTTTTAATGCTGCAACTAATAATATCACTATCGTTAGAAATGGATCAGAAAAAATTGAAGGTGTTGCTGCTAGTAGAGTGCTATCTTCTAATGGTATGTCTATAACACTTACATCAAATGGAAGCGACTGGTTTGTTATAGGATAATTATATGATTAGTTTATATTATGTAGAAAATAAAATTAATGGAAGAATGTATATTGGTCAGACTCATATGACTATAGAAAAACGCTGGTATTTTCATAAATCAAATAATTCACACTGTATAATTTTAAATAATGCTATAAAAAAATATGGGGCTGATAATTTTGAGATTAATATATTTCAATATTGTGAAACACAAGAAGAGGCAGATCAAGTAGAAATATATTGGATTACTGAATTAAAAATAATATGCAAGCTATATAATATAAAAGAAGGCGGATCTTCAGGCAAACATTCTAAAAAAACTTGTACTAAAATATCAAAATCTTTAATTGGAAATAAAAGAGCCAAAGGTATGTCTCCAAATCAAACATCTTTTATAAAAGGCAATCAAGCTCCAAATAAGGGTCGCAAGCGTATTATAGATGAATTTGGAAAAATGCGTTTTATTAAGCCAGGTAATTTATGAGTAGAATATCTCAAAAAATCTTTACAAGTAATAGCACTTGGACGCCACAAGCTGGAGTCTATTTTGTTGAGATAGAGGCTATTGGAGCGGGTGGTGGAGGTGGAGGCGGTAGAG
>Ga0315288_10008044_pt1 | contig 13337 bp, 11 predicted proteins | sample YL17G11_20_MG_FD_203454 | JGI IMG/M metagenome (GOLD analysis project Ga0315288, IMG submission 203454) | Sediment microbial communities from Yellowstone Lake, YNP, Wyoming, USA - YL17G11_20 | ecosystem: Environmental > Aquatic > Freshwater > Lake > Sediment | place: USA: Wyoming | collected...
GCTCAACAGCTCGCAGAGCCACGTCCAACTGTGCCTCTCCGGTGGGCTCGGCCAGCTCCTCCACGGCCTGGCGGTAGCGGTCGCGGCTCAGGAAGTCCATGCTCCCATAAGCCCCGGCCGGGTCGCGCAGCAACACGCGCTCGACCCGGCTGATGGCCTCGAAGTGCTGGCTCCAATCGAGCGCGGAGCAGAGACGGAGGCTGGTGATGACGTTCGCCACCGAGACCTGGGCCGCGGCTTGGCGCTGATGCTCGCTCCGGATCGCGTCCTCAGAGGCCATGTGTTGGGCGGAGAGGTGCGTATCGACGGCGGCGCGGACGGCGGAAAGCCGAGGGCCGTACTCGCGCAGGCGTTGGAGGAGCTGATGGACGTAGCCGGTGTGGAGGTGCTTTGGCAGAGGCGGCGGCTTCCCGTGCCCGGCGGCGTCAACCCGCGCCACGTAGGCGTCGGCCGCCCGGACGGCCGCGCGGGCCTCGAGCGTCTCCTCCGCGAGCCGCCTCAGGTTCTCGATGAGGGCCAGCTTCAGCATGCTCGGCCAGGCCCACAGCTCTCCGATCGTGAGCGGAGCCACAGCCTGGAAGCTGTTCATGAAGCGCACCAGCTGCTGGCGGTCCAAGCGGCTGTCGCTGTGGCGGATGATTTCTTCGGCCAGGGCATAGACGCGCGCGTGGCCCGCGAGCTCCCGCAAAGCGAGTTTGGGCAACTCGCGATAGTAACCCGGCGGGAGGTTCCGGCGCACGTCGAGGACCTCGGACGTCACGAGATGGAAGTTGTCGAGGAGCCATTCCGCTACGGGGGTGACGAACTCCCCCCGGTGCACATCGTCGGCCATGGTGATGTATGCTTCGCGAAGGACGCGGGCGTTGTCCTCGAAGCGCGGCAGGATGTTCCGCGCCGCGTGGCGGGGATTCGGGTCGAGCGTGAACCTGGCCGCGAGCGCTCTCGCCCTCTCTTCCAGTCTTTCGATGCTCAGCAGTTCGTCGCGCAGGGGTTTCTCAGCCGGATGCGGAGCGCGGCTGCCGAACAAGCGGAAAAGCGCTTTCAAGGCTTGCGCCACCGCGACGCGTAATAGTCCCCGAGATCCCAACCCATGTGTGCTCCTCTATCGGCGGGTAAAAGTAATATATTATATTATAGGCATTAAGATATAACAACCGCCTCCGCCGTCGTGTGCTTTTCCATCATTTTCTCTGCAGGCATCCACGTCCGAGCCGGGCCAGCGGACACGCTCACTTCGAAAAGCGCAGACGGCCTCGGCCCTCAACCATCCTCATGGTCTTGTCGACGGCCTTGGCCAGATAATCCCGGTCGACATGGGCCAGGCTGGGGAGCCGCCCGTGATCGAAGGCCCGGAGCATCCCTTGAGCGTGCATCAGGCTGACCATATAGCTCGAGGGCGTTATGACGTAGTATCCGGCCGCTCCCGCCTTGAGCTTGGCGTACATCGACTCATTGGAATCGAAAGTATCGATGACGACCCGGCAGCTGTGCTCGCTCTCGAACCGGGCCACGAACTCGGGGTTGATGTAATCGGCCCAGGTGTAGACATTCAGCTCGGGGCGGCCCTTTCCGCAGGCGACGGCCGACAGGAGGCAGGAAACGACGAGGCAGGCCAGGATAAGGACCGGCCCGACGCCTTTTTTCACGCGGCCTCCCTTGTCTTGGGACGGGATAGGCGCTGGCTCAGGGCCACGGCGGCGAAAAATTCTTCTATACTTGGCCTTTTTCCGCCCAAAATATAGCGGAATTCCTGAATTCCCAGCTTTTACGCCATATCTGAGGGACCTTAAAGTCCTTTTCCAGCCGTTTTCGCCACATTTTATTGACTGAAAACCCGAGTTTTCGCCAAAAAGCCATCCCATTTCTGGAGGATCGAGCGGGACTATTTCAAGAAGGAGAACACCGGAGGCAATTGAAAGAAACCGATCGGTCTTAGCGGCTCGCACGGCAAAATATAAGAATTTGCTTTTTCCGAGCGAGCTGAATTCCCGCTCTTGGCGATGAATCTACCCTCCTCACCATGCCGGTAATATATCGCCGGCCGGGCGACGCTGTCAATGACCGCGAAAATCGCGCCCGAAGATCCAATCGGGACAAGAAATCCTCTCGAACCGGCTAAAAGACGATAGACTCCCGCTCCGCCCCTGATCACAAAATACTCAAAAATATTCCCCGCTCTCCTCGGCGGTCATCAGCGGGACCTACTCGAAGACATCGGACGGCGGGGGCTTCTCCGCAACAAACGTTAACTTCAAGTGATCGATGATTCTATCGACGGCCCGGTAGTCGGTGATGAAGGCGATGACCTTCATCCGGCCTCCGCCATGAGGGCAGACCATCGGATCGACCTCGTAGACTTTTCGGATCATGGCCGCCCAGCCCTTGGACGGAATGCGCCGGAGCTCCGCCTCGACAAGCCGGAGAGGAAGAGCCGCAAGGTTCGCCCTCTTGACCTTCCCCCGATGGGCGTTGGCGCAGAGGCCGCAGTAGCGGACCATGACCTGCCCCTTGTCGGGGATGTGGGAGGTCACCCGGGCAATGAACTCCAGATAATCCATCACCTCCTGGTCGGCCGTGTCCCGAAGCCAACGAGAATCCTACGCCGCGTCCAGCGAACAAGAAAATTGGGAGAACTTTGGACTAAGCGTTTTCCGCTCGACGCCGCCGTTGCCGTTTTTGGTTCCCTTCCGTTTGCCGCCTACAGTAGGTTAGCAGGTTACTAAGCTGTTTCTAACCTGCCTCAGCCAGCGACCCCACTTCGCCTTTAATTTAACTTCTTCCCCCTATCTCGCCTTTTTTGTCCATCTCACCGATGCAAAATAGCTTATCGAACGGAGGATTCCAGAGGAAGACACTCTCTTCGCCATCCTTCCCTTTTAGGCGGCACTCGCGGAGCAGAATTCTGAGAATTTTAGCCTTCCCGGCGAAGTCCTGCAGAGCATTGGGTCGACCTCATAAACTTTTCGGATCATGGCCGCCCAGTCCGGCCAGAAGGAACAGAGAGAGGTATCGGGCCGATCCGATCTCCTGTTGGAGAAAGTGGGAGACGCTGACGAGGGCATACATATTGAAGAGAAAATGGAGGACGCCGATCCGGACGCCCTTGCTCATCCTCCCGTCAATTAGGCCTTCACCTCTCGCGCCTGCCGGCCTATTGGGAGAGCTTCACCTCGCCGCCGCCCGAAGCCAGCGGGAACGATGCTGACGCGATGTAGACGCCCGCGGCCGGGACCGGAACGCTCCAACCGCCGGAGATTTTTCCCGCGTACATCATCTCCCGCATGGGCAGGGTCTTCCCCGTAACGACGTCGCATATGGTGAGCGTCCCCGTTCCCGTCGGTTTGTTCTTGTAGATGTAGCTCATCACCAGATTCCCCGCGGCGGCCTTGAAAGGCTGGGAGACGGCGTCGGTCATCTCGGCCCCTGAGAGAACCTGGGGCAGCGCAACGGCCGCCGAACCGTCTACTTTAGTCACCGTCACGGTCCAGGCTCCGAGTCCCATGATCTCGAAAAGAACGTCGCCGGGCTTGAGGGGATTGCCATCGACGATCAGCAGATAGGTCCCGGCCTGATTTTGTAAAATCGTCATGTGAAGAATGTTATCCGCCAGATCTTTGACAGTGATGCTCATGAACCCTTCGCCCGCGACGCGGCGGACAATATAAACCCCCCCGGAGATATTAACCGTCGGGGAAGTCTGGGTCTCTGTCCCTTTTAAAGTGATGACACCGCCCGCGGTCGAGAGCGCGGCTTTCTGGGCTGCGGCAGACGGCAAATACCCGGCCGTCACAATCGTGAGAACGGCGCACGCAGCCATGGCGATCCAAATAATCTTTTTCAAACGGCACCTCCAATATTGAATTTGAAAATTCGACGGATCGAGAGCGAGACAACCAACCCGCGAATCAGCATCTGTTTTAAAAGCTCTATTATAGAGAAAGCGCCCGGACTTTTCCATTCCTGGCTTTTTATTCGTTGATCAAAAAAGGCATAGGGGAGGGCGAATCCGTCAGCTTCATTAGGCAGGACGACGGGATTATCTAGAAAGGCGGGATGCGGCCGATTGTTCTCCAGCTTGACCTTGCGCCCCGCATTGAACCACCTGTGAAGCGAATTTTTCAAGACGAGCAAGGCGCTCCGGCCGCGGATTTGACAACCCTCCCTGCTCTCATCTAAAATCCAAGGTGCCGGGGGAGGGGGGATGAACCCGGCCATCGCCCCGGCCAATCCCGGAGCGTTATGCCCCTGATAAGGAGGGCTTGCCATGAAAGGTAAAACCCGGCCGCTCATCTTCTTGGGGATATTGGCACTTTGCTTCATGCGCTGTTCGCAGTCCGGCAGGCCCGTTGTGGCGCGCCAAGTCGTAGGGCCCACCAAGGTCAATTGCTACCTTCTTTATGACGAGAAGAGCCGGGAAGCCGCTCTTTTCGACATTGGCGGCCCCATCGATGAACTGGTATCCGAGGTCAACGAAAAGCGGCTGGAGCTGAAATATATTTTCATCACGCACTGTCACTGCGACCATGTCCTGGGATTGCCGGCGGCCAGGGAAAAGTTTCCGGAGGCGAAGGTCTGTTTCTCGCGGGCGGAATACAAGGACATGGGATTGTACGAGCGCTGGGAAGAAAAGCTGCCTCCCCAGGAAGTAGCGCAAATGAAGAAGGGCTTGGAGCCGGGCGGGGACCCGGAGCTCGCCGCGCTTCTCACCCTCGATTACGACCGCATCGGGGAGCCGGACATTTTCGCGGCCGACGGCCAGGTTTTCGAGCTGGGAGGCCTGAAAATCCGGGCGATCCTGTCGCCCGGCCACTCGCGGGGGAGCCTGTGTTACAGCACCCGAGGGATCCTGATCTCAGGCGACGTCCTGTTCGCCGGGCAAGTCGGGCGGACGGACCTCATGGACGGGGGGAAGGACGCCATCGTCAAGTCCGTGCGCTCCCTGTACGCTTCCCTCCCCGACGAGACCAAGGTCTATCCGGGCCACGGGCCCTCCACGGACATCGGGACCGAAAAGAAGGGAAACGAGGAAGTCTCCATGACTTCCGTCAATCTCAAGAACTGAGCGTTTTCGAGACGCGAAGCTTGCCCTTTAAAACGAGAACGTCAGCCCCGCTCCGCCTTCGATCCCTCCGATATTGACGGTGAAATCCGCCGGCTTGAACCTGCAGTAAGAATATCCGGCGTTCAGATCGATCAGAAACCAGCGCGTGATCCTGACGACAACCCCGGCTCTCCCGACAAAGCCCACGCCGCCCTTGTCGACGCGGCCGATGGGATTCGATTCCTTGTAAAAATAATAATTCGCTCCGGCTCCCAGATAGGGGGAGACCGCGCCCGTCAAAAATTCATATCTCAGCCCGCCTCCCACCGGAATGATGGTCAACTTCGTTTCTTCTTTGGTGTAAGTCAATATCCCGTTCTTGGCGTAATAGCCGCCGCTGATCCAAAAACTCAGGCCCCCGACAATTTTAATCCCGATTTCCGCGCCGTACATCGGGCCGCCTCCATAAACGTCCTTGAAGGTTTTGTCCGCGGGAGAAAAATAAATTCCCTTGAGGCCGAACGTCACCGGAAACGCGGGAAGCGAGAAAACGACGATCGCCAGAACCAACGTCGCGAATTTTTTCATGTTTTCGTCTCCTTTCATTCCGTTCATTTGACCACCACAGCGGCGGGATCGCCGTCCCTCGGTTCGTTATTCACCGCAACGATCCAATAGGTGTACTGCTTGTCTTTGTTCACCATGCGATGCTGGTATTGGAATTCGTTGGCGCCCAAGGTGACGAGGAGCATCTTCTCGCTTCCCTCGACAAGATAAACCTTGTAATTCGTGATGTTCACGTTGTTCGGGTGGGCCTTCCAGGCAAGGACATTGATGTATTCGGCTTGAGAGAGCGATCGATTCAGCACTTTCTGACCCGCGGCTTCGAACGGCGGATAAATGATCCTCTGGAAATTGGCTGTGATGGATTTGTCCTGGTTCAATGTCACGGACAAAGGATTCGCGGAGCCGGATGCGTCGCCGCTCCAATTCAAGAAGCGATAATGAATGTTGGGGAGGGAGGTCACCTTGACGACCGTGCCCGTAAGGAAAGTATAAGTTCCCGGGCTTGGACTCGTCGTCCCGCCGGTGGTCGTCTCGAGGGTTAGCATGTTGTAGCCCGCCTCCGTGCGATAGCCGGCGATCACCTGCTTGATTTCCCTGATCGTCCGGCTGTTATCGCCGTTGACGGCGTCACCCGTCGGTGCGCCTTTATAGGAAACGGAGGGATTTGAAAAATATGGAACCTGCGTAACCGAGGCGCCGCTCCACGTTTCTTGATACGACATGATGGAGCAATACCGGAGCCCGTCGCTTCCGAGCCAGCGCCAGCCCGCGGAATAAGAGAAAAGTCCGGGACCCGGCTGGGTCGCCTGGTCTTTTCGATGATGACAGCCCATGTTGTGGCCCATCTCATGGATCACCGTATAAGTCCAGCTGGCTTGTTGAACACGCGCCAATGAAAACGCGTATTGCGGAAGGCCGGCCGTCGTATCCAAGAGCCACCCCAAGCCGCCCGTGTCCTCCACTTTGACGAAAAGCTGCACCAGATCAGCGCCGTAGGTCTCGCGCCAGGAATGGATGACATCCATGTATCCATCTCCGTTGTTGGTCAAGCGGGAAAGGTCTGTTGTCGCCGCGCCCGACTCCGTATAATCGACCAAATTCGAATAAGTCAAACGGATGCTGGCTTCCGTGTTGCTGTTTTCCAAGGACAACTGGCCTCTTTCGATGGCTTGCGAGATCACCAGATTGATGCCGCTCGACAACGCCGCCCAATCCCGGGCGTTGGCGGTATATACAATCATGACGTCGATTCTCGTGGTGGCGAGCGCCGCTTCGGGAGAAATAACTAAAGGAAGGACAATGGCTGGGGGTTCTGAAGTCTGCGGGATAAGAGGCGGTTCGTCTTCCAGTTCGCCCCTCAATTTATGATCCATCTCCTGCAGGATATGGATTTTACGGCTGGCGACATAGGTGATCGCATATTCCAGCTTCTCGTCCGGAATATTCAACTCACCCAACGCAACGCCCTTATCAGAGGAAAACAGGATATACCCTCCTTCCCTTCCGTCGACACGCCCGCGGACGGCCAGAACGCCGTTGACGTCGGTTGAAATCCTGTCGATCGTCGCGGAGACGGATTTATATTCAAACAGTTCAATCCACAGACGATCGCCGATGGCGATTCCGGCAGGCCTAAAAACGGCGGGATTTATTTGCACTTGGCGATAACGCCGGGCTTGCGGCGCCACCGCATCGAATCCCGGACGCTCGACGCTGGCGGTAAGGAACAAAGGCATGTCATTCGATCCGGCGCCTCCGGAGGACTTGCCTTGGCCCGGAAACGGGAGAAGAACGGAAACAATGATCAGGGCCGCGGCGGCCGAAATCGCCGGATAAGAAGACAGCGGTTTTCGCGGACGCGAATGAAAGGATGTCATATCGTTCCTCCTTGTTCCGTATTGCTATTTTGTGCCAATTGACCTGCTCCTTCAATTCTCGGATTCAAGCTGGCTTTCCCGAAAGGCGGAAATTTGAAAGCCAAGAGTCGAGAAAACTCTTAGGGACCATAACGGTCTTGTGCGGCGCATCCCCAGGCCTTAGCTTAACCCCGATGCAAAAGCCCGTAAATAGCCTTTAGAGGTGATTTTTAAGGAAAATCCTATCGTTCACGCTCTTAAAAGTCAAGCAAGACGCAGAATTCATTAAGCTAAGCCTGACAACTATCTGTACATCAATTCTGAAATATCTCCCTTGGAATCAAATTAAACACCAAACTGACCCTTCTGGCTCCGGGCGGGAAATCCAGGGAGAGAAGTCAGAAACCTGTTCAGCCTTTCTGGTTTTCGGATAAGAATGGGTGCTTCTTTGGGCTTCTGACTCGGATTCTGGGTCAGTTCTGGCGACGGAATCCCGGCCCGCGCAGCGCATGGCCCGGACGCTCCGAGGTGATCTTGCCCTCGGCAATGACCGGCCGGCCATTGACCAACACATATTTCATGCCGACCGAGTAGTGGTTCGGGTCTTCGAAGGTGGCAACGTCCCTGACCGTGTCCGGATCGAAGACCACCACGTCCGCCATCATGCCCGGCCTGAGGATCCCGCGTTCCCTAATCCCGACAAGAGACGCGGCGAGCGAAGTCATCTTTCGAATCGCTTCTTCGAGGGTCAGCAATTTTTCGTCGCGGACGTATTTGCCGAGGATGCGGGGGAAGGTGCCCCAGGCGCGCGGGTGAGACTTCGACTCCGTGAGCGGTCCATCTTCCGCCTTCGCTCCAGAGTCGGTGCAGATGGCCACGAGCGGGTGTTTCAGAGCCGCCCGCACGTCGTCTTCACTCATGATCGAGAGAACGCAGGCGCTCTCCGCCCGGTCGGCGATGACAAGATCCATGAGGGCGTCGCGCGGGTCCTTGCCGAGCTGCCTGCCGATCTCGGCCAGGTTCATCCCCTCGTACTTCTTAAGGTCCTTGTTGAGCACGGAAATAAGTAAAACCCCATCTCCGCCCCCGGATCCATACCACTGGTTCTCCCAGGAGGTGACGCTCGGGTCCTCCATTTCCTTCTTGATACGCTCACGCTGGGCCGGATCCTTCAGGCGTGACAGCATTTTATCGACTCCGCCCTCACGGACCCACAACGGAAGGCAGGCGTCAAGGTTGTTGGACGCCCGGATGTAGGAATATAGGTTGGCCGTGATATCGAGGCCGCGCGCCCGGGCTTCTTCAATGCGGGCCAGGACCTCGGGCATTTTGCCCCAGTTCGCCCTGTAAGCGACTTTCAGGTGCCAGATCCCAGTGGGGATTTGGGCTTTCTCCGCGACGGTGAAAACCTCTGCGAGCGACTCAAAAATCCGGTTTCCCTCCGACCGCTGATGTGTTAGATAGACGCCTCCATAACGAGCCGCAACGCTGGCCAGCGCGATTAGTTCCTCGGTGGACGCAAAACGATCCGGCATGTATTGCAGAGAAGAACTCAGGCCCAAGGCTCCCTGCTCCATCGCTTCTGCCACCAGCTTTTTCATCTGTTCCAATTCCTCCGGAGTGGCCGGCCGGTCGTCCTCGCCGACGACATAGCGGCGCAGGCCGCCCGCCCCGACGAAGGTTGCGATGTTGATCGCCGGGTGCGTACGCTCATCGAGACGTTTGAAGTATTCCGCGAGCGTCCGCCAGTCGGCCACGATACCGTAGTGTCTGTAGACCGGTGAGGCCGCCTCAATCATGCGGTCATTGACCGGCGCGATCGAGGTTCCTTCGCCGGTCACCTCCGTCGTTATGCCCTGGGTAATCTTGCTGGCGGCCCGGTTGTCAACCAACACGGAGAACTCGGATTGGCCGAGCATATCGATGAAGCCCGGGGCGACAATGAAGGTCGTCGCATCGATACGCATTTGGGCTGAAGCGGAGCGAAGGTCGCCGATCGCCCTGATTCGATCGCCTTGAATGCCGACATCGCCGCGGAACCATGGAGCGCCTGTGCCGTCGACGATACGCCCGCCGGAGATGACGATGTCAAAATCAGCTTGCGCGGGCGCCTGCGAGCGGGTGCAGGCGACTGCGGCAGTGGCAAGGACAATCAACAACATACAGATCAAGACATGAAAAAGCCTATTTTGTCCTCGTAAGATGACCGTCCAGATCTTGTTTTTCATTAAAGTTTCCCCACTTTCTATTTTTCTGTAATGATATCAATCCTCCCCCCAAGAATCAATTGGAATCACACGACGCAAAAGCGAACTCGACCTAATAACGCACTATCATCTGACCTTTGTCCGGGATACGCGAGGTCAACCGGGCGATGAACTCCAGGTAGTCCGTCACCTCCTTCTCCGCGCCGTCCCGAAGCCAATGAGAATCCTATGCTGCGTCCAGCAAACAAGAAAATTGGGAAAACTTTGGACTAAGCGTTTTCCGCTCGACGCTACCGTTTGACTATTGAAAAAATCATTATTATAATTCCCTCACCGATGGAGGACGGCTGCCGGCGAAACCGGCGGCCGAAAGGAGGAAGGATGAATAGATACTTGACGGTCATTGCAGTCATCGTCGTGCTGATGGCGGGCGGAGCGCTCGCATCAGCTGCCCCGCGCAACTACCTGATTGTGGCCAGGGGCCAGGGCCAGGGGAGCGCTGATCTGGACAACGCGGTGGCACTCGCAGGCGGCACGATCATCGCCAAAATCCCGGAGATCGGAGTTGTGCTAGCGTCATCCGACAACCCGGACTTCTTGGCGCTGGTCGTCAGCGACGCCCGCGTGAAGGAGGCCGCTGAGGACATCGAGGTGCAGTGGATCCCCAGGGAAAAGGTCGTCGATGTCTCCGAGTCGGACCTTCAGGCCATGGGCGTCAACAGCGAACCCTTCTGGGGCTACCAGTGGAACATACGTCAGATCCATGCCGATCAAACGGCTGCCAACGGTGACATGGGTTGGGGCGTGATACGGGCACGAGTAGCGGTGCTTGACAGCGGGATCACCAGCACCCATATTGACATTGCCGCCAATCTCAACCTGGCACTTAGCAGGTCTTTCGTGCCGAGTGAGCCCGGCATCGACCCGGTCGTTTCCGGCTTTAACCACGGTACGCACGTCTCCGGGATCATCGCTGCTCCTATCAATGACGTTGGTGTCCAGGGCGTTGCGCCGATGGCCGAGATCGTTGCGGTCAAGGTACTGCGCAGCACCAACGGGAGCGGGTCATTCTCATGGCTGATTCAGGGGATCATGTACGCCTCAGGCCCGAACGTCCAAGCTGACGTGATCAACATGAGCCTGGGCGCGACGTTCGACCGCATCAACGCGGGCGGCGGCGGGGCCGGACCGCTGATCTCAGCGCTCAACCGCGCCATCAACTACGCCACTGCTGCCGGGGTTCTGTGCGTCAGCGCGGCAGGCAACGAGGGCGTCAACCTGAATAGCCGGCTGTGGTCGATTCCCGCCCAGTCCGGTAACGGCATGGCGGTTGCGGCGACCGGTCCGGTTGGCCTCGAGAACTTCGATCGCCCGGCCTCCTACACCAACTATGGCCAGTCGGTCATCAACGTGGCGGCGCCCGGAGGCGACGACACGCGCTACCCTCTGACGATTCCTATCCCATGGTACTGGGATATGGTGCTCAGCCCAAGCTATCGAGTCGGTAATCTCAATTACTACTCCTGGGCGGACGGTACCTCGATGGCGGCGCCGCATGTTTCCGGCGTAGCGGCGCTGATCGTGGGCAAGTTCGGTAAGTTGTCCCCGGCGCGGCTTAAGGCCATCATCCAGCAGACCGCCGACGACATCCTCAAGCCTGGCGCCGACCCTTATAGCGGCAAAGGCCGGATCAACGCGGTTCGGGCTCTGCGGTAGGATCAAGTCGCACGTAGAAGGGGCCGATAGACGGCCCCGGATTTTATGAGGTTGTTTTCTACTCCAATAAGCGTGAAGACTGTTCAGCAATAATTTCCATGACCGATATTATTTATCCGCGTTGACCCGATGGTCTTTCCTAGACTCAGGGGCTGGACGATCGATTTTTTATCTTAAAACAAAATCTCCTTCTAACGGAATCTTCATTCTTCCCCCCTCGGGAAATACTCCCAACCAATAATGAACCTTTTTCCCTTTCAGGACTTGTCCACCAGCGAGAGATGTGGAAAGCCTGCTTTTCAAGGTGAGCCTTCTTTTTTCTGCCGGCAAGAAATTTCCAAAATCCTGATCGGCTCTCCAAATTGTTTCATTTCCCATGGTGAACAAAAGTCTGAAATGAGTTTGTCCGATAATTCGAGGGCCTGTGTTTTCTGCCTCGATAACGAGCGCCGGCGGAATAGAGCCGTCAATTTCCACAACAGAAATATTCATCCATTTCATCAGTCTTTTTTCTTCATTTCGTCTATGAAACCAGTCAAGAATCGAATTGAAAATAATATAGGTTATGGCAAGTCCAACAAATCCTATAAACATGATCTTAATAGTTTTCATCTTGCTTTCCTTTAAATGCAAAGCTTGTCTCTTAAAAAAATATCCCAGACTCTTCGGCAAAGGGTTCACTAGGAGGCGGCATCATGCCTCAATTATACCATGTGATTAAACCATATGATTATTGACAAAAAGCCTCAATAAAGCGCATCATTCAATCAGAGACGGCTAGTTAGAGCTGAAGCCTTTGCATGGCGGGAACCATGAAAAAAAAGAGCGCCCTTGTCCTCTTCATTCTCTCGGTCTTTGCCTTTGCTGAGGCAGGTCAAAAAACCGAGTGGAAAGGAAAGATTGAAACAGAAAACGGGATTAAAATCATAAAAAATCCGAAAGAGCCTTTGTACGGCGAGATCGTCTTCGATCTGGAAGAAGACCTGGTCATCGGCAGCGAGGACGATGACAACTGTTACTTCTATAGATTCATCTCTGTCGACGTTGACAGGGCCGGGAATATCTACGTGGTGGACTGGGCCAATTATCGCGTCCAGAAATTTGATAAAAACGGGAATTTCGTTCGCACTTTAGGACGACACGGACAAGGCCCGGGCGAATTCGGGCAACAGGTGACCCGCTTGCTGATCGACGGGAAAGGCCGGATATGCGTTTTTGATGATCTGCAGATCCATGTTTTTGGCCCGGACGGCAAACCGGAAAAAGATATCAAGCTCAAGAATTCCATCGATTTCTTTAATTTCGCCGAAATGGGAAATTTTATCGGCAAAGTATCGAAGTATGCTCAAGACGTGATCAATGTGGAAATCGCCCTGTTCGATCCAGAAGGGAATCAGATGCAAAGCTATATGAAAGCTTCTGTCCCCTATTTCAGGTCCAGTGGGGGGACCGCGCATATCGGAGAAAGTATTTATTCCTCCCGTCTTCTGATCATACCCTGGTCCATCGGATCAGCGGTTTATGGAAATTCTTCGGAGTACAAGCTGTTTTTCCTGAATTCTTCAGGCCGGATAAGCCATATCGTCGGGAAAGAAGAGGCGCCCAAGCCGATCACGACCAGGGAGAAGGATGATTATCTTCGCAGCGCCTATGAGTCGTATAAGAAGCCAGATCCACGCTTTCCGAAACGTGCGCCCTTGTCCAAAAGGGAATTCGAAAAAGCCTATCTCATTCCCAAAACGAAGCCTTTCTTCAGCCAATTATTTTCAGACGACTCGGGTAATATCTATGTTTGGCGGCCCATTTTTTCCCTCGGAAAGAAGAATCGGGATAGGGGGCGGCCTCACGGCCGCCGCCCTCCCACACCACCGGACGTACGGGTCCGTATCCGGCGGTTCGAATCGACTTGACCGTTCAACATACGTATCCAGAGAGGGTGAGAAGCCCTCG
>Ga0315288_10008045_pt1 | contig 13336 bp, 14 predicted proteins | sample YL17G11_20_MG_FD_203454 | JGI IMG/M metagenome (GOLD analysis project Ga0315288, IMG submission 203454) | Sediment microbial communities from Yellowstone Lake, YNP, Wyoming, USA - YL17G11_20 | ecosystem: Environmental > Aquatic > Freshwater > Lake > Sediment | place: USA: Wyoming | collected...
GCCAGGAACGATTGAGTATGAGTGAACCTTTGAAAGTTTATGTTGTGGACAACGGAGGACAATGGACACATAGAATCTGGAGAGTTCTTCGTGAGATCGGGTGCGACACCAAAATAATTCCGAACACCACTCCTGTGGAACAGATAGATGCTGACGCGCTTGTCCTCAGCGGTGGAGCACCTCGCATTGCATGGGAATCGCCCAAGCTTGGCAATTGCACAGACTACCTGAATGGATTTCGAGGCCCCATACTAGGCATATGCATAGGATTGCAGTTGATGGCTCTCCATTGTGGAGGCAAAGCTGGACCGGCAAAGATGCCGGAGTATGGGTTGGCCAAGATAAGGGTCGTTGAAGAGGACGACTTGTTCAAAGGGTTGCCCAAAGAGTTTTTGGTTTGGGAATCTCACAATGATGAGGTGAAAGAGGCACCAGGTTTCAAAATTCTTGCGGTTTCAGACAACTGCGGCATACAAGCGGCAAGACATATAGAGAAACGTTACTACGGGGTTCAGTTTCATCCGGAAGTGAACAACACTGAACATGGTGAGGAGATCCTCAGAAATTTTGTAGATGCAGTGACTAGAAAATAGTTTGTCTCCAAGAAGCGACGCAAAATGACACGCTCGGCAATGGCAGATTTCGGCAGATTCGGAGGGTTGTCCGAAACAGGCGTGTACCTTGAGTGAAGAAGGCAGTACGGATACAGTCGATCTTCCCACTTTAACCTTCATGCGTTTACCGTATCACTAATAAATCTAATGCCCCTATTTCCAAAGGTAATGACAAACTATAAGAAAGCGTGCGCTTTTGTGCTGGGTTAACATACCCAAAATCAAACTCACCTCTAACTTTTGATAACGATAGCACAAGCTTGAAACTCTTTTTTTGCGACCTGCCGACTGGCTTTCGGGCCCATTCCAGCAAGTTCCCACAGTAATCTCAACCAAGTCATGATGATCGATAATGACTCTACGATACCTAGGCAGGTTTCGAGTTTGATTTCGTCTTTTTCTGTCTTCTTTCGGCAAGCATCGCCTTTTGTCTTCTTTTCTGTCTTCGTTTCCAGTACACAAAGGCTGGAACCGTTACAATGGCCACCGCGATTAAAACATATGGCATCGCCATAATGATTTCAGGCAACCATTCTCTAGGACCTAAATCAATATTCGTAGAGCTTATCCTACCTGGCACAGATGGAAATCCTATCTTTGACAATGCGGGATCTGCTGCACCCCACCATGGGTCAAGAAGTATTCCCGTATCTAAGTCATAACATACGCTTCCAAACGTTCCTCGAAGCAAATAGATTCTCTGATCTCCCTGAATTGTCCGAATCCAGCCACCTAGGTCCACTTTGCCCGACTTTCCGTCGTCAAATTCGATTACCTGATCCTGTGTAGGGTTTGCTACAAGCCACAAGATGGTTTTCCCAATATATGTTCCATTTTGAAGATATACTTCTCTGCTTTCAACATCAACATTAACTGTAGCAGTCAACACTTGAGAATCATTGCGTAAGAAACTTACGTTCATTTCAGCTGTTTTTCCGTTTAAGTCAGTACATCTCCATTCTAAAGTAGCTGAATAGGTTCCATATCTTACGTAAGTGCTAGTCTTTAGCCAAGATGGAGACGAATAGACAACGCATGAACATAACGTGACTGTAAACAAACCTAATGTCATAAATAAGAATAATCTTTTCATTCTCGATATGGAGAAAAAAGGGGAGATCAATAGTGTTCTCACATTACTAGATGCTGATCCGAACAGTCGCCCTTGCTGTCCATTTTTCAGAGATCCAGTTTTCAAAGTCGGACTTTGCGGTGCAGTTTATCCAATGTGTTTCTCCATAGTAGTAGGGAGCGTAATAGTATGATCCATCGGTAGAGCCTGGATTTGGATAACCGTTTTGTTGATCAGACCACCAAACTGTCAGGTTACCAGTATACCATACGCCCCAGCCTCCCCATCTGTGACCTGAACATTGCCATTCATCAAATATATAGTGCCCTGGATTCCCTGTCACCCAAGTCCAATGAGCGGTGATGTTTGCGCTGATCCCCCAGTTCCAATCGCCCTGGACGTCTCCAGCATAAATCCATCCTTCGGATGGATCAGGTATAAGCGGCTTAATGGCATAGGCAACTTCGAGGCCTGTTGCGACAAGTATCAGTACCCCAACACAAATTGCCAAGAAAAACTCATTTTTGGTTGACATTCTCAGTCCCCCTTTTCTCTTCCGACAATCTTATGTTAAAAACTTGTGCATAATCAAAACTCGTCGAGTGTGACTCTGAGTGACACAGTTGATCGTCACTGAGAATTTGGTAAAGTTCTTCGGTGACATTCCAGCCTTGGAAGGCCTTAATTTGAAGGTGCCTGAAGGAATCTCCGGTTTCATAGGTCCAAATGGTGCTGGCAAGACTACCACTATCAATATTCTATTGGGGTTATTGAAGGCCACTGAGGGCAAGGCATATGTTTTTGGATTAGACGCATGGCATAATTCTTTTGAAATAAGGCGAAGGCTTGGCGTATTACATGAGAGGCCTGCCTATCTCGGTAACTTCACGGCGCAGAAATATTTGCAGCATGTTGCAAGAATATATGAAATCAGCGATTATGAGAGAAAATCTGCAGAAATCTTGACTGAAGTAGGTCTATCTTCAGCGAAAGATAAACCTATCAAAACTTACTCGGCAGGTATGACACAACGATTAGGTTTAGCTCAAGCCTTGATTGGAGACCCGGAACTCGTAATTCTAGATGAACCCACAGCGAATCTTGATCCACTCGGCAGAATCGAAATCTTAGACATGATAAAAGAGTTAAATGAGAAAAGCGGGGTCAGCTTCTTTATTTCCAGTCACATTCTTCCTGAGCTTGAAAAAATATGTCGATGGATTTCCATAATCCAATACGGCGAAACAATAGCTCAGGGAAACATGAATGAATTGGCGGAGAAATACTCTGCCAACGTCTATATGATTGATGTTTCCAACCCTGAATTGTTTGCAGAACAGATGGGCAAAATAGATAACCTCGTTGAGAAAATATGGATTCAAAAGAATGTTGTTTACTGCAAAGTCAAAGATACCGAAAAACTCCACAATACCGTGCCAAAGCTGGTTGCTAAGCTGAACCTTCAACTGAGAAGTTTTCAGCCTCTTCGAAGCAATCTGGAAGAGATTTTTAGGACTGTGATGGAGGATTCTTCGGAATGAGATCAAAGTCTTCACTGGCTAGGCTTACGCGCCTTGAGTTTGACGCATACTGGGGTTTTCCTACCGTCGAGTTGGTTGTTTTCACTGGTCTTCTTTCAGTTGCGAATCGGCTGGAGACAGGTTCAGGTCAACTGAACCAAGGGTTCTATGGATTTGGAATTCTGATACAAATTCTGATGATTGGAACAATCACGCCTAGAACCTTCGCGGGCAGCATAAATCGAAGAGAACTGATTGTCTTGCTTTCATATCCCACAAAAAGATGGAAGATCCTATTATCCAAGATAATCGTGAGTTTTGCTGTACCGTTCATAGCTCTGTCTCTCGGCGTACTGCTAAACACATACTTATTCGGTGCCAGTTTCTTGACGTTTGCCCCCTATGTGCTCATGTTAGTAATTGCAATTCAGGTTTTGTATTGGTGTTCTCTATCGATGTTCATATCGATCATGCTGAAGAATGAAATCGTTTCTGTCTTTGTCTTCCTGCTTTTCATGTTCGGATTGGAGCTTAGCCCTCTAACAGCATCGGGGCAATTTGCATATTTGACCCAGCTTAGAAGCAACATGGTTATGTACGGTTCTATTTTGAGCCTTGTTCAAGGCTCTGGGACGCTTTCTTCAGATTTCGGCATAGCAATCGGCTTTCCATTACTAGTAAGCTTCGCTCTGATTCTATTGGCTATAGGTTACTTCGAAAAGGTGATGCAGCTTGATTAGGAAAGGAGATTCATGAGAAACCTGACGCGACTAGGAGCAACTATGCTAACTATTAGCATAAGTCTGTCCGTGTTGATGTTGATCAGGGGAGCATCACCTACCAGCCCGGGCACTTTGATGCTGGAAGTTGGCCCCTACATGTCCACAGGTAGTCGATCTTTCTCGCAATTTTTCAACACACGGGATTTGAGAATACGCGTTACAGTAGAGAAAGAGATAGATCTAAACGTGACAGACAGCAGTGGCGTAGTAATTTTTAGTGTGAAGAATGTTGATAGAACTGCAGAGATCAATTTACATATCGACAGGAGAGGAAGCTATAGGTTTGTGCTGTATAACCCGAGTGATTCGACACAACATGGAACGATGGAATTCACCGAGTTCAACTTTGAAACAGACCTCATGCAGGGAGCAATAGCATTCTCTATCATCGGTGTAAGCCTCATTATTGTTGAGAAAGCACGATGTAGAACAAAACATTCACTTCTACAGGCTGAGCAAAGAAAGACTTAGAGAGACGATTGGAAGAAAGAATCGGCAAGGAACGAATAGAATTTGGAACATCTGACCGCATAGACACATGAATAACAGCTCTGCGGGATTCTTGGTACACGTGCTATTTTCGTTTTCTGAAGAGCATTTTGTCCTTATGGGTGCAGATGTATTCAAAGCCTACCTCAAGCAGCTTTCTAGCTTCTTCTGCGCCACTGGCTACTGCCGAGCAGTATTCATCTCCTTCTAACTCTGCAAGTGCACGCACAACAAAAGATCTCGCCAGAAACCACATTGTTGGGAAACTGAAAGAGCAAAGTTAAAGTGAACGAAGCCTATCGTCGAAACGATAGAAAAAGAACTGAAAAAAGAATCAAAAACGAGCTTATTCTAGCCTCTTTATGATGTGGCAACCGAATTTTGTTTTGACTATTGTAGAGGTTTGTCCTTTCTGGAGACCAAAAGCTGCTGTCTCAAACTCTTTGACCATCTTTCCTCTGGTGAAAGTTCCGAGGTCTCCTCCGCGTTTTCCTGATGGACACTGTGATACTTCCTTGGCAACATTGGAGAACTTTTCGCCCTTGTTGAGGCGGTCCAAAACGGCTTTTGCTACTTGCTCTGTTTTAACAAGAATATGGGCACAGTGAACCTTGTCTGGCATGGATTAGCGATATTTGAACGATACTTAAGAATTTTCGCCAGTAGAAAATCAGATCTCTGAGACATTTGGTCGAACGCGTTCCGTTACTTTCGCTCAAAAAGAGATTTCGACGCCTGACTGTGGCATCGTTCCGCGGAAAATGGCGCTAGGCAAAAGTTCATAGAAGCTTCCTCCATTGCTGAAGAGGAATATGACCATCCATATAACAGAATTCACTGACAGGCATTTGCCAGCAATCGGCAGGCTTTTGAATGATGAGTACCAACACAATTTTGAGTTCATTCCATTCGATGACGAGAGAATTCTGTCCGAGATCCGGAGACGGCATCTCAAGCTCCTTGTGGCTGAGGAAAACGGCAAAGTGCTAGGCGTCATCGGAACTCATTCTCATGAAAACGCGGAAGAAGACATTACATGGCTTGCAGCAAGCAAAGAACACGATCAAAAAACTATTGAAAACATGCTTGTGAAAGAACTGGAAAGCAACGTTAAGGCCGACACTGTTACAACGATGATTGATCAAGGAAGCCGGAAGATTGCTGATTGGATCGATCGAGGTTACACATTGCAGCCTGGCTTTCAGCGCATGGGCGCAAAACTTGACGCTTTGAAACCGATCCCAAAGGTTGGTGAAGGCACTGAGCTTCGAAGTTTGAGAACTGGCGAAGAAGAGCAGTTAATTGCAGCAGTGAACAAGGGGTTCGGATGGAAAAGGATAGAAAACGGAGACCTCGAAACTTGGAAGCTTGAGGATCCGCCGTTTACCGAGGAGTGGGTGCAAGTCGCTGAGATTGAAGGAAGAATCGTGTCGGTTGTCGTGGCAAAGCCGGACACTGCCGCAACAAAATATCTGCATCTGAATAGGGGGTATCTGGGTCCAGCAGCGACTCTTCCCGAATTCCGAAACAAACACCTTGCATCAGCCCTGACGGCCCGCGCGATGAATTTCCTGTTCCAAAAGGGAATCGACTCAGTGAGATTGGGAACGTCTGAACAGAACGTCTCTTCGATTGCATTGCTACGAAGTCTAGGTTTTCAAGTGGAAAAGGTCAGAAAAATCTTGCACAAAAAGTTAAAAAGCTTTTAGAAACGCGAGTGTTGCCTGCAACGTGAGACGTTTTGAAGACAACTTGCTCGTTAGTAGGCTGAGTTCATAAATCTAATAAAATAAAGGTTGCAGATTTGAAGTTGAGAATAAATAATGAAGATTCTTCGCAGGCAAAAGTCTGCCCATGCTCTCAGCATAATCTTATGTGTGATAGGTGTGATCGCGCTTTTTGCTACCCTGTGGGTAATTTGGCCGCAGATTTCGTCAGCAAAAGATCCTTTTTCAACTTTCCTGACACTTCTATGGACTGAGAAGTTGAATTTCATTCCAGAAGTCGAGTTCAGGCTGGTGTCCCTCTTTATTTTGGGCGATACCATGTTGGTTTTAGGCGTGGTGGTTTACGTCTTGAGTGTACAATGGTTTTACTTGCCTGGAAAGGTCGTGTGGTATCGATGCCCGTTCTGCAATAAGGAATGGAGATCAAGTGGAGACAAGGCGTTGGTACATTGCCCTTTTTGTCGTCAACTTGTTCACCCAACCATGATAGAAAAACAAATCCGTTAACCTCCCTACGAGTTAGAAAAACGCAGCGCTTGCCGCAAGATTTCCGCAAAAATCACGATTTTGTCGCTTAATGGATACTGAGACACAACAAGTCGATGTTTGCTATGGTGTGGCTGTGTTCATTCTGTGGTCGAAGTGTAGAATTGCTCCCTGTATGTCTCTCATGTTGCAGGTGCGGTCGCCATAGGGGTCAACTCCCCCGTTTGCACCGTAGACTCCAACCCACTTAGAATCGATTGGCTTTCCAGTTTTCGGCGCTTTGGCGTTGAAGTGTATGATCAAATATTGAATGTCTCTCATGTTGACGATGCCGTCCGAGACGCCCATTGTTGGACCGTTTACGTCAAACCAGCAGTCATCCTGCTTCCACATAGTGCAGAAGTAACTTGACGGGTACAGCGCGTTGTAGTACCATCCTTTAACCCAGTACTGGCACCATGTTCGAGTCGTCGGTGTCGGCAACGGTAGGCTCGGACAATCAGCCAAGTACACATTCTCCAAGTCTGCGTACATTTTCGCTCTTTCAGATCCGTCCGGCGTGACAAGAGCCAGATCGATCAACTGATCCTTGCTCAACGTTGGATAGTTTACTCCGTGCGTACTTCCCCAGCCATTAACAAGGGTATAGTTCTGAAACTGGGCGAAATCACCGTCGCTATGAAGGTACGGGCGCATCAGATTGTCAGCGTCTGCAAATTCCCCCAGCCAGCTGATGTACCAAAACGGCAACTGCTGGCTATAGAACTGGTCAATGTATGTTGCCCAGTCAATCGAAACTAAGTTGATTGTGAAGGCTGGACCAACTCTACCGTCGAACGTGCTCAGCGTGTTGAAGAAGGCCCTTGTCATCTCTGCATAGATTCGTCTGGCATCGGACCCCGTCGTATAGGCGCCTGTCAAAGTGAATCCAGTGCCCCAAACGCTTTGGCCGTTGAAGAGAGCACTTTTCAGTTCCGCTTCAGCCGCAGAGTAATTGATGTCATAGCCAGCGGTGATATTGCGGTAATCTGGATAGAGCCCCTCTCTCAGAGGAGTGAATTCGCGTGTAGCTTCCCCCCACCACGCTTCTGAGATCATCAGCGATTGGTTTAAGGAGAAAGCGAACGCCTTTCTCACATGCGTATTGTTGAAGAAGTCTGTCGGAATACCACTCGGGAAGCTTCCTGTTCCGATGTAGGCGCTCGTGTTGGCTATCGTGAACGTGAAGTAGTATGCATCCGTCGATACCGCTGGAACAATGTTCTTGATCGTCTTTATGACTGGTTTGCCGCCAATCAAAACTGGCTCAGAGTTTGTGTTTGGCACTTGAAGCAACTCGAACATGTTGCTTCTCGGAACTGCGATTGAGTCGATTGCACCCGAGAGGAACGCACTCTTTCGTGTGGTCCAGTCGGCGATGTAGTCTATCTCAATCGTGTCGAGACTGCTGTTGGATCCTGCGGCTGGCCATCCGCGCCAGTAGTCAGGATTCTTCTGCATTACGACCCTAAGACCTACAGAATCAAAAGTCGCTATACGGTACGGTCCAGTGCCACAGTACCTGAAGTTGTAAACATACGGGTAAGACCCGGTTCTTACATCGTATGGTGATCTGGAAGCTCTTCGCACCAACCCAGAATCCCACCAGTCAGGATACCCGTTTCCATCCGAGTCCGCATACAAATCAGCGTTCCAGCACCCGATGCCGATTGAAAATTCTTTGCTGACAATACTGCCGTATGTGTTGCACAATATCTGCTTGAAAGCGTTATCTGGAAAACGAATGCCTAAGCTGATGATCAAGTCGTTCCCACTCTTTTCTACCGCGCTGTCGATGAGATTGGCAAGAGTAATTGCCGACGGTTCCGTGGTGTTGCTGTCGAACGGGTCAGAATTCATCGTACCGAACAGGGGCTGGTAGAACATCCACTGCGGACCGGTGTCTTGACACAAGCCTCTCTTGAAAGAGTACTCCGCGTCGTCAATGTCGAACGTGTCAACAATCGCGCCCGATTCATTAAAGAAGTTTATGACGGGAGTCGCGCGAATGTTTAACGTGTAAAAGCCTCTCCACAGGCTCAACGTGACACTACTCGTGCCGCTCAAGCTTTCTATGAACCACGTACGATACACCGTGTCGTCAAACATGTAGATGACGTCACCTTGACCAAATCCCGGGTTCAAGGGGGCGTAGTCGAAATAACCCATGCTCGCATATGAGTTGGCTCCATCCGTCCACATTGAATCAGCGGGATCCGCGCCAACTGCTGAAGTGTTTGTGATTGTCAACGTTATGTCTGTTCTGTTGGGAACGTTTGTTGCCAGCAGCGGGGCGAAGTCATAGTGCAATTCTCTGTTCCAAGCAATTAGGGTGTCGTAGCAGTTGAATACCAACTCACCGCTACCAGCGTCATAGACCCTGGCAGGATCAGCTCGTTGCGGACCCCAACCAATAGCGCTTTCATAGAAAGTGGTCGTGTCGATCGGCGGCTGTGAAGAAAGGCTTACGGGCACAAACATGGAAATAGACAGAACGCAAGCTGAAAAGAATACAACGAAAAATGCGGAGAAACTTCTCATCCTCCGGTTCCCCTCGTAATATACTAAACTAACCAGCTATTATCACTTTTGGATACTCCAGCGACCGATACACGGCACCTTCTAGGTCTTGCGGAAAGTTTCGCATTGGTGAAATCCTCAAAACTTCATGATTCAAGATATACTGCAACTAGCGAGTACAGACTACGATTTATCAGATTCAACCTCGACTTCGTCTTCCTTCCTGTGCTCAGAATCGGGTACGTGAAGTGTCGGATGATGATGTTGAACTCCTACGAACATTTTCATGCGATAGAACTGTTCGCTCAAAACATTCAGCCGTTCAGGAGAGGGAAAGCTCAAGATTCTCATCTTGACCCTATTGGCAGCAAACTGAACTATGAAAACGGTGGCAGCAAACAGAAGACCCGTGAAGAGCAGGACGAATGGAGGGAAAAACCACATTGCAGCAGTAGCTAAAAATATCAAGCCGGCAAGTCCAGAGAAAGCCCACAAGAAAATTATTGCAGCGAGAGGCACTGCCAACGAGGTTGCGAAGAACACGATTGCAACCATAAGATGATAGTTACTCAACCTTGGCAAGGTGTATCTCAAGAAAGCCAGTACCTCCAAATCACCCTTGCCAAAACAAGCACTCTTCCTAAAGGCATTGACAAAGATGCCGGCATTTTTGTGAACATCCAGAGTCTCATCAATCAAAAGGAAACCGAGACAAATTATGAGTGTTACGAATGCCAATAGAAATCCAAATTCGAAGAGTTTCAGAACAGCAAAACCGATGCCAACGAAAGATCCGTAGACGGCGAAAAGGATAAGCCATTCAAGATTTCCGTGGATCACTCTTCTCTGCTCTGAGTACGGGTTGAAGACGTCAAAGGTTCTCTTGAATATTCCAATTTGAACATTCTTTGGGTATTTTTCCAGTGCACGTGACTTCAGGCGAAGGCTCAAAGAGATTGCTAGTGACACAAAACCCATCGTGACTAGAACCATTGATGCTGCGAAGGAGGGTGTATCAAAAACTGACATGTCGAACGTGCTCTTCCAAACTTCCTATGCTAAGTAGATGGAGCTAAACTTAAATTCCTGCCGATATATCGATGACTCCGAGCAAAACCTGACCCCAATAGCGTTCAACGTGACAAGAAACATGAAACTCGACATGCTGCAGGAAAAGTTACAAACAAAACGTTTTGGAAGACGCATCCTCTTCCGTCGCGTCGTCGACTCCACCAACGAATGGGCCAAGAAACTTGCCGAATTCGAAGTTGAAGAAGGAACAGTCACCATTGCAGAACAGCAAACAGCTGGAAGAGGAAGACTCGGCAGAGAATGGATCTCGCCGAAAGGTGGATTATGGTTCTCGATCGTTCTACGGCCCTGCAAGAGCGTCGATGAAGCCACAAAGCTCGTGTTCATGGCTAGCCTAGCCGTGGCCGAGGTCTTGCATCAGAAATATCGGCTCAGAACAGAAACCAAGTGGCCTAACGACGTGATGGTTGACAGACGCAAGATTTGCGGCATATTGGCTGAAACGACCACTTCAGACGGCAACTTGAACTACGTTGTGCTGGGAATTGGCATAAACGCAAACATTCATATGGACAAGTACTTCGCTGCTTCGGACAAACCGTTGGCCACGTCAATTCAAGATGAACTTGGCCACGAAGTCCGGCTTTTCAGTTTGCTCCGAACATTGCTCGAAAAAATGGAAAAACTCTACGATCTCTTCATAATGAAGGGCTCTGACTCGATCCTCGAAAAATGGAAAGCATACGCAACTTTCCTCGGCAGGGAAGTCGTTGTGCAAGATCAGAACGAGCGGGTCTCTGGTATTGCACATGACATTGACGATGGAGGGGCGCTAGTCCTAAGGCTTAAGAACGGCACGTTGAGACGTTTTTTTGCTGGAGATCTGTCTTTGCGGTCAAAATGAACGGTGACCAAGAAAGGGAGATTTCACAACCGATTACAGTCAGATAAACCAAACGTACTCATTTTGTTTTTGCTTTGTTTTTCTTGTATCTCTCAGCACATTTGGAGCAGCAGAAGGTATACTCCTTCCCATCCATGGTAGTTGTGAGTGCAGCAAAGGTGCAGACTTCTGAGGGAATTTCGCTCTTGCAGAACTCGCATTGGATGAAGTTGGGTTTCATTTAGTCACCTCTTTGCTCTTCTGTTTCTTGTAGTAGTCCTCTATAGCTTCGTGTAGAGCATCTGCGGCAAGGTTGGAACAGTGCATTTTGACCGGAGGCAATCCACCGAGCGAGTCTGCAACATCTGCTCTAGTAATCTTCAATGCTTCTTCGAGCGTCTTGCCCCTAGCAATATCGGTTATCATGCTGCTAGTCGCAATTGCCGATCCGCAACCGTATGTTTTGAATTTGATATCTTGAAGTCGGTTGTCCTTAACCTTGATGTATATGGTCATTAGATCCCCACATACGGGATTTCCTACCGTTCCCACACCGTCGGCATCAGGAATTTCGCCCATGTTGTGGGGATTTTTGAAGTGTTCCATCACTTTCTGGCTGTACATCAATTGTTCAACTCCTTTGGAGTCAAAGGGGACATCGCTCTTAATCTTTTCACTATTCCAGGCATCAGACTGATCACGTAATCGACTTCTTCTTCCGTATTCTCCTTTCCCAATGTAAACATCAGCGAGCCGTGAGCTTCTTCATGTTTGAGTCCTAACGCCAAGAGAACATGGGACGGTTCCAGAGTTTTGGAAGTGCAGGCTGAGCCGGAGGAAGTGAACACGCCTTCTATGTCTAGACTCAACAGCATTGACTCACCCTCTATGAAGTTGTACCTTACAGAGGCGTTATCTGGCAGTCTCCTTGTTGGGTGGCCGTTCAAGAAAGAATAGGGAATCGGTTTGATTAGACCTTTGATGAGCCTTTCTCTCAACTTCTCAAGTCTGGTGCTTGAAGTCTGCATTTCTTTTTTCGCTATTTCTGCGGCTTTTCCGAAGCCCACTACCCCTGGCAGGTTTTCTGTTCCTGATCTAAGTCCGCGTTCCTGTCCGCCGCCGTGTAAAAGAGGTTCCAGACGTACCCCGTCCTTGATGTACAAGGCGCCCACGCCTTTTGGACCATACATGTCGTTGGAAGAGATTGTTAACAAATCTATTCCTTCATTCTTCACATCAATTGGTACTTGCCCGCAAGCAGGCGTCGCATCAACGTGCAAGTACGCGTTCTTGCTGTGCACGATCTTGCTGATTTCTTTGATCGGTTCGATCGTTCCTATCTCACTGTTTGCAAAGACTATTGAAACCAGAATCGTCTTGTCGGTCAACTCTTTCTCCAGTCTGTCTAGGAGAACGAAACCATAACGATCCACAGGAAGGAAGATTGCTTCGAACCCCTTTGCGGTCAAGTTTTTGATGGGATTGACAACCGACATGTGTTCTACGCTAGACGTTATTACTCGAGTTCCCCGATCTTTATTCCGATTGGCGACTCCTTTGATTGCCACGTTGTTGCTTTCTGTCGCTCCTGAAGTGAAGATTATGTTCTCCTTTTTCTCGGCATGAATCAGCTCTGCAATTCTCCCTCTCGCTTCTTCTAACGCCCGTTTGGCCTCTTGACCGAGCGTGTGAAGAGATGATGGATTGCCCCAAGACAATTTCGCGTATGGCAGCATCGCTTCTGCGACGCGGGGTTCCACGGGTTTTCCTGCCGCGTAATCCATGTAGATTCTGCGTGGCGTGAACATTGGATCGTCACTTAGAAGCACAGAACAGTATCTGCTTCAAGTGCCAGATCGTTCAGCGTGGCCGCTCCGACCACTTTGGCTTCCGCCGTGAAGGCTCCTCGAGGTATTCCCAGCAAACCGCAGCTCTGTTCGCATACAACGAGTTTAACACCGGCTTTTGTGGCTTGATCCATTACTTCTTTGAGCGATGGGAAGCTGCCTAGCTTGATTTTTTCTGCCTCACCTTTTTTTACGAGCGTAACGCCTTTGATTACGAAGTATACTGTGGCTTCGATGTTCATCATAGCTGCTGTTGTCGCGAGTATGAATGGTGCATAGGCACGTTCTGGGTTGTCCGTTCCACTTGTCTGGACATAAAGGATTT
>Ga0315288_10008047_pt1 | contig 13335 bp, 10 predicted proteins | sample YL17G11_20_MG_FD_203454 | JGI IMG/M metagenome (GOLD analysis project Ga0315288, IMG submission 203454) | Sediment microbial communities from Yellowstone Lake, YNP, Wyoming, USA - YL17G11_20 | ecosystem: Environmental > Aquatic > Freshwater > Lake > Sediment | place: USA: Wyoming | collected...
GCCTGACTGCGCGCGCACCTCCCCGGCCGCCGCCGAGGCCGACGCCGCCGACGCCGCCGACGCCGACGCCGCCCAACAACAACAACAACACCAACAACCTCCACCCGCGCCGGCCCCGGCCCTCCCCCCGGCCGCGGGCCTCATCCCACGCGCGATTGCCTACCTATTTGCCCGGGCGGCGGCGGCGGGGGCGGCGGACGGCCTGGCCTACACGGTGCGGGCCTCCTGTGCCGAGCTGTACAATGAGCAGCTGTACGACCTGCTGGGCGGTTTTGCGGGGGGGGGGGCGGGGGGGGCGGGGGGGGCGCCCCCACCGCTGCCGCCGCCGTCCTCCTCACCGCACGCCACCTTTGCGCCCCTGCCGCGGGCCCCGCTCGCCGTCCGCTGGGATGCCGCGTCCGGCTTCCACGCCCCCGACCAGGCCTCCGTCGCCTGCGCGTCGGCCGAGCATGCCGCGGCCGTGCTGGCGGCGGGCCTGGCCGCCCGCCGCACGGGTGGCCACGCCCTGAACGCGGCGTCCTCGCGGTCGCACGCGCTCTTCACCCTCTCGTGCGAGGGCGTGCCGCTGGGCGCCCACCCTGGTGGTGGTGGCGCGCCCCCGCCTGCCCCTGCCTCTTCACCCTCCCCGCCCGTCCGCCGGTTTGGGCGGATCACCTTCGTGGACCTGGCCGGCTCGGAGCGCGTCCGGGACTCCGGCTCCGCGGGCGGCATGCTGCGGGAGACGGGCGCGATCAACCGGTCCCTGTTCGTGTTGGGGCAGGTGGTGGCGGCCCTGGCCCAGCCGGCGGCGGCGGGGGCGGGAGGGGCGGCGCCCGCGGCAGCCCCCGGCGCCCCGCCGCCGCCCCCGCCGCCCGCCCGACACATCCCGTACCGGGATTCCAAGCTCACAAAGCTGCTGATGGACGCCCTGGGCGGTGGCGGCCTCGCCCTCCTGGTCGCCTGCGTCTCCCCCGCCGCGGGCGCGGTGGAGGAGACGCTGGCCACGCTGGCCTTTGCCGCGCGCGCGGCGCGCGTGCGGTCCGCCCCGGCCCCGCACGTCGATGCGGTCGCGGCCGCCGCCGTGGCCGCCCGGCGTGAGGTGCTGCTGTTGCGGGCCGAAAACGCGTACCTGCGGGGCGCCCTGGCGGCCGCGACGGGCGGGCGTGGGGGAGGGGGGGGCGGGGGCGGTGGGGGAGGAGGAGCCGTGACGCCTGGAGGGGCGGCCACGGGCGGGGCCGCCACGCCCCGCCTGCTGCCAGACGCGGCCGGGACGGCCACGCCGGCCACGGCGCGCACGCTCGGCCTCCTCCTCCCTTCAGGCCGGGCCAACGCGGACCTGGCGGCCGAGCTGTCGGCCGCGCGTGCGCTGGCAGCCCGGTTCGCGTCCGACAACGCGTCCCTGGCGGCCGAGGCCCGGGCGCTGAGGGCGCTGCGGGCGGCCGTGGACGCGGACTACAAGGGCGCGCTGGACGAGCTGGACGCGTTGCGGGCCCGCCTGGACGCGATGGAGGGGGGAGTGGGTGGAGGAAATGGAGGGGGGGGCGGGGCGGCCGTGCCCACAACAGCAGCCATGGGATGCCCCGCCCCGCCCCCGCCCACCGGCGGTGTCGCCCTGCCCTGGCGCCGGATGACGGCGCCGGAGGCGCTTGTCATTTAAAATGAACCCAAAGGAAAAATAGGAACACAACAAACGACTCAAAATCACACAATTTTTTTTCAACCTCTGTTGCCGCCGTTGCCACCCCAGTGCGCTTTGGCCCCGCCAAAGGACGCCCGCAACTGGAACGCCCGGGCCAGGATGTGGCCCTCCACCTCGGCCTCACCCCACCCGCCCGTCGGCGGGCGCTGCAGGAAGAGGGCCACATCCCCAAACTCACGGCAGGCGAGCAGGGCGTCCCGCCAGGTGAGCAGGAACGCGGCGCACGCATACACCAAGAAGTCGGCCAGCCGGGCGCCGCCCCCCCGGCCCGTCCCCTCCGCGCACCAGGTGTCAAACAGGCGGGCCGCCGCCAGCGGGGGCACCTCCCGCAACAGCAGGCAGTTGACCCACCGGAAGGAGAAGTGCATGTAATCCGCGCCGACGGCCGCCAGGTGGGCCGCCAGCGGCGCATCGACGCGGGCGACCAGGCCGCCCAGGCGGGCGACCGTGCGCTGAATGCCCGGCTGGGCGTGCGTGTAATGGTCTTGCATGCCCTCCAACAGCCTGCCCAGGCACCAGTAGGCGTCCGCCTCGGCGGCGGCGGCGGCGGGGGTGGGCAGCGGGGCGGCCGCCCAGGCCGGGTCGTCGGGCGGGATGAAGAAGGAGGAGGAGGAGGCGGGCGCGGGGGGTGGGGGTGGGGGGCCGGGCTGGTCGCCGCCGCCGCCGGCCGCCCGCTCGGCCGCCGCGGTCGCCGCCGCCGCCAGGCTCGCCTCGCCCGCCAGGAAAGACGCCAGCAGGGGCGTGGCCACATCGTTCATGCCCTGCACGTACCCGGACGCCGGGTGGCGGACGCCCCAGAGGTGGAGGATGCGGGTGAGCGCGCCCCGAGCGGGCGGGCGGGCGAGCAGGGCGTGCCCGGGCGCGGTGCGGGGGACGTCCACCAGGACCTGGCGCAGGGCGGCCGCCTCCTCGCCTGATAGCAGGGCGCCGGCGGCAGCGGCGGCGGCAGCGGCGGCCGCGCCCGGGCCCGCGGAGGAGGAGGCAGGAGGCTCGCCCCCGCCCTCACTGCCCTCACTGCCCTCAAACCCGCCCGCCGCTGCGGCCGCGGCTGCCAGGGCCGGCGCGTGGTGGGCCGGCACCAGGGCCGCATACTCCCGCCGCTTGCGGGCTAGCACAGCCGGCCGCGCAGCCGCAGGCGCGGGCAGGTAGCCCAGCAGCAGGCGCCACACGTCCGGGCGGAGGTCGGGCGGTACGCCCGACCAGGCCAGGTCGCGCAGGGCGTCCACGTCCACCGTGCCGCCGCCGCCGCCGCCTTCCGCGCCGTCCAGGAGGAGCCTAAACTTGGCGACGCGCGGGCGGGAGGAGGAGCGGGGTTGGGTGGGGAGCGGGGGAGGGGAGGGGGGTGGGGTGGGCGTGGTCGTGGCTGGGGCGTCCGCCTCGTCTGCTCCTCCACCAGAAACACCGGCGCCGGCAGAGGTCGGCCCCGCGCCCGTGCCGGCGTCACCGCGTTCTTCTTCGCCTCGCTCCTCGTCTCCACCGATGATGAGGCTACGCAGGGCGCCCGGAAGCCCGCCCCGGCGGCCACTTGTGGCGTCGCGCAGGAAGGAAGCGGCGGTGGCGGCCCAGGTAGGGGGTGGGTCCGCGGGAGGGGGGTCGCCCATTTTTTTTTTTCTTTTGTCGATGAATGGAGCAAGGCGACCACTTTTTTTTCACACGCGGGTTTCCGGCGCGCCCCTCCCTCTCCCTCCACCCTGTGTGCCGCCGCCATGACGCAATCCATCCATCACAGCCTCTGAGGAGAGAGCCTGATCCTCTAGCTGTACGCAAGCACCCGGCGCGGCGACAGGCCCCCCCATCTCTCTGAGGTGAAAGACACACGAAAAACCATGCCATCCCGCCCGGGCGCCGCCGTCCTCATCCGGACCAGCGCCTGGGACCACCCGGCGTCCTCGCTGCCGGCCCTGGTCGCCTCCCACGCCTTCAACCATAGCCTGGCCTTCATCACACCCATCAGTGGTGATAGTGGTTGCGCCCTGAGCGAGGCGGCTGCCGACGCGCTGGCCCCGCCACCCCCGCCCCTCTTTTACGCGCTCCGTGCGTCCCCAGCCGCCTTTGCCTCGCCCGAATTCGCGGCCTGGGCCTTCCCCGACACGTACGGGGTGGTGGAGGAGAAGAACACGGCGGCTGAGCCTGATGACACGCCCATGGAGGTCGACGGCGGCGGCCCCCCACGACGACGCCCCCGCCGACGCCCTGCTTTCCAGGTGCCTGCCCGCGGCGCGGCCGCCCTGGCTGTCCCGGGCTGCCTGGACGCCGCCGGGGCCGCGGCCCTACTCCCCCGTGGCCGCCTACTGCTGACCGTGCCGGCGCTGACCTTTCGGCGCTTGGGCGTGCCGGGCGTGAGGCTGGCCACCCCGGGCGGCGGCGGCGGCGGGGCGGGCAGCCTTGGCAGGGCGCGCACGGGGACGGGAGGTGGGAGGACCAACAGCACCGCCGGCGGCAACGGCGACGCCTCCGGCGCCGCCTGGTACGCGGTGGACACGCCCATCACGGGCACGCGCCGGGCCGCCACGCCGGGTGGGCCCCGCGCCAAGGCCGCGGACCGGCTGGGCGGGAGCGCGGGCGTGTTGGACTGGTTGTTGGTGGGGCCGCCGCCGCCTGGTGGGCGGCCTGGTGCGCCTGCTGCTGCCGGCCTCTCCACCCCGCCCCCGCCTCACATCCCGGGCCTGCACCTGGTGGCGCCGGTGGAGGCTAAGCTCACACGGACCACCCTCCCCACTACCCGGCCCCCGGCCTGGGAGGCCGTCTTCTACGGCGGGCGCGTGCCCGACGGAGGGGGTGAGAGTGGTGGTGGTGGTGGTGGTGGTCGTGCGCCTGCCGCCACCGCCGCCCCAGACCCCGCCGCCGCTGTGGCCGCCCTGGACTGGGTGGGCGCGGTCGTGGCGGGCGCGGGCGGGCTGGTCATGGGTGAGGGTGGTGGCGGGCCGGACGAGCCGCCGCCGCCGCCGTTGGACTTTGGGCGTGGCCGCCGTGGCGGCGCGCACGCTGCGGATGGTGCGACCACCGCCGCCGCCCCAACGGCCGCCCTCCGGGCCACGACCTGGACGGGCTTCCTGCCGCCCGCCTTTGTCGAGGCCGCCCTCGCCGCCGCCCGGGCCGCGGTCGGGGCCCGCACCCTTCCCTGGGCGGCCGTCGCGGTAGCGGGCTTCCCGCACACGCCCGAGGCCTGGGCACCCCGCCCCGACTGCGGGGACGGGCGGGGCGCCAACCCGGCCCAGCCCGGCATCCGGGCGGGCGTGGGTGGAAGGGGGAGCGGGTTTATAGTGGTGGCCCTGCCTGGCGGGCGGTACGGCGTGCTGGCGGCGTCGGCGGGGCCGGACGGGTTGAGGGCTTTGTAGGCAGAAAGAAAAATAGGACTGCAGGTGCTCACTCCTGCATTCCCCGTTTCATCCCCTCTCCTCTCACCCACCCAGCACACTCAACACACAACCATGGACGCCATCTTCCCGGAGGCCCACACCCCGCTGGCCGAGTACGACCCGGAGGTGTACGGCATCATCGAGGACGAGAAGGCCCGCCAGTGGTAAGAGCGGAGAAATTTGCAAAGAGGAGAGAGAGAGTTGAGCGTCCCCAAAAAGTATCGAGGGGGCGCCGCGGCGCCCTGGATCTCCAATCCGCTTCGCCCGCCGTGGAGAGCGGGTGTAGGACAGGCTCGCTGTCACCGTGGTGGTGTGCGCGCGCTGGCGGGACGGGCGGTCGAGGCGAGGGGACGGCAACAACAGCAGCTGCCGTCCGCGCGCGCGACTCGAAAAGCTTGACCGACGCGGCCGACTGCCGGGAGGTGTCCCTCCACCGACCGCCCTGGGCGGGCGGCGTGAGGCCGCTCCCGCCGCCTCATCGCCCCCAGGCGATGGAGAAGTTGGCTGGCCATGCAGCCCCGGGGATGAGTTTCCAGACAGCCCTCCCGCGCCCCCGCAGATGCCCCCTGTCGGCCCGAGCGCGGCAATGCGTCTGCTCCTTTTTCCTTTTTTTTTTTTTTCCTCGCAACCTCCTCAACCTTCAACTCAACACAGGAAGGGCATCGAGCTGATCGCCTCGGAGAACTTCACGTCCGCCCCCGTCATGGAGGCCCTGGGCTCGTGCATGACCAACAAGTACTCGGAGGTAAGGTGTACGGAGGGTGAGAGTGGAGGTGTCCGGCGGAAGAGAGAGAGAGAAGAGTCGTTTGGCTGGGGGTCTGGGGCGCGCGCCAAGGGGCATCCCCTCCAATCGGGAGCCGTCGCTCTCTTTTGCCGGGCGCGCGCGTCCGCCTGGCGCTGTCCGGACGCCCCTTGCCCGTCCACCATCGTGGAGCCTGCTCAGTGCCTCACATGTCAGTGCGGAAGCGGGTATCACCTGGATGCGGCGCCCGCCCGAAAAAAGGAGGACGGGCAGAGAGGGCAAGGACGCGCGCTCTCAGGGGTGGGCGGCCGCCGGCTCGCTCCGACCTCGACCCCGTCTCACCCCCATCCCATCCTCCCCTCCTTTCTCCTCGTCCTCTTCGCCCCACTCACAGGGCCAGCCCAACGCGCGGTACTACGGCGGCAACGAGAACGTGGACCGCCTGGAGCTGCTGTGCAAGGATCGGGCCCTGGCCGCCTTCAGCCTGGACCCGGCGGCCTGGGGCGTCAACGTGCAGCCCTACTCGGGCTCGCCCGCCAACCTGGCCGTCTACACGGCCCTGCTCAACCCGCACGACCGGATCATGGGCCTGGACCTGCCTTCCGGCGGCCACCTCACCCACGGCTACTACACGGGCAATGGCAAGAAGGTGAGCGCGACCTCCATCTTCTTTGAATCGCTGCCGTACAAGCTCGACCCGGGCACGGGCTACATCGACTACGCGAAGCTGGAGGAGAAGGCGGGCGACTTCCGCCCCAAGATGATCATCTGTGGCGGTTCCGCCTACCCCCGCGAGTGGGACTACGCCCGCCTGCGGGCCATCGCGGATGGCGTGGGCGCCCTGCTGATGTGCGACATGGCGCACTACTCCGGCCTGGTCGCGGGCGGCGAGCTGGCCCCGCCCTTTGAGTACTGCGACATTGTCACCACGACCACGCACAAGTCCCTGCGCGGCCCGCGGGCGGGCATGATTTTCATGCGCAAGGGGCCCAAACCCGCGGACCGCCTGAAGAAGGGCGAGCCCGCGGGCGCCGCCTACGAGTTCGAGGACAAGATCGATTTCGCGGTCTTCCCCTCCCTGCAGGGCGGCCCCCACAACCACCAGATTGCGGCCCTGGCGGTCGCCCTGAAGGCCGCCGCCACCCCGGAATTCAAGGCCTACGCCCGCCAGGTGCGCGCCAACGCGGCCGCCCTGGGCGCCCGCCTGGTGCAGCACGGCTACAAGATCGTGACGGGTGGGACGGACAACCACCTGGTGTTGTGGGACCTGCGCCCGGAGGACCTGACCGGGTCCAAGGTGGAGAAGGCGTGCGACCTGTGCCACATCACCCTCAACAAGAACGCTGTGGTGGGGGATGTGAGCGCGATGGCGCCCGGCGGGTGCCGCATCGGCGCGCCCGCCATGACGTCCCGCGGCCTCAAGGAGACCGATTTCGAGCAGATCGCCGACTTCCTCCATGAAGTCCTACTCGTCTGCAAGGACGTCCAGGGCTCGGCCGGCCGCCTGCTGAAGGACTTCAACCGGGGCCTAGACGCAGACCCGCGCATCAAGGCCATCCGCACCAAGGTGGAGGCTTTTGCGGCAGCCTTCCCCATGCCCGGCTTTGACGTGTCCAAGCTGTCTTGAGAAAATGATGAATGAACATTCGTTGACACAAAAAAACTGGAGGGAGCAGGACTCCCTGTCTTTGTGTGTAAAAAAATGGAGGGTGGGCGCGCGCGGCAACACAGTGCCGCCGCCGGTCCTGCTTTTACATACTCACGCCCGCTTCGTGTCCTACCCCTCCGCCACCGCCACCCTATCTCCATACGGCGGCAGCAACCACCGCACCGCCGGCCCGGGCCCAAACACGCGCTCCAGCGCGGCATGGAGGGAGGGCGGCGAGGGTGGGGGTTGCAGGTCGCGCTCCTCTCCTCCACCCACCAGGACCAGACGCGGCCGCCCCGCGTCCGCCAGGGATGCGCCCGTCCGCATGCGGTCCAGCACCTGGGCGAGGAGGAGGGACACGCCTGCGAGCGCGGCCCCGGCGATGCCGGCCAGGGTGAAGGAGGCGAGGAACCACGGCGGAGTCGCGGGGGAGAGCGCGGCGGCGGGGACGGCGAGGGCGGCCGCGCCCAGGCGGGCGACCGCTGCAGCAGTCCGCCCGGCCACTCCCTTTCCTTCCAACCCGCGTGCAGCCTGGGACAGGGCCCGGATAGCGGTGGCGGTGGGTGCCAGGAGGAGTGGGAAGGGCGGGAGGAGGGGTGGCCGGCTCCTCACCACCACGCCTACCACCGCCGCCACGCCCCGGGCGACGAGTCCCTGGGGGGGAGGGAGCGCATGACCAACTTCGCCCGCCGCTGCCATCACGGCCTCCCGCACCAGGACCGCCACGGCGGCCCGGCGGCGGGCGAGCAGGGCGCACACGGCCACGAGAGCGTAGACCGACCCGGCCAGGATCCACCCGCACATTAGCAAGAAGTGCGGGGCCACGCTGCCGCCCGGCGCCGAGCTGAGGCAGGTCCCCGTGAAGAAGCAGTGGTGGTCATGCCAGCGGGAGCAGACCCCGCAGGCCGCGCAGTGGTGCGTGCCGGGCGGCTTGTGGGCCCCCCCGCACGGGCCGCACCGGGTGTGGCCCTCGTACGCGCCCTGGGGCACGGCCCCGCGCGGGTGGACCCGGACGCCCGCGCCGAGGGGGTCGGCCTTGGCGCGTGCGACGCCGGCAAAGTGGAGGTACATGTTGAAGGAGGTCAGGGCCGCGGCAGCGGTGGACAGTGAGAGGGCGAGGGGGCGGTGGCTGTTGTGGCTGTGGCTGTTGTCGAGGTGGGGGTGGCGGCCGCGCACGCCACCCTTCACCACCGTCATCCCATCCCCCACCCCGCCAAACAGGGCGGGCAGGACGTAGCCGACCCCGCAGTAGACGGCGACGGTGATGACGGCCAGGGAGATGCAGGGGAAGGCGCGGCCCAGGGAGAAGAGGGCGCTGGAAAGGAGAGATGAGTATACTTGTTGTGAGGTCGAAGGTCGCGCCTTTTTTTTCTCCCATCCGTTTTTCGCCCGTCGAGCCCTGCAACTCATCTCCTCTCAATTATCTTCTCCGTGACTCACGCGTTGAGGGCCTGACCCAGCCCCGCCCGTCGCCCCGCCCGCGGGATGGTCCCGTTGACGGCCCGGCACCAGCCGCAGTAGAAGGCCGGGGCCGGCGCGCCCGACGTCGATGCCGCGCTTACAGGCACCCGCACCGTCGCCCCGCACGCCCAGCACTCGGTCTCACCCGCATAGGCGGCGGGGAGGAGGGTGGAGGGTGGGGCGGACATGGTTGCTGTGTGAATCGTGGGCGCGCGTGGGGTTGAGGGAGAGAGAGAGAGCCCCTACAGGCTGCAGCAAGAAATAAAAAATCGGGGGGGGGGGAGGCAACGCGCGCTCGCACTCTTCCTCGACATTTTCAACACCTAAAACCCGCGCTGGCGTGTGCACCCCCCTCCGTCGCCCTCGCACCACACCTCCTTGCCCGCGCGTGGCTCCCCCCCCCCAGCGCCGTCCCCACACCAAGCCCCGCCCCACCCACCGCCCGACCTCGGCCGGCCCCCTGCCCTCGGCGGCGGCCCCTTCCCAGCCCGTCCGCACGGCCGCCCTGGTCGCCGGCCTGGCCCTCGGCGCGGCCCTCGCGGCCGGCCTGGGGCGCGGCGGCGTGCTACTGTCGCCCGCCGCCGCCGCGGCCTCCTCCATGCTGGCCGTAGAAGTGCCGATGGCCTCGCACCACTACCTGGCCGAGCCGGGGCTGGGCGTAGCCCTGGGCCGGGTCGCCCGGGCTCTGCTGGGGAGTGGTGGTAAAAAAGAGGAGGGGGGGGGCGCGTCGAAACTGTCGGCCCTCTCCATCAACGCGCCCGGTGAGTGGAGGGCGGGTGCTTTTCACGCCACGTCCGCCCTCAAGAGGGCCAAGGGTCACCCAGACACGCCCGACTGGGGGGTGCCTGGAGCGGCGCCGGCGGCGGAAAGGGGTGTGGCGGCGGGGGAGGCTCAAACCTCCAGCCCGGCGGGGGAGAGGAAGAGGCGACCGTTCCCCCGTAACTCCCCCCTCTCTCTCAACACACACTGCTCTGACCCATACCCCGCACACCTCTCTCTCACCACCCAATACAGCGGCCACCCTGTCGGACGTGCCCTACAAGAACGGGTGAGGGAAAGAGAGAGAGGGAGAGAGACAGAGACAGAGAGGAAAGCGGAGAAGAGAAAAAAGAGAGGAGGCACGCGCCAAAGGGAGCGCGCGCGCGCGCGCGCGCGCGCGGGCGCGGTTGCCTCTCATCTTTCGCAACCTCCGCGCCTTCCTGTTCCCCTCTGCACAGCTGCGCCTATGCCTGTGGCTCCGAGGACGCCCTGGCCTCCAGCGTCATTGCGGCCACCCTTTCTGAGGGACCCTGCATCCCCACCGCGGCCGGCCTGTCCCTGTGCGGCACAGGGTCCTACCCCCGCCTGCTGGCCGCCCCCGGCACGGTCGCGGCTGTGGCGGCCGGGCGGGCCGCTGGCCGGTGCGGCCCGGCGTGCGGGGTGGCCGTGCCGGGGGCGTGTGCTGCTGCTGCTGCTGCTGCTGCTGCTGCGCCGGCCCCGGCGCCGCCGGCCACCAGTCCGGCCCGCCGCCTGTGGCCGCCGGTGGCGACGCCCAACGGGGCGTCGCCGCCTCCGCCTCCACCAAAAACCACCACCCCTCCGTCGCCGCCGCCGCCGCCGCCGTCGCCTCCCACCCGCCGCCCCGTCCCTAAACGCACGGTCGCCGCGCCCGTGGAGAAACCAGAGACGACAACGGCGTCACCCACGACGACCACCCCGCCCGCGACAACGGCCGCCCCGACCCGCCGCGCCGCACCGCGGGCCGTGCCGCCGGCCACTACCCCGGCCACGGCCACCACACCGCCCTCACCAAGTGCCACCACCGCCCCACCCCCGCCCGCCACGCCGGCCCCATCGGATGCGCCCTGCGGCCTGGTATGCTCCATACCTGGAGGTGAGAAGGATGGTGGTGGCTGCTCAACGCACACGCTCTCCCCTGGTATGGCGGCCGCCGCCCGGGCGGGGCCGTGCACCCGCCTGGGTGACACGGCCTCTCCCGACACGTCCGTCCTGTGCGGCCAGGGCGCCATCCTGAGTGCCTCCCTGTATGAGGCCATTGCGGGCGGGGTGTGCGTGCCCGCTCCATGCGGAGGGGTGGACGTGGTCGGCGGCTTGCCGCCGTGTGGTGCGAAAAAGGCGGCGGCGGCAGCAGCGCCTGCTCCGCCACCCGCTGCTGTTGCTCCTGCGCCCACCACCAGCCGGGCGACGCCTGTGTCAACGGCCCGCCCGGCCCCCGCCGCCGCGCCCACGCCCGCCGTAAACGCGCCTCCCGCCTCACCGACCAAGACTGCTGCCACCCCTGCGCCGGCGGTGGCCAAAGTGGTGCCAACGGCGACGCCACTGGCGAACACTCCTACGGCGGCGCCTTTCCCCGCGCCACCTGCGACGCCCGCCCCGACCCGGCCGCAGGTGGTCGTGTCGGAGCGTGTCACGCCGCCCCCGACGAACACGCCTGCTGCTCCCACCCGCAAGCTCACGCCAGTGCAGACGTCCACCAACACCGCCGTAGTCAACGTGACCGCCACCAACGACCTGGGCGAGCCCTGCCCGCCGGACGCGGCGCCTAGCAAGAATGCAACCACCTGCGCGCCAGGCGACCTTGTCTTGTGTGGGGGGTCCACGCTTCCGGCGGCCTTTGCGGCGGAGCTGGCGGCCGCGATCGCCTGCGTCACGGCGCCCGGCATCAACGGCACCTGCCTGGCGGGTGCGCACGTCGTGAAGGCGGCCGTGTGGAAGGCGGCCCGGGCGGTGGGCGGGTGCCCGCCTGCACCCTGCCCGCCGGGGCCTGGTGCGGGGGTGGTGGTGGAGAAGGCGGTCGCACCGCCCGCGCCCGCGGGCGGGCCTGCTGCTGCTCCTCTCACGCCCAATCCGATGCCCAAGGCGGCGGCAGGGACGTTGCCGGTGGCGCCCAGGGTGACGCCCAAAGCCACGACGCCGCCGGCTGTTGTTGCCGCGACGCCGGCGCCCACCACCACCACGCCCGCGCCCACCAAGGTGACACCCGTGCCACCCACCACGCCAGCTCCTGTCGTCGAGATGGTACGGGGCACCGTGTACGCGGCTGGTCCGGCGGCCGGTCCCTCGGTGGGCACCAAGTCCCGCCGCCCGCTGCCCTGGGCGGCCGCGCCTGGGGCTGGTGCATCGACGCCGACCACCACCACCACCACCACCCCGCCTCCTCCTGCTGACGACAAGCCTGCCCGCGCCTGGGGCGGCTACAGCGGCTACGGCGGCTACGGAGGCGGCACAGTCGCCCCTCGTCTGGTCCCTCGCCCGCGCCCCCGCCGGGCGGCCCCGCCTGCGGCGGCCCCCGCGACGGCGAGCGCGCCCTCCAAGCCGGCCACGGCCTCCCGCCCGACTGCCAACCTCAACGCGACGGTCGCCCCGCCGCCGCCCACCCAGCAGCCTATCAAACCCAACGACACGATGCCCAACAACGCGACAACGACGTCCATTGAAGGCGCTAGCCGGCCTGGGCCGTCCAACACCGTCAAGCGGACGGCGGTGGCCAGCGGGGCTGGTGGTCCTGGCAGTGCGGGGGACGGCGAGAAGAAGAAGGGCGTCTCAGCCGCCACGGTCGCCGCCCCGCTGGCGGTCGCGGCCATGCTTGCCATAGGCGGCACGGCCGCAGCGAGCGTGGTGTCCCGCCGCCGTGTGCGCCGCCCAGGCTCCGCATCCGCGGCCGGCGGCCTCTTTCACGCCCGCCACGGCGGCGGCGGCGGCGGCGGCGACTGGTTGGCCCCCCTCCGCGGCCGCCGCGCGCGCGGCCATGGTGCAGGACCTCCCTCCTCCGCAGCCGCCCTGGCCGGTCGCATAGGGTCTGGTTCCTCCGGCTCCTTCTCCTTCACGTCCGGCGGGCGGGGCGGGGCGGCCGGCGGCGGCGGGTCCTTCCTCGCCGCACACGCAGCCGCCCCGCCACCCCCACCCTCCTCCTCGGGCGGCTCCTCCGCCTCCGCCCGCCGGTCCGCCTACGGCCTGACCGCGGAGCAGGCATCCGTGGCCGAGGATGGCCAGGCCCGGCGTGGGGCGGCGACGGGCGGGCTGGCCTGCGTGGCGGGCGGGCGGTGAATGACTGTGAAAACAGATGAGACATGAGGAAAAACCCTAACCCCCCTCTCTCCCAGGCGTTTTGCTCTCTCTCTCTTCCCACGCCCCTTGCGCCCTTCATTTCTGACCGCCTGCCAAAATGGTTCATTTACGCCGGATCCTGTTCCCCTTAACTTTGTGCGTGTTTCTTATTAAATCCCCCCTCCACCTTTCCTCCTAAGAGTGCGTGTTGCTAGTGCGCGTCAAAAACCCTTACCCCCCTGCCTTCCCCAACAGAGCACGTGCGCGCCGCACATCCGCACCCTTTCACCCACCACAAGAGAGTGTGTGTGTGTGTGTGTGTGTGTGTGTGTGTGTGTGTGTGTGTGTGTGTGTGTGTGTGTGTGTGTGTGTGTGTGTGTGTGTGTGTGTGTGTGTGTGT
>Ga0315288_10008050_pt1 | contig 13334 bp, 9 predicted proteins | sample YL17G11_20_MG_FD_203454 | JGI IMG/M metagenome (GOLD analysis project Ga0315288, IMG submission 203454) | Sediment microbial communities from Yellowstone Lake, YNP, Wyoming, USA - YL17G11_20 | ecosystem: Environmental > Aquatic > Freshwater > Lake > Sediment | place: USA: Wyoming | collected...
GACTCTAGAGTTCATCAAGTCGACTGTTATCGCGATCTGTTTGGAGAAAGCCGCATCTACTAAAACGTACGTCGATTTCACGCCTATCTGGAAAGACTTTGGTCTAAATCGCCGCATCGAAAACTACGGGTACAACCATAAAGACAAAGAGAGTAGTCAGACCAAATGGCTAGACTGCGTATCGGAGATCATATACTCACCGGCAGACCGTGGTTACGGATATACTTGGCCGCAGTGTGATGACAGTTTGCCCTGTACCGCGGCTTTTGTCATACCGTACGATGGCGAGTACTACTATCTGATGCAGCATGAGACGAGAGGCATAGACATAGCAGGCGGGCGGATGGAAAAGAATGAGACGCCAGTCAAGTGCGCGATCCGAGAGTTGAAAGAAGAGACAGGTATCGTGTGTAATTCGAAGCTAGAACACTGTGGTACAAAGTTCATGCTGGCTCTACATAAATTGGATCCGCGATTCAAATACCCCGCCAAGACACAGAACCGGTTCTACGTCGCGCGGATCCCAAAGATGACAGATGACGAGTTTGCAAACCTGAAGCCGGCAGTAGGAGATGCATCGAAACGCTGCGTCAGATTCACTTACGATCAAGCTGTTCGGTTGCAGTGTGTCAGAATTCATATGTGGTTCTTCAACCTAATCGAAGGGATGTGGTTGCATTAGGTTCATCGATTGCAGTTGATTGCAGTTGATTATTTTTGTTTTATTTTGCTTGAATAGAAAAAAGCATCATGATATCAGACCTCGTAGATCGCAAAGTCCTCTAGAGCGTCTGGCGCCATGTTATTACGGAGTCTGTACAGCATATCGTAGACCGCTGTTGTAATATTCGGATTAATCTCAGACCCGACGTACCGAACACACTTCGCACTGTACTTTTCGATATGCTGTTCGATCGCTCGTACTACACTCGGCTCTTGCGGGGTCTGAACGAAATCCGCAAAGTACTCTGGGTTGTACGCCGATCCATCCGGTGCTGGCGTTGGTCTGCAAATCCCGATATCTGCATTGTTGATCGCAGCGCGCAGAACCCGCTTGAGCGACTCGATATCGATCTGCGTATGTAGTATGACGAGCCGGGTTCGCGTACAGACTCGCGAACGAAGTAGACCCAAATTGCGCGGCACAACGTACGACTCAGTTTCGGTTGATTCGTTCTGCGTCGTGACTATTTTCATGGAATTTGGCGGTGTATAATCCGCAGTGTACGGCGTACATAGATCCGACCAGTGCACGACAATGAGCTGACTAGTTTCGCGATTCGAATCAAACATCGTCTGGTACAGCTGGTCGATCACGGTGTTGATGCCGTTCCATACCGTAATGTACTCGTACGGCTTAGCGCGCTCGTTTCTTTTGTACGATGGCTGATAATCGGCGGGTTCCGGCGGGAACGACATAAAACAGATATGCGAATCTAAGTACCGCCATTTGAAAGTCGATGCCTTCGGGGCGAAATGCCGCAGCAGAGTTCTGATACGGTTGGAGTCCCATATCGTAAGATCTTGCATCAGGTCTAGGATCATGGAATACGCATCACCGCCGTGTTTGTTAATCAGATCCCGGATAGTTTGCAGAATCCGCATACGGTTCGCGTTGAGCGTCTTGTAGTGCCTAACCTCGTCGGCCGGCCACTTAGACCTGTCCCATTCGAACATTTTCGTCTGCTGGTCTAATTCTTCTTGTACGACTTCAAGAGCCTTGGGTGATACGATGAGATTAGTCATGCTTGTATGCTGTGCTTGAAATAATTTGATCAGCTAATCAAATTATCAGATACTCAAACTATTCAATTTTTTCGCCTACAACCCGTCTACCGCCTATACCTATCCCCATACGCATCGTCTGTATTGCGCCGTGCATTCGCGTATCCAGCGTCGTACGAAACCCTATTTGAATTTTCCATAGCGTACTCGTTAGACATCCGCGATCTAAATTTGGCGTCAGATTTAGCGGCCATAGAGTTCGGCCTAGCGATCGTCTTATTCGCACCGCGTGTCGCTTCCGGTCTCATCTCAACCGTGTGATTAGGGTCCGATATATCAGAATCTATATAATCGAACTGGTGCTCGAAGCTGTTGCGGAATCCCGTGCTTTTGCTTCTAGAGTCTCTGATCCCGCCCCGTAACGAGTCCTCGACGCTGATGTCTGCTAATCCTCCGCCGTATCCGTACGGTATGGCCTTGTACCCGTCGTAGTTGTCCCGGATCGAACTGTTTCGTGTTCGCGGTCTCATTGAATGAGTATCCTGATCTACTTCTGCATCGATGTAGTCGTACGTGTCGTCCAGATGCTTGTTGTACTCGTCTAGCCCGCCTATGATCTCGCGTATGCTATGGTTGTGGTCTAGCCCGCCGTTCACTTTTTCCGGGATCAGAGTATTTCTGTACGATAGCTTGGATCTGTGGTTGTACGAACTTTCAGATCCGCCCGATCTGGTGTTCGGGTTGTACATGTACTTAGAATGATTAGCATCACCCTTCGAACTGCCTAGCACTAGATCCCTAGAGTCCATCATCGTGAACTCTGGCGAATTATTGTTGAGCACTGTTTTCCTGTATATGCCTCGCGATTTAGTGTTTTGCGGCATATAATCGTCATCCGAATCGTTGTTCGACGGGTCGTCGTACGGCTTCATGATCCGGGTAGGCCTAACAACATTAGGGTTCGACGGATCATCGTACGGGTTGGATCGGTGGAATATTTCGTACCCTTCGTCTATGCCGTCTAGATTCGCGATCTGGGCTCTGGCGTTCTTATGAGACTCCATCTTCTTCTGCAGACGCTTGAACCGCGGATCGTTCTGGAACGCGTTCTTGCCTGTCTTGTTTGAAAAGAAATCATCCGTACACGGTGCGGGCTGTACGAAGTGAGACTTGTTGCCGGTCCTCTTTTTGGAATAGATGGCTGAACGTCCACGCATGTAGCGTTTTATGATGTCCCGATCCTCCATCGTTATAGAAAACTCCTTGTCCTCCGGGATGTCCGGCCTTATATCGTTCTCCCGATTGAAGGTCTTGCGGTTTATATACTCTAGCAGTCTCGGCTCTAGCTGTATATTGGATGTTGAAAAAGCCTGTTCGTAGTCCATTAAAATACGGTCAGATTATATGTTTCGGTGTATTGGCCCGATTTTGATTGACGAAACTAGCCAAAAAAACTGATAATTTTACAGCTTGAGCTGCATAATGGAATGGGCTTGGCTTAATATTATCGCATTCGCATAATTTAGAATATGTGTGCGTACGGCGTACTGCAGCACATCATCAGTTTTATGACTGTTGTGTATCAGATTATTTTGCGGTCGATCGACTTTATTCGGTCGGCGTATTCTAATTTGTGTGTTTTTGCGTGCTCGATCCGTGACAAGCCGTCAGATACGTTACGCAAAATTGTATCCAAGACAAAGACAAAGGCCATAACGTACGAAAGCATGCTGTTCCATATATGGCGCAGCGTATGGTGTTCGTACATCACGTACATGGCGTACAACAATGTTATGCGGCTAAACGCGATATTTGAACTGATTCCCGATCTGAATCGGGCGGCTTATTTTGATCCGCAGACGTACAGCATCATACTGCAGCTCATCTGTTTCTTCGTGCTGGATATGGTGTTCGCCGGATTACGTAGAAAATTCGCACGCCATATGTCTCGCAGCGTATTTATACACCATATGGTGTCTCTGTGTCTAACATCTATCACGCTGATCGTCAGCCTACCGCACCACTACTACGCGAATCTATTCATGTGTACAGAGATCGTGAGCTGTCTGAACTTCATATCATACTTCGCCAAAGCGTACAAGTCGGCCGTACTGTACAAGCTGTATCTGCTACAGTACCTGCTGATCACAGTATTTGTCCGGGGCTACATATGGTACACGCTATATCGCGATCTGGCGGCGTACGGTTCTAATATTAGTATGCTGTGCTACGCCGGTTTCGCGCCTTTGCTGATTATGGATATCGTCTGGTCGAAACAGTGCGTCGTTGGGCTGCTGCGGATGCGGAAAAATTGATATCCGAATCGATTGCCGTGCTTTGAATTGAGTTTTGTTTATAATCCGCAGATCAATCATGGATCAGCCGAATCTTGCCGACCTATCATCGAACACATTGTCGAACATGAAACAGATGGCAGAGTTCGTCGGCCGATTTAGACAGATGCCGTACGCCGAAGCAGAAGAGCAGATATACGCCGATATCCGATCTAGAGTTCTGTCTTATTTGGAGTCGAATATCGAACAGATCGAACAGAGTATCCGGACCACGATGGTCGAGTATTTTAATTCAGCAAAGCAGCGAATCGATTCTAGCATACAAAACAAATTTGAATCCGAATATGCAGATGCCGGATACGTTACGCAGCTCAAAAAAACTCTAAGTAGACGGGCAAAGTTTCGCGGCGTTAAAGACCGATCCGAGTACGCGGACCCCGATCCAGATTCGTATGCCAAGATAGACCCGTGTCATCTGATCGAGAAGATCGAACGTACCGCCGATGGGAAATATTCTAATAAGGTTCACCAGCTCTTTTATATCGAGCTAGATCCGCGGATCCTGTACGGCGTGATTAATTTTACAGAACAGAATACGTACATCGCACCTCAGTGTTTTTTGCAAGACATAGCGACACACCTCATGGAGCGGAAGACAGATATGATACGCAAATTGAACACTGATGATGATGATTTTACGAGGTCGGCGTATTCGATTCTGAAGACGAATAAAATCCCGATCGGCATAGACTTCGTAGAGCACGGGGATCACGATTTCCCGTCGACGTACAGCATCAGACTGAACTTCTACGTCGATTATGTTTTTGATCCGAAGCTGTTAGCCGAAAACAATTACATCGATAGCGATCTAACGATGTACTTGGCAAAGCTGAATACAAAAGCCGATCATAAGATAGACGCCGTGGAGGTTGTACTGTCTTGTGTCTGTGCGGATATCGGGCTTCATCAGAACAAGGACGAGTATTTGACCAAGCTGTACGATGAGCTGTGTTTTCGCTACACTCTAAAATGCGCACAGAAGATAGAAAGTCTGAGCGTCAAAGGCAGAGCATCAGAGGAAAAAGCGTTCAGAAACTTTACGAATAGGCCGATCGAGCTGAATACGTACATCTGTTCCGAGCATAATCTAGAAATCCGGGACTATGTTAAGCGTCAACAATTAGGTATGCAGTACGCGGAGCAGCAGGATTACATATGCACTATCAGAAAACACATCCGGCATCACGATAAGGATATCACAGATGCCGAAAATGTAAATCTATGTACGATGCTTCAGATGCCGGAGTCTGTTAGATTCATGTTTAACAACAAAGTACTTGAAGCGAAATCTTCGAAGGTATGCGATGCTATAGACGAGGCGTGTAATGAGATCGATCAGATTTCAGATCAGATTTCAGATCAGATTTCAGATCAGATTGCAGAACAAAATGCAGAACAAAATACGACCGCAGTTTTGAGAGAGTTCTATGATAAGCAGTACGCCAAGATGCATAAGCTGAAGGCGGAGCTGGAGTACGATGCCGATCATATTTGTACAGACGAGTGTGGTTATACGAAACTAAAGATCAGGTTCGTGCCGAGCGAGTTGAGGAACGATACAGAGTTCAGTAAAATCATCCGGTCTGTCACGCTAGACAAAGTGAATGCGTTTATAGCAGAGCGTACGAAGTGGAAGACCGAATTTGTTCGGCTTGTAGAGTCGTGGCTAGCTGAAAACCGATCTATTTTTTTCGCAGCATTCGAATCCTTTACGAAGCACCGAGCATGGCTGCTCAATGCCGATCCTGGAGATACGGTTATTAGCTTCGTTCTGGCGGATTACGATCATTCAGCCGGCCCCGGTGGGCAGTTCATCCCGCTCAAGCCGGTCGGTGAGTATAATTACATGCTAGACTCTTATCACAGCATGTACAATTCGAAACGTGAATTCGGGGCGCATAAGTCTTACTACGACATCGATGTGACGGATCTACAATCGACATTCAACCGTATTCTAGGCGTGGAAGGATTTGTGTTTGAATTTCAAGATGAGCTGAACGGGCTTACGGTGTACCCGCCGGCCGAGCTACTTGTTTGACTGATGATGCTGACTTATTTTTTTCTATTATAAAAATATATGGCTTATCAGCAAAAGTATTTGAAATACAAGCAAAAATACATAAATCTCAGAGAGGTTATTAGACAGAATGGGGGGGAGCCTACTGTAGAACGACTTCTGGAAGGTTACAAAGAAATACCGAATAGCGGTCAACAAAATTGCGGCATATTTGTATCGAACGAGCCGTGGAAGGAGAAATACATAATAAAATGCGAGCGCGGTGATCTTCGTAACGATGAAAAATTGAAAGACGCCATAGAAATCAACAGCATTTTTCAGAATAAAGGCATGCTCTTATTTCCGCGGATACCTGACAAACCTGTTTACGATGCGACAAATAATAAAACGTACATCAAAATGGAGAAATTCGATGGAGATGTTACGCAGATGCTGTACGAGCGTTTGGCAAAGTTATCGATTAAAAAACTAAACGTCGATAATTCTACTGCGGATGCTCTGTATGCTGTGTACCGATTTAAAATGCCGGCTACTGTGGGGCGTGATGATAAACAACTTCTGGATAAATTAATCCAAACATCCGCGAATACTTTGAAATTTGAGACGTACGATGCGTTCATGAAACAATTCGAAGAAGATTTGAGAAAGATGCTACATGAGGTCGGCAAACAGATATACACGATTTTGATGAAAATGATCGAAGTTGGATACTACTACGCCGATAATAAATTCGATAACTACGGATTCACCTTATCCGACAAGAATGAAAAACATCTCGATGTGATGTGGGAAAATAATAAGATCGGTGACAAGTATTTTTTTATAAGATTGTTAGATTGGGGATCGGGGCTTGAAAAGATAGAAGATACAGACAAACAACAAAAAATATATAATGTCGCAGATTTCTACGATTCGAATTTCCAAAATTTTAGCAAATACGGTCAATATAATTCTTACACTCTTACCGGGTTCACTGTTGAATCTGTAAACTTAATGAAAACGATTCAAATGAGCGGCGACTTGAAGAAAATCATCAACACTGAGTATATTTTTAAGTTGGACAAAGGAGAGCTAGATGAAATACGCGAAAATTTATTATTTGATATTCGCGTGTTACAACTACAGCAAAAACAAATCGGCGAGTTGAAAAAACGATTGTCGATGGAGTAATCACATCTAAACACAGACCGCGTATGCAAATCAATATCGATATGGATCCGATAGACGGTGTAGATTTTTTATCCAAGCCGGACGATCGGTTCGTGACACCGGACTCATTGGCATGGGATCTAATAATGGGCGACGACATGGAGGACTATTCGGCCATTATGCAAAAGTTCGTACCGTCTGACTCTGCATCTAATATCGCAGATCTGTATGAGCAGATGGCGGACGAGTTTCAGATCCTCATTACGATATACATGGAGATGGTATTCACAGTGCTCAAATCGAACTACATGGGCGGCCTGTTAGACGAAGACGGTGATGTAAGAGATGGCATAGATCTAGAAGAAGAGCTGAGTAAGTACAGGCCGGATTTTACGTTGTACGATGTGTCGGATATGACGAACATTTTCAGATCGAAGTTCCTCAAGATCCGGTACTTTCTGTCTGTGCAAGACATAACAGATAGGTGTACGGTCGATCCGTCTGATTTCGGTATGAGTTCAGAGTACTACTGTAAGACTCTGCTTATGGATGACGGTAGATCTACGACGAAATCGTACTTCGAACGGGCATCGCATATACCGGATGACAAAAGATACACGTTTTTGATACGGGCCGATTCGAAGCACAAGCAGAAAAAGCTGTCAGACTTCTACACAGTGATGTATCTGCCGCCATATAAGAATGGAAAAAATAGAAAAATCAAACTGTCGTTCGAAAAGTTTAACGTGAATTCGAATCCGAATCCGCACTACGCAGACTAGTTGGCTAGTTGTACAGGCTAGACTGGCTGCTCTTATTAAGACGGCCCGACCGTACGCTCTGCAAGACAGATGTGAAATTGTTTTTCAAGTATCCGAAGCCTTTGTTCTTGCTTCGGATTATTACTTCTTGCAGCTCAGCAGGCGTCAAGTCAGAGCGGTCTGTAATGTGCTTGGATTTTACGAACTCTGTAATAGCGTCTTTGTCTGACTTATCGTAGAACGATTCCAGCATCATATGGATCTGCGTGTCATCCATGTACCCGAAATATAGCTCGTAGTCTATGCGGCCGACCCTCAGAGACTCGCGGTTTATTTTCTCCCGATGATTTGTTGTCAAAATGATGAACTGAGACGTGAAACTTGTAATCCCGTCTAGGATATTCATCAGGCCCGAAAAAGTTAGAGACTGCATAGCATCGCCCTTATTGCCTAGCTGATCGAATATCGCATCCACATCCTCGATCAGCAAGATCGATCTAGCGGGCAGCTGTTCTACCAGGCCCATTATGCTCTGATCATCCATTTCCCGCGTGACTTTCATGATGAACAGCTCCATGTTGTACTTACCGGCTATCGCTTTGACTGTTGATGTCTTGCCGGTACCCGGTGGCCCGTAGAACAAGTAAGACCGTTTGCTCGGGATGTCGTGGAACCTGTACCAGTTCATCGTGTCGTCGCTCATAAAGTCTTCCAAATCCGCTATCAGATTTAGCTTCGTATGCTCGTTCAGGTAGATCGAATCGAAAGACCGGGCTCGTATGGCTTGCGACATCTTCCAGTCTGACATAGCATTCCGCATCGATGATGATCCGTACGCCTGATACGCCTCGCTCATCATAATAGCGGCGCTCGAACCGGTGTGGCCCTTTTTGTAATTCGTGTACACCATCAGCGTTTTGTTCGAAATGAATTGCATTTTTTCCTTCCGATCGTACGCCTCTCTGACTGTACGTGCGAACTCTGTTAGGATGGCCATATTCTCTGTTGCCGTAAGCTTGTTGCTGCCTTTGGTCAAGAGAAACGTATTTAGGATCGGCCCGTTCTGCCCGACCTTCCGCTCGAACAGGATGATGATTTGCGTACCATTTTGATCGATCTTGTAACACGCGCCGTTCGATCCGGCTTCGTAATCCGCCTTCGGTAATTTTGTAAGAGACAGCGTATCGCGCATATCCATGTTGGCGGGCAAATATGAGTTGTATGTGGGTTTCATGGGGGCTCCCATCGTTGTACATCCATACAGAGAAGCCGCATCTACTTTTCGCATTAGAGCGCGGTGCTTTTCGTTGGAATTCTCGTCCAGCATCATGCGCAAAGCCACGCCCGTCATATCGTTATCCGCCAGCAGAGTGTAGTACGAATCATAATCGTCCAGCCCGAAGTACTCCATCAGAGCCTTATGCTTATACACATCATCGTACTGCGCTTCGTACGGCGGTAGGGCCGTCATTTCGATCCGCCCGTCGATCTGCCTCATCGTATCTGTCTTACCGAATCCGAAACCGGTGCCGGGATGGCTACCGAATTTCATCTTCTGATACTTGTACATCGGCGTCACAGACACATCCATGGTCTTTGATTCCTTCGATTGTGATTCAACCGATTCAACCGATTCAACCGATTCAACGGTCACCGCTTCAGCTTGAGACGACATGATTTGTGTATTAGTCTATTAGTATAATCGATACATACGAAGCCGTACGTATCAACCGCTATATATTTCAACTTTATGCAGCTAGCCCATATATCGCCCCATAACGAAGACGGTATTGGTCTCGACATCCCGGAAGTAGAATTCGAACGTAGAATTCGCGATGTATTTGCAAGACGTAGTGTACCCTCGGTTTGTAGATTTAGCGCCGGCCGATCTGTTTGATATGATGAGATCCATATACTGTATGCAGTCCGTAATATGCGCGCCATCGGGGTACAGCTTGTAGTAGTTCGGATTGGTGAATATACTTTGCAGGCCTGTGTTTTGTAGAGTCGTATTGAGCCGAAGCTTGAACCGCGTATCGATAACGGGGATCAGCACCTCGTCTAGAGCGCGGAACTCCAGATAGTTGATGGCCGTGCTCAGCTTTTTGACATCGGCGATCGAACCAGATGGCTTATCGTCTTGTGTATTCATATAATCGTTTTGGTTGTTCTTGCGCATAATCAGCCCAAGTACGTGAGATCCGCCTTTGAGAGGCATCTCCATCAGCCGCATCTCCTTGTCTTCGAAGAATCCGCAAGACACGCCGATAAACCGCAAGAATTTAGATCGTACGCCGTTAAACACGTGCTCTACGACTGTATGAGCGTACTTGAATATCGGCTGTAGTTTGATTATGCTGACCAGACTAATAGAGTCGATGGATCCGATAGTCCGATCGCTAAACACGTTTCGTACGCCGGATATCTTGTATACTATATCGTTCGTACGTCTCGCTTCGATAGTCGGGTTGTTTTGATTGATCACGATGACGAAGCCCAGCTTTTTGATGTTTGACGCCGTGTCTTTGTTCATCTTGTTTGAGTAAGACGTAATGATGTAGTTGTCCATCACAATCTGATCGCGGAATCTGTTCAGCTTAGTGCGTATAGTCAGAAGCCCGGCGTTCAGTTTTCTTTTTTCTTGGAACTCAAAGTACGCCGTGTAGTCTGCCATAACCTCACCGTCAGACAGCATGTACATCGTACCCATGATTCCAAACATAGAATACCCAGACACCCCGTAAGACCCGCGCATCACAGAAGCCATATTATCGTTGAGCCAGCATGATGATGTGTTGATGCCGGTTATGCATGTCTCGTACGGGTCTGTGCCTTCTGTGATGGGCTGCATAGACTCCGATATATCTGAGTACATCCCGTCACCAGGCTCTGAGTAGTACAACCGCTCTACGTCTCGCCGCGATTTGGTCGATCGATTTTGATTTCTATCGTACAGATCGAAATCCGTATGCCGATTCTGATCTTGATCGTCTGTATAGCTAGGGTGCTCAGCCCTCCTCGTACTGAAGCTAGATCTGACGGGCATCCCGTGGTCGAATCTCTCCGTGTCGTCTATGAGCTTCGTACCTGTCAACTCGCCGTACTCAGGCTCTGCGGATCTACTTCTACCAGATCTTCCTCTAGCTCTAGCCCTGACTACCATCCCATTGTCGTCGTAGTCGTCCCGCCTGTTCTCACCGTATCTTTCAGATGTGCCGTCCATCATCATATTCCGCTCTAGCATCAGCCTATCTACATCAACGTCTCTTTTATACTTGGTCATATTCATGTTTCGATCGTCCATGACCCTGTCGTTCAGACTCTGCATCAGATCCTCGTCGTTATTAGATCTAGATCTATTGGATCCGTGATTGGCCGGCCCCGGTGATCTTGGTGATCTTGATGATCTCGAATACATGCTCATGCTATACATCCTGACGCGATATATTAGTGTGGCGATTGGGCTCAGATCTGATAATTAGTTTGATCTTGTCCGTACGCGGTCATGCTATGGCCATGGCGAAATTTGAAATTACTCTGTCTTGCGCTTTATATGTAGTTTTTTTTGTTTTGGCTGACTGATTTGCTCACTCATTTTGGTGCGTTTGACTGTTTTGATTTGTTTTGGGGCTTCGATTTGTTTAATCTCTTCTGTTTGTATGATCGCATTAGCTTCCTTTATTTGTTCTGCTTGTTTTGGTGTTTCTATTTGTTTGATTTGATTTGTTTTGGTTGTTTTACTCATGTTTTTTTTGACATTTAGTGCCATATGACGTTTATTATAAAGAAGCAAAAATATGCTTTCCTTATCATTTTTGATTATTTGATGATCATCTGTTTCTAGCCATTCCTTGATGCGTCGTTTTTGTGCGGGTGTGAGGAATTCAGCGAAGTCATCTATATTCTCTTCAATGAATGTCTTTTTGTCGTCGTACAATCTGTCGATCATTTCTTGTTTCAAGACAATATTCCAATCACAACCATCGTACGACATCGCGTATTTGTCTTTCATGCTCGGTATGTAAATGTTGTGGTTTTCAGGATGTGACGAGTTGAAATGAATCTCACGAATCAGAAGTGAAATGAAATTGAATCCATTCTTCAGTCCGATCTCTTTTGATGTGTCAGATGTCCTATAGAGATTCTTCTTGTCGATAACCGTCAAATCTTCCTTTCCACACTTGACTAATTTTATAGTTTTTGATCCACCCGTATCGATCATCGTGTTTTGCACCGCTTCATTGTTATCGTGTACTCGTTTATTGTGTTCCTCTTTGATCTGTTTGTGTTCTTCTTGGATCTCTAGAAATTTGTCACAGATGTATGACTGGATATCTGTATTTTTTTGGTCGCCATCATTATTCTTTTCCTTACAATACAAACGCATGTGTCTGTACATGGTACTCTTTGTTGAGAACACGCCAACACAATAACGGCATTTGTATTTTTTAGATTCGCATACATTATGTCTTTTGTGATATTCGAGACTAGGTTTTTTCAAGAATATCCTACCACACGTGTCACATGGATGCGATCTGTGCCCTGCAACACCATCAATCTTAGTAGCCTTGTTTGAATGGGGTGTGTGAGGTATCAAATCTTTTGTATTTTTGATTTGTGCTTCCGCGTTTTGGGATGGGATTATATCCAAAATCTCTCCGATCCTTATTCTGTGATAACCATCGTAGATGCGCTTCACTTTATCCACTAGGCCCTCTTCAGGGATGTGCTGTTTCATTTTTTCGATCACCGTGTCGATACATTCGATCATCTTCGACATATTACCTTCGAAATATTCGATACCGTACTCCTTTCGCTGTTTGAAATGTTTGAGAAACGCTTTCTTCACCTCATCTTCTGTATGATGACAGTCCGCAACCCTACATACGTAGTAGATGATACTGTTCTTTGGATAGGTATTGAAGCGGTTGTTCAAATCGTGAGTCCTTCCGTATTTGTAGATCGGAATACCTTTACTTTCAAAGGTTTCGGGATGGATCAGGTATATGTATTTATATCTTTCCGCGATATCCAAATCGAAACTCATATTACATTTTTATGAGAATAATTGTTTACATTGATAACCACACAATCAGATTCCAGATCGGCCTTCGTCCGTACAGCAGCAAACTATCAAACAACGTATGTCATCATTTTTGCATACGATCATCATAAAACCGCCGTCAAGCAGCAAACGATTTTGCATCATACTCCATCTCACCGCAAAACCCATCACAAAATCGCTCTACAGAAGCAAGTTCAATGTACTCAATAGACAAAACCGCTGTACAGCAGCAAGTTCGACGTGTTTTTTCACGATTTTTCATG
>Ga0315288_10008051_pt1 | contig 13332 bp, 12 predicted proteins | sample YL17G11_20_MG_FD_203454 | JGI IMG/M metagenome (GOLD analysis project Ga0315288, IMG submission 203454) | Sediment microbial communities from Yellowstone Lake, YNP, Wyoming, USA - YL17G11_20 | ecosystem: Environmental > Aquatic > Freshwater > Lake > Sediment | place: USA: Wyoming | collected...
AAAACAGTGAACAAGGAGTTTGTATTACGTGAAAACGACATTGAAATCTATCAGGGGGTTGACATATCGCCAGCCATGGTCAAACAGGGGAAACTCAATTATGCAGATCTGCCGCAGGTTAAGTTTGTTCAGGCGGATTTATCTAAAGGATTTCCTCTTATGCAGGATGATCCTTACGACATCTATTTTTCATCCTATGCGTCGCAGTCGCACCTGACTTTCGCAGAGCTTGAGCAGCTTACACGGCAGATTTTTTCTCACATCCGCAGTTGTGGATACACGATATTTGACCTTCATGGCAGATTTTCGCCCGAATGGCCGAAGTACTGGGGTAAAGACTGCCATACGACTTTGCCTTATACGATGGCCTATTTATTGCCGTCGGAGGAACAAAATCCCGAAAAAATCGAATGGTTCGACGTCACATACTGGAGCGGTTCAGAGCTTGTCGGGCTTATCGAATCAGCGGCTAAGTCTGCAAAAAGAAGGACGAAAATAATTGCCCTGCGGGATCGCTCAATACTTGTTGGTCGGCATATGGACACAAGTCTTTTTAAAAAACAACGCAACCCTGTACGAATGGCGGTAAATCGATTGTTTGACCATGATTACAGAGGGCAGATAAGCGGCTTGAGTCTTGATATAAATTACCTGGAAGAAGCGAAAGAAACAGCTCCCCTGGAATGGGCAAGAATTTCCGATTATTACAGACAATGGCAGGTCGTAGTAAATCTGCTTGAGGCCTTAATGCACACTGACAGTTCGGAAGTAAAAAGGATCATCGAATCAAGCCCTGAAAGTCTCGCGGACGAGTTGAAAATGCTGGCATGGTTATACAGGAATGCCGACAGATTCCCTGTGGTTGATTTTTGGGCCAGCGTCATAGGACCGCAGGTGGCTTGCGTGCTGCGGAATCTGGAACTTTCTCTGCCACAAGGGTTAGGTTGCGGTCATGGTTTGTTTTGCATTGTAAAAGTCGAAAACAAATAGTGATTAACAAAAAGAGGATGGATGGATTTTTCCAACAACCCTGTTATGCCGGCAATAATATATATGTGGCTTATCTGTTTATTCAGCCCCGATAGTAATTGAAGGTCTTTACTTTTCCCCTGCCAGAACCTCCGCGATGTTAAATGCGTGCTCTTTAATTCGCCTATAGGACGTCAGCATATCGGTATAAATCAAGCTTTTTAACGGCGTTGCTTTACCTTCGCTGACCCTTGCCAGATGTTTGGTGCGGCACTCCTTCATAAAGCTGGTAATGGCATTGCTTTTGGTATGGGCTTCACTGATGAAATCCGCATCCGCAGCGTCGGCTGAACCGATCGTATTCACAAGATCGATGAACTCGGTAACCATATCATGAAACTCTGTGATTTCCTGTTTGGCTTCGGGGGACAAATGAAGGTTACCGTTGTGCATTTTGAGACGGAGTTTCAACACCGCAGTGACGTAATCACTAATAGATTCATATTCATCCGCCATGCGTATCTGCCCCCTGCCCTCCTCGACCATTTCGTGAGAGAGCGTACCCGTCAAAACATGACCAATAAACTCAACAATTTCCTTTTGCATCACGTCGAGGTCATTTTCCATCTGGAAGATTTCTTCACGGCGATTCCGTTCGATTCCCGCATTTTGCAGGGCTTCCCGCAGGATATCCATCGTTTTGCGGCAGGTGGTTCCCATCCGAAGAATTTCTTTGCGCGATTGCTCCAGCCCGATGGCCGGCGTATCAAACATTCGTACATCCAGAAACGTCAATTTTGGCGCTTCGGGTTTTGCTTTTTCCGGGACAAGCCAGGTCAGAAAACGAGAATACGGCCCCACCCAGGGAAGAAACACAAGGACATTGACAATGTTGAACCACGAATGGGTGGCCGCGATAGCTTTTTGCGCATAAGGAAACGTTTCCTCACCATTGATGAGTACCGGCGTATCAGGCGATGCGCATCCGAGAAAGGTCTTCACAAACCAGATAATAAATGGCGTATAAATGAAGAATAACGGAGTAATCCAGCAAACGCCTATTGTGTTAAACAACATGTGAGCATAGGCGGAACGTTTGGCATTGGTAGTAGTTCCGAGTGAAGCCAGAAAAGCCGTTATCGTTGTGCCAATATTTTCACCCAGTACAAGCGCCGCGGCAGTCGGGAAGCCGATTAATCCCACATTGGCCAGAGCCATCGTCATTCCAATTGTCGCAGCAGATGCCTGGACAACAGCCGTGACGAATGCACCGACTAAAACGCACTTAATAACACCAAAATAATTATCTGCGGTAAAACGATGAAACCACGCCTCAAATTCAGGCATTCCTTTAATGGGAGACAATCCTTTGGTCATCAAATCCAAGCCAAAAAATATCATCCCGATCCCCACAATAATCATTGCCGTAAAACGCACGCGGTCGCTTTTGGAAAAGAGATAAAAAAAGACCGCCAGTCCCATCATCGGCAAGCCATATTGTGTCAAACTGTAAGCCATAATCCAGGCGGTAAGGGTCGTGCCGATATTAGCGCCGAAAATCACAGGAATAGATTGTTTCAAAGTCATCAGGCCGGCGTTGACCATGCTGACTAACATCACCGTTGTTGCAGAACTGGATTGAATCGTACCGGTAACCGCAATACCAACCCCCACGCCCATAATTCTGTTGTCAGTCACGGCGCCAATCATCCTTCGCAGTCGATCTCCCGAAATGGCCTGCAGGCCTTCGGACATATTCTTCATTCCATACAGAAATATGCCCAGCCCCCCTACCACGAATGAAAACATTTCCAGGTATTTCTGATAGTCCATACCTTAACCTTTTTTAGAGCGCTGTTATGCTTTACGTTTTTTTTCTGTGGCTGAAAACTACGACGAATGATGCTCAATACGTCGAAACATTCGGCAATTTGTGCATTGAGCCGGTCACCAGATACACAGTCCGCTCGCAGATGTTGGTCACACGGTCGGCAATTCGTTCCAGATTGTGCGCCGCCCAAATCTGGTACGTGGCCCGGGTGACGGTCTGGGGCTGACTGATCATACACTGAATCATATTGTGATAGACCTTATCATTCAATGCGTCCACCTCGTCGTCCAGGGCACAAATCGCCTCGGCTGCCTTGGCGTCCCTGCGGATAAACGCCTCCATACTCTTACGCAGCATCTCGACCGCCTTTTCAGCCATAATGGGAACGTCGATAAAAGGTTTGACGGGGTCTTCTTTGCCCAGCAACAGCACAATTTTAGCGATGCCTTCGGCGTGGTCGCCCATCCGCTCCAGGTCGGTTACGATATTCATAATCGCAATCATTTCGCGCAGGTCAGAGGCTACCGGCTGCTGCATTGCAATCAGGTTGACACAGTCTTCTTCGATTTCCCATCGCTGCCTGTTAATCAGTGCGTCGTCGCGGATAATCTTTTCAGCCGCTTCCAGATTACGCTCCTGCAACGCCTTCACTGAAGACAGGATGGCCGCCTCGACGGTCTTGCCCATTGCGATTACTCTGGTTTCCAGTTCCTTAATCCGTTTGCGAAAATTTTCTCTCATAAAAGTACCCTCTGTTCTTACTTAACCAAAATGTCCGGTTATGTAGTTTTCAGTCAATTCTTTTCGGGGAGCCGTGAAAACGTCCTGCGTTATCCCAAACTCCACCAGTTCGCCCAGGTACAAAAAGCCCGTATAATCCGACGCCCTCGCCGCCTGCTGCATATTGTGAGTTACGATAATCATCGTATATCTTTCCCGCAGCGCCCGCAACAGTTCTTCGATTCGCATCGTGGCGATCGGGTCCAGCGCCGAGCAGGGTTCATCCAGCAGAATGACTTCCGGCTTAAGAATCAGCACTCTTGCAATGCACAGCCGCTGCTGCTGTTCGAGCGATAATTGCCGGGCATTACTGCGGAGTTTGTCTTTCAAAACATCCCACAGCCCCACATCTTCGAGACCCTTTTGGATAAGCTCCATCGTTTCTTTTTTGGAATGCATCTGCCTGTGTATTCGCAATCCGAATTTCAGATTTTCAAGGATGGACAAATCGAACACGTTGGGACGCTGAAAGACCATACCGACTTTTTTGCGCAGCAGCACTACGTCGGTTTCAGGCGACAGAATATTCTGGTCGTCGATGATAATCCGCCCTTCTGTCCGAACGCCGTCGATCAGGTCGTTCATCCGATTTATGCACCGCAGCAGCGTCGATTTGCCGCAGCCGGACGGACCAATCAGGGCGGTGACATTGTTTTCCGGCACCTGCAAATAAACGTCCTTTAACGCAGGAAAATCGCCGTAAAACATATTCAGATTTTCAATAGACACTCTCGTATTGGAAACCATCGCGTTTATCCAAATTTTCCGGTAATATAATCGTCGGTTCGCTGGTCGCGGGGATGAGTAAAGAGTCTTTGCGTCCGGTCCACTTCCACCATTTTACCCATCAGAAAAAATGCACAGCGGCGACTGACTCGCGCCGCCTGTTTGGTATTATTGGTCACGAGAATCTGGGTGTATTGCCTGGCCAGCTCGGCCATCGCATCTTCCACTTTAGCCGTTGAGATGGGGTCCAGCCCCGAACACGGCTCATCATACAAAATCACGTCCGGCTCCACCGCCAGCGTCCGCGCGATACACAGCCGCTGCTGCTGACCGCCGGATAATTTGACCGCGGGACTGTGCAGACGATCTTTTACTTCATCCCACAGATACGCTTTTTTCAGGGATTCCTCTACTAATGGAGCGATTTTCTGTTTATTTTTGGCGCCGTGTACCATCGGTCCGTATGCCACGTTCTCATAAATACTCACCGGCAGTACCTGCGGCATCGCAAAGATGATACCGATTTTGCGGCGCAGCAGCGTATCGTCAATCTCCTGCTGATTTTGATTTTCAAAAATAATCTCACCCTGCTGGCGGTAATTGATGTTCAGCGAATTCAGACGGTTCAGCGCCCGCAAAAATGTGGTCTTGCCGCTGTTGGCAGGACCAATGACGCCCAGAATCTCGTTGCGATAAACGTCCAGATTTACGTCTCGCAGGACCTGCTGGTCGCCGTAAAAGCAATTCAGATTGACTGTTTTAATGACAATATCTTGTTCTACCATTGCTTCTTCTTTCGAAAGTGAGCGCGCAGAACAATGCTGACCAGATTCATCAGGCACACCAGGCCGATTAAAACCAGCCCCGTCGCAAAGCTCAGTTTTGCAGGCATATTGGGCACCTGTGTGGAGATGACATACAAGTGGTACGGCAGCGCCATCGCCTGGTCAAAGACCGAGCGAGGCAGCCGAGGCAGATAAAACGCCGCCACGGTGAACAGAATCGGGGCCGTCTCCCCCGCCGCCCTGCTCAAACTTAATACCGTACCGGTTAGAATCCCCGGTATCGCGTAAGGCAGAACGCAATACCAGATGGTCTGCCAGCGGGTTGCGCCCAGCGACAGACTGATTTCACGGTAAGCCATCGGCACCGCTTCCAGCGCCTCCTTGGTCGCCGTGATGATTACCGGCAGACTCATTATCGCCAGCGTCAGTGAGCCGGCCAGAATCGACGTTCCGAACCCCAGAAAAACCACAAAAAGCGTAAAACCGAACAACCCATACACAATTGAGGGAATGCCGGACAAATTGACCACTGATAATTTGATCATCCGGGTGAATAGATTATCCTTGGCGTATTCGACCAGATACACCGCCGACAGAATCCCCACGGGCAGTGCGAACAGCATCGTACCGACAATCAGCAGCACCGTTCCCACAATCGCCGGAAAGATGCCGCCCTCTTTCATTCCGTTACGCGGAGCGGCGGTCAGAAATTCCCAGGAAATGGCGCTCCAGCCGCGGCTGACAACATAATAAATAATCAGCACGATCGGCGCGACTACCAGCAGCGTAATCAACCCCAGTATCGTGAACGCAATTTTCTGTCGTGCTTTTGCGCCGTTCATTTTCTACTCTTTCGCAACGACATATCCGCAGCCAAATTCAACAGGAATGTAATGATGAACAGAACCAGCCCGACGGCAAACAGGGCGTAATAATGATCGGACCCCCCTACTGTTTCTCCCATTTCTCCGGCAATGGTTGCCGTCAATGTTCGCAGGGGCTGCAAAATCGAGTGAGGTATAATCGGGGCGTTGCCGGTCACCATCATCACCACCATTGTTTCGCCGATGACGCGGCCAATGCCCAGCATCACCGCGGCGATAATTCCCGACGAGGCCGCCGGCAGCACAATCCGCCACAGCGCCTGCCAGTGGGTTGCGCCCAAGCCGTACGCCGCTTCCTTATACATCCTGGGAATGCCGACAATGGCGTCTTCGGAAATGCTGATAATTGTCGGCAGCGCCATAAAAGCCAGCAGTACCGCCCCCGTCAGCCCGCACATACCCGTATTGAGATGAAATGCATGCTTCAGAAACGGCCCAAGCCAGACGATGCCGATAAAGCCCAGAACCACGCTCGGAATCGAAGCGAGAATTTCCACCAGCGATTTGAGAATCATTTTCAGATAGCCGGGGGCCACTTCCGCGATGAACAATGCCGCAGCGACGCCAATCGGCACACAGAGGATAATCGCCGCCACTGTCACCAGAATGGAGCCCATCAGCAGTGGAATAATTCCAAACGTCGGCGGTTCCGAAATCGGCAGCCACTGTGTGCTGGTCAAGAATGCCTTCAGGGAATACACCCGAAACAGCGACAGGGAATCCTTGAGTAAAAACAAAAAAATCAAAACAACAAACGCAATGACGGCAAAGCCGCTGATGCGAATGGCGGTTTCGATAATTCGTTCATTTATTTTTCTGACCAAAGTCTGCCTCCAGAGGTACAAAGCCGGTTTCGGCAAACTGCTGCTGGCCTTGAGGACTCAGCGTAAAGTCAATAAATTTTTTGACGACTCCCTGTGGCCGGCCATTGATATAAAAATACAACGGCCGGGATAGAGGATACGTCTTATTAAGAACATGCGAGATGTCGGCGGGGAAATAATCACCTTCTTTTTTACGCAGCTTGACGGTTTTGGTCCGGTCGGATATATAACCCATTCCCAGATACCCGACAGCCGATTCATTATTGGCCACCTCTTCCACGATGGTCTGTGAGGACGTCAGCAACAGCGTGTCGGCGATGAACTCGGCGGTACTGTCCTTTTTGCCCTGCCGAATCACCTCTTCCTTGAAGTATATATGCGTGCCGGAACTGACCTCGCGGGACAGGGTGACAATCGGCAGGTCTTTGCCGCCGACGTCTTTCCAGTTTTTCACTTCGCCGGTGAAGATACGCCGCAGTTGCTCAAGCGTCAGATGTTCCACAGGATTATTTATATTGACCACCACGGCCACGCCGTCATAAGCTACTGTGATTTCATTCGGCTCTACGCCGTGCTTCCGCGCCAATTCAAATTCTTTGGCCTTCATTTCGCGTGACGAGGTGGCGATATCGCAGGTTCCGTTAATCAGCGACGCGATCCCCACCCCGCTGCCACCGCCGGTAACGCCCACGAAGATATAGGGGTTGACCTTCATAAATTCTTCGCTGACCTTTTGGGCGGCGTTGACGATGGTGTCCGAACCTTTAATCTGCAAAAATCCTTCGTCCTGCCGGTTGCCCGCAGAACGCCGGCAGCCGTCAAGATAGACCAACACCGCCAAGATAAGAATAGAACAATATATTCTGCTTTTCATACGACGCTTTTACCGGTCTGTTGTCTGACCTACTTTGAAAGGGTGCTCCATCTGGAAATTTAACGCCAGTATCGCGTTTTGGCAACATTTTTTCCAGTCAGACTTCGAAATTTTCTTCTTTAGATACCTGCCCTACTGTCGAGCCAGCCTGTTTAATATCTCAATTCCCTGCTCAATTTTTTCATCCGTAGTAGCGTAGCTGATACGGAAATGCGTATCTTTCTCGCTGAACACATTGCCCGGAATAATCAGAACATTGTTTTCAATGGCCTTTTGCACAAAGGCCGTTGCGTTGGGATACTTTGGCGGGACTTTGGCAAATAGATAAAACGCCCCGCCGTGTTTGACGACGTCAAAATTACCTTTGAGTCCTTCGACCATCCGGTCGCGTTTTTTGCGATAAGTATGGATATACCCGCTTATATCCAGATCCATCGCTTCGATCGCCGCCATCTGAAACGGCGTCGGGGCGCAGACGAAGGTATATTGCTGAATCTGAATCATCTTGTCCAGCAGGGGTTTGAGTTTTTCCGTTGCGGCTGCATACCCCATCCGCCAGCCCGTCATCGCATAACTTTTGCTGTAGCCCTTCAAAATCAATACGCCGTCATAGTATCTGCCGATACTTTCACACGGGTTGTCATAACAAAAATCCTCATAGATTTCATCGCTGATGACCAATAAGCCGTGTTTTTGCGCCAGTTTTGCGATCGTCTGGACTTCCTGATGCGAATAGACCGCTCCTGTGGGATTGGCCGGGGAGTTGAGAACGAGCAGTTTTGTTTTGTCAGTGACGGCACGTTCAATTTTTTCGGCCGGCAGTCTGAAATCCGGATAAGTATCGACAAATACGCATTTGCCGCCGAGCATCCGGACCAGATGTTTATACATCACGAAATACGGGTCGGGGACAATCACTTCATCGCCGGGGTTGACGGTGGCCATAAACGCCAGCAGCAGTCCCCCGCTGACGCCGCTGGTGACCAGCGCGGACGGATTATGCCAGCCGTAATCTGCGGAGATTTTATTTCGGATTTTGTCCAGAAGCCGCTGTTCGCCGGCGGTCTGGGAATAATGATTAAAGCCGTTTTCAATCGCCCTGATTGCCGCCTTTTTAACCGGCTCAGGCACGTCGAAATCCGGCTGACCGATGGAAAAATTCACCGGGTCTTTCAATTGCTCCGCCAGCGCGAAAACCTTTCGGATGCCGCTGGAGTCAATCAGCTGCGTTCGGTCTGCAAGGTAATCTCTCATTTCCGGTTTCCTTATATAACACTGATACGACGGCGCAGCAAAAAACCGCCCACAGGTTCATTGCATCTCATTTCCCGGGACGGTTTTTGTCGCCATCGTGATTGTCCGATACTTATTTTTTCGGTGCGGCGCTCTTTGCTGCGGGAGCTTGTTTCTGCCCGGCCGCCGGAGCTGCGGGTGTTCCCGCCGCTGCCGCTGCTGCTGCTTCTTCAGGGGTTGCGGCGGCAGCTTTAGCCTTGGCTTCCTTCTTGCCGGTGCCGGCCTTGCGGTGCGCCACCTTGGGAAGCCCCATTACGGGCATTTCTTCCGTAAAACGCTCTTCCAGCTTCAGAGCTTCAACTCGCTCGCCGCGGCTTAATACATTCCGATGCCTTGACAAAGCGCCTTTGACTTTCAAAGAACGATCCATTGACATATTGTACTTCTCCCGCTTATTTACTTTACTTTCTTTCCATACACGTCCTGAAACGGCGTACCGCTGAATTTCTCATACCCGCTCGGCGCTTTATAATTGGCGCCGATGCGCTTGATGGTTTGTTTCATCCGATAGCCGTCAGTATCTTTTTTTTCCGGATTCTCAAACCGCTCTTTGGTGACCAGCAGGTAATAACTGCCCTGCCGAAGCACTTCTGTTTCGATTCCATTTTGCCTGAAATAAGCCCCAACAGGAATCAGGTCTTCCTGTTTTGTGTAGGCTGCAATCACAATCAGATGATCGCCCGTACCGGCCGCTTTGGCCAGCGGCTGAGTCTTTTCCGCAGCGGCCGGCTTTTGAAGCTGATTTTGCATCGCCGGAGGCAACTGCGACTTCGCCTGCGGCTTTACCGCTTCCTCCGATGAAACCTGCAAAGAACGCTGCTGTATCGCCGGTTTCTCCTCCTGCCGGGGTGCAGCAGATTGCGTACCTTGCGGTTTCCGTGAAACCACATTCTCAACGTTTTGACTCTTGTTGTCTTTTGAGACAATAGGCGGTGGTATTTTCGCCCCGCCCTGCCCCAATTTAATCCCGAGCAGAAAAACAAGCAAAACCAACACTACGCCGCCGACGGCTATCCCCATCCAAACCGTCCTGGAGTTGTTTTTAATAAATTCTTTAAGCGAGTCCGGAATCCGCCAGGGATAGATTTTTTCCCGGTGGAAAACCGGCTTTTTTGTCATAAACAGCGGTTTGATTGGAGATTTCACCGCTGGTTTTTTAGCCGGTATCGCTGCCGATTTTCCCTGAGCCGGCGGCTGTTTTAGCTGGATTCTTGGCATCCGCTCAGTTTGCTGAGGTACAGACCCCGCCTGCGGCGTTATATTGAGACCCTCGGCATCCTTTTTCCGCCGGATCGCCTCATATAATGAAATCCGATTCATTTTGCGAACCACCAACTTCTATTATGGCCAAGTAAAATTCGTTTCAACAGCCTTTGCCGGCTCTCTGGTCGCTTTCGCTTTAATTAAGACAGTACAATACCTTGTTTGAGACCCGATTTCAACCTCAAAACTCTTTAAGAGCAAGTTTTTTTCTTTTCGAATTGAGGGAAGCCAAGGTAGATTGTACCAAGCCTGTTAGAAAGCAATCCACAGACAAATGGGAAATCTTTGATTCCTCAATTTCCCGAGTTTTTTAAGGAAACTTCTAAAAATTCGTTTTCCCCACGGCCAAACTCCGTTTGACCGTGTCACCCCTTTTTAATTTACAATCTCTTCATCTGTCAGGTAGCAGGCGGGTTCGTTAAACCAGTTGGAGATATCGCCTTGTCCTGCGGGACAGCGGAAATTGCCCCTGCACAACTCAAACCACTTACACCGTGCGCATCGGCTTGCCCTGTATGTATCTTTATTGCGTAAAATTTTCATCACCGGGTCGGATTCATCATCCCAGATTTGGCCAAACGATTTTTCCAGCACATTGCCCAGCGTATAATTTCGCCAGAACTGGTCGGGGTGGACGGAGCCGTCCCAGGAGACCGCGGCGATATTCTGACCGGTGCGATTTCCCCCGCCGCGGAGCAAAAGCCGGCTGGCTGTATCATAGTGTCGGTGATGTTCCCGGTGCATCCGCAGCAGTAAATACGGCCCATCGGCGTGATTGCCCACGGTCAGCACTTCCTCAGAACAGCCGCGAAAGACACTTTCGGCGGTGCGTGAAATGATTTCCTCCATCGCAGCGCGAATCTGATGCGCTACGGCGGGATGCAAATTATCCGCCGCCGCCCTGCCGCAGCGAACCAGGTGATAAAAACAAATCCGCCGGATACCGTTTTGCTCGGCGATGTCAAAAATCTCGCCAACTACATCTATATTCTGCCGCGTCATCGTACAACGCAGACCCGTCCTAATGCCGGCCAATAAACAGGCATCGATGCCCTTCATCGTCGCGTCAAAACAGCCTGCTTGTCCACGGAATTGGTCGTGAACACCCTTTGGCCCATCCAGCGAAACACCCGCATACGCAAGGCCGACATCGTACAGACGTTTGGCGATATCCTGGGTTATCAGCGTACCGTTGCTGGACAGTGCTATCCGCAAACCCAACTCTCGCGCAAAAACCATCAGCTCAAACAAATCTTCCCGCAGCAGCGGCTCCCCGCCGCTAAACAACAGCACCGGGCAGCCGTAGTCGGCGATTTGCCGGATGAAATCTTTGGCTTGCTCAGTCGTTAATTCATCGGCGCTGACGGCATAATCCGAATCGCTGTAGCAATGCATACATCGCAGATTGCACCGTGCGGTACAGTTGAAGACGACAATGGGCCTGTTGCCTCGCTGATGCGGATATCGAAGCTCATCGGACGCCATTGATTTATCACAATAAAGTCTGGAAATGTTAATCATTGGCAATTCACCAACACATCAACCAGCCCTTCGGCGGTGTGAGTTTGGGCTTCTATGCGAACCGTCAGGCCGTATTCACGAAGTTTTTTTGTCGTCTCAGGGCCGATAGAGGCAAGTTTGACATTTGCCTGTCTGACAAGTTCAGTATCTACATTCTTAAAAAATCCTTCCACCGCGGAGGAGCTGGTAAAAGTAATCCAATCGACCCTGCCGGCCTGAATTAAATTCGCAAGTTCCTGTTTTTTCGCCTCATCCTGCACCGCCGAAATCACCGTATAAAGCCGAACATCTTCGACTGCCGCGCCAGTTTGTTTCAGGTCATCAGCCAAATCATCTGGAGCAATCGCCGACCGCAGGAGCAGGATATTTTTTCGTCTCAGGTCGTATTTGGCGGCCAGTTCTTTGGCCAGAGATTTGGCCGTAAACTCCGCCGGCACAAAGTCGGCCCGGATGCCATATTGCAACAACGCTTCGGCTGTTCGGTCGCCGATGCAGACGATTTTGGCCGAACCGAAGTTTCGGCTGTCTTTGCCCGCTTTGTGCAGCAGTTTAAACATAAACTCCACACCGTTGGAGCTGGTAAAGACAATCCAGTCATAATCGCAAATATCATTTATAGCGTGCGTAAGAAACCGGCTTTCAATCGGCCCCTGAAGTTGGATGCAGGAAAAGTCTATGACATTGGCCGCCTGATGCAGAAGCATCTGTCCGAGCCGTTGATTGCCCATTTCATCGCGTGTTATGACGATGGTCTTGCCAAACAGCGGTTTTTTCATAAACCATTGGTAGGCCGGCTCGTTTTGGACGACTTTACCGACGATGACAATGGCCGGAGCGGAAATGTCCTGCCGCCGGCAAATACCGGCGATTTGACATAAAGACCCTGCCGCGAATTTTTGATTGGACAGCGTGGCGTTTTGAATCACGGCAACCGGCGTATCAGCGTCTTTTCCGGCTGCAATAAGCCGTTGGGCGATTTTATCCAGATTGTCCATCGCCATATACAGCACAATCGAACCGTCAAAACGGCCCAGCGTGTCCCAGTCGATGGATTCAAAATCCTTATCCGCAGCCGGATGGCCGGTGACAAACAACACCTGTGAACTGATATTGCGGTCGGTCAGAAAAATGCCGCAGTACTGTGCCGCAGCCAGACCCGCCGTAATCCCCGGCACGATTTCAAAATCAATCCCCGCATCGCACAATATTTTGACTTCCTCGCCGCCGCGGGAAAATAGCGTCGGGTCGCCGCCTTTGAGACGCACGATGGTTTTACCTTCGAGGGCCTTTTTAACCAGCAGCTCATTGATTTGTTCCTGCCTGATAGAGTCCTGCCCGCAACGTGGTGAGCTTGTCGAACCGCCGTGTTTGGCAACACAGATTTTCTCCGTACCGGCTGGCGCATAATCCAGAAGCAGCGGATTAACCAGACCGTCATAAATCACACAATCGGCCACGGATAAACACCGCATCGCCTTAAGCGTAATCAATTCGGCATCGCCCGGCCCCGCCCCGACAAGATAAACAAACGGCTTTTTCACACTCTACGCTCCTTCGAGAATTTTCTTTGCTCCGCCGGCAA
>Ga0315288_10008054_pt1 | contig 13329 bp, 11 predicted proteins | sample YL17G11_20_MG_FD_203454 | JGI IMG/M metagenome (GOLD analysis project Ga0315288, IMG submission 203454) | Sediment microbial communities from Yellowstone Lake, YNP, Wyoming, USA - YL17G11_20 | ecosystem: Environmental > Aquatic > Freshwater > Lake > Sediment | place: USA: Wyoming | collected...
AGAGTGAGACCGGCGTGCCGAAGATGAAGTCACACAAGGGCAGCCAGAAGCGGATCGGGGTGACCGGAAGCGGCAAGCCGATCCGCGTGAAGTCCTGGCGAGGCCACCACCTGGAGCTGAAGTCGTCGCGGCGCACCCGTCGCTACGCCGGCAAGACCCTCATCGGACCGGAGCACGCCGACCAGGTCGCGCGCCTCCTGCCGTACCTTCGGAAGGGCTGACCCGATGGCACGCGTCAAGCGGGGCGTCACCTCCCATCGCCGCCACAAGCGGCTCCTCAACGCGGCCGAGGGCCGGAAGGGGACCCGCAGCCGGCTGATCAAGCCGGCGCGCGAGGCGCTCCTCCACGCGCTTGCCTATGCGACCCGCGACCGCAAGGTCCGCAAGCGCAACATGCGCCAGCTCTGGATCCTGCGGATCAACGCGGCCTCGCGCGCCCACGGCGTCCCCTATGCCCACTTCGTCAACGGCCTCAAGAAGGCCGACATCGCGCTCGACCGGAAGATCCTCGCCGACATCGCCGTCCGCGACGACGCGACGTTCGGCCGGATCGTCGAGGTCGCCCGCGGCGCCTGACGGCGCGGCCGGGCCGACGCCCGGCCCACGACCACGGCAGCGGGACCCTCGCGCGCTCCGGCGCCGCGAGGGTCCGCGGTTCCCGGCCCGGAAGATGGAGGCGCCGCTCCCCACCGTGGATCTCGCGACCCTCACCGCGCAGCTTCGCGCCCTCCGCGACGAGGCCCTGCCCCGGATCGCGGCGGCGCCCGATCTCGGCACGCTCGATGAGCTCGACCTGCACTACCTCGGGCGCAAGGGCGGCGCGCTGTCGGGATTGATGCGCGGCATCGGCTCGCTCCCGGTCGAGGATCGGCCGCGGGTGGGGATCGTCGTCAACGACGTCCGCGAGGCCGTCGAGTCGGCGCTCCACGGGGCGCGGGCGCGGGCCGGGGCCGCGGCGCTCGCGGCGCGGCTCGCCGCGGAAGCCGTCGACGTGACCGCGCCCGCCCGGGCCATCCCCCGCGGCACCCTTCACCCGATCGTGGAGACGATCGGGCGGATCTCCCAGATCTTCGGCCAGTTCGGCTTCGTGACCTACGAGGGTCCGGAGGTCGAGACCGACCTCACCAACTTCCAGATGCTCAACATCCCGCCCGACCACCCCGCCCGGGACCTGTGGGACACGATGTACGTGGACCTCGAAGGGGCGCTCCTGCGGACGCATACGTCGCCCGGCCAGATCCGGGTCATGCTGGCCGAGCGACCGCCGATCCGGGCCCTCCTGCCCGGTCGCTGCTTCCGCTACGAGGCGATCGACGCGGCGCACGCCTCGGAGTTCTTCCAGGTGGAAGGGCTGATGGTGGACGAGGGGACGAACCTCGCCGACTTGAAGGGGCAGCTCGCCGAGTTCGCCCACGCGATGTTCGGGGAGGGAACGACGACGCGGTTCCGTCCGGGCTACTACCCCTTCACCGAGCCCTCCGTCGCCTTCGACATCGGCTGCCTCGTCTGCGGGGGGCCCGGCTGCCCCGCCTGCGGGCGGACCGGCTGGATGACGATCCTCGGGGCCGGGATGGTCCACCCAGTGGTCCTGCGCCACGGCGGCATCGATCCCGAGCGCTACCAGGGATTTGCCTTCGGGATGGGGGTCGAGCGGATCGCGATGCTGCGCCACGGGATCACCGACATCCGGGCCTTCCTCGAGGACGACCTCCGTTTCCTGGAGCAGTTCCGATGAGGGTCCCGCTTTCCTGGCTCCGTGACTACGTCGACGTCGAGCTCACGCCGGAGCAGCTGGCCGAGCGGCTGACGCTCCTCGGGATGGAGATCAAGGGGCTCGAGCGCCTGGGCTCCGAGTGGCGGAGCGTGGTCACCGGCGAGATCCTCGAGGTGACCAGGCATCCACGTGCCGACCGCCTCTCGCTCACCCGCGTCCGGGTGGGCGACGAGGTGCTCGACATCGTCTGCGGCGCCACGAACATCGCCGCGGGGCAGCGGGTCCCCGTCGCGCTCCCGGGCGCCGTGCTGCCGGGCAACCGCGCCATCGAGCGGACCGAGAAGATGGGCGTCGTCAGCAATGGGATGCTCTGCTCCGGCGACGAGTTGCGCCTCACCGGCGACGCCGACGGGATCCTCATCCTGCCGGGGGACACCCCCCTCGGCGTCCCGCTCGCCGACCTCTACGGCGACGTCGTGCTCGACGTGGACGTCAAGCCGACCCGCGGCGACGCCCTTTCGCTCGTGGGCCTCGCGCGCGAGGTTGCGGCGGTCACCGGAGCACCCGTCCGCCTCCCCGGGATCCACCTGGCGGAACCGGGGGTCCGCGCCACCGCGGACCTGCTGGCGGTCGTCGTGGCGGACGCGGCACTCTGCACCCGGTTCGTCGGCCGCTGGGTGAGCGGCGTGACCGTCGGGCCCTCCCCGGACCGCGTCCAGATGCGGCTCCTGGCCGCCGGTCTCCGTCCGGTCAGCAACGTCGTGGACGCCACCAACTACGTCATGCTCGAGCTCGGCAAGCCAACCCACGCCTTCGATGCCACGGCCGTTGCCCGGGACCGGACCGGGAGGGCTGGACTCATCGTGCGCTCGGCTGCCGCGGGCGAACGCCTCGAGACCCTCGATCATGTCGAACGCGAGCTCGGGCCCGATGCTCTCGTGATCGCGGACGCCAACGGCCCGCTGGCCATCGCCGGGGTGATGGGCGGGGCCAGCTCCGAGGTGTCGGGGTCCACCCGCGACGTGATCATCGAATCGGCCATCTTCGACCCCGTCAGCATCCGGCGGACGGCGTTCCGGCATGCCCTGCGGTCCGAGGCCAGCCTCCGTTTCGAGAAGGGCCAGGAAGCTCGCCTCGCCCGCCTCGGCGCCGACCGCGTGGCCGAGCTGATGGTGGCCTGGGCGGGCGGGGAGGCCGCGAGGGGTCGGGTCGACACGGCGCCCGACGAGCCCCGGGGCGGGCGCGTGCCGTTCCGCCCGGCCCGGGTCAACCGACTGCTCGGAACTGCGTACACGACCGACGAGCAGGTTGCCCTGCTGGGCCGTGTCGGGATCGAGGTCGAGGCGGCGCCCGCCGCGGCGGACCCCGGCGAGCCGCTGGTGGCGCAGATTCCGACATGGCGCCGGGACCTCCACATCGAGGCCGACGTGGCCGAGGAGATCGCGCGCGTCGGCGGCTACGACGCCGTGCCCACGAAGACGCCCGACACGCCGATGCCGCGCTTCCGCCCCGATCCCCTGGAGCGTCGGGACACGATCCGGCGGGCACTGGCGGGGGCGGGCCTGACGGAGGTGGTGACGCCCGCCCTCGTCCCGGAGTGGAACGCCACCCGCCTCGCCTGGCCCGTCGCGGCGACCGCCGGCATCCCCGGCGAGGAGGCCGTGGCGGGCAACCCCATCCGCGTCCGGAACCCGCTCTCGGAGCGCCACGCCGTCCTGCGCAGCGGCCTGGTCGGGAGCCTGCTCGACGTGCTTGCCACCAACGAGCGGCACGGCCGCGACGACGTCGCGATCTTCGAGATCGGGAAGGGCTACGCGGCGGCCCCGGACGGCAGCGCCGCCGAATGGTGGCGCCTTGCGTTCCTCCTCGCCGGCGCCGTCGTACCCGCGTCGTGGAGCCTTGCCGGGCGGCCCTGGGAGGTCGAGGACGGCAAGGCGCTCGTGGCGCTCGTCGCCCGGACCCTCGACATAGCCGCACCCGTCTTCCTGCCCCACCGGGATGGGGCGCCCCTTCACCCGGGGCGCTCCGCGCAGGCAATCGCGCCGGGAAGCGTGGCGGGACTCGTCGGCGAGATTCATCCCGGAACGCTGGCGGCGTGGGACCTGCGCGCCGGCCGGGTCGTCGCCGGGGAGCTCGCGATCGCCGGGCTGGGCGCCGGCCAGCTGCCGGCCGTGCGCGTCGTCCCGGTGGGCCGCCACGCTGGGGTCGAGCGCGATCTCGCGGTCGTCGTGGCCGAGGGAGTCGAGGCCGGCGCCGTCGCCAGGACGCTGCAGGCGGCGGGAGGCTCGCTGGTGCGGGGCGTGGCCCTCTTCGACGTCTATCGCGGGGCTCCGCTGGGGCCATCGGAAAAGGGCCTCGCCTGGCGGCTCGCGGTCCGCGCCGACGATCGCTCGCTCGAGGACGGCGAGGTCGACGCGCTCCTGGGCCGGCTGGTGGCGGCCGTGGCCGCCGCCCACGAGGGTCGCCTGCGCGCCTGATCCGTGGCAGACGCGGTGCGCGCACGCGCCGCGCGCGGTTGCGATGACCGGAAGCGGAAGCGTAGAGTGACAGATGGTCGCAGGGGGAATGCGGCGAGACGGACGAGAGGACGCCGCGGGCGCCCGGAACCGGAGGCTGCGTGGACGTGGTCGCGTTCATCGAAGGGCTCAACCTCTTCGACATCCTGGTCGCCTTCTTCGTGGCCGGCTTCTTCGTGGTCGGCTACATCCAGGGAACCCTGCGCCGGTTGCTCGGGCTGGCCATCACGCTGTTCTCGCTGCTGATCGCGCTCAACCTCCGCGACCCGCTGGGGGCCTGGCTGGCGCAGTACTGGACCCAGCTGCCGAAGTCGTACGTCTACATGCTGGCGTTCGGGGGGGCCTTTCTGACGATCTACATCGCGGGGTCAATCGTGGTCCAGACCTTCTACCGTCGGACGACGCTGTTCACGAAGTCGACGATGCTCGACGAGCTCGTCGGCGGGATCCTCGGTGCCCTCCAGGCCCTGCTGCTCGTGGGCGTGCTCATCCTGGTCCTCGACTCCTACTACGCCCTGGGCTTCCCGGCCGCCCCCGGCGAGATCGGGATCCTGCGGGACATCTTCAACTTCTACGACTCGTCCCAGGTCGTGGGCCTGTTCCGCTCCTCGTTCATCCCGCTCTTCTTCGCGCTCTTCGGCTGGATCGTTCCGTCCGACCTGCGCGCGCAGTTCAGCTGAGCCGCGCCGTCGACCTGCGCGGCCTGCTCGCGGGACCCGTCGACGAGGCGGCGCGCGGCCTCCTCGGGGCGCTGCTCGTTCGCCAGCGGGGGAGGGTGCGCCGGGTCGGCAGGATCGTCGAGGTCGAGGCGTACGCCGGACCCGAGGACCGCGCCTCGCATGCCCGGTTCGGCCCCAGGTCGCGGGCGGCCACGATGTTCGGCGCGCCGGGTCACGCCTACGTGTACGGTGTCTACGGCATGCACAACTGCCTGAACGTCGTCGCCGGTCCCCCCGGCCAGGGCGCGGCGATCCTCCTCCGCGCGGTCGAACCGGTCGAGGGTATCGCGGAGATGCGCGCGGCGCGCCTCGCCCGGGCCGTGGCGTCGCGGCGCGCGGCCGCCGCGGACCCCGCCGCCGAGGCCGCCCGGATCGCCCGGCTTCCCGTGGACGGCCTGGCGGCTGGGCCGGGGAACCTCGCGGCCGCCTTCGGGGTCGAGCGCAGCGAGGACGGCCTCGACCTTCTCGATCCGGCCGGCGGCCTTCGCCTCGAGCCGGGCGAGGCGGATCGCCCGCGCGTCGCGATCCGCGCGACCGCCCGCGTCGGGGTGGCGTACGCAGGTCCGGAATGGGCCGAACGTGGGTGGCGCTTCGTGGTGGCCGGAACCACGGCCGCGCGCACGAGGCCCTGATGGACGCGAAGTCGATCGCCCTCCTCGAGTTCCCCCTGGTCCGGGAGCGTCTCGCCGCGGCTACCGGGTTCCCGCCCGGGCGACGCCTGGCCGAGGCGCTCCTGCCGTCGCCCGACCCGGTGCTCGTCCAGATCGCCCTCGAGGAGACGTCGCAGGTACGGGCGCTCCTGGCCGAGCGGCCCGGCGCAGGGATCGGGGGCGCGCATGACATCGGCCCGGCCGTGGATCGCGCGGCGCGCGGCGGACGGCTGGACGCCGCCCAGTTCGCGGCGATCGCGCGGACGCTGGAGGCGGGATCGCGCCTTCGCGACATCCTGGCGGAAGATCGGCGGTCGCTCCTGCACGAGCTGGCCCGGAGCCTCCACCCGCTCCCGGGTCTGCGCTCGACCCTCGAGCGAAGCTTCGATCCGGCGGGGGAGCTCCTCGACACGGCGTCGCCGCGCCTCGGCGCCCTGCGCCGGGCGACCCGCCTCGCCTACGAACGGCTCCGGACGCGCCTGGAGCAGCTCGTTCACTCGAGCGACGTCGGCGGAGCCCTCCAGGACCCGATCGTCACGCTCCGCAACGGGCGCTACGTGGTGCCGGTCCGGGCCGACGCCCGGAGCCGGGTCAAGGGGATCGTCCACGACGCGTCGGGCAGCGGGCAGACGCTCTTCGTCGAGCCGCTGGTCGCGGTGGAGCTCGGCAACGCCTGGCGCGAGGCCCAGCTCGCCACGGCCGCGGAGATCGAGCGGATCCTCGACGAGCTGTCGGCGCTCGTGGGCAGCCAGGCCGTGCCGCTCGCGGAGACGCTCGACGCGCTCGCCCGGTTCGACCTGTGGAGCGCGAAGGCGCGCCTGGCCGAGGAGATGGACGCCATCCGCGCCGAGCCTGCGAAGCGGACCGAGATCGTGCTCAAGGGCGCCCGCCACCCGGGGCTGAGCGGGCACGTCGTCCCGATCGACGTGGAGCTGGGAACGGAGTTCCGGGCCCTCGTCGTGACCGGCCCGAACACCGGCGGGAAGACCGTCACGCTCCGCACCATCGGCCTCCTCGCCCTGATGCACCAGGCCGGGCTCCACGTTCCCGCCGACCCGGGCAGCCGGCTCCCCGTGCTGGCCGATCTCTTCGCCGACATCGGGGACGAGCAGAGCGTCGCCCAGAGCCTCTCGACCTTCTCCGGCCACCTCCGCTCCATCGTGCGGATCGCGGCCGCCGCGGGCCCCGCCACGCTCGTCCTCCTCGACGAGCTCGGGGCGGGCACCGACCCGACCGAGGGCTCGGCCCTGGCCCAGGCCCTGCTCGACCACTTCCTGCGGACCGGCGCGCTCGTCGCGGCGACGACCCACTACGCGGAGCTGAAGGTGTACGCGCACACGACGCCCGACGTCCGGAATGCCTCCGTCGAGTTCGACCTTGAGACCCTCTCGCCGACCTATCGCCTCCGGATCGGCCTGCCGGGCGGCAGCCAGGCCTTCGCGATCGCCGAGCGGCTCGGGCTGCCCGCGGCGATCGTCGCCGACGCCCGCTCGCGCCTGAGCGAGGGCCAGCAGGCCTTCGAGGAGACGCTGGCCTCCATTCGCGCGGCCGACCTGGCGACGCGCGACGCGCTCGACCGCGCCCGGGCCTCCGAGCAGCGTGCCGCCGAATCACGGCGGGCCGCCGACGAGGAGCGGCGGCGCGCCCGCCAGGAGCGCGACGAGGCGGTCGCGTCGGCACGCTCTGACGCCGAGCGCATCGTGGAGGATCTCCGTGCCGAGGTTCACGGCGCCCGCCACCGCCTGGAGCGCGAGACCGTCACCGGACCGGCGCTCGACGAGGTGGTCGAGCGCGCGGAGGCGCGCCTCGGGCGGCTCCCTGCGCCGACTCCCGCCCCGCCACCTGTGCCGCCGGCGGCCCCCGTGGCCTGGCGGGTCGGCGCCCGGGCCCGCAGCCGCAGCAGTGGCTGGGAGGGCCGGATCGTGGCCCTCGAGCGCGGCGGCAGGCGGGCCACGCTCGAGGTCGGCGGGATCCGCGTCACGGCGCCCACCGCGGAGCTCGAACCAGCGGTGGCCCCCGGCGGCGAGGGCCCGCGCGCCGCGCGTCCGGACGGGGGAACGGCGGAGCCGGCGTCCGGGATCAGCCTGCTGCGCCTGGAGCGGGCACGAACCGTCGCCTCGTCGCTCGACGTCCGCGGGGCACGGGTGGAGGAGGCGCTCGAGGTGGTCGACCGTTACCTGGAGGATGCCGCGCTGGCCGGCCTCGAACGAGCCACCGTGATCCACGGCCTGGGCACCGGCGCCCTGCGCGATGCCGTGCGCGCGGCCGCGGCCGCGCACCCGCTGGTCCGCTCGGTCCGCGCCGGCGAGCGGGGAGAGGGCGGCGACGGGGCGACGATCGTCAGCCTCTAGGCCAGGCCTAGGGCGCGGGCGTCTCGCCGGGGGGCAGCGATTCGCCCGGACCGGGGAACAGGGGCGGGAACGGATCGAACGACGGCTCCGGAATCACGCACGTCTCCGTGGGCGCGAACGGCGCGCCCCAGGTCTGGCCGAAGGGGTTCCAGGCGCCGGTCTCGTAGAAGTAGGTCGTCCGGGTCCGCTCGGGCCCGCCGGCGACGCCGGATCCCCGCGCGGCGCGCGCGATCCAGCCGCTGTTGTACTTCTTCCACGACGGGAACTCGGATTCGACAGCCCCCAGGTTCAGGAAGCCCTTGACCTCCTTCGGCCCGGCGCACCCTTCCTGCCAGAGGTCGCCGGTGGCCGCGTCCACCTCGATGCCGTACTTCGTGTTGTCGGTCTCGGTGGGCAGCGCATCCTCGATGAACCACTCCCTGACGGTCTTGGTGGTGAAGGGGCCGCGCAGCATGCCGCTGTTGGCATCGACCGAAACCTGCACCAGGCCGGGAGGCCGGCGGAACGCGGCGAGCGGGGTGCCCTTGCTGGCCTGCGTCAGGAAGGACTGCCAGAGCGACGCCGCCGACTCCAGGGCGACGACGCCCCGCGGGGGTTTCGAGTTGTCGCTGTTCCCCATCCAGGCGCCGACGACCAGGGCCGGGGCCTTGGGGTCCTTCGGCGGAGCCAGGAAGCCGACCGCCGTGAGGTCGATGGTGGAGTCCGTCGTCCCGGTCTTGAGGGCGGCGGGTCGGCGCTTGCCGGCGTCGACGATCGCGCGCTTGCTCCAGAACGGGTTCTGGGAAGGGTCGGTGTTGGACGCCAGGATGTCGGTCATGATGAAGGCGGCCTGGGCGCTCACGACCCGCTTGCCGTTCTTCGTCGCGCCCTTGAGCGGCCAGATCCTTTCGCCCTTCGCGTTGCGGACCTCGAGGATCGTCGTCCGGGGCATGAGCACGCCGCTGTTGGCGATGGCGCCGTAGGCGCTGATGAGGTCGATCATGTGGAGCTCGACGGTGCCGATCGCGATCGCGCCGCCGGCGGGGTTCGAGGCGAACTGGGAGCGGATCCCGAAGTCGCGGGCCCGCTCGAAGACCCGGTCGGGCCCGATCCGGAAGGCCGCCTTGATCGCCGGGATGTTGAGCGACACCTGGATCGCCTGGCGCAGCCGAACGGGACCCCGCTCCAGTCGGTCTGCGTCGACCGGAGTCCAGCCGCCCCCGAAGTCCGTCACGACGTCCATGAACATGGTCGAGGCGGTCAGGGTGCGGTCGTCGAGGCCGACGACGTAGTTGATCGGCTTGAATGCGGAGCCGGGCTGGCGCCAGCCGTCCTCGAGCACGTCGAACTGGGGCTGGAACCGCTTGTTGCCCTTGAGGTAGAAGCCGGCGCTGCCGGTGTAGGCGTAGACCTGGCCCGTCCGGTAGTCGACCGCGGCGAGGGCGCCGTTGTGGACGCCGGTCCCGCGCATGTTCTTGAGCCAGGCCTGGTAGGGGATGCCGAGGGTCTTGAGATAGGCCGCCGTGTCCTTTGCGTTCGGGGCCCGCGCCCCCGCCTCGGTCCATTTCTCGGCCATGCGCTGGAGCCGCCAGTCGAGGGTCGTGACGACCTTGTACCCACCCGAATCGACCTGCGGGCAGTTGTCCGCGGCAGCGGGGCCGCAGAGGATCCTGCCGAGCTCGCTCCGCGCCTGCAGCACGAAGTGCGGGGCCTGGATGCGTCGGTTGGCGGGCGGGGTCAGGACGACCGGCTCTTCGATCGCGCGGTCGTAGTCCTCGGTCGTGTAGACGCCGGTGGTCAGGACCGAACGGGTCTTCATCAGCTCGAGAATCCGGTTGCGGCGCTGCACGATCGCGGAGTCGGCCGGGACGACGAGCCGGGTCGTGCCATCCGGAAGCTCCTCCTCCACCGCGTTCCGCATGAGGTCGAATGCGGTGGGCGACTGGGGGATGCCGGCGAGAATCGCCGCCTGGGCCAGGGTGAGCTTGCTCATGTCGGTGATGCCCCAGTAGCCCCGGGCGGCGGCGGCGATCCCGTAGCTGTTGTTGCCGTAGAAGTTGTCGTTGAGGTAGGCGGTGATGATCGCCTTCTTGCCGTCCGCGCCGGGGTAGGCCTGGGTCAGGCGGATCGACTGGATGATCTCCCGGATCTTGCGCTCGTAGGTGGTCGTGAACGCCGACTCGGGGAGGAGCCGGTTGCGGACCAGCTGCTGGGTGATGGTGGATGCCCCGCGCGCGTTGCCCGAGATCGTGTCGAGCCCGGCCGAGACGATCCCGAGGGGGTCGAAGCCGGCGTTCTCCCAGAACGTCTTGTCCTCGATCGTGGTAGTCGCGTCGGTGACCACGGGGGGGATCTCGGCGAAGGTCACGACGTCGCGGCGTTCCCGGGCGAAGGTCGCCAGGAGCACCTTCGCCGTGCGGTCGTAGACGCGGGTCTCTTCGTCGAACTTGATGTTCCCGAAGACCTCCAGCGGGTCGGGGAGGCCCTGGCTGTAGTACGAGAACGCCGTGACGGCGCCGACGAACCCGACGGCGCCCGCGACGAGGAACGAGGCGAACAGGAAGAGGGGGATGGCGATTGCGATGCCGGCGACGGCGCGCCTTCCGGAGGAGGGCCGCGAGCCGGAGCCGTTCCGGCGGCGGCGCTGCCGCCGCGAGAGGCTGGTCTGCATGGCGTCGGTCACGATAGCATAGCGGTCATGGATCCCCGTTCTGTGCCCCCGGGTTGCTCTGACGCGTGCGGCCGGGGACGTGTGACGCCGTGAGCGCCACCCGCCTGTCGACCCTGCTGCCCGACCTGCGCTGGCGTGGCCTCGTCCACGACCTCACGGAGGGCCTCGAGGCGCGCCTTGCCACGAACGAGCCGATCCGTGCCTACAACGGCTTCGATCCCACGTTTCGCTCGCTCCACGTGGGTCACCTGGTGCCCGTCTACGGCCTGATGCGGCTGCAGCGCGCCGGCGGCCAGCCGGTGGCCCTGGTGGGCGGGGCGACCGGGCTGATCGGGGACCCCTCGGGGCGATCGAACGAGCGACCCCTCCTCGATCGAGCCGCCGTGCAGGCCAACGTCCACGCGATCCGCGACCAGCTGGCGCGCTTCCTCGATTTCGCCCCGGGGCCCACCCAGGCCCTCGTGGTGAACAACCTCGACTGGCTCGGCGAGGCCCGGCTCCTCGACTTCCTGCGCGACGTCGGCAAGCATTTCACGATCCCCTACATGCTCGACAAGGACTCCGTCCAGGCCCGGATCGGCAAGGGGCTCTCCTTCACCGAGTTCAGCTACATGCTCCTCCAGGCGGCCGACTTCGCCCATCTGCAGCGCTCCCACGGGGTCGAGCTGCAGTGCGGCGGCGCCGACCAGTGGGGGAACATCACGGCCGGCCTGGAGCTGATCCGGCGCACGGCACGCCCGGCGGCCGGCGGCCGGGAGCCCGCTCACGGCCTCGCGTACCCGCTTCTCCTCTCGCCATCGGGCGCCAAGTTCGGCAAGAGCGAGAGCGGCGACTCGATCTGGCTGGACTCGTCGCTCACGTCGCCCTACCGCTTCTACCAGTACTGGATCGACGCGGACGATCGGGACGTGGGCGTCTACCTGCGCTGGTTCACGATGCTCGACCGCGGCCGGATCGAGGAGCTGGAGGCGGAGCACGCGGCCGCTCCCGAGCGGCGCGCGGCCCAGCGGGCCCTGGCGCGCAACGTGACCGAGCTCACCCACGGGCGCGGGGCGGCGGAGCGGGTCGCCCGGGTGAGCGGGATCCTGTTCGGGGGCGACCCGGCCCAGGCCGACGCGCAGACCCTGGCGGAGCTCGCGGCCGAGATCCCGGCGTCGCCGTGGCCGGAGGACGGCGCACCATTGGACGTCGTGACCCTCCTCGTCGCGACGGGCGCCGCGGCTTCCCGCACGGACGGGCGGCGCCTCGTCGAGCAAGGCGGCGTCCACGTCAATGGTGCCCCCGTTCGCGACGCCGCCGCGACCTTCGGGCTCGACGACCTGCTGGTCGGGCGCTACCTGCTCGTGCGGCGCGGCAAGCGCGACCAGCGGGTCCTGGTCCGGGGGCTGGGACGAGCGTGAGGGTGGCAGCGCGCGGGCACGTCCAGGTGATCTCGGGCTGCATGTTCAGCGGCAAGACCGACGAGCTGCTCCGCCTCCTGCGGCGCGCCGAGATCGCCCGGCGCCGGATCCTGCTCGTCCGGCCCGCGATCGACGACCGGACCGAGCTCGAGGTCGTGCGCAGCCGCTCCGGGGCTGCCTTCCAGTCGAAGGTCGTCGCCGACCCGTCGGAGATCGAGGCGCTGGCCAAGGACGCCTGGGCGGACGTCATCGCGATCGAGGAGGCGCAGTTCTTCTCGGACGGCCTCGTCGACGTCGTCGAGCGCCTGGCGGCGGCCGGTCGGACAGTCGTCTGCTGCGGCCTCAACACGGACTTCCGCGGGCGCCCCTTCGGCCCGATGCCGCGACTCCTCGCCATCGCCGACGATGTCCGGTCCCTGTCGGCGATCTGCACCGTGTGCGGCGAGGAGGCGACCCGCACCCAGCGGCTCATCGACGGCCGGCCGGCCGGGGCCGAGGAGCCGGTGGTCGTGGTCGGAGGCCTTGCCGCGGAGTCCCCGACGCCGCGCCGGGAGACGTACGAGGCGCGCTGTCGCGCACACCACGAGCTGCCCTAGAGATAGCCCAAGCGGCCCGACCCTAGCTCCCGTGGCGGGCGCGGAGACGCTCGAGGACCGCCGCCGGGGGCAGGCCGCGCTCCGCGAGGAGCACGAAGGCGTGGTACGCGAGATCCGCCGCCTCCCCCGCGAGCGCGTGCCGGGAGGCGGTGCGGTCGGCGCCCGTCGCCTCGAGGGCCGCATCGTCCTTGGCCGCCATCAGGACCTCGGTCGCCTCCTCGGCGACCTTCCGCGCCGGGCCGTCGACGCCGGATGCGAGGAGCCGGGCGGTGTACGAGCCCTCCGGGCGCCGTGCGGCGCGGTCGGCGATCGTCGACCAGAGCGTCTCGAGCCAGGCGAATCCCTGGCCGGGCTCCTCCGCGGCCCCGTCGGGGTCGAAGCAGCTCCGCTCGCCGCGGTGGCAGGTCGGCCCAACCGGGATCACCCGGGCGAGGAGCACGTCCCCGTCGCAGTCGAGGGCCAGGTCCACGAGCCGGAGGAAGTGGCCGCTCGTCTCGCCCTTCCGCCACAGGGCGCCGCGCGTCCGCGAGAAGAAGTGGACCTCGCCCGTCGCGAGAGTTGCCGCGATCGCCTCGGCGTTCGCCCAGGCGAGCATGAGGACCCGGCCGTCGCCGACGTCCTGCACGACGACGGGCACGAGGTCGTCCGGCCCGAAGCGGACATCGCCGGGGTCGAGCAACAGGCCCGCGGGGGAGGGGAGCCCCGGCCCGCTCATGCGGCGGTCTCCGGGACG
>Ga0315288_10008059_pt1 | contig 13325 bp, 10 predicted proteins | sample YL17G11_20_MG_FD_203454 | JGI IMG/M metagenome (GOLD analysis project Ga0315288, IMG submission 203454) | Sediment microbial communities from Yellowstone Lake, YNP, Wyoming, USA - YL17G11_20 | ecosystem: Environmental > Aquatic > Freshwater > Lake > Sediment | place: USA: Wyoming | collected...
TTTCTCTCGCCGCCATGTTGCTCATGGCACTGGTTGGGGCATTTATTCACTACAGGCAGGGAAATGTGAAGTCGAGGATGGTGCTGCTTATTGCACCCAGCGCAATTGCCTTCACCTATCTTGGGGCTTGGGCAGCGGGTGCAGTTGCCGCCGAATGGTTGGGCAGGGTTTTCGCTATAGCCCTGTTAATAATTGGACTCAGGATGTTGTTATTCAGTCAAGGAGGGAAAGGTGTCAGCGCTAGCTGAACTGTACCGACAGATAGCAGCTTGCAGGGAATGTGAGGACTTGGCAAGAACCCGCAACCAGGTAGTGCCCGGCGAAGGTCCCGAGCAAGCACAAATAGTGTTTATCGGCGAGGCTCCAGGATTCCACGAAGACCAGCAGGGACGACCTTTTGTAGGTCAGGCAGGGCAATTCCTGGAGCAACTGCTAAGCTCCATCGGCATGAAACGCAGCGATGTCTACATATGCAATGTGATAAAATGCCGACCGCCTGGGAACCGCGACCCGCTCCCCACAGAGATCGAAAACTGCCAAAAGTGGCTGGACCGCCAACTCGAGTTGCTCTCACCCAAGATGATTGTCACCCTGGGACGCTACTCACTGGCTAAGTTCTTCCCCGGCGATACTATCGGCAAGATTCACGGCAAGGCGAAGAAACAGGGCAACACAATCTACTTCGCCATGTATCATCCTGCCGCCGCCTTGCACCAGCCTGGCTACCGCCAAACCATCGAAGAGGACATGCGCAAGATACCGTCCCTTCTAGCCCAGGCTGAGGAAGTAAAAGAGGCAAAAGGAGAGGACAAGCCCCAGCAATTATCCATGTTCTAGTTAGAAGGCATAACTATGGCAAAGACAGGTTCGAAGAAACAAGGAGGCAAATCCATCCTTCCCTCTCAGGGCAAGATGCTTGGAGCCTTCGTAGTTGTAATAGCGGTAGCAGCGATAGTCTTCTTCCTGGGCAACGTAATACTCGAGGCCGTAGGATTCGGCGTCTTCCTGTTTGTATTGTGGTTTGTGGCCTTCGCCTGGATATTCTGGCGACACAGTCTAAAAAGCATGACCAAATGGTGGAACATCTGGCTGGGCGCTATCCTGTTCAGCCTTGCCCTCTGGGGGATATTCGCCCTGTTCCACCCCCAGGGGCTGGTAATCGCAGATGCCGACTTCGCAGAGGTGAGCCTGGGAGGAAATGCAGGCAAGAGCTTCATAGGCAACCAGGGAGTTGGTGCCCCGCCAGCAGCAAGACTCGCCATCCTCATACTTTGCAGCATCGGATTGATTCTTCCCGGTCCGAGTTTCAAGTCCATCAAGCTCCTGCTCCGTGGAACGAAGTCCACAGGAACCGCGACCCTATCCGGCGCCCGCTGGTCTGCCCCGCGAATAGGGCAGATGCTATCTGGATTGTATCGAAGGCTCGCCCTGGCTCAGTTACTTGCCACCCTGCAAAGAAAGCTGCTTCGCCGACACACAGCCGAACCAGAAGCTGAAGAGGATACCGGCGAGGGATTAGCATTGCCCCCGGAGCACGCCGATGAGAAGGCAGTTGCCACAGCAGGCACAGAGAAGCAGCCAGCCGCCACAGGCGGAAAGAAGAAAAAACCAGCCACCGCTGAGCATAAGGAGGCAGGAGTACAGCCAGCCTTCTCAGCAAAGCATCGGTTGCCTCCCCTAGACCTGCTGGATAAAGCTACCGAAACAGAGCTCACCGAGGCTGGCAATGAACAGCGTGCCAGAATCATCGAGGAAGCCTTAAGAAGCTATGGGGTAGAGGGTAAAGTGGTACAGATAAACCCGGGACCCTCCGTTACCCAATTCGGCGTCGAGCCAGGATGGGACCGAAAGTACAAACGAGTGGTGGAGCGCGACAATCAGGGCAAGATTAAACTGGATAGAGACGGTCATACCATCGAGAGGTCGGAGGAGATATCGAAGACCAGAGTGAAGGTAGAGCGCATCACTGCCCTTGCCAATAACCTAACCCTGGCTCTCGCCACGTCCCATATCAGAATCGAAGCCCCGGTCCCCGGGAAATCGATGGTGGGCATCGAAGTCCCCAATACCACCACATCCATAGTCAGGCTCAAGGGGGTCATCGAGAGCCCCTCCTTTCAGAAACTGAAGACAAAAACCAAGCTCGCTATCGCGCTGGGCAAGGGCACCGCCGGCGAGGCTGTATCCGCTGATTTGTGCAAGATGCCTCATCTGCTCATAGCAGGAGCCACCGGAAGCGGCAAAACGGTGTTCATGAACTCAACCATAGCCTGTTTGCTGATGCATAACTCCCCACGAGATTTGCGGTTGCTCCTCATAGACCCCAAGAGGGTAGAGCTTGTGAGCTTCGAGGGAGTGCCTCACCTCATAACACCAGTGGTAACTGAATCGGAGAAGGCTATAGACTCTCTGCGCCGCGTCATAAAGGAGATGGACACCCGCTACAGCAAGTTCTCGGCGGTGGGAGCGCGCAATATGGAAGGCTATAACCACAGCCCTCTCGTCACCGAGCCCTTGCCATATCTGGTGGTTATCATAGATGAGCTGGCTCACCTGATGATGAGCGCAGCCGAAGTGGTTGAGCCCGCGATTTGCCGTCTGGCACAGATGTCGCGAGCCACTGGCATCCACCTCATCGTAGCCACCCAGCGTCCCTCGGTGGACGTTGTTACCGGACTGATCAAAGCCAATTTCCCCAGCAGGATAAGCTTCGCTGTTGCCTCCGGCGTGGACTCACGCACCATCCTTGATACCGTAGGTGCCGAAAGCCTGCTGGGAGGAGGCGATATGCTCTACTTGCCACCGGATGCCCCTAAACCCAAACGCCTGAGGGGGTGCTTTGTTTCCGACCAGGAGATAGATAAGGTAGCGAGCTTCTGGAAACAGCAAAGGATACCGACTCCCACAGAGGATGCCGTGGCACAAGCCTTCGCTTCCCTCACCCCAGAGGTGATAAAAGAGGGAGACCCACTGCTGGAAGCAGGAAGGCGGCTGGCGAAAGAGTACTCCCGCCTCTCCACCTCCTTGCTGCAACGCCGACTCCATATAGGCTACCCCCGCGCAGCCAGGATTATGGACCTCCTGGAGGAAGAGGGGACCGTGGTGCGCCGTGAGGCTGATAAGCACGATGCCTATGAGCACAACGAAGAGGGAGAGACAGAAGGAGAAAAAGAGGAGCCACTTTAATCATGAAGTTGGTTAACTTGACAGGAAGTGTTAAAGTGGTACTGGTTAGGATAATAACCATTACTTCAATTCAGATTCCTGAGCATAAGTAAAGGAGAACAGCCTGGCGATGATTTTGAAGCGGCTAAAATTCTTTGTGCTGATGATAAAAGAGGCTGTTCAAGAGTTCCTCACCGATAACTGCACGCACTTAGCAGCAGCGATCTCCTACTACATGCTGCTTTCTCTATTCCCTCTGGCCTTGGCGGCTATATCCATATTGAGTTTGGTTTCCAGGTCACCGAATGTGGAAGCTAGAGTCGTCGATGCCATTACTGCTGTGCTGCCACTATCGAGAGACCTCGTATTAGCTGCTATAGCAGATTTCTCTCCGGGCGTGGGTGCAGCAGGAGCCATAGCAACTATCGGTCTAATCTGGGCAGGCATGGCTGTATTCAATGCCATCAGGAAATCGTTAAACACAGCATGGGGTATAAAGACACCCCGTCCCTTCCTTCGTGAGAGACTCATAGAACTGGTTATGATGCTTGGGTTTGCTGCTTTCTTATTTGTATCAGTGGGTGTGACCACAGCATTCACAATTATCCGAGATGCCAGCATCCACGTCTTCGGAGAACGATTCCTCAGCGATGGCTTGCTCTGGCATGCAGTGGTAATTGCAGCCAGCACAGTGCTCGCCTTCGTGGGTTTTCTTTTCCTCTACAAGTTCGTTCCTAACACTAAGGTGCGCTGGAGACACGTCTGGGTCGGATCCATCATAGCAGCGGTGCTGTTTGAGATTACCAAGAACATATTCGTCTGGTTCGTGGGCGAGTTCGCCACCTACAACCTCGTCTACGGCTCGATAGGCACACTAATCGCGTTGATGTCCTGGACATATATCTCTGCGGTAATAATGCTCTTCTGCGCCAAGGTCATCTCTATATACACCGGTATGAAATCATCACGGCTGGAGGATGCGCCCGTAGTACCCAGCAGCATAGATAAAAGCCCCCGGAGCTCTCCGAAACTTCACGGAGGGTGGCTGGGCAGGAGGTGGCCCAGAATATGATACGCAGGCTCCTGTTCTTGCTCCTATCTGTTCTGCTGCTATTTGCGATGACGGGGTGCCGAGATAGTTCCGTACCAACAAGCACTCCCACAATTACGCCGACACCCACCAACCAACCCACACCAACACCGATTCAATCCCCCCTCTCAGCCCTCCCCTCCATCGCCGATGTCGTGGCAAAGGTGAGACCTGCAGTAGTCTATATCTCAGTCGAATACCTGGATAACTCCTTTTTCTTCCAGACTTTAAACACAAAAACCGGCTCCGGGGTGATTCTCAGTCCCAACGGATACATATTGACCAACAACCATGTGGTATCAGACGCACGAAAAATCGAAGTGGTGCTTCCGGACAGCGACCAGACCTATGAGGCTAAAATAATAGGCTCGGACCCAACCAGCGACCTCGCCGTGATTAAGATAGATGGCAAGAACTTCCCCATCGCCGAATTCGGCGACCCCGCAAGGTTGCGCATCGGAGACTGGGTGATAGCCCTGGGCAGCGCCCTGGGGTTAGAAGGCGGTCCTACAGTAACCCTGGGCATCGTGAGCAATCTGGAGCGCTCTTTCAACATAAATGAGAGCTCTTATTACGATGTAATCCAGACCGACGCCGCCATCAATCCGGGGAACAGCGGCGGACCCCTGGTTGACCTCGCGGGGAAAGTGGTGGGCGTCAATACCTTCATAATCTCGGAGGCGGAGAATATCGGATTCGCCGTGGGCGCCCACACCGCCAGCCGCGTGTATGAGGACCTGGTCGAGCATGGTCGCGTAGTCAGACCTTATCTCGGCATTACCCTGCGAACAGTTACCCCCGATGTAGCCTCTGGGCTTGGGCTATCCATAAATAAGGGCGTCCTTGTTTCATACATTGCGGCGGATAGTCCCGCAGCTAAGGCTGGCATCAAGGTAAACGATGTTATCACCAGCTTCCAGAACCAGAAGGTCAGCGAGGCATCTCAGCTAATAAAGATGCTGTGGGAATACAAGGTTGGCGATAACGTAAAGCTAACCTTCCAGCGAGGGGACGATGGGCAGGAAGTTTGGGTCACCTTGACCGAAAGACCTTAAGGTCTTACTCGTTCTCCTTGAGCCTGTCGAAGGGCAGACAAGAAAAGTAGGGGCAGATCATTGTGTCTGCCCCTCATCCATAACTGAACGTTCTATCTGCGACCAGGCTTACTTCAACCTCTTCACCGCCAGCGTCACCTTCTCGCCCTCTATCACCTGAGTCTTGCTGAAGGCGCCTTCAGGTGCGCTTCCCTCAGCCAATAACTTTGACAGTGTCTCCTGCTTGATATAAGCAGCGTATTTTCCCATGACGCGCTTCACCGCAGCACCACCCTGATAATGAGTCTCTATATAGTCAGCGATATCGAAACCGGCGTTTTTGCGCAGGGTTTGCAATCGATGCACCAGCTCGCGAGCCAGACCTTCGTCGGCAAGCTCCTGGTTTATGTCAGTATCTACCATCACCATCAAGCCACCCTCTTCCACCACAGGGGAACCAGGGTGTTTGTCCGCAGGCAGACTATCCACAACCTGCAATTCCTTGACATTCAGCTCTTCCAGCACCTGGGAAGCCATGCGCTCCAGGCTGGCTTTCTCAGCCTCTGTCCTTACCCTGACCAGAACCCTCGCCAATGGCTGACGCACCTTTATGTTCGCCTTGGCGCGGGCGGAGCGCCCCATGCTCGACACTGTCATCACCAGATGGGTGCTGGCAGCCAGCTTCTCATCCACCAGGCTCAGGTCAGCCTTCGGATAATCGGTAAGATGAACGCTCTCCGGAGCACCTTCATCGAACGGTCTCACCAGGTTTTGATAAAGCTCCTCGGCGACAAACGGCGTGAACGGAGCCAGCAGCTTAGTCAGAGTGACCAGGCACTGATACAGTGTGGTATAAGCCGATTGCTTGTCGGCATCGCTCTCGCTCTTCCAGAACCGCCTCCTGCTCCGTCTCACATACCAGTTCGATAGACTGTCCACGAACTCCTCAATCTTGCGTCCTGCCCCTGTGGGGTCGTATTCCTCGAGAGCGCGGGTAACCTCATCGATGAGCCGGTTGAGCTCGGAGAGTATCCAGCGGTCAAGTTCAGGGCGCTGTCCTGTGTAAACTACGTTGCGCGGGTCGAACTTATCTATGTTGGCATAGGTCACGAAGAAGGAGTACGTATTCCACAGCGTGAGCAGGAATTTGCGCACTACCTCATCAACCAGGTCTTTGGAAAAGCGGCGCACGTTGCCCGGAGGCGAGGAGGTGTACATGTACCAGCGCACCGCATCGGCACCGCAGGTGGAGAGCACGTCCTCGGGCTTGACCACGTTTCCCTTGGACTTGCTCATCTTCTCGCCAGCCTGGTCGAGGATATGCCCCAGGCAAATCACGTTCTTAAAGCAGGGCTGCCCCGTAATCAGAATAGAGAGCGCATGCAGACTGTAGAACCAACCACGAGTCTGGTCCACCGCCTCGCAGATATAGTCAGCGGGGAAATTATCCTTGAAAGTAGCTTCGTTTTCGAAAGGATAATGCCACTGGGCGAAAGGCATGGCTCCCGAATCGAACCAGCAGTCTATTACCTCGGGCACACGGCGCATCTCTCCACCGCACTTAGGGCAACTATATGTAACCTCATCCACATAGGGACGGTGCAAGTCCGAGAGCTTGTCCGCACCTTTTATGCCAGATTTCTTTTTAAGTTCCTCGACGCTTCCAATACATTCTCCGTGGTTGCAAGCCTGGCAGCGCCAGATGGGCAGCGGTGTGCCCCAGTAACGTTCGCGGGAGAACGCCCAGTCCACATTATTATTCAGCCAGTCGCCGAAGCGCCCGTACTTTATATACTCGGGATACCAGTTTGTCTCAGCGTTGCCCGAGATAAGTCTGTCCTTCATAGCGGTGGTCTTTATATACCACGAGGGCTTGGCGTAGTAGAGCAGCGGCGTACTGCAGCGCCAGCAGAAGGGATAGGTATGGCGTATGCGCTCGCTGCGGTAGAGCAGCCCTCTGGATTTCAGGTCTTCGAGAATAAGGGGGTCAGCATCTTTGACAAATTTCCCTGCAAAGGGGTAGGTGCCCTGAATCATTCCCTGCAAATCGACATAATCACGAACAAAATCAAGGTCGTTGTCCCCACCAGCTTCAAAATCAACCTCTCCAAACGAGGGTGCGGTATGGACAATGCCCGTGCCGTCCTCCATAGATACAAAGTCAGCACCAATCACAGGATATTCAAGGCTGCCATCTGCCTCCTGAACTACCAAAAGACCATTCTTAAAGCGTCTTCTCTCCACCCTGAACTCATGTGGATTGAACAGTGGCTTGTATCTCAACCCTTTCTGAACACCTGCGATGTCTGAACCTTTGACCCTGAGCACCTCTCGATAGCCTTCAAGTACCACCCTATCCACAAGAGCAGAAGCCATGATAAGGTAATCGTCTGGCCCCTCCATAATCGAGTACTCAGCATCCGGTGCCACAGCCAAAGCGGTGTTTCCTGGCAATGTCCATGGCGTGGTAGTCCACGCCAGCAAGTAAGCTGGCTTTTCCTTGAGTCGAGGCAAATGACGTGCAAGCCCTGTTCTTTCTAAAGAATCATGCTTCAACTCAAACTTTATGTAAATAGACGGGTCGTCTGCCTCATCGTAGCCCAGAGCGACCTCATGGGAGGACAGCGAGGTGCCGCAGCGAGGACAGTGCGGGGTAACCTTATAGCCTTGGTAGACGAGTCCCTTATCCCACAGGTTCTTGATTATCCACCAGCAGGTCTCGATATAGCCGTTCTCGTAGGTGACGTAGGGTTGCTTCATGTCAATCCAGAAGCCTATGCGGTCGGTGAGGTCCTCCCACTCCTTGACATACCTGAGCACGCTCTTTTTGCAACGCTTGTTGAACTCAGCGATGCCGTAGCTCTCAATCTCGCGCTTGCTCTTCAGCCCCAGTTCGTTCTCTACCGAAAGCTCCACTGGCAAGCCGTGCGTATCCCAGCCCGCCCTGCGGGGAACATAATAGCCCTTCATCGCCTTGTAGCGGGGGAATAGGTCCTTAAACACCCTCGCCAGCACGTGGTGAATGCCGGGGCTGGCGTTTGCGGTAGGAGGACCATCGTAAAGCACATACAGAGGTCCGCCCTTGCGCTGCTCCACGCTTCGCTCGTATATCCGCTTCTCCAGCCATACCTTGAGTATCCTCTGCTCAAGCTCAGGGAAATTCACCCTGCTCGACACCGGCTGAAACATGAAACCCTCCTAGTACAACAAAGAGTCCCGCCCCATAGGGACGGGACTTGATTTCCCGCGGTACCACCCTACTTCCCTGATATATCAGGGCTCTCCTCAGGGCACGCTATAATGCCCCGTCACTGATAACGGTTAACGACACCGTCCAAGCCTACTCTCCTTCTCAAAGAAGGATTTCGGTTGGCAGCTCAGGAGTGATTTTCGTCAGGGTTAGCCACATCTGCTCCCACTGTACCAGACTCGCTGCGCGACCGCCCCGGCTACTCGTCTCCGTCACAGCCTTTGCTAATTGAACTTAACATACAAGAACTGAATTGTCAAAAGCCCAACCGGGTAGGGTGGAACACCCGCTGCTACCTTCCCGGGAACTGGGGCTGTCTGCCCTCGAGAAACGACTTCACGCCCTCGGCAAAGTCCTCGGTCGTGCCGTGCGCGGTCATAGCGACCATCTCCATCTCCAGACCGGTTTCGAGACTGCCTTCCATCCCGAGGTTGACCAGTTTCTTGACAGCCCTCATAGCCATGGGGCTCTTGGTCAATAGCTTGTTCACCAGCTCGTTGGTAGCTTCCTCCAGCTTGTCTGCGGGGACTGCCTTATTGATAAGCCCCAGCCTCTCCGCCTCGGCTGCTGTGATGCGGTCACCGGTATAGAGAAGCTCCTTAGCCTTTCTGATGCCGATAAGTCTGGGCAGCCTCTGGCTAGCGCCCCCGCCCGGGGTCAACCCCCTGTTGGCATGCTGGTCTGACATCTTAACGTTATCGCCGGCGATAGCGAGGTCGCAAACCATAACAAGCTCCAGCCCGCCAGCCAGAGCTATGCCGTTCACAGCCGCTATCACGGGCACGCTCAAATTCTCTATAGCGCTGAAAGCCTTATTCCAGAGTCGGAGGAAATAATCACGTGGCTTATCAGGAGGGATAGATGCTATGCCTGTGAGGTCAGCGCCGGTGCAAAACGCCCTGCCAGTGGCTGTGACCACAGCGACCCTCACCGAGATGTCATTCTCGATATCCTGACACGCATCGCACATCTCCTCAAGCGTTTTGGCATCGAGGGCATTCATGACATCGGGGCGATTCAGGGTTATCTTCGCCACCCCGTTCTTCTTCTCATAAATTATGTTCTTGAACTGCATTTCTCCTCCTGATTGGTTTATCTAAATTTCTTAAATTTCAATCAGGCTACGTACTCTTGCTCGCACCCTTGGACAGGATAGCTATCTTGCGCTCGTCGCCTTGCCCCATGCTTTGAGTGGTTACATCCGGGTTGTCTTTCAACTCCAGATGAATAATCCTGCGCTCACTGGCTGGCATGGGCTCCAGAGTAACCGACCTGCCTGAGGATTTCACCTGCTCCGCCAGCCTCCGCGCCAGCATGCGCAACGAGTCATAGCGCCGCTGCCGATACCCCTCAACATCAACAACCACCCCAACACGGCTCTTCAGCTTCCTGCTGACAATCAGATTGACCAGATACTGCAACGCCGAAAGCGTCTCGCCACGCCTCCCGATGAGGATGCCTAAATCAGCACCCTTGATATCGAGCACAATGTGGTTTTCTGTATCACCTTCCAGCCTCTTCTCGGTTTCAACACTGGCAGGCACTTCCACCAGAGAGAGAAGGCTCTCCAGAACTGACTTGGACATGCCCGAAACGTCTTCCTCAGCCGGTTGTGCAAGCGGAGTTACCCTGACCCGAACCTCCTCGGAGCCAAAACCGAATATGCCGGTTTTGCCCTTTTTGACAATAGTTATCTCCACTTCGGAACGGCTTAACCTCAGTTGAGACAGGGCGAGCGCTATTGCTTCTTCCTCAGTTTTTGCGCTTACCTCTATGCTTTCCATGGCTACCCTTCTTTCGTTGAGAGCTTATATCACCACCAGCAGCCTCCTTGCGTTCAGCACTCACACCCTTCACATTCCCTTTACCTGATGCTTCCCCTGCATTCGCTGAAGCGTCGGCAGGCTGTGGGGATTTTCTTCCTAGACCAAAAGAGGACAGAGAGGGCTTACTCAAAGTGCCCCAGCCGGTCAAGCGATATTGCAGCAGAATACCTATGATGTTGTTGACCACCCAATAAACGGAAAGACCGCTGGGGAGCGTTATGCTAAAGAAACCGAACATCAATGGCATCATCCAGAGCATAATGCGGTTCATGGACTGCTGCTGAGCTTCCACAGCGGGCTGGGCAGACATCTTTTGCAGCACCCACATGCTTGCTGCTACCAAAATAGCAATCCAGATGTCACCACGGGCGAGGTCGAGCCAGAGAAAATGGTGAGATAGAGGCAAAGTCTCCTGAATTAGCGACGAGGAGTACAGTTGTTTGGACAGACCCAAAAGATTCTCAGGGGTGTACGCCAGAGCCTGTATAACAGCCTGATAGAGAGCTATCCAGATGGGAAACTGAATCAGCATAGGAAGGGCGCAGCCCAGGGGATTGACTCCAGTTTCTTTGTAGAGCTTCATAACCTCCCTGTTGAGCTGCTCCTTGTCCTTGGCATACTTCTTCTGCAGCTCTTTCATCTTGGGCTGCAATACCTGCATAGCCTTGGTGGAGTGCAATTGTCTGAGGGTAAGAGGCAATGTAATTATTCGGATGATGATAGTGAGGACGATGATAGCGATACCGAAGTTGCCCAACATATACTTCGATAGCAGAACCAGAAAGTTAATCATGGGCTCCATGAGGATAGTGTTCCAGACCCCGGTCAAGGAGAGGACACCGCTAACAAAGAGGAGCAGCAGTACAGCTACAACAGCGAAGATAGCGATCCTGCGTATATTCAGAGGGGATCTAACTCCTGGCTTAGCTTGCGCCATATCTCTATCTATCTCACTTGGCTAATGACACGCTCCAGGCTTGACGACCGTTATCAGCGTTCAAAGCATAGAGCCTGTTGTCCTGCGCATTTATGTAAATCTTCTCCCCGTCAGCACCAATAGGAGAGAGAACCTTGGCTTCAATCTCATCGAACTGCCACTTCTTCTCACCATTCTGCAAATCCAGACCGTATACCATGCCCTGCTCGGAAACTACAACCAACACATTCTTCACAACAACCGGCGATGCTTTCACAGGGCTACCCGTATCAAATGGTTCAGACCAGGCAGATGTACCGTTACCCGCATTTATGGCATAAACCTTGTTATCCAGGGAGCCAGCGTAAATTACACCATTTTCATAAACGGCTTGCGACCAGTACCAGTTTCCCGCCTCGTCAAAGACCCACTTCAGATTGCCGCTATCAGCATATACAGCGTAGAATTTACTATCGAACGAGCCAACGTAAACCACACCATCGACAACCACAGGCGTGGAAGCGATGCTGCCATTGGTCGGGAACATCCATTTCTCAGTACCATCAGCGGCATTCAATGCATAGAGGTTGTGGTCTATGGAGCCAAAATAGACAATCCCATCAGCAACCACAGGCGTTGACCAGACATCGTTCTCAGCAGGGAACTCCCATTCTAAAGTTCCATTGCCGGCATCCAGCGCGATGAGCTTCCCCTTGGCCGAGCCCACGAAAAGGGTGCCCTCGGCAACAGCTACACCCCCGGCGATAGAGCTTTCGACATCGTAATCCCATGTCGTCACCCCTCTAACAGCATCAATAGCATAAACTACTCCAGTATAAGACCCGATGAAAACAGAATCATTCGCAACTACCGGTGAGCCGTAGAACATCCCCGCCTTAAGCGAGCCGGCACCTGCCCCGCAGGAAAGGAAACCGCTTACTTGTTCCGACTCCTTTGGTTCAGGCTTCAACTCCCATTTCCTGGCGCCACTTTCGGGATTCAAAACGAGAAGCCTGCCATCCATGGTGCCCACATATAGCACACCATTTTCCAATGCGGCTCCAGGCCAGCCGCGAGGACCAGCGCAGGCAGTGAGGACTAAACCCGCAAGGAGTATAGCTATGATGATGGTTTTTTGAGGTCTATTTCGTCTGGTATCAAACATAAGGGATAAACCGCTAATTGATAGGCAGAAAAGAGGTCAGGGCACAGGGTCCAAACCGCCCTTCGCCAGAGGATGACAGCTACAGAAGCGCTTCGCTGTCAGCCAACCACCCCTCAACACGCCATGCTTCTCAATCGCCTCGTAGCCATACCGGGAACAGGAGGGGACATAACGACACGAGGTGAGCCTGCCGGGAGAAATAGCCACCTGATAAAAACGGATTAGTCCTAAAGCTATTCTCTTCACTCTAGATTTACCCCCGCTCCCTTAGCTCCATCCTTATCTGCCAAAATTCGTGCCCGGTGCAGTAATCCTGACACCGCTGTTTTCAATTCACTATAGCTCGCTGTGGCTGCCCGACCGCGAGCCACAATCACTATATCCCAACCCAAATTTGTCGGAGTTGCCTTTGTCACCTCTCGCAGCAATCGCTTTACCCGGTTACGCACAACCGCCTTGCCCACCCGCTTGCCAGTTACAAAACCGTATCGGTTCCACTCCAACCCATTGGGCAAAGCCTTGAGCACTAAGAAGTCACCAGCCCAGTTCTTTCCCCGCTCATAGACAGCGTCGAACTCCGAGTTCTTCCTGAGCCTCTGCTTTTCGCCCATTCCACCACAGCAGCTAGCTTAGACCGCAATCCGCTGGCGTCCCCTGAGCCGCCTTCGCTTCAAAACTAACCGCCCGCCACGGGTCGCCATGCGTGCCAGAAAACCGTGCTTGCGCTTTCTGCGTATCTTCTTCGGTTGATAAGTTCGCTTCGGCATCCCTCTCCTGCCTTATCCCAAATCCCAAGGCTTCTAATTATACTTTATTCAGTTCTACGATGTCAATTTGAATGAGACGCCGAGGCTTCCGCGAAACTATTTCCTGTGCGAG
>Ga0315288_10008061_pt1 | contig 13321 bp, 11 predicted proteins | sample YL17G11_20_MG_FD_203454 | JGI IMG/M metagenome (GOLD analysis project Ga0315288, IMG submission 203454) | Sediment microbial communities from Yellowstone Lake, YNP, Wyoming, USA - YL17G11_20 | ecosystem: Environmental > Aquatic > Freshwater > Lake > Sediment | place: USA: Wyoming | collected...
GTCTTGCTTGCGCCGTAAGATTCGCACGTTACACTCTTTCGTTGGACAAACCTGTCGGCTCCCTGCAAAGTTCATACACGATCGACCATCATTCTCTTTCCTACAGATGAATGGCAGTACAACTAGTTTTGCACAGAAAAGAATGACCTAGCAACCGATAAATAGGTCAGGACGCCTAGGTGAGTCGTTGATAGGCCCGGTGTAAGGGATATGCCTCAGTATGTTACTTGCCAAGGATGCGGCCACATTTTGTATGATGGCGCTGAACTCAGGCCCCCAGACGAGATTATACACGAGCATGACGGAAAATGCCCGAAATGCGGAAAAAAACTTTCCTTCGTGCCTATAGACGTTAACGTGAAGCCAACAAAATGACTGTGAATGCTGAGGTAGAAACATGGCTGAGAAGAACCGTCGAACCCAGCTCTACGAAGTGCACCGTAAAACCGCGAAACTTACAGCCTTCGCCGGGTTCGAAATGCCTCTCTACTACAAAGACATAAGTCCTGAGCATTTGGCGGTACGCAACAGTGTCGGCGTCTTTGACATCAGCCACATGGGAAGAGTGATAGTGACTGGTGTTGAATCTGAACAGTTTCTGAACTACGTTATCACCAACGACGTCTCGACCTTGCAGCCCAACGCGGCACAATACTCGGTCATGTGTAATGAAAATGGCGGTATAATAGACGATTTTGTAGTCTATCGGATGGAGAAAGAAAATTTCCTGGTAGTTTTCAACGCTGGCAATCGTGAAAAAGACTACAACTGGTTTGTCAAGCATTCGAGGAATTTCAGGGTTAAGGTTGAGGAAGTCTCTGATGATGTTGCCATGTTTGCAGTGCAGGGTCCGAACGCTGCGAGAACGTTGCAGCAGCTTTGCACCGAAGACCTGAGCTTAATAGGCAGGTTCAAATGTGGAAGGGCACATTTGGCTGACGTTGAAGTCTTCCTTGCGCGTACAGGTTACACTGGTGAAGACGGCTTTGAAGTATTCATCTGGAATGCGCCGCTGACAAAGCCGGACAACGCAGTGAGACTGTGGAACACCATTCTTGAAAAGGGTAAGAAGTTGGGAATAGAACCGTGCGGTCTTGGAGCCAGAGATACGCTCAGGTTGGAAGCAGGTTTGTGCCTATACGGGAATGACATTGACGAAAATACAACCCCGTTGGAAGCCGCATTAGGTTTCGTTGTGAAACTTCAGAAAGAGAAGTTCATAGGAAAAGAGGCGCTGGCAAAACAGAAGAGTGAAGGACCCAAACGCAGACGTGTTGGCATAAGAATACTGGACTCAGGAATACCTCGTCCAGGCTTTGAAATATTCGCAGAAAGCGGCGAAAACGTCGGTCAGTTGACCAGTGGAACATTTTCACCTTTGCTGAAAAGCGGCGTCGGAATGGGCTATGTCAACATCGCAGAAGCTCAGGAAGGAAAACCTGTCAGAGTCAAAATGCGAGACAGAATAACAAAAGGACAAATAGCAGCTTTTCCGCTCTATGACGCAGAAAAGTATGGTCTCAAGCGAAAAACGCCGTAGATTTGTTGACCCCGAGCTTTTTGGGTTCCCGATTTGCTTCTTTTGGAAAAGTATATAACTGCGCCCCATTTCACGTACAGCATCTCGGATTATCTCTTAACCGCAAGGGAAATAAAACACCTCAATGAACTCTGTAGGAGAGATGAAATACTAGATGAAGTTACCCAGCGTGTTATCTGGAAGCAACCTAGGGAAGCTTCGCTTGAAAGCAAATCACAGCTCGATAATGGTTTTTTCGGCACTGCTTCTAATAGTCTTAGTGGCGTTCACCATACGCATTCTCCCATTACGCTGGGAAATACAGCCAGGACAACTACAGTTCCATCTTTCGGAGTTTGACCCCTATTACCAGTATGCCCTTACAAACTACATGGTTAAGAACGGTTTGTTCTCGCCGTATTATCCAACTCAATGGGTTGACACACAACGTTGGTACCCCGAAGGCATCAACATGGGGACATCTTTGTCGTCATTACCCATGACTGCGGCTTTGGCCTACGATATCGTGTCGCTTCTAGGGATAAACATTGATTTGATGAGTTTCTGCTCGCTTATTCCCGCGATCCTTGGCACACTATCTGTGATAGTTCTTTACTTCCTAGGAAAAGACATCGGAGGAAAAGCCGTGGGAATGCTCGCAGCGTTGTTTCTTGCATTAAGCCCCGCAGTGATTCAGAGAAACTCCTTGGGTTTCTTTGACACCGAGACAGTCGGCGTCTTTTCATTGCTGCTGTTCAGTCTTCTGTTTCTCAGAGCTATCGATGAAGAGAGAACTATGGGTTCAGTAGTGAAATACTCGCTTGGCGCCGCTGCTGCCCTCGCATACTTTGTCATGGGGTGGGGTGCGGCTTATTATTTGATAGACCTGACGGTTCTGTTCGTTTTCGCATTGATTTTGCTGAGAAGAACCACAAGACGGACGTTTCTGGCTTTTAGCCTAACCTTCGGGTTGGGCTTACTGATTTCGATAAACAATCCGTCCATCTCTGCAGGATATCTGACAAGCTACCCCGTCTTGCCGGTTGCAGGCATGTTTGTGCTGCTATGCCTAGCTGAGATCATCCGAAATCTGACGTCAGCAAGATCGAAAGTTCTCTTCACCATTGCCTTTCCCACTGCCTTAGCCGCCAGTTTCGTTGCACTCGCGTCATTAGGATACATAAGTGACATCGCCGGAAAGTTCATGACGGTTTTTGACCCGCTCTTAAGAGAAAGCAACGCACTTGTCGCGTCTGTGGCTGAACACAGAATCACCGCTTGGGGTTCAATCTACTACGATCTGGGAATAGCGATCCTCTTCTCTGTGGTCGGCCTATTCTTCGTCGCCAGAAAACTCACAACAAGGAACCTGTTCATGCTAATCTTCGGTTTGACATCGCTCTACTTCGCGGCATCAATGGTACGATTGTTAGTAATCTTCAGCCTTGCCTTCAGCATTCTCGCAGCGATCGGAGTAATAGGCATGCTCAAACCGTTCATGACTCTGCTCAGAGAACCACCAAAGATCCTCACGAAGAAAAGGTTGGGACTTGAACGCGTTGGAAGAGAATTCAGCGGAACTGCTGTTTTTCTCATATTCTTGATCCTGATGACCAACCTTTCGTTCTCACCGCAGTCAGGCGGGGTTCCCAACGTTTATAGACAGACTTACTCTCCAGTGACAATATCTGCAGGCAGTCTTCCAGTAGTTCCTAACGTACAGGTCACCGAATGGCTAAAAATGCTGTCGTACGTGAACTCTTTCCCTGACTCGTCATCAACTGTCGTATCGGCCTGGTGGGACTACGGTTACTGGCTGGCTATTATGGGCAATGTCACGTCGCTGTGCGATAACGCCACAATCAATCAGACGGCGATTGAAGATGTGGGCTACACGTTCATGGCTAATGAAACACAATCGGTTAAAATGCTGAAGCAGTACAACGCAAAGTACATACTCGTATTCACCGTTGTTGCCATGACCACACCGCAAGGAAGCACGAGTACCTATGGAATTCCAGCGGGTTATGGTGACGAAGGAAAATGGACATGGATGGCCAGAATCTCCGGTGGTGCCAGTCAAGACCGCAAGGATCAATGGACTGATTGGAACTGGAAAAATGAAAGCGTTTTTGGACAGTACAACAGCAACAGCAGTCAGTGGGAATGGAACGATCGAGGATTGAATACAACTGTCTACAAGTTGATGAGTTGGGGCAGGAACAAGTGGTGCAACACCCACGGCATCGTTGACCCTTACGCAGTCAACGTCACTGAGCCGGTCCGCTTCAAGGAAGAATACTTCGCAGGACTTGACCTCACGCCGGATGAAGCAAATGCAAAATATGGCGGATTGGTTCCTCTGGTTCTCCTCTACAAGATCGACTACTCGGGCACGTGAAGGAAAAAAGTTTGTTCCCTAAAGTCCCAGACCAGCACAAACCAAACAAGCCATTGATTCCGAATGGTCTAGGCGTAATCTACGTTCTCGTCAGTGTTGTCTACATTTTTCTAATCTATTCTTTCGACATCGTGAGAGTCTCAAACGGCGTTTCTCCTTCTCTGACCTTGGCCGTGAGCATTCTCTTCGGCGGCTTCCTTGGACTGTTGGATGATTGGATAGACCTCAAATGGCGCCTCAAGGCGTTTCTTCCATTAATTGCGGCGATTCCGCTCGTTTCTTTCGCTTACATTTCTGGCGGTGCACGCACAATGATAGCTCTGCCATTTTTGGGAACCGTAGACTTTGGCATCCCTTTCTATTGTTTCGTAATCATACCGATTCTGGTCACGATAATCACCAACACGGTAAACATGCTTGGAGGACTAAATGGTCTAGAGACAGTATGCCCCGCAATCATCATGATGGGACTAATGACTGTGTCCGGGTCTAACGCGATCCTGCTCATCTGTCCGATGATCACTTGGCTCACACTTGCCTTCTTCAACTTCAGAGGAAAAATCTTTGTTGGCAATTCTGGGTCCTTCGCGATAGGCATGACATTAGCGGCGTTTGCCGTCATTTCAGATCGGAAGTTCGACCTGACAATTTCGATTCTGCCCTACGTGTTTAATTCCTCACTGATTCTTCTGACGTTTTTCTTCTACAAGAAAAAAGCAAACGTCTCGTTTGACGGAGAAAAACTAGCGTCAGACCACAGAAGGAGCTTGATCACCTTGATCACTTATCATCGCCCTCTGACAGAGCGTCAAGTGGTCACAATAATCTCATTTTTTGTGGCAGCCTCAACGGCTGTTGCACTCCTGCTTTCCCAGCTGCCCTCATGACTCTGCAATAGCTAGTTCGTTCGTAGCTTAGCCAGTTATGTTTAATAGGCACAAGGGCTATGCTCTGAGAGTGTCTGGCGGGTGAGTGAACCTCCAACCGTTCCGCCATAAATAAACCCCGGGAGTAGGAGGTGTAAATGTGAAGCTTGACAGTAAAGATTTGGCCCTAACGTCAGTTTTTGCAGCCTTATACGTAGTGGTCAATGTTGTGCAGATGGTTTCTTTTGGCAATCCAACGGTCTATGGACCAGTTCAATTGCGTGTCGCCGACTGCCTTATCGCCCTATCTGCCTTGATGGGTTGGCCTGTCGTGGCAGGCGTGACTGCCGGATGCTTCTTGACTAATGCTTACTACTTCATCGGGACACAAGACGTGGTCTTTGGGCCCATAGCCAATCTTGCTGCGGCAACCTTGGTGCTCTTGATGAGAAGGCATCGTTTCATAGGTTGCGTACTTGGAGCCTTGCCCATAGGCTTTATCGTCGGCGGCTATCTATGGGTGTTCTTTCCGCCGCCCGATGCCTTTGGCACTCTGCCAGTGTGGGCAGGGATGATGGCCAGCGTTACCGTTAGCAGCTTAATTGCGATAGCAGTAATCGGCTACGTGTTGCTTTGGACGCTGAGTAGACGAAACGTTATCGAACCTTTGAAGTCGCACGGGTTGAAAGTGGTAAACGCAGACGACTAGACTTGGTCACATGAATCTTTCAAGCTTTGTGAGGCCTATTATTTCATCAAAATCTAGGCCCAATGCGTCTAGTACCTGATCAAACGTCGAATGCAGATGTGCCACGTATTTGTCAACGTCAACTTCATTCGTGGTTGTGAGTTCGACTGGTTTCACGTGAGGTTCCTTGGTGACTTTGACAAAGCTTATCAAATCGCCAGCCTTCAGTTCTGCTCCGTTTTCCTTCAGGATTTTCGCAGCTTTGACGTGCTGAGGGGTTGTTTTCGTGTACCGTTCGATATCCTCGCCTAAAACCACGTTGAATGCTAGGTCGCTCATGTTCTCCCATTCTCGTCTTTTCAACTGCATGTGGCAATCGCGGACGATGTCGGCGATGCCTTTCTTGGCGTTTTCGAAATCCGACGGTGTTTTCACCATGGCCAAGCGTGCCTTCATTCTTTCGAAGGCTTTTTTGATGAAAACTGGGATGTGGCGTTTCTTGCCTGTTAGTCCCTTGACGTCAACCGTACCGTCTTCTAGGACTCCGAGATAGTTCTTTTTTCGAGAGCTGAAGACTGCGTACCTGTAAACCTTGTCTACGTCGAGACTCATTTTCAGTTCATGTTCCGTCCAGTGGACCAGTTCCTCAGTTTGCTGTTTTGACGGGTTTCTCAGGAAAAGACTGTCGGTGTCTCCGTAAAGCACTTGGATGCCTAGCTCTTCGGCTTTGTTGAGTATTTGCGTGATTGAATGTCTGCCGATGGCTGCGGTTGCTTCAGCCACTGGTGGGCAGTAGAGGTCGAAGCTTTCAGCGCCGAAGACTCCGTAGCTTGCATTCAAGATTACTTTAAGGGCTCCTTGTGTGATGTTGTACCAGCTTCTTAGTTCAGCAGACAGAGTCTTGTCTTTCGATTTGGGCTTGTACCATTCAACCCGCAGATCTCTCAGTGAACCTATCAGAAGGCTTTCTAAGGCACGCTTTTTCCTGCAGACCCAGTTAGGTGTGCCGGGGATGATGTTGGTGCGGCACTCAGGGTGCGAACACCGGATTGACTGATAACCCAAGTTCCAGACTTTGATTATGGAAGGGTACAAGCTGGGGAAATCCATAACTGAAACGTTGAAGTGTACACCTGGCACTGGCTCAACGACAATCCCACCCTTGTATTTTTTGCCTTTTATGATCGCTTTCGTGGCAGTTTTGCCTTTGACTGCAAGAATCTCCTGGGGAGTCGGGATCAGCATGTTTCTGTGTCGATGTTCTCGCTGCAGAAAATTCCTTATCCACCGCGAAACTCCTTGTCGACTGACATCTTCCATTGGCATGCTGCTTATTCGCGTTAACACCAAAATCAGTTTCATGACGAGTTCGTCTTCAAAATCCGTTAGTTTGAATGTTATTTCTGAGTCCCTAAGACAATACTTTGCTAGCTCCGTGTAGGTTAGTTCGCCTAGGCGTTTCTCCAGTTTTATCTTCTCAAGCTGTATCAGGGTTTTGCCCACGTCATTGAGGGTGACATCTTTGTAACGGTTGCTGAAGGCGTAGATCTGTATTGATCGGTTGAAGAAGAACTTGTAAAGGTCGATGTGGATGCCGTAGCTTAAGAGGCAGGACCGTTTTCCGACTTCTATAGGAATCTCGCCACGTCTGATGCCCAGATTCAGCGCTCTGTTTGTCAGGTAACTGAGGTCAAAATCGTCCCCGTTGAAAGTCAAAACAAATGGATAGGACCACAAAAAATCAAACACTGCCTGTATGAGAGTGACTTCGGAACTGAAGTATTCCACATCAGCCGGCAAGTGCTCAACGCCTTCACGAACGCCTTCTCGCTTCAGAATCATGACTTTTTTCAGTCCGTCTGAACTGTAGAGTGAAACACAGATGACTGGGTAGGCTGCTTCTCGCGGGTCAGGTACGCGCGTCGATATCGGCGCCAAAACCTCTATGTCTAATGCTACTCGGCGAAAACTCGGCGCGGGATATTCCATTAGACGTGCCCACTGTTCTATGAACCCTGACTCTTCATCTGTCGCGTCCTTGAACACTAACTTTAGTTTCTGAATCATCCGTTCGGAATCGTCCAGTCTCTCTGGAAGAAGATTACCGTTTTGAACCTTGTAGATCATTCCTGGAAGAAGATTCTTGTCATAGATGTATGACTGGTAATATTTTATCGTCGACTCCCACACTTTGATGTCTTCGGGGGTTATGGGTAGTTCGGAGACTTTTGGGAAATCTTCGGGGATTATGTCTCTAATGCAGCCTGTGGGGCGTCCTCCTATTGCTAGTGGGTCTTTGGCGACTATTTTGGTTACCTTCACTTGTCTCTCCAACAACGGGTCGAATTTCTCTACAGCCTCAAAACGGTCAAAGCCCTGATGGTGAATCAGCCGGCTGATTTTCTCCAGTTCATATTGCGACAAGTTCGTAAGGCAGTATGGTTGATGTCCCGTATTGTCATACCAGAAGTAGATGCGGCCTGAAACTGGTTCGTAGAGCTTGATCACCGCTTTGCCTACCCTGCCGTCATACGAGGCAGAGACCAAATAGGACGGCGGCAAGTTTGCAGGTGCAACTGGAGGAAAAGCATTCTTTCTCTCTTTGGACTGAACCTCGACAGGCGCCGGAATTACGGATTTCTTCCCTTCCTCCACCTTTTTTGCTTTCTTTGAAGCTGAGAAATCATCCAGGTGTCTCTGACTCATTTTCTGTCTTGACCTTGGTCAGTTCTATGCGTTGGGAGGCCTAAAATCTCTTGCGTTGCACCAGTCTAAACGGAAGAAACCGTCTTGTCAGACTCCTTGGGCAAACGAAAGGCCTTGGCGGTCAGACTGAGCTTGACTCAGCCTCCGAACCTCATATGTTAAGGCAGGGCACACTCAAAAGTCAACATGTTTTTCACTTCGTCGGACACTTTACCCAGATAGACCGAAAGGACTTCCAATACGTTTATATGTCATTCTATGCGGTCATTTTTCTATGAAAGGATGGTTCTCCAAGAACAAGAAGGGCATGATCGCTGTTGTCTTCATAGCTTTTATTGCTGTGATGATCGTATATAGCAGCATGACACGCAAGAGCACGCCCAACACGAATACGCCAGATTCAAATGCGGATGGGAGTAGGGTCATTCTAGAAACAAGTATGGGAAACATCACGATCGAATTGTATGACGATATGCCTATCACCTCTGGCAATTTTAGGAATCTTGTTGAAGGGAGTGTCTATGACGGCACTATTTTTCACAGAGTCGCATATGGTTTTGTGATTCAGGGCGGAGATGCTACCTCGAAGGGAATTACAGTGCCCACGATTCAAGATGAACTTCCTAACAAATACAGCAACATAAGGGGTTCAGTGGCCATGGCGAAAACAAGCGCGCCAAATTCTGCTACGAGCCAGTTTTTCATAAACTTGAATAACACGAATGCTGCCAAATTGGACAGCAATTACTCGGTCTTCGGCACGGTCGTCGCAGGCATGGACGTTGTGGATCGTATTGGCGAAGTGCCCATAATTCCTACCGATCCGCAGACCCCGAATGATGGCAAACCGGAGCAGAACGTTACATTGATAAAGGCAGAATTTGTCACATAAGAAGCTAGCTATGGTTTTTCAAGTATTCCCCTATTTTCTCAATACTGACGATTTGCTGTTCTCTCTTAGCTAGATCTCTTACTATCGTGGAGTTCTCCTTGAGTTCCTTTTCTCCGACAATAACTACGAAGGCGGCGTTCTTCTTGTCAGCCACCTCCAGGGCCTTGACGATCTTTCGACCCATAACCTCGAGTTCTGCAGATATCCCCGCCTGCCTCAACGATTGTGCGATTCTAAATGCTTCACTCACCAGTTCGTCTTTTATTGGCACAACCGTTACGGCTTTCCGCTCGTTCGACTCTTCTTGTGTCTTCTGCATCTGCAGGCCGAGCATTATTCTGTCAATTCCATGGGCAACGCCTACGGCAGGAGCAGGTTCGCCTCCAAAAAGCTGGATAAGGCGGTTGTATCTTCCTCCACCCCCGAGCGCTATGTCCAAGTCCGGAGCGTAAGTTTCGAAAATCATTCCTGTATAGTATTCAAGCCCTCTAGCAAAACCCGCTTCAACGGTTATGTCGATTTTGCATCCGCTTCTAGAGACAAGCGCCAGGATCTCGCCCAGGTTCCTCGCCGCTTCAACAGACTGTTCGTAACCGTCTACAAGGTTTTCTATGCTATCAACTATTTCTAGAGTGTTTGCGCCTTTAAGTTCTACAAGTCTTCGAATGATTGATATGCATTGTTGGGGTGTTCCTGACTCCTCCAGCAGTGCAATGGCATCATTGTACTGTTTCTTGTCCATCAGCTGCATGACAGCGTTCTGGACTTTTCCATCAACCTTCTCCTGGGACAGCAGTCCCTTCAACACTCCAATGTGTCCGACTTTGAAGGCGTATTTTGTCAGGCCAGTCTGCTGCAATAGGCAGTTGGTCAACACCAGAATTTCAGCGTCTGCTTCTGGCCTGTTCGACCCCATCAGTTCATAGTTTGACTGCCAGAATTCGCGGTAGCGCCCTCGTTGTGGTTCATCGTATCGGTAGACGCTGCCCACACAGAAGAGTCTCAAGGGTTTGGGTTCGTTTCTCAAAGTCGTGGCGACAAGCCTTGCTACAGAAGCAGTGAATTCTGGTCGGAGAGCAACATCCCTTCCGCCGAGGTCTTTGAAAAGAAACATCCGTGACTTCACTTCTTCACCAGCCTTCGCTGACAGAAGGTCATATGATTCCACAACAGGTGTTACAATCTCTTTGTAACCGTACAGTTCAGCCACTGTTCTGGCTTTTTCCTCAACGCTCCTCAGCATTTGCGCCTCTTTTGGCAGGAGATCCCTCATTCCTCTTACTGGCCTAAACTCGCTCATTTTCGGCTTTCTCCGTTACTTCAGGTTCAGTTGTGAAACTGAATAGTAAACTGCTTCTCCTCGACGATTCATCACCGCCAAAACGAGATCCTTCTTGAGACTGAGGCTCTGCGTCAGAGCATTCATCAGGTCTTGGATCGAAATCGGTTTTCCCTCTTGAATGCTCAGTATGAGGTATTTTGCAGTTTCCTTTGAGTAATCTCCTCGTTCATATACTCTGAAATCGACGCCTGAACCGAAGCCTTCGCGTACAACATAACCTCGGCTCCTCAGATCCCTGTATGCCAAGTAAGCGGCCCATGCGTTCTCGTCGGTGCTTTTGTAGGACTGCAATAGTCTTTGAAAACCGGTCTTGTGTCCTTTGCAGTCTTCAATCTCCAGCAATCCTCTGTCCAGAAGATAGAGGGCCTCATAGAAAGCAAGTGCCAATTTTTTGTTTTCAACTGTGCCGTATCCTTTCGAAGAAAGTTCGTTGATTGACTGCTGTTCAGAGACCAGGACACCCTTTCTACTGAGTAGCCCGTTGATCCTTATTTGTGACTTCGGCAGTTCCTCTTCTTTGTTTTCTTCCATGTTAACCCTCAGCTAGCATAGAGTTGTTTCTCACCTTATTAGCAGTTAGGCATTGAACCGACTGAAATCGTGTTTGTCCAATATTCCGTCTTCGCAGATTATGCCAGTCACGTAATCAAGCGGCGTAATGTCAAAGGCAGGATTGAAAACGTCCACTCCTTCCGGCGCGATTCTTCTCCCGCTGATTAAGGTTACCTCTTCAGGTTTTCTCTCTTCAATAGTGACTTCTGATGAGGCCCTCCTCGTGTCAAAAGTGGATCTGGGAGCCGCAACATAAAATGGAATCTTGTGTTCTCTTGCCAGAACAGCAACCGTGAATGTCCCGATCTTGTTTATTATTGCGTCTTTGAGGATACGGTCGGCTCCAACGATCACCATCTTGACCATGTGCTTAGACATGACGTACCCCGCCGTATTATCTGTAATCAAAGTGACGGGAATTCCATCCCTTCTGAGTTCATAAGCGGTCAGTCGAGCCCCTTGCAATAGGGGGCGCGTTTCGTCAGCGAATACTCTTATCCGTTTTCCTTGTTCCCAAGCTGCTCTGATCACACCCAAGGCCGTGCCGTAATCAACAGTTGCCAAAGCACCAGCATTGCAGTGGGTCAGAATAGCGTCACCATCTTGAACAAGTTTTGCGCCATGCTTGCCAATAAGATGGTTTGCAGCGACATCTTCGTCAGCGATTCTTTTTGCCTCTTCAACCACGAACCGCGCCAAAGCGGCGCGGCTTGCAGACGTAGCCTGCGCTTTCTCCAAGATTCTATCTACCGCCCAGAAAAGGTTGATAGCCGTCGGTCGTGTCTTTCTAATGGTTTCTGCTGACTCTTGCAGTTCCTCAAGCAGCTTCTCACGAGTCTTGACTCTAGAATGGTATGCTGTCAAAGCAAGGGCAAAAGCTGCAGAAGCGCCTAGAAGCGGCGCACCCCTGATCTTCATTGTTCTTATCGCTTCTGCCACGTCGTCGCAAGTCTTCAATCTGATGAACACTGTCTCATTGGGAAGCTTCGTCTGATCTAATGTTTTGACCTTGCCATTGAGCCATTCAATTGTCCGCATGCCTGAGCCTCACAAGTCGTTTATGTAGTCAGCGTAAAAAGCTGATTGGTAAGTGAAAGAGGTTATGAAAAAGGAAGGCTTCTAGACGATTCCCCAGAGTCAAGGACAGAAGTACCCCGAAGCGCTGGGCATAGACGTTTCAGGAGGAGCCTTCCGGAACGAAAATCGAGGGTCATCAAACCATTTCATCAACTCTAATACTGCACTTCTGAGAATTGGCGGAGTTGCGTAAGAAAGGAAAGAAAAACGATCTGGCTTCTAGCAGTGACTGCTTGCGTCGTAGGGTGCTTTGACGTAGGTGATCACTTTTATCGGACATTCTCCTGAAAGCTTGAGGGTCTTCTTCCATTCCTCACCTACAGCTATGAGTGAAAATACTCCTGATAGTTCCGCTTTGGCCTTCCGCACGAGATTCACTAGGGCAGCCTGAGTTTCCCCACTCTTAATCATGTCGTCTACTACGAGGACGCTGTCCTTTTTCTTGATTGCTTCTTTAGGTATGTAAAGAGTCATAGTCACACCTGAACCTTTGTACAGAACATATGTTTCCTCAAGAAATCCTTTGACACCTATCTCCTTGTTTCTTTTGGCAAGGACAAGGTTAACTCCGAGAGAGTTCGCGACCATTGTTGCTAACGGAATCCCATCGACAGCCGCGGTCAAGATTTTGGTCACTCGCTTTCCAGCGAAATCTGCCAACGCGTGGTTGGCTGCTTGTTGAAGAATGTTAGAATCTCCAATGATCTCTGTGTTGTCAAAGTACCCATCTTCATCGAACTTTATTCTGCTGCGAAGCTCGGTTTCAAGACCAACTAGCTTCGTTAAGACTTTCCACAGCTGCTTCGCCCTCGAGGTGTTAGGCAACACGTGCCCCTTCGCGTATCTGCTCAAAACGGTAACGGGCAGACCTGTCTTAGAAGCTAGCTCGCGATATGTGATGTTCCTCTTGTACTTTGCAGTTCGAAGCAGTTCTATGGTCATCAGCCGCAACTTCAAATCATCCGCATGTGTACTCACAATGATCACCTTATACATCGATAAGTCAAAGGTTAGAGCAGTTCTCATCTATTATTTCACTACTGTTATAAAACTTACTCGCAACCTGAGCTTTGTCGAAGAGCGCACACGTCAGACCAGGGCAGAAAGAGAGAATGCCCTCCGCGGCGACTACTTGTCACAGATGTCTTGAAATGGCGGATCCGCTGGGATTTGAACCCAGGATCTTCGGCTTTCATCAGCTTTCAGCCTTAGAAGGCCGACGCGCTTTCTGGCTAAAACTGTATCCATGCTGCGCTACGGATCCCCACTTCCGACAGT
>Ga0315288_10008068_pt1 | contig 13316 bp, 14 predicted proteins | sample YL17G11_20_MG_FD_203454 | JGI IMG/M metagenome (GOLD analysis project Ga0315288, IMG submission 203454) | Sediment microbial communities from Yellowstone Lake, YNP, Wyoming, USA - YL17G11_20 | ecosystem: Environmental > Aquatic > Freshwater > Lake > Sediment | place: USA: Wyoming | collected...
ATTTAATTTATCATAAAAGAACAATCGAGGAACCAACCGATTTGATTCTGATGGATTTCTCCTCCCTTTTTAACATTCTTCTCTGGTTGGGGACGATTATTCTCATTATCTATTAAGAAGAGAATAACCCCAACTACCTTGACCCTTCGACTGCGCCCAAGCCCTGCTCTTCAGAGCAGGGACAAAGGTTTGCTCAGGGCTTGCCCTGAGCGAAGTCGAAGGGGTCAATCCTGAGCGTTCGACGGAGTTCACGCCCGAAGTCAAGTTTCAGCCTTTAACCTGGAGAGAACCGAGAGAACCGAAGGGTTGACTTTAAAAAGAAAATCGATTACTCTAAAAAATGGAAGTGGATAGGTCCTGGCGGGCCTCCTGGACTTCAAATTCAGTGGCGGGCAGAAGATGTCCGCGGTGGGTTCGACTCCCATGCACTTCCGCCAATTTAAGAAATGAAAAGCGTAGAGAGCATAATACATGGGGTTAATCATTACATACTTTGCGCTTAACCCCTGGCGGCTTTAAGGTAAGTTTGAAAGTTACATGTCTACAGTACAATGATCGAAAATTCAGGATCATTGTCTAAAAGGAGGAAAGGATGTTTGGGATAGGAATGCCGGAGTTGATTGTCATCCTGGTCATTGTCCTGATCATTTTCGGTGCTGGGAAACTCCCTCAGATCGGTGAAGGTATTGGAAAAGGGATCCGAAACTTTAGAAAAGCAACGACCAAAGACGAAGAGATCGATGTCACTCCAAAAAAAAACGAAGAGATTTCTGAAAAAAAGTGAACCCTGCACCATCTTGAATGACGTGACCCTAAAAGAAGTACTCTCAACAAATTGCACATCATTCACATCTTAAAAAAGACGCTGATGTAAAAGGTGCGGGGTGAAAAGCCGAAGGCCTTTCTTCTCCAATCAGAATGGGACACATTGTCTATATTGGGATCGGTTCAAACGTTGGCAACAAAACACACCAATGTGAACGAGCAATCTCTGAAATCCTAAAATTCGATAGTCACAAACTCTTAACAAAATCTTCTTTCTTTAAAACCAAACCCATCGGCTACACATCTCAGGACTGGTTTGTCAACGGCGTGATAAAAATCGAGACGGATCTAGAACCCATGAATCTTCTACGTGTTTTAAAGACCATTGAGTCTCAGTTGGGCCGCACCGAAACCTTTCAATGGGGACCACGGACGATCGATCTTGATATCCTCATCTTCGACGATAGGGAAATGAAAACAGAAGAACTTCAGATCCCACATCCTCTCCTTCATGAGCGTCAATTTGTCCTGATCCCCCTTGCTGAGATCGATCGAGATCTCATCCACCCTGTTTTGAAAAAGACCGTCGGGGAACTTTTAGAAAACCTAAAAGAGGATCAGGGTGTAGAAAAAATTTCAGATTTCAAATTTTAGATTTCACCTGCCTGCCCTGCCTACCGCAGGCAGGCGCAGGCAGGGATTTTTCAATCTACAATCTGCGATCTGCAATCTTCAACCAGAGAAAGCTAATGATGTTTCGATTCATTTTATTCATTCTTCTCCTCATCATTCTTTACTATATTCTTCACTTCCTCATTCAAAATATGCCTTTTATCAGAAGGACGATGGACAGAAAGTCTGAACCGGAAGAACTCGTTCAGGACCCTTCTTGTCAGACATATATTCCAAAGCGATTTGCTTTAAAAAAGAGAATAGCGGGAAGGGACTATTATTTTTGCAATCGGGAGTGCCTGAAAAGGTATCTCAACAAGGAGGCATCGTAAATCAAAAAATCTACGTAGTAAAAAACTTGACAAATCATGAGGCTTTCGATATGAGATGAAGGCAGAAAGTTTTTCACCACCTATTTTTCTACCTGCTAAGGAGGATCGTGATGAAGTTCTTTATCGATACTGCGAATCTTGGTGAGATCAAAAAAGCCTATGAGATGGGAGTGATCGATGGGGTCACAACGAATCCTACATTGATCTCCAAGGAGAATAAAGATTTCGACTCTCTCATTAAAGAGATTTGTGAGATTATTCAAGGACTACCGATCAGCCTGGAAGTTTTAAGTCTGAATTCGGAGGGGATGATCGAGGAAGCCAAAAAACTTTCCGAAATGGGTCAGAATATTGTGGTCAAAATTCCAATGACCGGAGAAGGGCTGAAGGCAATCAAGGTCTTGGTCTCAGAAGGAATTAAGACGAACACGACCCTCGTTTTCTCCCCTACTCAAGCACTCTTAGCTGCCAAGGCCGGAACAACGTATGTCAGCCCTTTTATTGGAAGGCTGGATGATGTTTCACAGACGGGAATGGATCTGGTAAAACAGATTGTGGCAATTTTTAAAAACTACAATTTTAAATCAGAGGTGATCGTCTCCAGTATCCGTCATCCCATTCATGTCCTGGAAGCCGCCCTCATCGGAGCCCATGTGGCCACCATTCCTTATAAAGTGATCGAACAGCTGGCCAAACATCCATTGACAGATATCGGCATCGAACGGTTTTTAGCGGACTGGGAAAAGGTTCCTAAGAAATAAAAAGGGGCCCTTTTCAAAGGGCCCCTTTCATGCCCTGATCAGTCTTCTTCCACCATGATCTGTTTGGGATGAACCTCCTCCTTTTTAGGTAGGACAATTCGAAGAACACCATCTTTAGAGGCTGCTTTGATCCTCTCCAGGTCGATCATTCTTGGAATAGCAAAAGTTCGTTGAAAGGTTCCATAAGGCCTTTCGATTTGTAGGTAATTCCCGTGGGGTCCCTCTTTAATAAATTTCCTCTCTCCTTGAATAATCAGCGTGTTCTCTTCAACCTTAATCTCGATGTCACTTTGATTCACTTCAGGGAGGTCCACCTTCAGAATGACCTCATTCTCTCTCTCTAAAATGTCAACAGGAGGCGACCACATTCTCCGAGGAACCTCCTCCTTCCAAATGCGAGAGAGTGTCTCATCGAAGAGGCGGCTCATCCGATCTTGCATCGCCATCAGGTCACGAAAGGGTTCCCACTTCACATGAACCATCGCCATTCCCTCCCAAAAAACCTAATAAAACTATACTCCAATTCTTCAGCGATGTCAACCCTGTGGAGTATACGAAGTAGACCTCGCACAGACCCTATGTCTGGTGATAAAAAAGACTCAACAATACTGAGTAGGTTTCCGCTACTCCACAGGGTCAACTCCGACAGGTGTAGCAGACATCATAAAAGTCCTTCGGAAGTTTTGCCTTCTCTCTAAACTTTTCCAACTGAAACCAGGGAGCGAAATAGTTTCCGCAGACCTTACATTGTTTCATCTTCAGCGTTCGCTTCCATCGGAGGATCGTCCGTTCGTCCCCTTCCTCTTTCATCTTAATCACGTCCACCGGACAGGCGATCACACAGGCACCGCAGGCAATGCAGTTCATAGCCTCTCCTTGAAAAGGAGGAATCATCTCTCTTCGATCTCCTCGGAAAGCGAATTGTATTGCATTTGCTCCGACGACTTCATCACAAACTCTTGCACAAAGGCCACAGAGAATACAATCTTTCTCATCTTTCTTGAAACGGACCTCTTCCACACCCATCTCCTTGGCCATATCTTGAATGAGTTTATCTCCAGGGCACATGGCTAAGATAAGTTCGATCATCATGCGACGCGCCCGCAAAACCTTTTCCGATTGGGTGAACACCTCAATCCCTTCCATAACGGGATAGGTGCAGGCCGTGGTCATCCTTGACCTTCCTTTACTCACTATCTCCACCAGACAGAGACGACAGGCACCGTAGGGTTTAACCGATTCGTTGTAGCAAAGATGGGGAATCTCAATCCCTACATCCAGAGCTGCCTCTAAAATACTCCCCCCCTCTCTTCCTTCAACAAGTTGACCATCAATGGTAAAAGGAATCATCTATTTTCCTCCCAAACTCAAAACGTTAGGATTGCTCAGAACTTTTAATCGTTCAACGAGATTAACTAACGAAACGAACTTAACGTTCCAAACGATATTCATCTTTTATTGAATTTCGACCGCTTCAAATTTACAGGACTCGAAACACATCCCACACCGAGTACATTTTTGCTCGTCAATCTTGAAGGGGATTCCTTTCTCTTTCTTGGTCTTTGTTTTACCACTGATCGCCTCAACCGGACAGGCCTTGGCACACCTTCCACACATGGTGCACACATCGGAAAGGATCCGATATTTCAGAAGAGCCCGGCAGACCTTCGCCGGACATCGTTTGTTAATGATGTGTTCTTTATATTCATCCCGAAAATACCGGAGGGTGGAGAGGACTGGATTGGGAGCTGTTCCTCCCAGGGCACAGAGAGAAGCTTCCGCCGTAACCCATCCCAGCTCTTCGAGGAGATCGATGTGCTCCATTGTTCCTCGACCTTCTGTAATCTCGGTAAGGATTTCATGCATCCGTTTTGTACCCTCTCGGCAAGAGGTGCACTTTCCACACGATTCGTCCTTTAGAAAGTTCATAAAATATTTGGCAATATCGACCATGCAGGTGGATTCATCCATGACGATCATCCCACCAGAACCCATCATGGACCCTACTTCTGTTAACCGATCGAAATCGACAGGCAGATCGATCAGTGATTCTGGAATGCATCCACCCGAGGGTCCTCCGGTCTGAACAGCCTTGAATTTCTTCCCCCCGGGAATTCCACCCCCTATATCATAAACAATCTCTCGAAGGGTAATTCCCATAGGAACCTCAACCAGTCCAGTATTATTGACCTTACCAACAAGAGAAAAGATTTTGGTTCCTTTGCTACCCTCGGTACCAATTTGAGTATACCAATCAGCACCCCGATCAATGATGACTGGTACATTTGCCCAGGTCTCCACATTGTTCAGATTGGTCGGCCTATCCCAGAGACCGCTTATGACGGTATGAATGTGCTTTGCTCTGGGTTCTCCGACATTCCCCTCAATCGTGGCCATAAGAGCTGTTGATTCTCCCGCCACAAAGGCCCCCCCTCCTCTACTGATCTGCACATCAAACTCAAACCCTGACCCAAGAATATCTTTTCCAAGAAGCCCCAATTCCCGAGCCTGCTGGATGGCAATCCCGATATTCACAACAGCGAGTGGATATTCGTGCCGGACGAATACATACCCTTCATGGACTCCAATGGCATAAGCCCCGATGATCATGCCTTCCAATACACTATGGGGATTCCCCTCTAAGAGGCTCCGATCCATATAGGCACCGGGATCTCCTTCATCTGCATTGCAGATGACATATTTGATCTCGCCCGGCGCATTCCGGCACTGCTCCCACTTCAGGCCAGCGGGGAATCCTCCACCTCCCCGCCCTCTCAAGTTGGCTTTCTTTATCTCCTTGATGATCTCTTCGGGTTTCATGATAAAGAGCGCCTTAGGTAACGCACGATATCCTCCCACGGCGATGTAGTCTTCAATTTGAGTGGGATCGACACTTCCGTTATTTCCAAAAACGATCCGCCTCTGCTTCTTATAGAAAGGAACATCCTCTTCAGTGCTAATCTTCTCTCCTGTCGTCGGATGCTCGTAGAGGAGATTCTCAATAACCTTTCCTTTCAAAACCGTTTCCTCAAAGATCGTCGAAGCATCCTCAGGCTTCACCCGTTGATACAAGACCTTTCTCGGATGAAGGACCACTAAGGGCCCCCTTTCACAGAAGCCATGACATCCTGTCACTCGAAGGCCAACTCCATTGCCTTTGGCCTTCTCTCGAATGACCTTTTTGAAGGCATCCACCACAGCATGACATCCTGAAGCATGACATCCCGTACCACCACAAACCGTGATGAAGGCTTGGTTAGGGTCTCTCACGCTGAGGATTTCATTCCTGTATTTTTCCAACTCTTGAGGAGAACTAAGCCTTACCATTCGCCCCCTCCTTCTTCTTATCAGAACGAAACTTCTTTAAGGTTCCATCGACCTTCGTTGAACTCATCTTGCCAAAGTACTGACCGTCGATCGCTACGACCGGTCCAGCGGCGCAGACGCCCAAGCAGTTGACCGTTTCAAGGGTGAAGTTTAAATCCTTTGTGGTCTCTCCAGGCCTGATGCCTAATTCCAATTTGATCTGATCAAGAACTCGCTGGACCCCACGGACATGGCAAGCGGTCCCCAAACAAACACAGACCTCATGCCTTCCCCGAGGCATCAGGCTAAGGGCCCGGTAAAATGTTGCAATTCTGTAGATCTTATTTAAAGGGATGTGAAGCCGCATTCCAAGATGTTCTAGTGCCTCTTGGGGAAGATACTTCTCCTTAGTCTGTACGTCCTGAAGGATGGCAAGAATCGCCGATCCCTTACTGTCATATCGTTCAATGATGGCATCGATCTCTTCGTGGGTCATCTCACACTCCTTTTTTTGCCTTCTCTTTCAATTCTTCGTACTCCTTATGAACCCGTTTCTCGATCTCCTCAATCATGCTATCGGTGAGGTGACGAAATCGTCCCTGGAGTTTCATATATTCCTTAATAGGCTTCAATTTAGGGAAATCCATGTTCAGATGATATTTCCCATTCTCAACTTCGTAGAGTGGAAAAACCCCTGTCTCCACTGACAACCGACCCAGTTTGATCGAAAGTTCGGGGGCTGATCTCCAACCGGTGGGGCAGACAGAGAGGATGTGGATGTAGGCAGGGCCTTCAATATTAGCAGCTTTCTTTACCTTCTGGATAAGATCAATTGGATAACTCGGGCACGCCGTGGCCACATAAGGAATATTATGGGCGGCTGCAATGGCGGGCATATTCTTCTTCCAGGTGATCTGCCCCATCTTAACCTTTCCAGCCGGAGAGGTAGTGGTCGAGGCACCAAAAGGGGTTGCAGAGGATCGCTGGATTCCCGTATTCATGTAGGCCTCGTTGTCGGTGCAAATATAAGTGAAGTTGTGACCTCTCTCGAGAGCCCCTGAGAGGGCCTGAAGTCCAATGTCTGCAGTCCCACCATCGCCTGCCATAGCAATGGTCACAATCTTCTTAGAGGGAATTCTACCCTTCCGCATGAGCACCTTTAGGGCCGACTCGATACCTGAAGCCACTGCTGCCGCATTCTCAAAGGCCACATGAAGCCAAGGAACTCTCCATGCGGTGAAGGGAATGGGGGATGACACCACCTCCATACAGCCTGTCGCAGAGGCGACGATCACATTCCTTCCCAGGGCTTTGCCAACCATTCGCACGGCTAACGCTTCGGCACACCCTTGGCATGCCCGATGGCCAGGGGAAAAATACTCCTTTTGAGTCAATGTTCTAACGGCGTAGACATTTAGATTCTCTGTCATTCTCTCACCCCATAAATTTCATAACCCTCTTTATTCCCCTCTTCGATTTCGATCTCAGCCTTGTCCACCATCTTGATGAAATCCTGAGGGGCGACATCCCTTCCACCTAATCCTGCAACGAAGTTGTAGACCGATGGCCTCTGATCTTCCCCATACAGCGCTGCCTTCACTTCGGATGCGACAGGACCCCTAGCTCCCACAGAGACCGCCCGGTCGATCACGACCAGCTGTTTTACACCAAGGGTTGCCTTCTTAAATTCTTCAAAAGGAAAGGGCCGCCAGAGCCTGAGCTTTATCAGTCCAACCGACCTTCCTTCCTCTCTCATCATGTCAACGGCAACGGAAGCTGTCTCTCCATAGCTGCCCATGATAACGAACACGGTTTCTGCATCCTCTGTCTTGTATGTTTCGACAGGGTTATAATATCTTCCGGTCATATCTCCAAAGGCCTTCCATGTTTCTAAAATCTTAGGCATTGAAGATTGAATCGCCACCTCTTGTGCCTTCTTCGTTTCGGTAAAAATGCCGGGTAAGGCAATTCCACCCATCGTCACGGGTCGATCCGGGTGGAGGCTTAAAACGGGCTTGTAAGCAGGCAAGAACTGGTCGATCTTCTCCTGATCAATCAGTTCAATCGGTTCGATCACATGGCTCAGGGTAAACCCATCCATATTGATGATGACGGGGAGAAGCACTCCCTTATCTTCAGCCAATCGATAGGCGCAAAAAACCTGATCATATACATCCTGGCCATTCTCCGCAAAGAATTGAATCCATCCACAGTCCCGGATCGACATCACGTCACTGTGGTCATTCCATATACTAATGGGGCCCGAAAGTGCACGGTTTGCAATGATCATGACGATGGGTAACCTCAGTGCAGAGGCAATATAGGTGATCTCACTCATCAGGGCCAATCCTTGAGAACTTGTACATGTGAAGGACCTCGCCCCCGTAGCCTCGCTGCCCACACAGACGCTCAATGCGGAGTGCTCAGATTCAACACAAAAGAATTCCGCATCCATTTCTCCATTCGCTACCAATTCAGAAAGGTGTTCAACGACATGGGTCTGTGGAGTAATGGGGTATGCTGAGATGACATCCACATTACACTGCTTGACAGCTTCGGCTGCAGCAATGGACACCTCCATTCCAATCCTTTTTCCCATTATTTTTCCTCCTCTTTTTCCAACACCATGGTGATCGCCCCGGTGGGACACTCCTTCGCGCAGATCCCACAACCTTTGCAGTAGAAGAGATCCACTATAAAATAACCCTCCGGATTCAACGCATAGGACATATCCGGACAGAAGATATAACACAATCCACAATGGATACAGAGTTCCTTATTCAGAACCGGTTTAAGAGTCTTCCAGTCTCCTGTCCTATACTGGCAGGCATTTCCAGGTTCTAAGATGGTGGTTCCCGGTGGCAATTCTTTCCATGTCCACTCTGATTCGGGTTTTGTCATACCTTTCTCCTCTTTATATTAAGAATCTTTTATTGAACGAGAATGGTTTCCTGATAGGCCCGTTCAAAGGCAGAAATGTTCTTTTCGGCAATTCGACCAAACCTCTCCTTCAAGGGAGGAAGAAAGGACTCTTTCTTGACCACCCCTGATGCCCTGATCAAAGATCCCAGCATTGTCGTATTGGTAATAGGAATGCCAAGAATCTCCATGGCAATCTTTGCGGCATCCACCACTGCAAGTCGATTTTTAATCTTTAAATCTTCTTTCACTTTTTCAGGAGAATCTTTGCTCGTAGTGATCAATATACCATTTGGTTTTAATCCGGAAGCAACATTTACGATCTTTAAAAGAGAGGCATCCAACACCACCACAAGGTCAGGCTCATAGATATTGGCCCTGATCCTGATACGTTCATCGTCAATTCGACAGAAGGCCACAACCGGTGCCCCTCTTCGTTCCGGGCCAAAGCTTGGAAAAGCTTGGGCATACTTCCCTTCTCCAATAGCTGCCAGGGCTAATAGTTCCGCTGAAGTCACTGCTCCTTGTCCACCTCTCCCATGAAATCGAATCTCAATCATCTAATTCTCCTCAAAACAAAATATAAATGATTTCACGTATTTTTGCAATTAAAGAATTAAAAACCCTTTAATTACAAACAATTGCCTCAATTTAATTTAAATTGCGTTAACGTTAAAATTTTTAAAAGAAAATGTCAAGCACATTTTTAAATCTCCCTTCGACCCTCCAAAGCCTTCGATAGTGTCATCCCGTCTGAATATTCGATCTCACCTCCCATCGGAATTCCATAGGCGATTCGTGTCACTTTCACGCCAAGAGGCTTGATCAGTTCAGTCAGGTAAAGGGCTGTCGCTCCTCCTTCTACCGTAGGATTGGTCGCCAGAATCACCTCCTCCACTTCTTTCGTTTGAAGTCGTCCCATCAGTTCTTTAATCTTGATATCGTCCGGACCAACGCCTTCTAAAGGGGATATTGTCCCATGTAGAACATGGTATCTTCCGGTAAATGTCCCTGTGTTCTCGATGGCGATGAGGTCATTGGGTCCCTCCACCACACAAAGGATTTCTCGGTTTCGGTTTTCATCTCGACATATTCGACAGGGATCTTCATCTGTTAGATTGAAACAGATGGAGCAGAGGTGAATTTTTTCCTTCACATCCAAAATCGCTCTTGCCAATTCCTGAGCCTCGGTAAGATTACTCCGTAAAATATGGAAGGCTAACCGCGAGGCTGTCTTCCGACCCATTCCCGGAAGTTTTGTCAAGGCCTCTATCAGTTGATCAATGGGCTTCGCATGGAGAGCCATCGCTAAAAAACCTCAGTGCAAAATGCAAATTGCAAAGTTAACAATGCAATGTGTTCGGAAAAAACCTTACCCACTTCGACTTTTGCACTTTAATCTTGCCTTCTTTTCTGCTTTGCATTTCGCACTCTTTATTTTGTAGTGTTCCCTTAAAATTGCTAATTTTACATTGCTAATTTCGCAATTTGCATTGATCTTTAGAAGAGCCCGGGGATGCTCAGTCCACCGGTGATCTTCTTCATCTCCTCTTGCATCATCTCATGAGACTTCCGGATGGCTTCATTCACAGCTGCCGTCATTAAATCTTGTAGCATTTCAATGTCCTCTCGATTGACGACTTCTGGATCGATTCTGACGGAGAGGATTTCCTGTTTTCCATTCATCAGGATGTTCACCATTCCTCCTCCAGAGCTACCTTCCACTGTTTTTGCTGCCATTTCCTCTTGGAGTTGAGCGATCTTCGTATGCATCTGTTGAGCTTGTTTCAGAATGTTTCCCAAACCTTTGGTCATAAATTTCTCCCTTTCGGTCCTCTATGATCCTTCCATTAAAGAGACGGAGAGCTTCCTGGACAATTGAATTTTGAACCGTCTCTCTCGCTTCTGAGGCAATCCTTCCCTTTAATCCGACCCCCTGATTTAAATGCGAGATGATCACCTTTATCCTTCTACGAAAATATTCCTGGCAGATCGACTCTAACTGGCTTCGATTCTCCTTCTCTATCATTCGCTCATAATGGAAAGAGTCCTTCTCAAAACCAATTTCGATTTTCTCATTATTCACGTCAATGAGATTTCCCAAAGCTATAAACGAACCCAATACTGGATTCTTGGATCGAATAAAATCCACCAATCCCTTCCATGTCTCTTCCCGTCCGTTTTGTGATGCTTCCCCACCCACTTTCTCCTTTTGGGAATCGATTGGATCCATCGTTCTTTCCAAAGGAGGGGACTCCATCTCTTCCATCATCTCTGTGGGGTGTTCAACTTCTTCCAAATTCTCTAACTTCTCATGGATCACTTTTACTGTTGGATATTCGGTTTTTCCAAGGTTCTCCAGCTTTTTCAAGATCTCATCGATGGGAAGGACGGTTCGGAGCGTGGCCATTCGAATCAATGTCATCTCCAGCATGATTCGAGGGAAGGTGGACTGAGCAATTTCCTCCTCGCCTTTTAAGAGAAGACTGAAGAGATGGTTCAATTGGTCGAATTGGAATCTCTCGGACTGGTTTTTTAATATCTCGCACTCCTCCTCTGGCAATTCGATTAACCCTGCGGGTTGCTGACTTACTTTCATGAGAATCAGGTTGCGAAAATATTGAAGAAGTTCTCGACAGAAATGTTGGAGGTCGTATCCATAGTGATAAATATGCTCGACAATCTCCATACAACGTTCGCTATTCCTATTCGCAACGGCCTCTATCGTATCATGAAGAACTTTCCGATCGATGACCCCAAGGACTTCAGCAATATCCTCATCCCGGATATCCTTCCCCCCATAAGAGATCACCTGATCGAGAAGGCTCTGAGCATCTCTCAAACTTCCTTCCGATTCTTGCGCAATTGAAAAGAGTCCCCTTTGACTTATTTGTACTTTTTCTTCTTCAACGATTCGCTTCAGACTCCCAATGATCTCTTTAAATGGAATTCTCTTAAAATCGTATCGCTGGCATCGAGAAAGGATGGTGGCTGGAATTTTGTGGGGCTCGGTGGTAGCAAAAACAAAGATAATATGAGGGGGAGGTTCCTCCAAGGTCTTCAATAAGGCATTGAAGGCCTCTCGTGTCAGCATGTGGACTTCATCAATAATAAAAATCTTATATCGACTCTTGGCAGGTGTATAGCGGACGTTCTCTCTCAATTCCCGAATTTCATCGATTCCCCGATTGGAGGCCCCATCGATCTCGATCACATCCATTGAGGTTCCGGAAGAGATCTCGTGACAGGTTGTACATTGATTGCATGGGTTAATTTGGGGACCCGCCTCACAGTTCAGGGCTTTCGCCAGAATGCGAGCCGTTGATGTCTTCCCTACCCCTCTGGCTCCTGTGAACAAAAAAGCGTGAGCTACCCTTTCTTGTGATATGGCATTCTGTAAGGTTTGTGTGATGGGGCGTTGTCCAACAACCTCTTCAAAAACCTGCGGTCTCCATTTCCTCGCCAACACTAAATAAGACATTTCACTCCATTTCAGATTTCAGATTGCAGATTTGATAAATTTGAAATTTGACATTTGAAATTTGAAATATTCTTAATGAATAACTTGTTGATAGCCAGGTGCCCCTGCGGCACACAAAGGGGATTACCACCGCTGCTTCCTTCCGGACCTGACGGGGTTTGTAATCTTTTGTTGCGCAGGACCCGACTATCAACAAGATTATTGTATCTAAACATTATTGTTCATGAACCTTACATGGTTGAGGGTTTCAATGAATCTCGAAGTATCATGTTCAATGAAGATTTGCCTTTCGTAGTCTTCAAATACCGCTCTCTACGTTTCGCATCTTGCATACTCTTATACCCCTCATAAAAAATCAATTCGAAGGGCCTTCGTGATTTTGTTGAGATCACTTCTCCATTATTGTGTTCTTGCATTCTATTCCGAAGATTCGTCGTATACCCAATGTAGAGTTTTCCATCAAGCTGACTTCTCAAAACGTAAACATAATACATATCAGTTCATGATCTAAAACCCAATGGCGCCATGTACCATGTGAGGTACATGGCAGCCATGAACCCTACGTGGTATATGAAATGGCGCCCTAAACCATGTAAGGTTTAGGGCTAGCCATGCACCTCACATGGTGCATGAAATGGCGCCCTAAACCATGTAAGGTTTAGGGCTAGCCATGCACCTCACATGGTGCATGGCGGAGAGAGAGGGATTTGAACCCTCGGTCCCGATTTTATTCGGAACACACGATTTCCAATCGTGCCCCTTCAGCCTCTCGGGCATCTCTCCTAAATCTCGCCCGAGGCGAGATACCATTTACAAATTCAACTTTTTATATGCGCGCTACATATATACGGTGATCGATTAACCTTACCTGACAACTGCCACGACATCGTTTACTGATTTTACTGCCACGACATCGTTTACTATCGCTCTTTGACAATCAAATAGCCACAGCATGTTTTATCATGAACACCAATTACCTAATAGGAGGTGTTCATGAAAAAGAAGATTCAGAAAGAACGGGCATCAGCGGTACAACGGTATTTAACTGGCGAAAAGCCCCAGAGCATCTGTGACTCACTG
>Ga0315288_10008069_pt1 | contig 13316 bp, 16 predicted proteins | sample YL17G11_20_MG_FD_203454 | JGI IMG/M metagenome (GOLD analysis project Ga0315288, IMG submission 203454) | Sediment microbial communities from Yellowstone Lake, YNP, Wyoming, USA - YL17G11_20 | ecosystem: Environmental > Aquatic > Freshwater > Lake > Sediment | place: USA: Wyoming | collected...
CGGTCGCTCATCCAGAAACGGCAATATCGTTTTGTACTTCTTGCTCAGATCCTTTTCCGAAATCATACCAACAGTTTATCATGAAACATGCTGTGTGTCAACGTTATTTCCTGACAGGCTCTTAGAGGAGGTCCCCCACCTCGACGAAGTTCTTCACCGTGTGCGTGGGCAGCGGGCTCCCGGGCGGCAGGGCCTTGGTGCCGTCGTCTATCCAGATGACACCCATGCCGACCGCCTGCGCACCCAGCACGTCCACCTCGGGCGTGTCCCCGACGAAGATCGCATCCGCCGGGCCGATCCCCATCTGCCGGAACGCCTCCAGGAAGATCTCGGGCCGCGGTTTCCGCCAGCCGATGTCGGCCGAGACCACCACGGCCTCGAAGCGGTCCCGGATGCCGTGCGCCGTCAGGGCCATCTCCACCGTGGGGCCATGATCGAAGTTGGAGATGATGCCCAGGCGATACCGCGGCCGGAGACGATCCAGGGGGGCACGGTGGGATTCGGGGAACTCCATGGCCCGCGCGAGCTGTCGCATGTGCTCGGCAATTCCGGCCTCCATGAGGTCCGATGTCTCCGGCCCCTCGGGAATCCGGAGTCGCGTGAACAGCATCCTGAACCGTTCGCGGGCCGTGACCTCGCGATGCTCCCTGTTCCGGATCTCCTCGGCGGCACGATAGCTTCCCACAAAGGCGTGGAAGAAATCTTCGAACACCACGGTAGCACACAGGGGCTTCAACACCTCATAGACGAAGGGACTGGTGGATCGCACCTCGCGCCCATTGACTCGGACCAACGGCAGGTGAACATTCCTGAAGTTCACCAGCGTGTCGAACATGTCGAAGATCACTGCCTTGTACGTGCCCATGAAATCCCCGCTTTCGCCGGGCACTTCTACTTCCTCACCCCTTTCACGGGGCGGAGAATACTTCTGGCGAGGACCGCCGTCAAGCCACGATGTGGTGCCAATTGATGCGATGAAATTTTTGCAGAAGCGGGAAGCCATCGGACCCGGGGGCTGGGGCCGGGTCCTCACTTTTAGCCCTCCGTCATTGCCGGACAAGTTTGGTCCTGGAACCCAGGATATTGCGGGGCCTTCCTCCCCTAGCCCCATATATTGGGCCTTCCATGCGAAAAAAGGTTGACATGCTCCGCGAACTTGGTATTGTTATGGCGCTTCCGCCCGATGGGGGGCGGACATTTTGCAGGGCGGCCACATGGAGCTGGCCCGGAAAGGAGAGGGTGAATGGCGACAAAGAAGGCGGCATTCGGCGGCTACGCCATCGATTTCAAGGGACGCACCGACACGATGGAGGCCGTCTTCGGCAGCAAACCGGTGAGCCCGAGCGACATGACCAAGAAGCTCTGGGCGTACGTGAAGAGGCACAGACTGGGCAAGAAGTAGGTCGCCGTCCACTCTGAAGCTACGCGCTCTTCTTCGACGGATGCCCGAGCCGCTCGGGTAGATCTGAGGGTGGGGGTATCACCCACAAGCACCAAAGCCCTGCCGGATGGCAGGGTTTTGGTGCTTCAAAGCCCGTGAGCACGTTACGCGCCTCGCTTCACACTGTCTGTTCCGGTCTTCTGATCGCTGCCGCGGATCAGACCAGCCAACATCTTGGAGAGCCCGTCCAGTTCGCCCTTGAGCGACTCGTGCATCTCGACAGGAAGCAGGCTGGCCCGCCGAGCCAGCTCGAGCAGTGGGACCATCTCGAGGACGACGCCCCGGGCCGCCGAGAAAGCCCCTCGCTGCTCCGCCCGAGGCCAGCGTCCGGTCCCCTCTGCGATCTGCTGGCAGATGCGATAAGTGCCCCGCCGCAGTTCGTCGGCCAGAAGATAATGCCCCCGGCCGAATGCCGCAGCCATGCCGCTGATTGTCTCCGCAACCTTCAGTGCCCGCTGGTACACGTTCAGCCCCTCGAATGAGAATGCCATGGCAATGCCCTCCTCGACGATAGACCGCGGGCGCCTGGGCGCGAGGAACATGATGGCCCGCGGCCGCATTCACTCCCGGCGATCTCAGGTCCTCCGCCTCCAGCGACCTCCTTTCTGTGCGATGGTAACGCCCTTTCCCCACGCGATGATGCAAGGCGCCTCGCGGCCGGCTCGCCTCACCCATGGGTGGCTTAATCGGACGATGGATCGCTCCACATTGTTGAAGCAAGCCACGGGCCAAGAGGCCGCCGACCCGACCGCCTCCCTCCATCCCCTTGCAAGATGAGGGGAATCCCCGCTTCCCGCATCTTTGAGCCGGCAGAATCGCCGAGCACAAACATCCAAATCTGTACGCAACCGTTGTCAGACCCCTCCCATATGGTGCGCAGAGCGACCTGGGCAAGCACCCCTCTTGACCTTCATGCCCGGATGGTGGCATCCTGTTAGTGGGGCAGCAGCCCCCCAGGAAATCAAAAATCAGTCGCTGAGAGGCCAGGGCAAGCCTTCCAAGGATCCAGCATGACCACAGACAGCCAATTCATCGCCATCACACTGCATCGCATCCCCCGGAAAGAAGTCTGCGGGGTCGTCGTCCTTGCGCAGCAGGAGGACGAATCCTGGGCCGGGAAATGCAGCAGGTGTGGCGGGGATTTCCGGCTGGAGCGTGACCCCAAGTTCGAGGCGCAGGTCCGGGCGATGCGGAATTGAGCCGGCCCATGCCGAGGCACATCTGGCCCCGGGGTCCCGTTCAGGGCTGGACACGTTTCCCCTCGGATAGTGATAAAGGCGTTCCCTCGCACCCCCGTCTGTGCTAGCATCCCGCTGCATGTCACTCGGCGCGCGGAAGACGGGAGTGGAGCTCCGGCCATGGTGATCGCATCGGATCTTCGCCCCGGAATGATCGTGGAGGTCGAGGGGCAGCTGTACCGCGTGCTATCGGCGGAGTATCGAGCCGGGGGCGGAAAAATGCCGGGGGCCGTTCACGCCAGGCTGCAAGAGGTCGGCACCGGATCGAGCACCGACCGGCGCTTCCGCCCTGAGGAGAAGCTCGCGACCACGACGGTCGAGCGGGAGACGATGGAGTTCCTCTATCAGGACGGCGACGCCTTCTACTTCATGAACCCCACGACGTTCGAGCAGCTTTCCGTCTCGCGAGAGGTACTGGGCATCAAGGCGGGCTTCCTGCAACCCGGCGTGCGTCTGCCGGTCGAGACGATCGGGGAGCGCGCCATCGGTGTGGTGTTTCCGGAGAGCGTGGACCTTCGCGTCGCCTCCACGGCGCAGCCCATGCACCAGCGCGAAACGAGCGCCTTCAAGAAGGCGGCCCTGGAGAACGGCATGGAGGTCCTGGTGCCCCTGTTCATCAAGGAAGGAGGGCTGATCCGGATCGAGGTGGCCACCGGAAAGTACCTGGAACGCGTGAAGGAGTCCGGGAAGCGGTAGCGGGCGCGTTCGTTCTCAGCTCGTGGGCGCAGAGGCTGCGACGTTCCTCTCGCTCCTGGTGGCGTTCTGACGGACGACGGCGCCCATCTCCCAACCGCGAGAGGAGGAGCCATGGCGCGACGAAGCAGGAGCAAGACCCTGGCGGACCTGGAAGGAAAGCTGGGGGGCATCCGGCGGGAAGTGCTGGAGGTTCTGCGGGGTCTGAAGCGGGAGATCGCCAAGCGGGAGGAAGAGGTCGCAGGTCTGAAGGCGGAGTACGCGAAGGGTGAGGAGCTTTTCCGTGGACGGGCAAAGCCCGGGCCTGCACGCGTCCGGCGCCGGGTCAGACGATCGCGCCAGGTCAACTGGAAGGAGGTTTTCAGCTCGCTCCCGGCGCGCTTCACCCTGAAAACGCTGACTCGCCACCCGGTAGCGGGCCGGCGGCCCAAGGCCCACCTGTACGCGATCCTCTCCCGGTGGAAGAAGGAAGGGGTGCTGGCCAGGGATTCTGCGGGTGGCTACCGCAAGGCGACCGCGCAACCGAAACCCAAGCGGAGGGCGCGCCGCGCGAAGCCGGCCCCGGCCCGCAAACCGGCGCGAGTTCAGAAACCGGCTGTGCAACCCGAGGGTCCGAGCGCCTGAGCGATTGCCGCCTCCGATGCCGGCCATGCGAAGCGATAAGCGCAGGACGGCGTCGGGGCGGCTCCCCGCTTCAGTGTCGCTGGGCCTGATCGAACAGCAGAAAGGTGATGGCGTACAGGAGGGCGATGACGGCGCCGCCAGCATAGGCGCGAGGGCTCAAGCCGGCGGCCGGCGACTGGAGCAGCCAGGAGGCATTCGCGATCCCCAGGCTGACCAGCGACGCGCCCAGACTCAGGTACGCCAGGCTGATCCACACCCGCATGGCATCCCTCCTTGGAGGTGGTGTTCCCTCATCCCTGGCGATCGGCCCGCCGGTCGCCGGGATGAGGGACCCGCTCTTCCCGTCGCAGTTCGAATGTCCCGTGCCCTTCCCCCTTCACGTGATGCGGAAACGCTGCGCACTCAGGTGCTCGTTCTTGCACCGGGGGCAACGAGACGGATCGGAGAACCGCGCGCGGTCCTTGAATCGGAACCCGCATTCCTCGCATACCGGCGGGAGGATCTCGAGCCGGTGGCGCGGCGCCACGGAGCGCGCGATATGCTCCAGATCGTCAACGATGATCTTCTTGGCCACGACGTACCGCGCCACCAGTCCATCCAGGGTCCACGTGCGCTCAGAGAGTAGCTCGCGGATTTCCTGCCGTCGCGTCTTTTCCACCGCCTCCCCCATTTCGAAATTCGAATTTCGAAATTCGAAATAGTCTTCAGGCCCTTTCGCTGCCCACCTGGATTCCGGTCCACTCTTCCCACAACGTGATGAGCACCGGTTGGGCCTTCGGTCCCTTCCCTTGGGCCTTGGCCATGCGGAAGAGCTCATGGACCAACGCCGTCACAGGCACCGGCAGGTTCAGCGTCCTGGCCATGTTCAAAGCGTAGCTCACGTCCTTGGTCATGATGTCCACGGTCCCGCCGGGAACGAAGTTCCGCTCGAGGAGGCGCGGGATCGTCTCTTCCATCACGCGCGAGCCGGCCCAGCCCCCCTTGATCGCCTCGTGCAGGGTAGCGGGGTCCAGGCCGGCCTTGACCGCCAAAGCCCAGCCCTCGCAGACGGCGGCGAAGCCGGCCGCGACGATGAGGTTGTTGATGAGCTTGGCCGCCTGCCCCATCCCGCTGCCGCCCATGTGGACGACGGACCGTCCCATGACCGAGAGGATCGGCTTGCAGCGCGCGAAGGCCGCGGCGTCCCCGCCCACCATGATGGAGAGGGTGGCGTCAATGGCCCCCTGCTCGCCGCCGCTGACGGGCGCATCCAGGAAGACGATGCCGCGCGTCGCGCACTCGGTGGACGCGTCCTGGGCCACCTTGGCCTCCGTCGTGCTCAGATCCGCGATGACCGACCCCGATTTCATGACCGTGGCAAGGCCACCCTCCCCCGTCACCACCTGCCGGACCACGTCGCCTGTGGGGAGAGAGAGGAACACGATCTCGCTGGCACGGCCGACCTCGGCCGCCGATGCCGCTGCCTTCACCCCCACGGCGGCGAGCTGGCCCAACCGGCCGCGATCCGCGTCGAAGCCAGTGACCGCGTACCCAGCCTTGATCAGGTTCCGGGCCATCGGGCCGCCCATCACACCAAGTCCAATGAAGCCGAGCGGTGTCTCAGGCATAATGCAGCCCTTCTCCCCCTCCACCCATGTGGAATCTACTGAGTGCTGCTATTTCAATCCCCCAGGCCCATCACGCCGTCCCAGCATACACCTTGACCAATGAGGCTGCCCAGCCAAAGTGTTCCATGAGGTATCCAGAGTTTTGCTGCGCTACGATACTGATGGTGCTCCTCACTGCTCCGGGGTCAGGATCGTGCGTAAGGTCGTCCGGTCGCCGACCATCTCCAGCGCCCGGCGCAATTCGGAGAGCGGCAGGCGCGCTGTGATGATACGCTCGACCGGGACCTGGCCCGTCACGAGCTGCCGCACCGCCTCCGCCACGTCAGCCGGGGTGTGGTGGTAGATCGGCAGGATGCTGATCTCTTCGTAGTGCATTCGGCCGATGTCCACGGGCAGGATCTGCCCCGGGGCCACACCGCCGAAGGAGACCAGAGTCCCGCCGCGCCCCACCAGACCCAGCGCTTCGCGGTGGGTCTCCACCGCGCCAATCACTTCGATCACGACGTCCGCGTTTGGCCGGCCGATGGCAGCCTGGAGCGCGTTGCGGGACGACCGGTCGGTCGTGTTCAGCGCGTGGGTCGCCCCCATGGCCTCCGCCACGTGGAGCCGGTGATCCAACCGGTCTAGCGCAACGATGACGAGATCCGGCCCGTGTCGGTGCCGAAGGGCGTTGACCATGAAGAGGCCCATCGGGCCCGCGCCGAACACGACCACGACATCGCCCGGCAGCACCGTGATCCGGCGCACGGCATGAACGACACAGGCATATGGCTCAGTGAAGACGACGCGCTCCGGCCGGACGCCCGCGGGGATCTCGTGAAGATTGATCCGGACCAGCCGGGACGGCACCAGAATGTAGGGGGCGAAGGCGCCGTTGTTGTACTGGATGTTCTCGCACATGCTCACCCGGCCGCGCCGGCACTGGCGACAGAGGCGTTCCTCTGGAAGGCAGGGGGCCGAGTTGGCCGCCACGACCCGCTGACCGGGGCGCCAGCGCGCCTCGGCCCCGGGGCCAACCTCCACGATCGTCCCTGCCCACTCGTGGCCGAACAGCCCCGGGATCTTGATCATCGGATGGTGGCCGCGGAGGTACACCTTGCGGTCGGTGAAGTCTATGGACGCAACGTCCACGCGGGCCAGGACCTCGCCCCGGCCGGGGACCGGGATGGGCACGTCCTCCATCCGCACGTCCTCGGCTCCGTACAAGACGGCCGCCCGCATCAGCCGACCTGAGCCGATCCCTGTCGAAGAAGTCATGGGTGGAAGATCACCTTGGTGGCCTTGCCGCTCTTCTGAAGCTCGACCCCCTCGTCGAAGGCTGTCAGGGGGAGTCGGTGGCTGATCAAGGGCAGGACCCAGACCCGGTTGCTCGCCAGCAGCTCGAACGCCTCGGCCAGGGCGGCAGGCGTCGAGGAGTAGGTGGAGAAGACGGAAAGCTCGCGGTGATACAGGTCGTCGAGGTCCAGGGGCAGGCGCGGTCCGTCCGACGGCCCGGCGAAGATATTGAGCCGCCCGGCCGGCCGGAGAACCTGCTGCATCTCAGCCAGGATCGCTTCGCTCACCACGGTGAGGATGGCGCCGTCCAGGCCCATCCCGCCCGTCATCTCGGCTACGGCCTCCTTGACGTCCTCGCGCGTGGCGTTGATTGTGGCCTTGACCCTGAGGGCGCGGGCCAGTGAGATCCGCGCCTCGGAGACATCCAGAACGATGGGGACCGCATCACGGGCCGCCAGGGTCTGGGCGATGAGGAGACCCATCCCGCCGCCTCCCACCACGGCGATGCGGTCGCCGGGCAGGACGTGCGACCGCTGCACGGCGCGGAGGGCGCAGGCCAGCGGCTCGGTGAACGATGCCACGTCGAACGACATCTCGTCCGGCAACGGGATGGTCACCCGCTCTACGTGCAGCCGGGGAATGCGGATCATCTCGGCAAAGCCGCAGGGGTCGATGTTCGTGGCCTTGAATTGCGGGCACATGGACTCATTGCCATGTCTGCATGCCCAGCAGTCCCCGCAGGGAACGTGGTGGGCGGCCATCACGCGATCGCCTGGGGCCAAGCGGGTCACGCCTGGACCCACCGCGCGTACCACCCCTGCCAGCTCGTGGCCAAGAGAGACGCCCCGAGAGTTCTGCGGCCTGGCCAGCTTCGCCAGGTCCGTGCCGCAGAGGCCGCAGGCCCGCATCTCTACCAGGATCTCGCCGGGCCCAATCGTGGGCGGTTCGACCTCACACAGGCCGAAGCCGCCCGAGGGCCGCGCTAGTATAGCCTTCATTGTCCGTCAGCCTCTACCGAACATCATCACCCGCCAAGCCCTGCGTTTGGCAATCAGGCAATCCGGCGACTTGGCAATCAGGGGTTCCCAGTTGCCCGATACCCTCTGGGTGCGCCCAGTTGCCTGATTGCCGTGTGATCTTCGTCTCACGTGGTCGCCGGGCGCTTGAAACGCTGCTTGAGGGCGGCCGGCGCGATGGCAATGCGCTTCCCGCCCACATCATCCAGGACGTACATGTAGTCGTTCAGGGGGCCACTGGCAACGCCCTCGGAGACCTCTAGGATTTCCTCCAGACTCTTCCCCCCGGCTCCCGCCATCTGCCGTTCCATCTGGTCCACGCTGATACGCATCTCATCCGCCTGCCACAGACAGGATGGCTAGTCTCGCCGCGCTACCCCGTGCCCTTTGCTTTTTGGCTTCTGCCGTCCGGCTTCACCCTGCTGCTTTTCGTCGGAGGCCTGACCCTGCGCCCTCTTCTCGATCTTCCGACCGTTGGCCGCGGCCCTGTCCCGAATTTCGTCCGGGTCCGGCTTGCGCTTGCGCAGCCCCTTGAAGGGGAGCGAGCGCGCCAGCACCTTCTCCTTGCACTGGGAACAACGCCAGCCCAGGCACAGACCGTACTGCTGCCAGATCCAATCGGCCGGGTACATCCGGCCGCCGCATTTCCGGCAGATCTTGGGGCCCGAGTCCTTACTCCACCGCGGGCTCGTGGGTTCGACGTGCGGCCGTGACTTTGTCAACGGGCGGTCGCGCCGATGGCGATGTCGACGGCCCCCTCCCTGCCCTCCCCCTCCCGGTTGACTCATACTGACCTCATGCGTTCTGTTGTCCTGTCTGTCCTCTGGTTATCCCGTCCCATCTTCAGAACTGGGCGCTGCCCTCCTGAATAATGATAGTCCCTGAGGTAGGGTCCACGCGCGGTCCACCCGCCCCACCTGTGAAGGCGCGCTCGACGGCACGCTTCAAGTCGGCGTAGGGAACGGCACCCACGATCGGGGCCTGTCCGGGGATCAATATCGTGGGAATGCCGTGAATCCCTTGACTCGTTGCTTCCAGGTGCTCCTGCAAGACAATGGATCGGTACCGGCCCTTTGCGAGGGCCGCGCGAAGCGCAGAGGGCTCGAGTCCAACCGACGCGGCAATGCGCCCCAGGACCTCCAAATCGCCGACATCTTCGCTCCGGCCGAAGAACGCTTCGAAGAGTGCCAGGTCAAAAGCCGGGAACACCTCCGGATGAACCTCTCGGGCCCAGGTCGCCGCCTCGAGGGCCGGCAAGCTGCAGCGTGGATACCGATCTCCCGCGGCTGGGATCTGAAATGTTGGCGAATCCGAGTCCTGAACCCCCGCGGCATGGCGGTGCGCGCGATGGTAATCGGTGAAGGTGCGATCAGCCCGATCCTCCGGGACCAGGACGAAATTCCGGTTTTGCACCTGGAGGGGATCACCAAACTCTTCGTGCAGGCGCCGCAGGCGGACCGCCGCGCTGTAGCACCAGGGTCACAGATAGTCAGAATAGACGGTGATGGTGAGCGTCATCGGTTCATCCGTCCAGTCACTTGCCCCCCCGACAGGTCGGGCACGGGCACGCCTCTCGCAGAAAACTGTAGGAGTAGATCCCGCTGTCGTGGCCGTCGCTCCACACGAAATTGATGGCGTACCGCCCGACAGGCTTGACCTCTGTCACCTGAACCTCCCCCGCCTTCAGGACTGGGCCGCTCAAGACCGTGAGGCTCAGGCCACCGGAGGCGGCCTGTTTGGCGCGCTGGTCGTTGCACGGGGCGCATGGGCACTCCCTGCGGAGCAGGTCGAAGCCGTACACGCTCTCGTGGCCGTCCTGCCAACGGATGTGCACTTCGCGCTTCTCGCGGCTGACCGTGATTTCTCTGGGATTCGTGGATGTCGGATCCATATGCATGCCCCAGACGTTCGTCCTTGCCACGATGCCGGGGGAATCCTTCACCAGGACAGGACTCCTCGGCTCCGCGAGCCGCCTCGCGGGCGCCAGGCAGGGGGACCCCTCCTGGCCTTCATCCGTGTCGGCGAACCAAGCGGTGGAGGTCCTCCGGGCGAGAGGGCGCCACGCTTACGGTGGCCAGATTCTCTTCGACGTGAGCCATCCGCTTCATCCCGACCAGAGCCACCCCCAGGCCTGGCGGCGAACCGCTGGCGGTAGCGATCGGTGCCTTCGGGCGTGGCATAGCCGGGGAGTCCCATGCGAGAACCTCTGGCGAGGATTGCGGGCCGGGGCGCGGAATTCGCCGGATGGTTCCTCTTCATGTTTGTTCTGTCCGTACAGGGTCAGGCCTTTGCCGAAATATTCTTCCTTCGTAGGCATCCCTCATCTCCTCGGGGTCCAAACACGTTGGGATCGCTTGTCACTGTTCGCCGATGGGCGGCAATGGTGTCTCGACCGGCTTTCGCCGCTTCCCTCTGCGGCGTTGCCGCTTCTTGCCCGGTTCAGGGGCGGCGCGTGGCCCCCCAGCGACAGCTTGGGCCTGATGCCTTTCGGTTTCCCCCTTGGGGGGACGGACGCCTTCGGGACGGCGGTCCGGACGGGTCCGGACAACCGCCTCGACCGAACGGTGAATCGGCTTCAGGAAGAGCTCATCGCCGGCCCACTCGACGGGGATCTTGTGACCGATGAATTCCTCGATAGCCTCGAGTGACAGGACGTACTGTTCGTCCGCCAGGCTGATCGCTTTGCCGGACGCGCCGGCACGGGCGGTGCGGCCGATCCGGTGGACGTAGTCCTCGGAATCCTGCGGCAGGTCGTAGTTCACGACGTGGGTGACCGCCTCGATGTGCAGCCCGCGCGAGGCGACGTCGGTGGCCACCAGAATGTGCAGGCCGCCCTCCTTGAATGCCTGCATGATCTTCAGGCGCTTCTTCTGGTCCACGTCGCCGGTGATGGCCCGGGCGTGGTAGCCGACGCGGACGAGTCGCTCGGCCAGTCGCTCGGCCTCATGTTTCATGTTGGCAAAGATCAGGATCCGCTTACCCTTCTCTCGCTCCAGCAGGCCAAGGAGGAGCGGGAACTTCTCTTCCCTCCTGACGTGGTACAGGACTTCCTCTACTCCCTCGACGGTGACCTGCTCTGGGGTCACCGATACCATGGTCGGATTATTCATGCACTCGTAGGCCAGCTCCAGCACTCGGTAGGCCAGCGTAGCGGAGAAGAGGAAGGACTGCCGCCGCTCCGGGGGGGGCAGGTGGCGGGCCAGGTAGCGGATGTCCTTGATGAACCCCATGTCGAACATGCGGTCCGCCTCGTCGATGACCAGGACCTCGACCGCCTTCAGGGCATAGACGCCTTGCTGGAGATAATCGATGAGGCGGCCGGGCGTGCCGATGAGGACGTCCACGCCACCGCGGAGGGTCTCCCGCTGCTTGAGGTAGTCCACGCCGCCATACACCACCTGCATGTCCAGGCCCGTCGCCTGGCCGAGCAGGCGGGCGTCCTGATGGATCTGGACGGCCAACTCGCGCGTGGGTGCGACCACCAGGGCGCGCGGGCCGGCGAGGCCCTTGGACCGCCGGTCGGGTTCCCGCAGGAGCCGGGTGAAGATGGAGATCAGGAACACCGCCGTTTTGCCCGTACCAGTCTGGGCTTGGCCCGCCACATCCCGTCCCTTGAGGGCGATGGGAAGCACTTCTTCCTGGATCGGTGTGCAGACGGTGAAGCCGGCGGCCTGGATCCCCCGCATCACGGACTCGGGCAAGTTGAAGGAGAAAAAGTCCACGCTCATAGTTGGGGCACCACCCCGGGCAGGGCCACCCGGTGTCTCTGCTCTTCCTGGCGTCGCCAAGGTCCCGTGATCAATCGGCAAGAAAGTCCGTGAGGGGCGGCAACGAACCCACCAGAAATGAAGCGCCGAAATGGAACACAAAAGGTTCGAGCGCTATGTCCCAGGGGTGAATCATCTTGAGCAGCGGGTTGAGGCCTGCCGAACAGTCCCACAAACGCCTTTCGCCAAGCGGTCGAGTCGATTGCCATCATTCGGGGTAGAGATTACACTTCTATCTGTCCGCGTGTCGAGAGCTTTTCCAAGGCGGTCTGCCCGTATCGTAGTGCCATCTCTTGACGACACCGGAAAGACGAGCACACTCCACGGCAATCGATAGCCACTTCGCATGGGGAATGAGAGAAAACGGAAGTGGTGAAAGCAAAAGGAAAACCGTCGAGGCATGCGGGTCCGGGGAAGCCTGGAGGAACACGCCCGCAGCGGGGTCACGCTGCCTGGCGTTGCGCCTCTAGGTAGCAGAGATAGCGGTGAAGGCCCTCGAAGAAGAGACGCTCATATGTCAGAAGGGCTTCCAGCGATTCTTCTTGATCAAGCGCTTCGAGTTGGGACCACAGTTCGGGTTCGTACCGGCGGAGGTAGGGGATGGCACCCCCGATGTACTCTCCCTGAAACCGCTTGCCCATGGAGACCACGAGGTCGTCCAGCGACACCACGATCGCGCCTCCACCCGGATTGCCGTACCCTGGAGTCTTCGATGCCTCCAATAACGCTAGCATGGCGTTCCTCCTTGGCATCATTTGGTGAGCTGTTCTTCTCTTCGGCATCCTCAGCTAATGATATTACACCATACATATGTTTGGATGTCAAGTCGTTCTTGATAGGTTCTAAGGATATGCAAATGTCAGGCCGGAACTTCAACCAGGGGAATCACCCGACAACTCGAGAGCTGCCGAGATGAAACCGATCCTTGGGAAGTCCCTCACAGGGTGGAAACCCCCTCCGACACCCAGTCAGTGGCCCGTCAGGAGACCAGAACCCACCGTGTTTTCAGGGGCTGGAGGAATGAAAGCGGGGAGAAGACTTGGACCTTTTTCGCGGAGTCTGTCACTCGGATGGGGGCGCCCACGTGACTTCTGGATCAGGCGCACCCCCCGAAAGGGCTGGGATCAAGTGCAACTCGTCCCCATCACGCAATAGGTGTGCAAGATTTGCAGTCCGGCCATTCACCACCAGCAGGATTCCATCCGGGTCGGCCGTGATTTCCAGGCTCTTCAGGAGGTCCGCGAGCGTACTCTCGGCGGGCACCGTCACGGTGAGACGACGCTGCAGGCCCTCGGGCGTCTGCCGCTGGAGGACCGTGTGAAAGTGGACGGTCACTACCAATTGAAGATCCCGTCCAGATCTTCCTCGGGCACGTCGTACACGGCGTTGTGCGGCGGCAGCGGCTCGGTCCGCATGTATTCAGGGATCCTGTCGTGCACCGTTGTAAAGCCGGCCCGGCGGTTGAACTCTCGCTCCAGGCTGATGGTTTCCTTGCCAAGGACCTGGAGGATGTCCGGTCCCACCTGCCACCCATACCGGGCGTTCAGCAGGTCCGGGATGACCGCAGGCTCCACCATGAAGCCGAATCCCGCGAAGATGCAGGCCCCCAGGGTGTCGAAACCCGCCATGCTGACCTGGGAGGCTCGCGAGGCAGC
>Ga0315288_10008070_pt1 | contig 13316 bp, 11 predicted proteins | sample YL17G11_20_MG_FD_203454 | JGI IMG/M metagenome (GOLD analysis project Ga0315288, IMG submission 203454) | Sediment microbial communities from Yellowstone Lake, YNP, Wyoming, USA - YL17G11_20 | ecosystem: Environmental > Aquatic > Freshwater > Lake > Sediment | place: USA: Wyoming | collected...
GGTGTCACCCAGCCGCCGCAGCTTGCCTTCCTGCAGAACCCGCAGCAGTTTCACTTGCAGCAGCATGGGCAGCTCGCCGATCTCGTCCAAGAGCAGCGTGCCCCCGTCGGCCTCCTCAAAGAGGCCGCGCTTGGTGCGCACCGCGCCGCTGAAGGCGCCCTTGGTGTAGCCGAAAAGTTCCGATTCGAGCAGCGTTTCGGGAATGGCCGCGCAATTGATGGTCACGAACGGCTGGTTGCGCACCCGGCTGTGCAGATGGACCAGCCGGGCGATGACTTCCTTGCCCGTTCCCGATTCGCCGCTGAGGAGAACCGTGCTGTTGAAGGGTGCGATGCGCACCACCTTCTGGAAAATCTCGTGCATCGCCGCCGACCGGCCCACCACATTGTCGAACGAATAGCGGTCGGCCACCTCTTGCCGCAGCCGCTCGTTTTCGGCGCGCAGGGCGTGCTGCTCCAGCGCATGCGTGACAATCAAATCCAGGACATCCGGCCCCAAATCCTCCTTGGCCACATAATCGAAGGCCCCGTTTCTCATGGCCTGCACCGCGTTGTGCACGTAGCCGTAGGCGGTCATCATGACCACCGGCGTGTCGCGGTTCACGGTCTTGAGCTGCCTCAGCACTTCCACCCCATCCTTGCCCGGCAGCCGATGATCGAGGAGCACCAGATCGTACTCTTCGCCGCTGAAGGCTTCCAGAGCGGCGGGGCCGTCGGCGGCGGCGGTCACCACGTGACCCTGCTCCTCGAGATGCTGCTTCAGGTAATCTCGATAGTCTTGCTCGTCTTCGACGATAAGGATTTTCACGTGGCTCATGGAAGCGGGCAAAGTTCGGACGGTCTTCTCCCTTCACCGCAATGGTTTGCAAGGCTTATGCCACGGGAATCTCCGGACATCAAGGTCAATGTCCGCAGGCAATTGCGGACATGGGTCAGTACGCGGAGCAGAAACACACGCAACATGCTGCGGGGACGCGGGCGCAAATTGCCGCGTAGCCAAGCGGATTCATGCCGCAGGTTGCAATAGTGAAACCCCCGGAGACACTCCGGGGGTTTCGCCTCACAAGATCGTCCTTGCGCGACGGGCGTAGCCGCCGCGTTCACCGCACGTTACTGAACACCGTCCGGCGTCGCCGTCAGCGTGGTTCCCGCGTTGTCAAGGCAGATCACGGCGATTGAGTAGGACGTCGGTGTGGTGGCGCCGTTGTAGGTGTAGGTGAAGCCGTTGAAATTCGCGCCCGTGGGCAGCGACATGTACGGGTTACCCTGCGGATCCACCAGCACGGTGGGAGCATTGGCCAGAGTCATGGCCGCCGGATAGTCGGCCCAGTCAATTTCAAACATGCCGAGCCCCTGACGAAATTGATCGAGGTCGGCGCGAGCGGCTCCCACGCGAGCACGGTCCTGAGCACCCATGAAACGCGGCACGGCGACGGCCGCGAGGATGCCGATGATCACGATCACGACCAGGAGCTCGATGAGGGTGAATCCCTTGTGGGCTTTCTTGCTGCGGATTGTCTTGAACATTTTTCCTCCAAGAGGGCTTGATTGAGTTCTGAGCGGTGTTCTGGTCATAGTTTTGGCAAGCCACATGCCAGTTTCGCGCGCGACATGCAACACCGTGGAATCATTCTCCTTGTCGCCGCGCCGCAGGATTCATGACCCGGCCGAAACGCCGCCCGGCGTGGCGATCTGCAACTTCAGGTTGCAGCCCGCACGAGCCGGACACCCCCGGTCCGGTGTGTCATGACTATTTGGGGGTCTCGATGCCGTAGCGCTGCAACTTGCGGTAGATTGTCGAGGGATCAATCCCCAGAATCTCCGAGGCACGCTTTTTCTGCCAGCCGGTTTCGTCCAGCACCCGCAGGAGATACTCGCGCTCCACATCCTCGAGAGTGCCCTGCGCCCCTCCCGCGTTCCAGCGAAGACCGCCGGACTCCGACGACTGGATCTTGCCGGGCAGCACCGACGCTTCAATGGTGTTGCTGTCGCTCAGAATGACCAGGCGCTCGATGGTGTTTTCCAGTTCGCGCACGTTGCCCGGCCACGAGTAGCACAGAAACAGCGCGCTCACCTCATCCGCGAGCATTTTCAGCGTCAAACCGTGCCGGCGGCAGGCGCGGTTCAAGAAGCACTCGCTCAGCTCAAGAATATCGTCCTTGCGCTCGCGCAGCGGCTTGATGTGAATGGGAATAACCGACAGACGGTAGTAGAGATCCGACCGGAACTCCCCGCTTTTCTGCTTCTGGTCGAGGTCCGAGTTGGTGGCGGCGATCAGGCGCACGTCAATCTTGATCGGCTTGGTGGCGCCCACCGGCAAGATCTCGCGCTCCTGCAAGGCGCGCAGCAGTTTCACCTGCAGCGCGGGAGACATGTCCCCGATTTCGTCCAGAAACAGCGTGCCGCCGCTGGCCACTTTGAAGAGGCCGTCCTTGTCGCGCACCGCTCCCGTGAAGCTTCCGCGCGTGTGTCCGAACAGTTCGCTTTCCAGCAGAGTGTCGGGCAAGGCGCCGCAATTCACGGTGACGAATTCCCCGGACGAGCGCTCCGAAAGCTGATGAATCATCTGCGCTACAATCTCCTTGCCGGTCCCCGACTCGCCGGTGAGGAGGATGGTCGAATCCGACGGCGCCACGCGTTCGATGAGACCCAGAAGTTCGCGTGTCTGCGGCGAACTGCCGATGATCTTCGGAACGGCTCCCTCCTCCATGAGCTTCGCCTTGAGCTTGCGATTCTCCTTCCTCAAAGCGAGGCCGTCCATCACTTTGGCCACGACCGTGCGGATTTCGTCCACGTGGAAGGGCTTGGTGACGTAGTCGGCGGCGCCAAGTCGCAACGCTTCCACCGCCGACTCGAGGGAGGCAAAGGCGGTCACGACGATCACGCCCAGTTCCGGAAAGCGCCGCCGGGCTTCACGGATAAGCTCCAGCCCGCTCATCTCCGGCATGCGCAGATCGGTAATCATGAGCTGGCAGGGCTCGCCCTCGAGAATTTCCAAGGCTTCCCGACCCGACGCGGTCGCACGCGCGCTGTACCCCTCCTTGCTCAGCAACAGAGTCAGGAACTCGCCCATGCTGCGCTCGTCGTCAACGATAAGGATCTTTTCCTTGGCCATCGTACATTAGATGGTTAATTCGAACCAGGTGCCGACCCCCGGTTCCGTTTCCAGTGTCAGTGTTCCTCCGTGCCCGTGCACCGCTCTCAGGGCGGTGGGCAGAGCCAGACCGCTGAAGGTGCGTGCCGCGCCGGAGAACGGCTGAAAAGCCGATTCTTTCGTCTCCGGCGGAATGCTCCGGCCATCGAGCAGAAAGCGAATCCGCCGCGGATCTCCCGCTTTCTGTTCCACGCGTATTTGTCCCTTGCCTTCCGCCCATTCCGACAGGGAGAGGATGATCGCGTCCACCACCAGCGCGATCTGATCGGGATCGAACTCGGTTTCGTAGCGCGCGATCAAGCCGTCCTGGATGCGTCCTCCGTCCGTACGGGCGGCGACTCGCTGGCGAATGAACGGCACGAGATCCGCTCGTTGCCGGCAGGGAGTCTCCAGCCGCGCAAACGTCAAGAAATCGCGCAACAGGGCGTTCAGCCGGTCCGATTCGAGCAGAGCGAGGTCGAGAAAGGAGCGGAGTTCCGTCGCGTCCGCCTCGCCGCGGCGGATCATCTCCACGCAGCCGCGCACCGTCGCCAGCGGATTGCGGATCTCATGAGCCAAGTCGCGCGAGAGGCGGCCTATCGCGGCCAAACGCTCGCGCTCGCGTTCCAACCTCTCGATTTCCTTGACGCGCGTCAGGTCGGTGAAGAGCACGATCCCGCCGCGCGGTTCTCCCTGCCCGTCCATGAGCGGCGACACGGACAAGCCCACCGGCCGGCGACCGCTCGGAGTCGTCAACTCAATCTCCGTCCGTGAATCCGCGTTCGCTCTCCGCATCAGCGACTGCACCGCCTGACCCATAGGCTGGTCCGATGCGAGCACGGACTGTACGGCTTCATTGGTGGCCGCAGGCGGCAAGCCGAGGACCCTGCGACCCGCCGGATTCGAGTACAACACATCGCCCTCGGTATTCAAGACCGCCACGCCCGTGCTCAGCGAATCGAGAATCGCCTGCATGTCCAGCCGCGTCTGGCGGAGTTCGCCCAGAGTGCGTTGATGAGTGAGCTCCCGCCGCCGCAGCTTCTCGAAAACGAAGGAGGTGAGGAAGGCGGTGAGAAAGAAATTGATGGCGTACAGAAACGCACGCAATCCGAACACCGTGAACCAGTGGGCGGATTCCGCCCGGTAGAGGCACACCACGCCGATGGTGGAGAGCGCCGCCGTCCAGAGACTGCCCGGCAGTCCGGTCAGGATGCCGGCCGCCCCGACGGAGAAGAAGTACAGGAAGACGAACTCGCTGTTGGCGCCTCCGCTGTAGTGCAGCACCAGCGTGTCGAGGCTGACCGCCGCCGTCAGTGCGATCCAGCGCACGTAAGCCGCCGATCCGCTCCGCCGGAACCATTCCCAGCAGCCGAGGCTCAGCGCCGCGTTCGCTCCGAACAACATCAGATAGGGCAGTGCTCCTCTATCACCTGAACGGAAGAACAGCGCCACGCCCAGCAGCACGGTCACGAACACCATGCGCGCCGCCAGAAACGTGGAGAAGTTTTGCCCGGTTTCGGAGACGAACCGCATTGCTCACCCGTTATTTGATGGCGCCGATCATGTCGAACATCGGCAGATACATGGACACCAGGAGACCGCCGATCACGCCGCCCATGAGAACGACGACCACGGGCTCGATGAGCGAGGTCATGGCCGACACGGCCGCGTCCACTTCCTCATCGTAGAAGTCCGCGATCTTGCCGAGCATCTCGGCCAGCCGGCCGGTCTGTTCGCCGACCGCCACCAACTGCACCACCATCGAGGGAAACACTCCGGATTCCGCCAGTGGAACCGTGATGTTCTTGCCTTCGGAAATCGAACGCCGCACTCTCTCGACGGCGGCCTGAATCACCATGTTGCCCGCCGTCTTGGCGGTGATGTCCAGCGCCGAGAGAATCGGCACGCCCGAGGAAATGAGCACGCCCAGCGTGCGGGTGAAACGCGCAATCGCCGTCTTGCGGATGACCGAGCCCAGAACCGGCGCCTTGAGCAGCAGCTTGTCCACCGTCCGTTTGCCCTGCTCGGTGCGGTGCCAGCGCCGGAAAACAAAGATGGCGACGATGAGAATCGCCATGCCGGGAAGAAAGGTGCGCTGCATGACTTTCGACAGCGCCATCACGAACTTCGTCGGGCCCGGCAGCTCGGCGCCCAGATCGGCGAACATCTTGGCAAAGACCGGAATGACCTTGAGGAGCATGAAGATGGTGGCGCCTGTCGCCACCGCGGCGATGACCGTGGGATAGATCATCGCGCCCTTCACCTTGCGCGAAAGGGCATCGGCCTTTTCCAGATACGTGGCCAAACGCTGGAACACCATGGCCAATGCGCCGCCGGCTTCTCCGGCCGCCACCATGTGCACGAACAGATTGTCGAACACCCGTTTGTGCCTCGAGAGCGCGTCCGAGAGCGAAGCGCCGCCCGTCACCCCGTTGTGAACTTCGGCGATGGTCTTCGCGAACGTCTTGTTCTTGGTCTGCTCGACGAGAATCTGCAGACACATGTCAATCGGCAGACCGGCGTTGACCATCGTGCCGAAAAGCCGCGCGAAGATCTTGAGGTCCTTCACGCCGACTCTGCGGCGCATACCGCCTACCGCCAGGTCCTTGGGCTTGGCGCGCACCTCGGAGACAACCAAGCGCCGCTGGCGCAGTTTCCCCATCGCCTCCTGCTTGTCCCTGGCTTCAATTTCTCCGCTGACGGTTCTTGATCCCGCCGTGCGGCCGCTGTAAACGAAGACCGGCATGATTCACCTGCCTGCTTAGACTATCGCTCCACTCGACCCGCTAAAGCTCTCGCCCGGCCACCGGATCCGCTGGGCGCCGCGCCCAGCATGCGGTCGAGCTCCTCCGGCAAGTTGGAGTTGCTCAGGGCGCGCTCGGCCGACACCTGTCCCGCCGTGACCAGATCATAGAGAGACATGTTCATGGTCAGCATGCCGTATTTCTGCGACACCTGCAAGATGCCATACATCTCGTGAACCTTGTTCTCACGAATGAGCGCGCGGATGGCCGGCGTGCACATCATGACTTCCGCCGCCAGCACCACGCCGCCGCCCGCCTTGCGCGGCAACAGCTTCTGCGTGACCACCGCCTCCAGCGTCATGGAAAGCTGCGCGCGAACCTGACCCTGCTGGTGGGGCGGAAAAACGTCAATGATGCGGTTCACCGACTCGGTGGCCGAGTTGGTGTGCAGCGTGGCGAAGACAAGGTGGCCGGTTTCCGCCGCGGTCAGCGCCGCCTGAATGGTCTCGAGGTCACGCATCTCGCCGACCATGATGACGTCGGGATCCTGCCGCAGCACGTATTTCAGCGCGGTGGCGAAACTCTTGGTGTCGGCGCCCACCTCGCGCTGATTCACGATGGCCTGCTTATGCGCATGCACGTATTCCACCGGGTCTTCGATGGTGATGATGTGCACCGCCCGCTCCACATTGATGCGGTCTATGATGGCGGCCAGCGTGGTGGACTTGCCCGACCCGGTGGGTCCCGTCACCAGCACCAGCCCTTTGGGCTTGCCCGGAAAGGTGTGGCAGATGCGCGGCAGTTTGAGCTGCTCCAGCGGGGGAATCTCAAAAGGAATGGCCCGGATCACGGTGGTCAGCGAACCGCGCTGAAAAAACACGTTGCCGCGGAAGCGGGAGAGCCCGTCCACGCCGAAGGCGAAATCCACCTCAAAATCGAGCTCCAGCTTCTTCTGCTGCTTGTCGGTGAGGAGGCTGTAGGCGAGGCCCTTGCTTTGCTCGGGCGTGAGCGCGTCATAGGCCAGGGCGACGATCTGCTGGTCCACCCGCACGCGGGGCGGAGAGTTCACCGTCAGATGAAGATCGCTGCCGCGCATCTGAATGAGATCCCGAAGCAAGGAGCGGATGTCCAAGGCCATGATCAGACTCCCGGTGATTCGTTGCGATTAAGCTCCCGTGCCGGCGGAGACCTCGTGCCTCACCAGCGCCAGCCCGGCCGAATTCAACATGCGCTTGACGGCTTCAATGCGGTCGCCGTAGTCCGCCACCGCGATGGTCTCTCGGAAAATGAGGTTGCTGTCGCTTCCCGGGTCGTACGCTTCGAAGGCCACGCACACCGCGTCGGCAGGCATCTCGCCGGAGTCCGCGGAGCGCTCCACCCGCTCGAGATTGTACTTCAACGTGGGAAGGCCCGCGTTGGCGACCTTGCGGAGAAACTTCAGCAGCGCCTCGTCATCGTATTTGGCTTTCACCTTGCCCAGAGTGCCCGGAACCGCGCGGTAGACGCGCTGACCGTCCAGATCGAAGGGAAGCGGTTCCGCCGACAGCTTGTCCGGCCATTCCTGATAGGTGTTGTGATCCATGAGCACGGTGCCGGCGGTGCCGCGCCAAGCGGACTGACTGGCCCGCCGCACCAGCGGCGAGGAGCGCACGCTGCGCGGCGAACCCGGCGCCAGCAGGTCGTGTCCGGTGGCCAGCCCCAGCTTGAGACCGATGCGCAGCGCCGGGTGCATATACTGGCCGTGCAGCTCCGGCAGCCCGCTGAGCAGCGCCGAGCACGTGCGGCCCGCGCCCCCGACCGTGGTGAACAGAATAATGCTTAGCTCCGGCGAGAAATAGAGCAGCGTGCCGCCGCCCACGGCCGCACTGGCCGACACGAAACGGCGCATGTCGCGATGAAAGCGCTCGAGATCCGTCATGTTCTCGATGCGCAGGACCGGACGGTCGGTCTGCACCGCCAAGACCGCATAGTTCCGGCGGTACTTCTCCTTGCGGCGATCCAGCTCTTCCTCCAGATAGAGGAGTTCTTCGAGAACCAGATCGTCAAAGAAGAGTGCGAGTCGGGTTCGCATGGCACAACCTCTATATGTCTCCGGTCACGCGGAGAACCTCTTCCACGGTGGTGATTCCCTGCATGAACTTCATCACCGCGCCTTGACGCAGAGTCAGCATGCCGTCCGCCACCGCCGCCGCTTCCAGTTCCATGGACATTTTCCCGTCCAGAATCATGGTGCGGATCTTGGGCGTGATGGGCATGACCTCGTAGATGCCCGTCCGGCCGCGGTAACCGATGTTGTTGCACTCGATGCAGCCGGTCCCCTTGTAGAACGTCGCTCCCGCCGCGCTCTCGGGGTCAATCCCCGCCTCGCGCAGAGCCTCGGCGTGGACCTCGACCGGAGCCTTGCACTTCGTACAGATTTTGCGGATCAGCCGCTGGGCCACGATCAGCAAAAGCGAGGACGACACCAAGAACCGCTCGATGCCCATATCCGCTAAGCGAGAAATGGTGGCGGCGGCGGAGTTGGTATGCAGCGTGGAGAGCACGAGGTGCCCGGTGAGCGCCGCGCGCACGGCGATGGATCCGGTCTCCAGATCGCGAATCTCGCCGATCATGATGATGTCCGGATCCTGGCGCAGAAAGGCGCGCAGCGCCGAAGCAAAGGTCAACCCCACTTCTTCTCTCACCAGTACCTGATTCAGGCCCGAGAAGTTGTACTCCACCGGGTCTTCGGCGCTCATGGTGTTGACGGTGGGCGTGTTCAGCTTGGCGAGCACGCTGTACAGCGTGGTCGTTTTCCCGGATCCGGTGGGACCCGTCACCAAGATCATGCCGTAGGGAAGGCGGATGGCCCGATGGAAATCCTCCAGCGCGCGCTCCTCGAAACCGAAACTGGCAAGATCGAGAGTCAGATTGGTTTTGTCGAGGATTCGCATCACCACCTTCTCGCCGAAGAGGGTGGGCAGCGTCGAGACGCGCAAGTCAATGGTGCGGTCGGCCACTTTCATCTTGATGTGGCCGTCCTGAGGCACGCGCCGTTCGGCGATGTTGAGATTCGCCATGATCTTGGCGCGCGAAATGAGACCGTTCTTCATGTGATAGGGCGGCGACATGAGCTCGGTAAGCATGCCGTCAATGCGTAAGCGGACGCGGAGCTGGTGCTCATAGGGCTCAATGTGAACATCGGAAGCGCCCTTCTGCACCGCGTCACCGATGATGCCGTCCAGCAGCTTGACCACCGGCGCGCCCTCAATCTCCTCGCGCAGCTTTTCCGCCTCCGCATCCCCCGTGTCCGTGATGATCTCGGCGCTGACATCGTCCCCCAAATCCTTGAGAATCTTGTCCAGCGTCCCGCCCATGTGGTAGTAAAGCTCAATGGCCCGCAGAAACTGGGTCTCGGTGACCACCGTGGCCTGAACGTTGAACCCGGTGATGAACTTGATGTCTTCGAGAACGAAATCAATGCTGGGATCCACCAGCGCCACTTGCAAAATCTTGCCGGTGCGCTTGACCGGCAGCACCTGATACTTCTGAATAAACTCGGGTGAGAGCAGCTTGCGCACCGCCTCGGGAATCTCGACCCGCTCGAGGTCCATCTTCTCCAGCCCGTAGTAGCCGGCCAGAAACTGAGCGACCTGATCTTCGGTGACTACGCCCAGCTTGCAGAGGTCCGTCACTACCGAATTCCCCGAGTCCTTTTGCCGGGACTTGAAAAGAAGATACTGCTCCTGAGAGATCAGGCTGCTGTTGAGGAGCAGGTTGGGGATCCGGGAGTTCATGGGGCGGATTCGACGTTTCCGATTCGCATCTTCTGTGGCAGCATGCAAGACATCGCCGTTCGTTTCCGCAAATCGCATGCCTTACAGCCGTCCGCCGATTGACATCTGCAAGATTGATGCGCAACCGCGACAAACGGTGCGGACGCGGCACCGGTGCGTCTCCACGGACTCAGCGAGAGGTGCGCAACTCGTTGCGGCAGGACGCTTTCGGCTGCGCAGAGGTCTTCATCTCAGCCGCGCGGACCTCGACACGTGTTTCCTTCGCACCACCTACGCACGCGCCGAGGGAAAAAATAAGCGCCCGGCCTTTCAGCCGGGCGCAACCGGAAGCGACGGACAAACTGGCGATGTCATCCGCTGTGGCGGATGAGCAAAATGTCTCCCTCTTTCACCACGTATTCCTTGCCTTCGAGGCGCAGCAGGCCTTTGGCCTTGCAGCCGGGATAGCCGCCTTCCCGCACGAAGTCGTCGTAATGCACGACTTCGGCGCGAATGAAACCGCGCGCCAGATCGGTGTGAACGATGGCTGCCGCGTCCAGCGCCGTGCCGCCTTTCTCGATGGCCCAGGCCCGCGATTCCTTGTCATTGGTTGTGAGAAAACTCTGCAGGCCGAGAAGTTCGAAGCTCGCCTTCAGCACGCGCTCGCGGGCCAGATCGCTCACCCCGATGTCGCTCATGAAGGCGGCTCGCTCCTCGGGGGGAAGCGCGGCGATTTCGCCCTCTAACTTGGCCGAGAGTGCAATGGCATGAATGCGGTGCGGGTGCAGTTTGTCGTTCAGCTCGTGCAGCGCGCCTTCGAAGTGCGACAGCAGGTCTTCCGAGGTGTTGATGAGAGCCAAGAGCGGCTTCTCGGAGAAGAACTGAAAGCCGCGCAGCAGGCGCTTCTCACCCGCCTCCAAAGAGAGCGTGCGCAGTGGCTGGCCGGCGGACAGGTGCTGCAAACCCCGCGCGAGAATTTCCTGTTCCAGCTTCTCCTCGGTGGTGAGCGGCTTGACGCGATGCTGCTTCTCGAGCCGGTCCATGCGCTTCTCCAGAACGATGAGGTCCGCCAGCACCAGCTCTTCCTGCACCATCAGAATGTCGCGCAGCGGATCCACCGGCGCGGCCATTTCCTCCGCGCCGAAAGCCCGCGCCACCAACAGCAGCGCATCCGTAGTCTTGATGCCGCCTTCCATGGCCGCCGAAAACCAGTCGGACTTGGACCCTCCCGCCTCGAGCGGCGGCGTGTCCACATACTCCACGGTCACGCAGGTCGCTTTTTTCGAACGCGTGATTTCCGCTAACTTGTCCACGCGCGAATCGGGCACGTGCGTCACACCGTGCTGCACTTCGCGCTTGAACTCTTCGTGGGCGCGCGGCGGAGTGCCGGTCAGCAGGTGAAAGGTGGTGGTTTTGCCCGAACGCGAAGGGCCGATCAATCCGATGTTCATAGAGCTTGAGAAGGTATGCGGTTGGCGGCAGCGAAGCAGATTATGCCCGATTCACCGAAAAAGGCCCGTCTAAGTGAAGACGGGCCTGCAGGCGGCATGAAAGCTGGAGCCTCAGTCGCAGAGATTGGCCAGCCGAACAAAATCCTCCTCGACCTGCATCATCTGCTCGTACACGGCGTCATTGGAGCCGCCGAAGCAGATTTGGCGCAGGCGGTCGCAGCTCTTGGTCAGGTCCTTGGCCCCGCGCTTGAACTGCTTCGTGTCCATGTCGGCGCGGCAGCGCTTGACCTCCTTCACGTCGCGCGCCTGACGATAGAGCCTTTCGGCCCGCTCGCGGATGTAGGCCGATTCATGGCTCTTGCGCGCTTCCATCATCGGAACCATAGCCTCATAAAACCGCTTCAGCGGAACCGGGGCGCATTCGGGAATGTAATGCGCATCCTGAGAGGAGTAGGCCCAGTCGGCCCGGGGTGTACAACCGCCGCATCGGCCTTGGCATTTTCCGCCGGCCAGAGCCACGGTGGCGGCCAGAAGAATCAGAGCCGGAAAAACGAACTTACGCATGGGATGAGCCCTCGAAAAACCGTTAGCAACGCATAAGATAATCACCGCACGGCCAAAACGCAAGCGGCCCCAAGAAAAGCCGTGCAAGGGGCGCGCCAATCAGCCCCCGGCCACGGAGACTGTGCGTGCCGATCTACGAGGCTGGAACCACTTCCTGCCGGAGGGCGCTGCCGCCAGCCTTGGCCTCGTCCTCTGTCTCGAGGGCCGTCTTGAGCGCAGTCACGGCAACTTCGCACATGCTCAGGTCGGGCTCCTGCGTGGTGATCCTCTGGAGCCAAAGACCTGGCTTGATGAGAATCTTAACTAACCGATTTCCGGTATGTTTTGCCGAGAACCTTAAGAACTCATAGGAAATTCCGGCCAGAATCGGCAGGAGCAGCAGGTGAACGAGGAAACGGGCCAAAACGCTGGGATACTCCCCGATGAAAGCCACGACCGCGCTGTCCACCACGGAGAAAAAGACGATTGCAGTGAGAGCCACGACGAGCAGAAAACTGGTGCCGCAGCGAGGATGAAAGCGTGTCTGCTCAAGAGCCCTGTCCGGCGTAAGATCGGAGCCCACTTCGAATGCGAATATGGACTTATGCTCCGACCCATGATACTGAAACACGCGCCGGATATCCTTCCACTGAGAGATCAGCCACAGATATCCAAGAAGCAAAGAAATGCGCACGCCACCAGCCACCAGATTGATCGCGACTTGCCGGGCCGAACCTGCCGCCATGCCACCGGCCGCCACCCTTCCCAGCCACAGGGGAAGGTACAGGAACAGCCCCAGCCCCAGCCCCAGCGCAAGCAGCAACGAAAGGGCAAATGCGGCACGGTCTTTCCAGCGGGCGCGAGGCGCCGCGTCGCTATCTGTCTCCACCGCTTGCTCGGCGGACCAGTTGAGAGCTTCAAGGCCGATCTTGAGTGACTCGACCAGCCCCACTGCACCTCGAATGACTGGCAAGCCAAGTAGCTTAATCCGCCGTGTTATGGGGATATACGCGTACGACCGAAGGGCTATTTCTCCACCCGGAGTGCGCACGGCCATGGCCACCCGGTGCGGGCTGCGCATCATTACGCCTTCGATGACCGCCTGCCCACCCATGGCAAGTTCGGTCGAGAGGTTGGTCTTGTCCGCCGTGTCCGACGACAGCTGACCGGCGGCTGTGGGTTGTGGTGTCTTCATCTTGTCTCAAAAAAGAGGCGGCACCTTCGGCGGCACCGCCCACAAAAGTCCCGCGTCCTTGGGCCGGAGTTCAGGCCTGAGGCCGTTTGTACCTCTTGAGGAATTTGTCCACGCGGCCCGCCGTGTCCACTAACTTCTGCTGACCCGTGAAAAAAGGATGGCAGGCGGAGCAGATTTCCACTTTCAACGTGTCTCCGCCGGTCGTGGAGCGCGTCTTGAAGGTGCTTCCACAGGCACAGACCACGTCCACCATATGATATCCGGGATGGAATTTTTCTTTCATGGCTCGCTGAGTTCTTTCGTCTTTTCGAATGTGTAATATACTGATTCTGCAGCACCCATGCAAGCCCCGACCGGCTTGCCCCGCGCCTTGAATGCGATCTAAGAAATCATTATATTGTCTTCACTTAGTATCCGCGGCGCGCTATGGTTCAACAGACGATTTGACCTCTGCTCCGGGCCATCGCGCCTTGTCCTGTGCCGCTATCCCATGCTG
>Ga0315288_10008071_pt1 | contig 13315 bp, 7 predicted proteins | sample YL17G11_20_MG_FD_203454 | JGI IMG/M metagenome (GOLD analysis project Ga0315288, IMG submission 203454) | Sediment microbial communities from Yellowstone Lake, YNP, Wyoming, USA - YL17G11_20 | ecosystem: Environmental > Aquatic > Freshwater > Lake > Sediment | place: USA: Wyoming | collected...
TTTCATCCTCATCCTGGGTCTTTGGGCCGCATTCTCTTACGTCCTCGGAAAGACCTGCCGCCTCTCTTATCAGGACGCGCTCGGACAGGACTTCCCGTCCTATTTCCCGCTCCTCTTTTTCGCCCTGACCCCGCTCTCCCTCGTCCACTACCTGACCCACGAAGACCTTCAAAAACGGATGACACTGCTCATGCTGGCCGTGATCTTCGCCATTCTCTACCTCAAGGCCGTCCGGGTCGCCCGGATCGTCCGCGAGAGACCGGCTCCCTGGCTGCGCCGGTTCGATTCGCTCCCTCCGCGCCGCCAGGCCCTTATTCTTTTTATCACCGCCGTCCTGATTTATAACGGCGGATCGCTGCTGATGATGTCCAAGGGCGTCTCCTTCGGAGGCGATGAACCCCACTATCTTTTGATCGCGCACAGCCTTCTCAAGGACGGCGATTTCGACCTGACCAACAACTACGCTCAGCGGGATTACGGGCGATTCCTGCCCCCCAACGCGGTCATCGAGGCCCACGTGCTGACGGGGACGAAGCCAGGAGGCCAATATTCCTTCCACTCGCCCGGCGTGTCGATCCTCCTCCTCCCCTTCTACGCCCTGGGGACGCTGTTCGGGAAAAGCGCTTTGATCTTCCTCCTCCGCTTCGGCATGAGCCTCTTCGGCGCGCTCTTCGGCGTCCAGATGTTCCTTTTCGCCCGCCAGGAATGGCAGAGGGACCGCCTCGCCCTGGGCCTCTGGGCCCTGTTCAGTTTCACCTCGCCCGTTTTTTTCTATTCGATCCATGTCTATCCCGAGATCATCATCGCCCTGTTCGCCTTCACCGTCTTCCGTCTGGTCCGCTTCTCACCGAAATTCTCTCGGCCTAGGCTTCTGCTCTGCGGGCTTCTCCTGTCCTCATTCATCTGGTTTCATGCCTTGAAATACTTCTTCATCCTCGGGCCGCTTTTTTTGTACGCCGTTTGGGTTCTCATTAAAAAACATCGAGCCCGTTCGGTCCTGGCCTTCTTTCTCGGTCCCATCGCCCTGATCTTCATCCTCTATTTCTATTTTCAGGTCTCCATTTACGGGTCGCTGAATCCCACCGCCGTGTCCTGGCAGGGAGCCATGGACCAGCAGCAGACCGTCAGCTTCCTGAAGACGCTGACGCGCATCCCGCTCCGGTTCCAGGTGGACACCCTGCTGGGCTATTTTCTCGACCAGCGGGACGGCCTGCTCTTTTACGCTCCGATCTACGTCTTCGCCTTCCTCGGGCTGGTCGAACTTATCCGGCGGAAGCGCCAGGATTTCTGGCTCTTCTTGTTCCTCACGGGGCCCTATGTCTTCGTTTCGGCCTTCCTCACCCAGCGGGCCGGATACGCGCCGCCGGCCCGGCCGCTCGTCGCCGTCATTTGGGGGATGGCGGTCCTTGTCGGCTATTTCCTAGCCCATAACGGCAAAAAGATATTCGTCTATTTGATGGACCTCGCCATCGGCCTCAGCTTCCTTTTCGTCTGGATTCTCTGCCAGAATCCTCTCGCCCTCTATCAGGAGACGACGACGGGAACGACCGAACGGGGAGGCGCTCTCTTTTACATCCTCAGCCATCTTCATTTCTATCTTCCGAACATTCTCCCCTCGTTCATCAAGATCGAGGAGTGGCGTTGGACGCCGAACTTCGTCTGGCCCGCCCTTCTCCTCGTTTTCGTCGCGGCGTATCTTCTCGTCCGGGGCCACAAGGCCTCCACGAAATTCGCCCATCATCAGGTTCTCATCGCCGCGGGTCTCGCCCTCTTTTTCCTCTGGTTCGTTTTTTATCCGCGGACGGTCCTTCTCTCGCCCCGCAAGGTCGACCTTTCCTCCGGCGAAAAGCTGACCTTCTACTCCTTGTCCCGGGTGGCCAAGGTGAAAGAGGGCGGCGGATTCGCCCTGCTCGAAGACAACCGGGATTACTATTTTTATTTCGCCACCGGAAGACCGATCGGCAAGCTCAAGGTCGAATTCGGCTCGGAGCAAGGCGATTATGACTTGAAGCTGAGGTTCTTCGACGCGCCGGCGTTCGAAGATTCGACCCGGAGGGAGATCAAAGAGAAAGTCTTGGACTCACCGCCCGCCTACCGATGGAAAGGAGCGAGCCTCTATCAGATCGTCTTTCACCTGGAGAAGAGATCGGACGTCCGGACCGGCGTCAATCCTTATACCCTGGGGATCCAGCCCCTCCGCTGAACATCGCGAACCGCGCCCACCCCTTTTTGTGGAACTTGAATTTGACGAGCGTCTTGAGGATTGAAAAGCCGTAGACGAGGCTCCGGCCGAGCCCGATCTGCGAAGCTTCGGGAAAATAGCGGGTCGCGATGGGGATCTCCCGAATAACCATCTTGTGCAGGACGCCCTGGGCGATGATCTCGGAGTCGAAGACGAAATCGTCGGAATTGGCCTGGACGTTCACGGTCTCGAGGTAGCGCCGGGAATAGGCGCGGAGCCCGGAGTGGTATTCCGTCAGATACATATAAAAGGCCGCGTTTTCGAGCGCGGTGAGGAAGATGTTGGCCAGGTATTTCCACTTGGGCATGCCGCCCTCGAGCGGGCGGCCGCCCAGCATCCGCGATCCGAAGACCGCGTCGCATTCCCCGTCGAGCAGCGGTTGGACCAGCTGGGGAATGACCGTCGGATCGTACTGATGGTCGGGGTGGACCATGATCATGATGTCCCCGCCGAGCTTGAGGGCCTCGGCGTAACACGTCTTTTGGTTCCCGCCGTAGCCGGTGTTCCTGCCGTGGACGAAGACGCGCAGGCCCAGGCGGCGGGCGAGAACGACCGTGCCGTCCCGGCTTCGGTCGTCGACGAGGATGATCTCATCCACCCAATCGCGGGGGATGTCGGCCAGGGTCCGCTCGAGCGTCTTCTCGGCGTTGAATGCCGGCATGACGACGATCACCTTTTTCGCCCGCTTCGGCGCGCTGTCCATAGCTACTTTATACCATATTCAGTCACTGCTCAGGTAGACAGGAGTCAGAATTCAGAATGGCCTGAGAATAAGCCTCCAACAGCTTGCTGATCTCTTCAATCATTCGGCAAAACTCAGAAACATCGCCGTACTCAAGGTCTTTGGCGAGAATCAAATAATATCGAGATTCCTCGACGGAACCTTGGGCAATGTTGTAACAGCGGAGTTTGTCCGCTCTCGTCGCCGGCATTCTCATTCTGTCTCCTGAATTCTAACTCCTGGCTGCTTGAGTCGTAACAAACGTATGACTATTGTCATGACACTTTTTATCTTCAGCTTGGGCGAGGGGAAGAAGGCGAAGCGACTATAAGGAAATCTCGCCGCTACCGTTCGGTCTTCTTGGCGGAGAATCCAAGGACGCGGCGGCACGGTTGGCCCTAAGGCCCCCATAGCAGAGGGGGGGGCCCGGCGCTTCGACGGGGGGAACCGACGGGACTGGTTCCCCAGGGGGCCGGGGGCCACCCTGTCGCCGCGTCGACATCTATCTCCGCGAGCCAAGAACGATTCGGGGGTCAATAACCTCATCACATCCTAAATTCTGATTAGTATCCCCGGAATGAAGATTTGAAGCTGGGGCGAGGGGTATGCCGGTTGAAACCCATCCGAGGGCGAAAGCGGGCACGGTTCAGAAAAACGGAGTTTTTCTGAGAGCTTGAGAACGAGGTCGAGCGGATTTTCCGCGCTGGGGAAAATCCGCGTGGTTTCAAACGGCGTACCCCGAGCCCTCCCTTCTTGACTAATGCGGCGAAGTTTACTATACCTCCACTCATGACGGGCCGACGGAACCTGACGACGGCGATCGTGTTCGGGCTCGCCTCCGCCGGAATCTCGACCTATCTGAACATCCTCCTTCAATCGCGGACGTACACGATCCTCAGCCATGGCTTCCGAATGTTCGGGAACCACCTCGTGATATTCCTGGCCTTCTGGATCGCGTTTTACGCCTTCTTGAGATTGACCGCGAGAATGATCGCTAGGATCGAAGCGAAAGCCCTGGGTGCCGACCCCGAGGACCGGCTTTGGCAGAATACGATCGCGGCGGTCCCCTTCATTTTTTTCATTCTGACTCCCCTTCTGTTCGCGAACTACATGACCAGGAACGACCTAAGGGTCCGGCTTGTCCTTTTCGGGGTGTTCGTCGGATTGGCCGTTTTATTTCTCAAGCTGTTCGAACTCGTTCCGCTCTTTAAAAAGCGGCCGCCGATCATCGACCAATGGGAGCGCCGGATCCGGGACCTCTCCCTGCGGAAAAAGCTCGTCCTTCTTTTCATCGCGGCCTTCACCGTCTACAACCTGGGCACGTTCGCCCTCGTCTCGCAGGGCGTCACCTTTTCCGGGGACGAGCCCTACTACCTGCTCACGACCCACAGCCTTCTCTACGACAGGGACATCAATCTGGCGAACAATTACGCCGAACAGGATTACTTTCATTTCTACTCCAAGGAGAACAGCCCGCGGAGGAAATTGAACATCTACGGCCGGTACGGAAAGAAGGGACAGGACTATATCTATCCGATCAGCCTTCCGGGGATCTCGGTGCTCATGCTGCCCTGGTACGGACTCGGCCAGCTGCTCAAAGGACCCTGGCTGACGTTCGTTCTGAAAGGGAGTCTTTCGATCTGGGCGGTCCTCCTCGGCCTGCAGTTGTTTCTCCTGGCGCGGGACCTGTGGCGCCGAGAAAATTTGGCCTTCGCGATCTGGCTGTTCTATTCGTTCAGCGCGCCCGTTTTTTTTTACGCCGTCCATCTCTATCCGGAGATCCCCATCGCCCTTTTTTCGATCATCATCTACCGCAAGGTGACGTCGGCCAAGCCTCCGTCGAACGGTCTTCTTCTTTTCCTGGGATTCCTGCTCGGCTCGTTTCTCTGGTTCGGACTGAAATATAACCTCATTTTCTGGCCGCTCCTGCTTGTCTCCCTCTATTACCTGTGGAAGCATCACAAGCTCCGGGCCAGGATCCTCCTCTTCCTCCTTTTCCCGCTCCTCGGCACCGTCCTTTTTTATTATTTCGTTTTCAGCCTCTACGGCACGATATCGCCGTTCGCCGTTTACGAGGGCATCACCTCGCCGGAACAAAACCAGGCCCTCAAGGAGATGTTGCTCGGCATTCCGCTCTTGGCCCGGACGGACACGTTCTTCGATTATTTTCTGGACCAGCGCGACGGCCTCCTCCTCTATTCGCCGATTTATTTTTTCATGTTTCTCGGCCTCGTCGAAATATTCAGAAAATCAAAGCGCGACTTGCTTATCCTCCTTTTCATCTCGCTTCCCTTTCTCTTGAATTACGCCTTTTTCACTCACCGTCAGGGGTATTGTCCCCAGGCCCGCGTGCTGGCGCCGTTGTCCTGGATCGGGGCCCTGCTCATCGGTTATTTTCTGGCCTTCAACCGCCGCAAGATCTTGACGACGCTCTTCTGGGCGGCCGGGCTGACGACCTTGGCCATCACAGTCCTGTTATTGCTCCACCCGTCGTTCCTCTATCAGCCGACAACCCACGAATTCACCCAGCGCCCGGGTGATTTCTTCGTCTTTTTGAGCAATATGCGATTTTTCCTACCGGCCTATCTTCCCTCATTCATCAAGGTCGACAATCTCCGCAACATTCCAAACTATGTCTGGATCGGGCTTGTCGTTCTGTTCGTCATTGGTTACGCCTGGAGCGGCAGCGGGAAGCGCCGGAACGGTGATCTAGAAGAAAAGATCCCATCCGACAATCACCGATGCGCGAAATCGGGTTTCCGCCTGGGCCTGGCGGCCGTGCTTCTGGGACTCGCCTTCTGGCTCTGGGTCTATTATCCCAGGTGCGTCCTCTATCCGACCCAGACGTTCACCTATTCCAACCAGCGGCAATTGGGGCTTTATCTCTTCCCTCTCGGGAAGGACGTGGTGGCCAAGAACGAGGGCGAACTGTACCTCCATGACGACCGCGAGTATAAGGTCGTCTTCGGTTCAAAAGAAAAGCTCGAACAGGTCAAACTCGTCTTCGGCTCGACGCAAGGCGAACATGATGTCCGGATCCGACTTTTCGACCTGCCGGTCTTCGAGGGCAGGACGACGCGCGAAAAAAAGGATTTGATCCTGAAGGCGCCCGCGTATTTTCAGTATCGGACGCTCTACATCTACGAGATCGACTTCCGTTTCGAGCAAAAGTCCGCCGAAAACCTGAAGATCGATCCCTATCTCCTGCAGATCCTCCCGCCGCGCTGAAAGACGGGAATCGCCTCGGAGTTCGTCAAACCGGTATTCTGGGGTACGCGTCAAGGTCCAGGGAGAGCGCCGTTTTTTTCCGGCCTTTCTTGTCGTGCTCGATCCGGGCCAGGGCCAGAGCCCCGACCATGGCCGCGTTGTCCGTGCAAAGCTTGGGGGAGGGAATATAGGCCGCCAGGACGAAGCGCCTCGCCTGTCGTTCGAAATCCGTTCTCAGCCTTTTGTTCCGGGCCACACCGCCGCAGAGGAGAACCGAGGCCGGATCGCACCGTGAAGCGGCCCGGAAGAGGTTGCCGAGCAGGGCCCGGACGACCGCGTTCTCGAAGGCGGCCAGAAAATCGGGCAGCCGCGGATGGGATTTATCGATTCGGTTCTCGCGGATGATCCGCAGGGCGGCCGTCTTCAGCCCGCTGAAGCTGAAATCCAGGCTGCGGTCGCTCATCCGGGGCAGGGTGAATTCGAAGCGCCCGGGATCGCCCGGCTCGGCCAGCTTCTGGATGACGGGGCCGCCGGGATAACCGAGCTCGAGGAACTTGGCGATCTTGTCCAGGGCCTCTCCGGCGGCGTCGTCGCGCGTCCGGCCGAGGAGCTCGAAGCTGAGCTTCTTCTTCAGGAAGTAGAGCGAGGTATGGCCGCCGGACACGATCAGGGCCAGGACCGGAAAAGCGATGTCCCTATGCTCAAGAAACGCGGCTTCGATATGGGCCTGGACGTGGTCGATCCCGATGAGCGGTTTCTTGTGGTAATAGGCCAGCCCCTTGGCGAAGGACAGGCCGACGAGCAGCGATCCGATGAGCCCCGGGCCCTGCGTCACGGCGAAATGATCGATGTCGTCCAAAGCGACGCCGGCGCCGGCCAGGCTGTCGTGGACGATGAAACCGATGGATTTGATATGCTGGCGCGAGGCGAGCTCGGGCACGACCCCCCCGTACGGGGCGTGGATCTCGTCCTGCGAGAGAACGATATTGCTCAAGATCGAGCCGTCTCCGCGGAGGACGGCGGCCGCCGTCTCGTCGCAGGAGGTCTCGATGGCCAGGAGATACATTTAACGCAAAGCCTTCAGGCTTTCCTCGTACGGAGGCCGGGCGATCCCCTTCTCCGTGACGATGGCCGTGATATAGGCCGCCGGCGTCACGTCGAAGGCGGGGTTGCGGACCCGCGCGCCCGGAGGCGTGATGAGCTTTCCGTTGATCTCCTTGACCTCGAGAGGCGAACGCTCCTCGATCGGGATCGCGTCGCCCGTCGCCAGGGAAAAATCGAACGTGCTCAGCGGCGCGGCCACGTAAAAGGGGATGTGGTTTTCCTTAGCCAGGACCGCCACGGAGTAGGTTCCGATCTTGTTGGCCGTGTCGCCGTTACGGGCGATCCGGTCCGCGCCGACGACGGCCAGGGCGATCTCCCCTTTTTTCATCAGCCAGCCGGCCATGCCGTCGGTGATGACGAAATACGGGACGCCGAGCTTCTCCAGCTCCCAGGCCGTGAGCCGGGCGCCCTGAAGGAACGGCCGCGTCTCGTCGGCGAAAACCCGGATCTGTTTACCCTGTTCGAACGCGGCCCGGATGACGCCGACGGCCGTCCCGTAGGCGGCCGTGGCCAGGCCGCCCGCGTTGCAGTGGGTCAGGACCGCGTCGCCGTCCTTGATCAGGTCCGCCCCGAAACGGCCGATCCGGAAGTTGATCTCGGCGTCCTCCCGCTCGATGTCCAGCGCTTCCCGCGTCAGCTTGGCCTTGAGCTCGTCTAAGGGGAGCCGGCGATGCCGTTCGAAGGCCGCCCTCATCCGCTCCAAGGCCCAAAAAAGATTGCGGGCGGTCGGGCGCGTCCCGTGGAGTCGGGCCGACACGCGCTCGAATTCTTCCGGGGCGGCGGCCGCGTTCTGAGCCTGGGAAAAACCCAGGGCGACGCCGAACGCCGCGGCCACGCCGATGGCCGGAGCGCCGCGGATGATCATCTTTTCAATGGCCTCGGCGACGGCCTCGGCGGTCCGGCATTCGACGTAGATCTCTTCGCCGGGGAGCCGCCGCTGGTCGATCATCACCACGTGATCGCCGCGCCATTCGATCGTCGGAAGCATGAGAATAACCTCCCGCTTATATTATAGCCGTTTCTCCTCCATTTTGTCTGGATGCAATATGGAGAGGTCGAGGAGATCCGGGAACGGCTGAAGAGACTATCGGCAGATCCCGCCACCTCGATTCGGAATTCTCGACGGATGATTCAAGGACGCGACGGCAGGGTTGGTCCCAAGGCCCCCATAGCGGAGGGGGGGCCCATCGCTTGCGATGGGGGGAACCGACGGGACTGGTTCCCCAGGGGGGCGGGGGCCACCCTGTCGCCGCGTCGACCAATGAAATCCAAAATAAATCCGTTTCTTAGAACTCGACGAGGCCGGCCAGTTTGAGGATCTGGAGATAGTTCATGATCCCCTGAACGGTGGATTTTCTCTGGGACTGGGCGTCGAGGAGGGCCTTGAGCTCGAGGACGCTGTGCTTGCCGTTGATCAGCAGCTGGAGTTCGTTCGTGGTGAACAGCTCTCCCGTGTAGGGATATTTGGCCCGCTCGGCCGGCGGGACCTGGTCGACATATTTCCGGTAGCCCTGGTGGCCCTCGGCCATCACTTTGGCCGTCGTCCTCGGGACGATCTTCATCGCCTTCTTATCCAACTCCGACAGCTCAATCTTGACCGGCTTGGTTCCGAGCTTCTTGGCCATGGCTTCCATGTGCGCTTGAAGCGTCGTCAGGTGGGCGGCGCCGACCGCGTCCACGGATTTCTTCAGCTGGGCGACGTAGGCGCCGACGCCGGCCTTGTCCGCCGCCAACTGCAAAATGGAGTCCAACGTGTCCTTCTCGTTCAACATCCCGCCTTCGACGAAACCGCGCGCTTCCTTGAACGCGTCGAGCAAGTTTTTGTCCGTAGCCCTGTTGAGGGCTTCCAGGCCGACGACGAGATAATGGCCGAGCCGGCGGGCGGCGTTGCTGGTGATCTCGCCGGCGATCTTGACGGCCATGTTGTCGTCGGCGGTGGCCACGGTGTAGGCGCCGGCCGCGCCGATGGCCGCCGCACGCTTCAACTGGGTGGCGTCGGATTTATCGGGGAGGTCGCCGGAGGTGTGATACCAGCGGTCCGGCCAGGCGATCATCATGACCCCGGGCACGCGGACGCCCCAGTCGTTGAAGACCTCATGGTCGGAGGCGCCGTAGTGGGTTTCGATCGAATACCAGAACGGCTCGTCCGCGCCGAAGGGCGCGACGATACGGAGCGGGACCTTGTACGCGTCGCCGCGGTTCTGGATACGCTCGCGGTTGCCCTCGCCGACGTAGCGGTAATAGTTCTCCATGACGTCGTTGATGTAGTGGGCGTTGCCGAAGGTCGTCCGCATCAAGCACATGAAGGCCTGGTTCTTGCTCAGCCATTCGCCGACCATGTCCATGTTGATGTTGCAGAGCGTTTTGTCCATGATCGTCTTGTTGGCCCTGACCCACATGCCGGTCCCGCCGATCTCGGGGCCCCACAGGAAGCGGATGGTCCGTTTCGGCTTCGGCAGGCGGCCCTCCTGGAAGCACGTGTTCAGGAGGCGGGCGACCTCCAGGATCGTGGCGCTGCCCGAGGTATTATCGTTGGCCCCGAACTTGGTGAAGCCCTCGAAGAGGTGGGCCGAGAAGATGATCTCACCGGCGTTGGGATCCGTGCCCGGGATGACGGCGACGATGTTCTCGTTGTTGTATTTTTCCTGCTTGGACTCGACCACGGCGTGGACGGTGATCTTCTCGTTGGCCATCAAGCGCTGCTTCAGGAAATCGCCTTCGCGCACCGGCAGCTGGAAGCCGAACTTGGGCTTGGGCTGGGGCTGAGCCGGCGGCTGGGGGGGTTGGGCCGGCTGGGCCGGCGGCTGACCCGGAGCGGCACCGCGCTGGCCGCCCCCGCCGCCGCGCATGCCGCCGATGCCGGCCCACGTCATTTGGAGCGGATCGAAATAGGGGCGGGACATGGCGACGCCGATGACGCCCAGGGCGCCTTTCTGGTTGCAGGCGTAGTTATGGACCTGGGCCAGGGACCCTTCGGTGACGGCGATCTTGCCTTCGACCTTGGCCGCGTCGATCTCGGCCGGCGTGCCGCGGCCGACCCAGACCAGCTCGGCCGTCACGTCGGTCGGCTGGCTGCCGGAGGCGAGCATGGGGACCATGTCCCGCATCGAAGCCAGCTTCTGGTGCCTGGGTTTCATCTCCCAGAGCTCGCCCTTGACGGCATCCCAGAGCTCGTTGGCCGCGGGGAACTCCACGAGCTCGGCCGAGATGCCGTACTGCTTGAGCTTCTTCAGGATGACCTGCGTCTCCTGGAACAGGCCGGCATACTCGTCCGACTGCCGGTCGCGGTTGTAGCCGTTGATGTCGATGATCGTGTTCAAAGCCGTCTCGCCGGACGCCTCGCCGACGATCTCGTCGATCTGTTCCTTGGGCAGGAACGTCCAATACAGCCAGGGCGTGTATTGGGCCACGACGACGACGGCAACGACGGCCAGCGCCGCGATCAGGATGAGAACTCTTCGTTTGGTCATTTCACTTTCCTCCAATATTCAAATTAGGATCTGTCATCGCGAGCGACCGAAGGGAGCGTAGCAAATCCCCCCTTACCCCCCTTTTCTAAAGGGGGGACTGGGAGGATTATGATCGCCACCTAGTATCGCGTCTCAATAACGGCTTTACAATAATCCTGGAACTGTCATTCCCGCGAAAGCGGGAATCCAGACGTCGTTCCCACGTAGGTGGGAATCCAGGCCTTTTTAAGCTGGATTCCGGATCAAGTCCGGAATGACAACATTGCAAAGTCATTGCTGATACACCGGACTTGCTTCGCTCCTCTCCATAACATTCTTTTCAAAACGGGGACACGTACCGAATTCCGGAGAATTCGGAACATGTCCCCATCAACTGAAGGGAGTGTGGCGATCCGGCTCGAAGAGTCATCCCGAGTCTTTCGAGGGATCTCATCTAGCGAGTCCGAGGTTGGACGAGATCCTTCGCTTCGCTCAGGACGATCCGTTGGGTCGGATTGCCACGTCGCTTCGCTCCTCGCAATGACATTTTGTTATGTTGCAGCAAACGGCTGTTCGATCGAGACGGCCTCCATGCCGCCCAGATGACGCGCTCCGCTCTCGGTGACGACCAGGCAGTCCTCGGTCCGGACGCCGAACTCGCCGTAGATGTAGATCCCCGGCTCGTTGCTGAAGGTCATTCCCGGTTCGAGCTTGAGCGTGTTGCCCTTCACCAGATAAGGGTATTCATGGCCGTCCATGCCGATGCCGTGGCCGACGCGATGCGCAAAATATTTATATCCCGGACCGTAGCCGGCGTCCTCGACGACCTTGCGCGCCGCCGCATCGACGGATTCGCAGGTCGCGCCGGGACGGGCGGCTTTGAGCGCCTCCGCCTGGGCCTTGCGGACGATGTCCCAGACCTTCACCATCTTGTCGCTCGGCTTGCCGAAGACGATCGTCCGGGTGACGTCCGCACTGTAGCCCTGGACGCGGCAGCCGCCGTCGATCATGATGACCTCGCCGGATTTGAGCGTGCGCGGCGCGCGGGAGCCGTGGGGAAAGGCCGTGCTCGGACCAAATTGGGGTCCTCCGCCGACGTTGGCCCCCAGTTTCGCCGACGCGGCGGCGATAGCCGCCGAGAGATCCCGCGGGGTCATGCCTTCGCGAACCGACTTGAAACCTTCGCGGTAAGCCAGCTTGGTGATCTTGTTGGCCAGGTCCATATAACCGATCTCTTTGGGAGTCTTCGTCCCGCGACAGCTTTCGGTGATGACCGCCCCGTTGACGAGGTCGAATGCCGGCGCGTCCCGCCGGATGCCGTAAAAGATAAAGGCGGCCGTAGACGGACCGATGCCCAGCCGGCCGGTCCGGGCACCCAGATCGCTCATGATGCCGCCGATGAGCTTGTACGGGCTCTCATGCTCTTCCCACACCCGGATCTCCTGTCCCTCGAGGATGAGCTCCTTGGCCCTCTCTTTTTCGAAGGCCGGGCAAACCCAGACGGTCCCCCCCTGGCGATTGAGGAGCGCGCCGAAGGTCCGCTCGCTCGTCCCCCAGCCGACGGTCGTGAAATAGGCGAGGTCCGTTCCGCCCGGCAGAAACAGCCCGTCGATCTTGTGATCGGCCATCAGCTTCCGGGCCCGTTCGAGACGGGCTTCGTAATCCTCGGGGCCCAAGGGCTTCACCCCCGCGGCCAAGTTCTCGAGGGCCGCTTGGGTCGAAGCGGGATTCGATTGAGAGAAAAGGTCGCGGGCGAAGCCGGACAGGGAGGCGGTCAGGCCTCCGATCTTCAGGAAGTGGCGGCGCGAGATCATCGAAGTCCTCCTCGAGAAAAAAATCAGATATATCACCGGTCCTCGCCTAAGTCAAATCCTCGAGTGCCGCAGCGCTTAGGAGAAGATCCGGAATCGAACTAGCTCTCTCGATGCGGGCGAACACTCTCCTTGTCGCGGGTCCTGTCAGAAACCATTGGAGAGAAACCCTTAGAATGGGTTTCCCTCCAACTCTCGCTTCGCTCTCTGCCTCCTTTCCATGGAGCTTGAAACCATGCATTTTTAAAGGTGTGCATGATTGGTCCTCGCTTCTCACCCACCTTCGGGGGGTCCCATCCGCTTCGAACGCTGGGGCGCCCGATCGGTGCCACCCGTAATTAGAGCGTTCGCCCGTTTCTTCGCTCGCCCAGCTTGATTGGAAGATTGATTCTATTCCGAAGACGCGATAACACCTCTTCTTATTGATATCACCTCCCCTTCCCCTCCTGTAGCCAGGAGGGGCCCCGAATCAGGTACGCGTCTTCGCTGCAGGGGCGGAGGGGGGTCCCCTCGGCTAAGCCGAGGGGGGAACCGCCGGGTCACTCTTGGAAGGAAACCCTTTGAGCGGGCTTCCTTCCAACGGTCGCTACGCTCCCTGCCTTCCTTCCAAGGAGCATAGTCCCGCGAATTGATACGTGACGACTGGTTCCCCAGGGGGCCGGGGGCCACCCTGTCGTCTCGTCAAACAATGATTTCGCCGCCGAGAAGGACGGGGAGGAAACGGCGTTAAGAACCCGAGTCGGGAGCGAAGCCGTTTCCGATCTTGTCTGCAGGACCCGCG
>Ga0315288_10008072_pt1 | contig 13315 bp, 11 predicted proteins | sample YL17G11_20_MG_FD_203454 | JGI IMG/M metagenome (GOLD analysis project Ga0315288, IMG submission 203454) | Sediment microbial communities from Yellowstone Lake, YNP, Wyoming, USA - YL17G11_20 | ecosystem: Environmental > Aquatic > Freshwater > Lake > Sediment | place: USA: Wyoming | collected...
CCTTCGTGGCACTGGTGCCGACCAGCATGAAAGATTCTGAAGTAATCACCTTACCTCTATACCTATATAATTATTAGTAATAACGATGTAGCCAGCCAAAAGTTCCCCCCCGGGCTATATTTCTTTAGTTTGTCACCCTGAATCCGCCTGAGCGGATGAAGGGTCTCTTGCTCCCGCAGGGAGAGATTCTTCGCTTCGCTCAGAATGACAACATAACGGTGTCATTGCGAGCGAAGCGAAGCAATCTCAGCCTCTTCTCATTGCCAGATTGCTTCGGCACTTCGTGCCTCGCAATGACAACATAAATTATTATAAATAACGATATGGCCCAGCCAAAAGTTCCCCTTTGGCCTATATTTCCTTGGTCAGTGTGGCCAGAAACTCGGCATTGCTGGAGGTCTTGCCCAGCCGCTCCAGCACACGCTCCACCGCCTCGGTGGGATTGACAGAATCGGAGGCGATCATGGACATCATACGCCTGAGCCGCCACACCTGCTTCACCGTGTTCTCGTCCAGCAGCAGCTCCTCGCGCCGGGTGCCGCTGCGCTGAATGTCTATGGCTGGGAAGATGCGCCGCTCAGCCATCCTCCGGTCCAGGTGCACCTCCATATTGCCGGTGCCCTTGAACTCCTCATAGATCAGGTCATCCATGCGGCTGCCGGTATCCACCAGGCAGGTGGCCAGAATAGTCAGGCTACCCCCCTGCTCAATGTTGCGGGCCGCCCCGAAGAAGCGCTTGGGCGGGTAAAGAGCCACCGGGTCAATGCCGCCGGAAAGGGTGCGGCCACTGGGAGGCATGGCCAGGTTATAGGCACGGGTGAGCCTGGTGATGCCATCCAGCAGAATGAGCACGTCCTTGCCTGTCTCCACCAGGCGCTTGGCCCGGTCCAGGGCCAGCTCGGCCACTCGGGTGTGGTCCTCTACCGGGTCATCAAAAGTGGAGCTGACCACCTCCCCCTTTACCGAGCGCGCCATATCGGTCACCTCTTCAGGTCTCTCCCCGATGAGAGCAATCATCACGTGTATATCGTTGTAGTTGGCGATGACGCCGTTGGCAATAGCCTTGAGCAGCATGGTCTTGCCCGCCTTGGGCGGCGATACGATCAGGCCACGCTGCCCCCGCCCAACGGGACACATGAGGTTCATCAGACGGGTGGACAGGCTGTTGGAGGTTGTCTCCAGGTTAATCATCTTGTTGGGGAAAACCGGTGTCAACTGGGAGAAATGGGGGCGTGCCCTGGCCAGCTCCGGGTCTATGCTGTTGACCGCCTCCACCCGCAGCAGGCTGGGATATTTCTCGCCGTTCTTGGGCGACCTCACCTGTCCGGTGACCTTATCGCCGCTGCGCAGGCCGAAGCGGCGGATCTGGGACTGGGACACATAGACATCGTTGGCCCCGGGCAGAAGGCTGGGGCCGCGCAGGAAGCCATAGCCATCGTCCACTAAATCCAGGACGCCACCGCTGAACGTGTATCCCTGCTGCTCAGCCTGGGCACGCAGCAGCCGCAGCACCAGCTCCTGCTTTCTGAGCACACCAACCCCTGAAATGCCCAACTCCTTGGCCATTTCCAGCAGTTCTTCTCTAGTTCTAGCTTCCAGTTCAGCGATGCCAGCCACTGTCTTTACACCTCCTGGTCTATTTTAGTTTTAGCGTTTAGGCTTGACCCCAGCCACTTTTTGCCAGTCCGCGGCAAAACGGTTGATGCCCGCCGCAGTCAGCGGATGAGCTATCATCTGCATCAACACCTGATAAGGCACCGTAGCAATATGAGCACCCGCCTTGGCCGCCGCCACGCAGTGCAACGGATGGCGAATGCTGGCTGCCATCACCTGGGTAGAGAATTGGTAGTGGTTGAATACCTCAACAATTTCAGCTACCGGCTTCATACCATCATGCCCAGCATCATCCAGGCGGCCCACAAACAGACTCACGAAATAGGCCCCCGCCAGCGCCCCCAGCAGGGCCTGATTAAGGGAGAAGCAAAGCGTTAAGTTGACCCTGATGTTCTCTCTGCTCAGCAGAGAGGTAGCCTCCAGGCCGGCTGGCGTGACCGGGATTTTCACCACCACGTTGGGGTGCCAGGAGGCTAGCTGGCGCGCTTCTTTGACTATATCACCCGTCTCCTCACTCAACGCCTCCACAGAGATAGGCCCGTCAATAATAGAAGCTATTTCCTGGACGATGGCCTTGTAATCAGACCGTCCTTCCTGGGAGATTAAAGTGGGATTGGTAGTGACCCCGCTGATCACTCCCAGTTTGGCTGCCTGGCGGATGTGATCAACATTGGCCGTGTCAAGGAATAAACGCACCTTTTCTCCTACTATAACACAAACAAAATCGGCTGTCCAGCGCCCGTTTGCAAAAGCAGAGATTGCACATATTATTGTCACCCTGAGCGTAGCGAAGGGTCTCTTGCTCCCACAGGGAGAGATTCTTCGCAGAGCTTGTCCTGAGTACTTCGACTTCGCTCAGTACAGGCCAAGGCAAAGGGCTCAGAATCCTCCATGCTGGCTTGCCGCCAGCACCACAAAGTACGAAAAAGGGGATTCCATAAGGGGCAAAGCCCCTTTGGCGGGGGTTTGGGGGTGCCCCCCAGCTCCCTCCCGATTCCCCCAAGTCCGCACCCCAAGCCTGGGGCATAGCTTCGCAGACGCAGAGCTTTGCGACTGCGTGGGACAAGATTGGGGGATACAGGTGGTTGAAAGAGCCATTTTTCGTAGGAATGACCATGAAACTCTCTTCAGGGTATCTTATGAGTAACCTCCGCTGACGCTTACAATCTGGCCTGTGATGAACTTGGCCTGGTCAGAGGCCAGAAAGGCCACACAGTCAACCACATCAGACACCTCGGTCAGCCGGCCCATGGGGAATATCTTGGCAATCTTGGCTTCTCGCTCCGGGGTGAGCCAGCCCGATGACACAGCCATAGGCGTCTTGGTGGTGCCGGGGGAGACGGCATTAATCCTGACGCCGTAGCGGCTTATCTCCTGAACCAGACATTTAGCCAGATGGTTGACGGCTGCCTTGGCACCGGCATAGATAACATAGCCCGCCTCGCCCACCTTGCCGGCGTCGGAGCTAATCATTACGATATTGCCCGACTTGCGCTCTATCATGGCAGGCAAAACTGCCTTTACACAACCGAGCACCCCAAAATAAGTGATCTCAAAGGTCTTGCGCCATATTTCCGGCTTGGACTCCACAAATGGGCCGGGCATGCTCCAAGCGGGCACAGTCACCAAAGAATCTATCTTGCCGAACTCCTTCAGGGCGACCTCCGCCATCTTCTGACAGTCCTCAAACTTGGTGATATCAGCGTAGGTAGCTATACCTTTAGCTCCCAGCTCGTTGACCTCCTTGGCCAACTTGTCTGCCCAAGTACGGTCTATGTCATTGCAGATGACATTGGCACCCTCCTTGGCAAACATCAGACAAATACTGGTGCCGAAGCCGCCACCACCCGCGCCGGTGACTATAGCTGTTTTACCTTTGAATCCATAATCTATCATAAATGACCCTCCTGACCAAAATTCTTATCCATGAGCAGCCTAAGCTGCTGATTCCAGTGGTAGCTGAGCACCTTCTCGCAGTACACCTTTGGCCGCCCCGATAAAGGCTGTGAATAGAGGATGAGGGCGGTTGGGCCGCGAGCCGAATTCCGGATGAAACTGCACTCCCAGCATCCAACGATGGTCTGCCAGCTCGCTGATCTCCACCAGACAACCATCCGGAGAAAGCCCACTGGCCTTAAGACCTGCTTTGTCCAGTATATCACGAAAGCGGTTGTTGAACTCAAAGCGATGCCGATGCCGTTCATAGACTACGGCCTCTTCATAGGCCTGAGCAGCCCGGCTGCCGGCCACCAGGTGACAGGGATAACTGCCCAGGCGCATGGTGCCACCTTTCTCAGTTACACCACACTGCTCCGGGAGCAGGTCGATAACCGGGTATGGGGTGTGAGGGTTGAACTCGGCAGAATTGGGCTCATTAGAGCCAAAGACATGGCGGGCAAACTCTACAACCATGAGTTGCATCCCCAGGCACAAGCCCAGATAGGGGATATCGTTCTCCCGGGCGTAGCGAGCCGCTCGCACCTTCCCCTCAATACCGCGCTGGCCGAAGCCACCGGGAACTACAATGCCCTGGGCTGAGCGCAGCAGTTGCTCGCCGTGTTCCTCTTCCAGATCCTCAGCGTGGATCCAAAGTAGCTTGACATCCAGGTTGTGGAACAGCGCCGCATGGCACAATGCCTCTCGCACCGAAATATAGGCATCAGGCAGCTCCACATACTTGCCTACCAGGGCAATGGTCACTGGTTCCTTGGGAGACTTGAGCTTTTCCACCATCACTCGCCAGTCACTGAGATCAAACTGCGCTGCCTTGAGTCCCAGTTTTTCCACTATGAAATCACCCAGCCCGGCCTCCTCCAGCACCAGAGGCACCTCATAAATAGGCGAGACCGTGGCCAAAGGTATCACCGCCTTCTTATCCACATCACAGAACAGGGATATCTTGTCCTTGATAGCATCTGATACAGGGTGATCGCTACGGCACAGGATGACGTCCGGCTGTATACCGATATGCCTCAGCTCATTGACACTGTGCTGGGTCGGCTTAGTCTTCAGCTCGCCCGTGGTGCTGATATAAGGCAAGAAGGTCACATGGATATAGAGGACATTGTCCCGGCCGACGTCCTTGCGCATCTGGCGGATAGCCTCCAAGAAGGGCAGGCCCTCAATGTCACCCACCGTGCCTCCCACCTCAACAATATGCACATCAGCGCCGCTGCCGCGGGCTGCCCCCAGGATGCGCTCCTTTATCTCATTAGTGACATGGGGCACCACCTGAATAGTCCCCCCCAGGAAATCGCCTCTGCGCTCCTTGGCGATGACCGAGCTATAAATCTGCCCCGAGGTTACATTGGAGGCGCTGGTGAGCGCCACATCTATGAAGCGCTCATAATGGCCCAGGTCCAGGTCAGTCTCTGCCCCGTCCTGGGTAACAAAGACCTCGCCATGCTGATAGGGTGACATAGTCCCAGGGTCAACATTTAAATAGGGGTCTAGCTTTTGCGCTGAGACAGACAACTGGCGACTCTTGAGTATCCGACCTATTGAGGCGACACTGATCCCCTTGCCCACTGAACTGACCACCCCGCCAGTGACGAAGATGAATTTGGTCATACCTGCTTCCAGAATCTAAGTAGGAAACAGCCTGATTTTTGTAACCTGGCTACGCTCATTAGTACTATAGCGCTCAAAACTGGCCTACGAAGGGCTTCAACAGAGTTAACCACAACACAGGAATCAAGAACAGTCCTGCTTCGGCGGAAAGCTTGAAATCTATTATGGCTAAATTATAGGGGCATGATGCTAGCCTGTCAAGAGGAAAACTGGGTAAGTTTAGCGAGGTCTCTGAAAAAGAGGTGCAGGACACATCCTGCTGGGGGTCTGGGAGTATCCCCGTAGGGGCGATTGGCCAATCGCCTCTACCTCCCCCAAGACTGGGGGACTTAGGGGGTTGAATAAGACTCTTTCAGAGCTCTCTTTAGCACCACTTTGACAGACTGGCCTTTTTGAGTTATCTTTGTGCAGGCAGAGAGAATAAAGTGTCTGGGCCAAGTCTTACATTCTACGGCGGTGTGCGTGAGATCGGGGGCAACCGGGTGCTCCTGGAGGAGGGGAAGACGCGCCTGTTTCTGGACTTCGGCACCTCTTTTGCCAGGCGCGCCGACTTCTTTGAAGAATACCTCAACCCACGCCCCGGCACCGGCCTGCTCGACCCCCTGGAGATGGGATTGCTGCCGCCCCTGGAGGGGGTCTATCGAGATGACCTGGCCCCACCCAGAATGTGGGAGCGTTTCCGAACCCGCCCGCACTACCGCAGGACTGAGATTGAGGCTGTCCTCCTCTCTCATGCCCATCTTGACCACTGCGGCTATGTGTCCTTCCTCAGAACAGACATCCCGATTTATAGTACGGCCATGACCGCCTTTATTCTAAAGGCGATGCAGGATAGCGGCGGCACTGATTTCGAGAAGGAGGTATGCTACTCAAACCCGAGGACATCAAAAGAGGGCTATCTGGGCACAGATAGTAAGCAGCCTTATCAGCAACGACCTTTCTATTTCCTGGATGGCTCCCCTGAGTCCGAGGCAGCCGCCTCTTTCTGGCGTTCGTCTCCTGCCTTCAAAAAGGGACTGGCCTGCACAGAGCCGGGCGGCCCCTGTCAGCAGATAGGCTCCTTAGCCCTGCGCTACTTCCCGGTGGACCATTCCGTCTTCGGCGCAACAGCCTTCGCCCTGGAGACCAGCGCCGGCTGGGTGGCCTACACCGGCGACCTACGCCTTCATGGCGGCCGGGGAGAAAATACCTGGCGCTTCGCTGATGAGATGCGCTCCCTCAGCCCCCTGGCTCTCGTCTGCGAGGGCACCCGCGCCGGTGAGGAAAAATGCATCACCGAGACAAAGGTCTATGAAAACGCACTCAAGGCGGTATCTGCTGCATCAGGCCTGGTGATCGCCGACTTCGGGCCACGTAATATAGAAAGGCTCCTAGCCTTCGGCCGCATCGCCGCCGAAACCAAGCGAAAGCTGGTCATCCTGGCCAAAGATGCCTATCTCCTAGATAAGATGGCACTGGTCTCACCAGAGGTGCCTCACCTAGAAGAATGGGCTGACGTTTTCCTCTACGCTGAGCTTAAAGGCACGATGAAAGCCTGGGAAAAACAGGTGCGCCAGAGGTACATCGGCAGGCTGCTCACCCCCACAGACATCGCCGCCTGCCCGAGAGATTTTATCCTTTGCTTCAGCTTCTGGGATGTCAACGAGCTAATTGACATCGCACCAAAGGGCGGCCTCTACCTCTACTCCTCCAGCGAGGTATTTGACGAAGAGGGTGCCCTGGACATGGAGCGATTGCACAAGTGGATCAAGCACTTTGAGCTAACACCTCTGGGCCTGCCCCAACCGCAGAAAGAGGGATGGCGCATACCTGATGCAGAGCAGGGCTTCCACGCATCGGGCCATGCCAGCGGGCCAGAGCTTCTGGAAATCATCCGGCACATCAACCCAAAGGTGCTCATACCCGTTCACACTGAAAAGCCGGAGTATTTCGTGGAGAACCTGGCGGGCAGCGGCATCAAGGTCGTTTTGCCTGAATACGGGAAAGCCCTGAGTTTGGTTTAAGCCATGATACCAATCAGACTGGCGCTGCGCAATTTCATGTGCTATCGGAACCAGATGGAGCCTCTCTCCTTCGAGGGCTTCCACATTGCCTGCCTCTGCGGCGATAACGGCAGCGGCAAGTCAGCCCTGCTGGATGCCATAACCTGGGCGTTGTGGGGCAAGTCCCGGGCCAAAAGCCACGATGAACTCGTCCACCAGGGAGAGAGTGAGATGGAGGTGGAGTTTGAGTTCGCCATGGGCGAGCAGCGCTACCGGGTCATCCGCAAGCGTGCCCGACCCCAGCCCCGCCGCCAGGGGCTGAGCGTGCTGGAGCTACAGGCAGCCCGTGGAGATGGCTTCATCTCCCTCACCGGCGACAGCTTGGAAGAGACACAGCACCACATCTCCGAAATTCTACGCATGGACTATCAGACTTTTGTCAACAGCTCCCTATTACTTCAAGGGCGAGCTGATTCCTTCACAGTAAACGACCCCAGAGAGCGCAAGGAGGTGCTATCTCGCATCCTGGGTCTCTCGCTGTACGATGAGCTTGAGGAGAAGGCCAAAGAGATAGCCAAAAAGCAGGAGAGCAGGTGCCAGGAGCACGCCAGCTCCATCAAGGTCATTGATATGGAGCTGTTGCACCGCCCCAAATATGAGTCTGAGCTGGCCCAGCTTGCGCCAGAGTTGGAGCGACTTGAGGGGCAGGTAGCCACCCAGGAAACAGCAGTCTCGTCTCTACGTCGGGAACGAGATAGCCTGGAAGTAAAGCGCCAGCAACTGGCTGAGGCCGAGGCACAGATAAAGAAGACCGAAGGGGAACTGAGCTATTGGAAAGGGCAGGTGTCAGCACACCAGGCCAGGGTTGAGCGCTATGAGGCGGTGCTGGGGCGGCGGCCTGAGATAGAGGCCGGGCAGCACCGGCTGGCCGAGCTAAAACAGGCCAGCCAGGCCTTCGATGAAAAGTTCAAGCGTTTGTTTGCCCTTCAGCAGCGCCGCAGCCAGCTTGAGACGGCCATAGAGAAGGCTCGCGGCCAGCTTGTGACCGAGCAGAGCCTGCTCCAGGCACGCATCAAGGAGAGAGAGCTGAAAAGCGCCAGCCTGCCTCATTTAAGAGGAGAGATGGAGCAGGCCCGTCTCAGGCTGGCCGAGTTGGACAAGGTTGAGGCCGCCATCAAGAGCCAGAAAGAGGAATCCCTTAAGACGCTGACCCAGCTTCATCGCCTGGAGTCTGAGCAGGCTCAACTGGCCTCAGAGCTAAAGGGACTGCGGGAGAGGCTGGCACTGCTGGCCCAGGAAGGTGCTCGCTGCCCCCTGTGTGAGACAGACCTGGGCACGGATGGACGTCAGCGGCTGGTGGCCAGGCTCCAGGCCGAGGTGCAGGACAAGGCCGAGGCACAGCGCAGCGCCCAGGTCAATGCCCAGCACGCCAAGCAGCTATACCAGAAGTTGGAGAAGGAGTCCGGCCAGTTAGAGAAACGCTTAAGCGAGGAGCGGCGAACCAGGGAGCGGCATATAGCTGGCCTGGAGAAGGACATCGCCCATGCCGAGCAGGCGGCCGCCGAACTACCGGCCGAACAGGCGCGCCTGGCCCTGCTTGAGCAGCGCCTGGCTCAAAAGAAATTCGCCGAAGCCGAGCAGACGGCACTTCAGGCCATAGAGCAGGAAGTCGCCGGGCTGGGCTATGATGCTGAAGAGCACCGCCGGGTGCAGGGGGCGCTCAAGGAGTTTGAGCACTACCAGTTGCTAGGACGCCAGCTTGAAGAGGCCGAGCAATCCATCGCCGCTGAGCGGGCTGCCTTGGCCCAGGCTGAAGCCGGGGTCGGCCAGGGCCAGCAGCTTCTGAAGGAGCTAGCCCAGCATAAACAGACCCTAGCCGCCGAGCTGGCCGCTTTGCCTCAAATCGCCCAGCGGCTTAGGGAGGCCGAGGCGCTTTGCCAGGAACTAAAAGGGCAGCGGCAGAGCTGTCTGGACCGTCTGAATGCAGCCAAGCAGAGCCTGCGGCACTGTCAGGAGCTTGAGGCACTGAAGCACAAGGAGCAGAACCTGCTACAGGAGGCGGCCAAGGAGCAAGAAATCTACGAGGAGCTAGCCAAGGCCTTCGGCAAGAAGGGCATCCAGGCCTTGCTCATAGAGGCAGCGCTGCCTGAGATTGAGGCTGAGGCCAACCGATTGCTGGGGCGGATGACCGATAACCGTATGCACCTCAAGCTGGAGACTCAGCGACAGACCAAGCAGGGGAAGCCCGTGGAGACCCTAGACATAATGATATCGGATGAGCTGGGCACCCGCGACTACGAGATGTTCAGCGGGGGCGAGGCCTTCCGCATCAACTTTGCTCTGCGCATCGCCCTGGCCAAGCTATTGGCCCGGCGGGCGGGTGCTCCCTTACCCACGCTGGTCATAGATGAGGGCTTTGGCACCCAGGACAACCCGGGCAGGGAGAAGCTTATTGAGGCCATCAACTCCGTCCAGGAGGACTTTCAGAAGATAATTGTCATCACCCACCTTGAGGAGCTGAAAGACGTCTTCCCGGTGCGCATCAACGTGGCTAAGACGTCCGAGGGGTCACGCGTGTGGCTAAGTTAAGAAGATTTAGACGGCTTATAATAACTCAGAAAATCTTCCTGTGGTTATCGCTGCCTGCTTCAATATCGAGCGAAGAGTCTTTGGAGCCAATTCGCTCCGGTGATAAGGAATTGTTACCCTGCGACCTGTTTCGGGATGCTTAAGAATGTAATGGCTGCCTCGAGTACGGTGAACAGACCTGCTCGCAGGAGTGCCTCCAGCGTCTGCTTGCCGCTAGCCCGTGGAAGCCTCACACCGCAACCTCTACCACTGCCTCTTCAATAAGTTCCTCAGTAGGGATAGGCTCACCATCTTCCTGGAGACTCTCAATATAGAGCTGTATAGCTTCCCTGATATTGGCTAAAGCTTCCTCTTTGGTATCGCCCTCGCTTATGCAGCCAGGCAACAGGGGCACTGTAGCCGTATATCCGCCCAACTCATTTGGCTCAAGGATTACTCGAAAACTCCTCAACATAGCCCTTCCCTCCTGGCGACCAAATTATAGCACAGCCGGTCAAAGAAATCGCTTACACAAAGTAGGGAAATGTTTTCCCGGTGCGCATCAACGTGGCCAAGACGTCCGAGGGGTCACGCGTGTGGCTGAACTGAGGTGGAGGGCTGGCTCACAAGTGGGTTAAGAGCAAAGAGCCCTCGTTTACTGACAACTCATGCAGTCAACAAAATGGCTATTTGTTACCTATCCGCCTTTTCGCATTGTGCGCCGCCGCAGTTGGTACGGCGAGTGGACGGATTCGCTGTCTGGTGCACATACCCTGTAATCAAAGTTCTGCAGAGTGCGGCGCTGCAGTGGAGAATTGAGAAGATGCTCAAGAGCGCGTACCATGGCCATGTCTTCATTTGTCACGAATGTGAATGCGTCGCCAGTTTTGCCAACTCGTCCGGTTCGGCCAATGCGATTAATATAGGCGTCTGTACTGTCGGGCATATCGTAGTTTATGACGTGTGAAATATCCAGAACATCAATGCCACGAGCGGCAATATCGGTTGCTACTAATACATCAAATGAGCCGGCACGGAAGCCATCAAGCGCGGCCTGGCGCTGGGGCTGAGACAGATTGCCTTGCAATGAGGTGGCGTTGAAGCCTGCATTTTTAAGTTGCTGTGCAACGCGCTCGGTACGATACTTGGTACGCGTAAACACGAGAACCAATTCCGTATCGGTCTTACGTAAAAGCTCCTTCAGCAGCGCAGTCTTGAGATGCTGCTCTACTGGATACAGAGCATGAGACACTGTTGTTGCCGGTAGTGTACGGCCAATCTGCACGGTGACCGGGGCATGCAGGATTTCTTGCACCAGACACCGGATATCATCAGGCATGGTGGCCGAGAAAAGAAGTGTCTGTCGCTGGTGTAGTATACATTCCAAAATACCCCGAATGCTTGGTAGAAAGCCCATGTCAAACAGCCGGTCGGCCTCGTCGATTACCAGGACTTCTATGTGTGATAAATCGATTGAGCCCTTCCAGATGTGATCAAGCAGACGGCCAGGACAGCCAACCACTATTTCCATTCCACTGCATAGTCTTTGGACTTGTTGGTACATACTTACCCCACCGTAAATGGCAATACTCCGCAGCCCCGTTTGACGTCCCAAGTCAGTCACAGCCTCGTGTGTTTGTTCGGCTAATTCACGCGTGGGTGAGATTATGAGAGCGCCAATGCGCCCCCTCTGGGATCGCAGTAGACACTGCAAAATGGGCAGCACGAAAGCTGCAGTCTTGCCCGTGCCGGTCTGGGCCAGACCAATGAGGTCACGGCCCTGCATAATTGGAGGGATGGCTTGAAGCTGGATTGGTGTAGGTGTAACATAACCGAGCTCCTGTATACCAGCCATAATGCTAGGATGAAAATTAAAGGTTCCGAAACTCATTAAAACTCCTTAGGTAAAATATCGAGTTATGTTTGTCCAACATAGGAGAGGCTACTCAATTGATTTACGATGATGTATTGTGATTTAGTATCTTCTTTGTCTTATTTTTCGATTGAACTGGTTATTTATCTTTCCATGGAGGGACCCTATATCCCTCTTATCTGAAAGAGGAAGGGCTTCAACAACATCAATCACCCGGCTCTTTAGTGTTTTACCTTGCAGTCTGGTAATTGCGGCTTCGCCCTCAGACTTTGAGGCCATTTGAAGAAATCCGTATCCCCTGGTCTGGCCGCTACCAATATACTTGTCGTTCATAATGACCACAGATATCACTGTTCCGAAAGCCCTGAATTCTTGCCGCAGTTCTTCCTCAGTAACGTCAAGTGATAAGTTGCCCACATAGATATTCATATCAGCCACCCTTCTTTGGAAGTGGGCTAGGCTTGGCCCCACATCTGTCACTAACGTCTAGGCTAATGGCTCTTCGTAGTCATAGATTTATCTTCTGTGTATCAAGCAGACTCAAATAGGGAGAAAATTCTAGTATCTTCTACCCCCTCCTTTGTCAAATCCTCCGCTTCCCCTGCCCCCATAAGAGCTACCTCTGTCATCTGAGCGAGGCCGAGACACACTAACGGTAAGCGTCCGATCCTTTAAAGCCTTCCCGTTTAGAGCGGTGATGGCCGCCTGGCCTTCGGACACCGAAGGCATTTCAACAAACGCAAATCCTTTTGGACGTCCGCTGTACTTGTCAGTTATGACATTCACAGATTCAACCTTTCCAAAAGCAGCGAATTCTGCCCGTACCTCCTCTTCAGTCACATCAAAGGATAGGTTACCTACATAGATTTTCATAATTAGCCCCCTTTTCTTGAACTGTTTCTCCCCTCAACTCAATTTCTCTCCCGGCGCCTTTTTCTAGCAATATTTCTGGCCTTTATACGAGCAGCGTCTCGTTTGGACATGAACCAGCGATGAGCCTTTGCTTCTCGCAGGATGCCACTCTTCTGTACCGCCATTTGAAACCGCCGTAACAAAGAATCCGGTGTTTCGCCTTCACGCAGGTAAACTTCCAACGACATAATGCCTCAAACATTCTAGAGCATACATAAGCTGGGAATAGCCAGCCTATATATGCTCTCAAGGTCAAGCCAGCACTATCTGCCGATTCTGACTGTACGGTAGCAATCGCTACAGTACACGGGTTTGTCTCCGCGGGGTTCAAAAGGCACCTCGGTATCTTTGCCGCACTGGGCACATTTTGCCGGGAACATCTGCCGCTGGAGTTTGTAGCTAGAGCCACCGTTTCCATAACGCTCTGGTTTCCTTGTCCGGCGACAGGAAGGGCAGCGCTTGGGTTCGTTGGTGAAGCCCTTGCCAGCGAAGAACTCCTGCTCAGAAGCGGTAAAGGTGAAATTTGAGCCGCAATCGGAACACTTGATTGACTTGTCCTGAAAAGTCATCGGATGACCTCCTCTCTTTGGATTTCGTAGTCAGAGTCGGGGTCATCCAATACTTGAGATGAATCTGGGTTGATTCTAAGAAGCTTGTAATAACCTAAACTGCAACTATCAGTTATATAATACACCAAACAGAGCCTCTTGTAAAGTGAGCGAATTGACTCATAATAAGTGTTACCGAAAATGGTATCGTTGCCTCATAGAAAGTGTTACCCAAGGGAGTATACATG
>Ga0315288_10008073_pt1 | contig 13315 bp, 11 predicted proteins | sample YL17G11_20_MG_FD_203454 | JGI IMG/M metagenome (GOLD analysis project Ga0315288, IMG submission 203454) | Sediment microbial communities from Yellowstone Lake, YNP, Wyoming, USA - YL17G11_20 | ecosystem: Environmental > Aquatic > Freshwater > Lake > Sediment | place: USA: Wyoming | collected...
CCGAACACGATTTTCGCGTGCCGCAGAGGAATCTCGCGGGGTACGCCGATCTTCTCGCCGGTTACTTCCCGCAGGAGACGGATGGGATCAAAGGTCTTCTCGCGGACATGAAAGGCCTCGAGACCGACATCGGAAGATTCTCGGCCGCGGGCGGCCAGGTAGACATGAGCCGGTTCCCCGTGGATTTCCCCCACCTCTTCCAGAACTACGCGCGAACCTGGGGACAGATGGCGGATGCGCGGATCAAGGATCCCAAGCTCAAGGCGATCGTGTCGGCGATGTGGGCGTACTACGGTCTCCCGCCGTCCCGTCTCTCGAGCATCTACTACGCGCTCCCGACGGCTGGTTATCTCGAGGAGGGCGGGTACTACCCCCGGGGACGATCTCAGACGATCAGCGATGCGTTCGTCGGTTTCATCGAGAAGCAAGGCGGCAAAGTCCTTCTCCAGACCGGAGCGGAGAAAATCCTGACCAAGGACGGAGCGGCTTACGGCGTCCTCGCGAAGAACGGCAAGACCTACCGGGCAAAGGTCGTCGTGTCCAACGCGAACGCGTACGACACGTTTCATTCGATGGTCGAGGGAGGGGTGGAGCTCGCCGAGTACCTCGCGCGGATCGACGGCTACAGCGTGAGCCTCTCGAGTTTTCAGGTGTTTCTCGGGCTCAAGAAGGATCTCGTCCGCGATGTCGGGGTCAAGGACAGCGAGATTTTCGTCGCGGAGGGCTACGATCCCGAGGGCGAGTACGAAGCGGCGCGGACCGCCGATGTCGAACGGGGCGGATACGGTCTTACGCTCTACGACAATCTCTTCGAGGGCTACTCACCGAAGGGAAAGAATACGCTCAACATCATCTCCCTCCAGGGCTACGACCCCTGGGAAAAGTTCGCGGCGGACTACTGGAAAGGGAACAAGGCCGCCTACCGCGCGGAAAAAGAGAGAATCGCCCGCGTGCTCATCGACAAGGTCGAAAAAAAGTTCCTTCCCGGGCTCTCCAGGGCGATCGAGGTCATGGAGATCGGAACGCCGCTTACCAACGTCCGCTACACGGGGAACTACCGCGGCGCCATCTACGGGTGGGACCAGACGCTCGACAATTCGGGGAATACCCGGCTCCCCCACAAAACGCCCGTCACGAATCTCTTCCTCGCGGGCGCGTGGACGCGTCCGGGCCATGGGTACGGCGGCGTGATCTGGAGCGGTCTCGAGTGCTTCGGCGAGATCATGAAGGAGTGGTAACGGTGGGGGCTCGCCTCGACACGGGGCGAGCCCCAAACGCTTCACCGGTGAAGAGTCTCCTCATCTACCGATCGTTGCGACCATGATCGCCTTGATGGTGTGGACCCGGTTCTCCGACTGGTCGAAGACAATCGAATGCTCCGACTCGAAAACCTCTTCGGTCACTTCGATCCCGTCCAATCGGTACTTCTGGTAGATCTCCTCGCCGATCTTCGTCTCGCGGTTGTGAAACGCGGGGAGACAGTGGAGGAACTTCACGCCGGGGTTCCCCGTGAGTGCGAGAACCTTCCTGTTCACCTGGTACGGCTTGAGGAGCTTGATCCGCTCCTCCCACTTGGAGGTCGGCTCGCCCATTGAGACCCAGACATCTGTATAGAGAAAATCGACTGCTTTGACCGCCTTCTCCACCTTCTCCGTGTGGAGGAGCTTCGCGCCGCTTTGCTTTGCGATCGCCCGGCACCGCTCGACGAGGTTCGTCTCGGGCCAGCACGCCTTTGGCGCGGCGAAACGCGCGTCCATCCCGAGCTTCACCGCGCCCATCATGAGCGAGTTCGCCACGTTGTTCCGCGCGTCACCGAGGTAACAGAAAGAGACGGATTTCAGAGGTTTGTCCGTGTGCTCGATCATCGTGAGAAAATCGGCGAGGATCTGCGTCGGATGGGTCTCGTCGGTAAGACCGTTCCACACGGGGACCCCCGCGTGCCGGGCGAGCTCTTCGACGATCTCCTGTCCGAAACCCCTGTACTCGATCCCGTCGTACATCCTCCCCAGGACCCGGGCGGTGTCTTTCATCGACTCCTTGTGCCCGATCTGAGATCCCGACGGACCGAGGTAGGTCACATGCGCGCCCTGATCGTACGCGGCCACCTCGAACGCGCAACGGGTCCGGGTCGAAGTCTTCTCGAAAATGAGGGCGATGTTCTTTCCCTTGAGGCGTTGCTCCTCGTACCCACCGTACTTGGCGGCTTTGAGCCGGCTCGAAAGGTCGAGAAGAAAACGGATCTCCTCGGCGGTGAAATCCTCCAGCTTGAGAAAATGCCGGTTGTGAAGATTGAACGACATGCAACGAACTCCTTGTTTCCTGCTTCCCATGGCGGTTGTCGGCGCTCAGGTGTCGCCTGATTTCCCCGGAGTTCTTGGACACGGGCCCCCGTACGAGGCCCGTTTTCCGCGCCGGTTTCGAGGGTGCGGCGCCCAATTCGGCGAAGTCTAGTCTTCCTTTGATAGGGGGTCAACTGTTAAGATAATGAGGCGCTTACCTCGACCCCTGCAAGAGAAAAGGAGACGGTCATGAAAAAGACGGCGTTGCTCGTGTTCATGTCGTGTGTGTTCGCGGCGGGGTGTCACGGGGTGTCCATGTCGGAGGATCTCACCGCCGACGGACTGGGCGACATTGCGACGGCGTACAGGTATTTCTACGTGCTCGATAAGTCGGAGGACGGGGCACTGAGGTACATGTATGGGGACGTGGCGGGGCACATCCACGTGTATGTCGTGAAGAACGGGCGGTCCGAGCTCGAATGGGAGACGGCGACTCTTGGTTCCGCCATCACCTCGCTTTGGGTGACCGATGTGACCGCGGACGGCAAGAAGGAGATCTGGGTCTCAACCGCCCGCGGCCGGATCATCGTCTACGACGCGCAGAGCTACGACAGGTTATACGAGAATTTCATCGAGCCGTTTCAAACGATTTCCTGTATGACGACGGCCAACATCGACAGCGACCCGCAAGAGGAAGTCATCTTCATCGGGGATGGGCAGCTGAACATCTACGATGGGAGGGGTGGGGCGCTGGAGTGGAAAAGCACGGCGACTTTTCTGGCTACGGAGATACTTCTGGGCAATCTGGATGACGACCCGCAGCTCGAGATCATTCTGAATTCGGGGGTGATCATCGATTCGCGTTTCTACAGCGTGGAGCCGTATGCGCTCAAGAGCGGGCCCTTCGGGACCCGCATGAGGCTCCTCGACATGAACGGAGACGGCCACCCGGAGATTCTGTCGGAAACCCCCGGCTATTCGTTGAGAGTGTACGACGTGTACGGTGAGCGCGAGGTGTGGTAGCTCGGACCGGCTCCGCGCCGCTTCGGGAAAAGGGGAGTAAGTTCGGTGACACAGGACAAGACCCGAATCGTTTTCGTCGTCATTCTTCTCGTGGTGATTTCCGCTTTCTTCGTCGCCATGACGCGGAAGTTCTTGATGACGATCCTGCTGGCGGCGATCTTCAGCGGTCTCGCCCAGCCGCTCTACACAAGACTCAACCGCCTCTTCCGGGGCCGGAAAAAACTCGCGTCGTTTCTCACCCTGGTTGTGATACTCGTCGTGATCGCGGGGCCGTTGCTCACCTTCCTTGGGATTCTCACCGCGCAGGCCGTCCACATCGCGGATATGGCCGGCCCCTGGATAGAGACACAGGTGCAGGATAGCGGTAACGGCGAGCATTTCCTGTCGCGATTCCCGGTCCTCGAACGGCTCGAGCCGTACCGCGAACAGATCATCGCCAAGGCGGGAGAGGCCGTCGGCGCCATCGGGAACTTCGTCGTCGGGGGGCTGTCGGCCGCGACGAGGGGCACGATCAACTTTCTTTTTCACTTCTTCATTTTGCTCTATGCGATGTTCTTTTTCCTCGCCGACGGGAAAAAGATTCTCGAGAAGTTTTTGTCGTACATACCGCTTTCCGGAGGGGACAAAGAACGCCTGATCGGGAAGTTCGTTTCGGTGAGCCGGGCGACGATCAAGGGATCCCTCGTGATCGGCGCCGTGCAGGGCACGCTCGCCGGGATCGGGTTCGCGGTGGCGGGGATACAAGGGCCGGTTTTCTGGGGGACGCTGATGGCGATCCTTTCGATCATCCCGGGGTTGGGGACGGCCATCGTGTGGATTCCGGCGGTGGTTTACCTCCTCGCCGTGGGACGGACGGCAACCGGCGTTGTTCTCGCGCTGTTTTGCGCCTTGGTCGTCGGTAGCGCCGACAACTTTCTTCGTCCCCGCCTCGTCGGGAAGGACGTCAAGATGCACGAGCTCTTTATACTTTTCGGCACGCTCGGGGGCGTGCTCTTCTTCGGGGTCGTGGGATTCATCGTGGGACCCGTTGTCGCCGCGTTGTTCATCACGATATGGGACATCTACGGGGTTGTGTCCAAGGAGGCCCTCGCCGTCCGGGGGCCTGACGCCGGGGAAGGGCAATAGATGAACGGACCCGCTATCCGGGTACGAATCGGCCTCTGGCTCGCGGCGTTGACGTTGACCTGTATCACCGCGGAGGCGGCGGCGGGCGAGGTCGTTTCGCGTTTGACAGCCTGGTCCGATACCCTTCCCATCGATCCCCGAGTGATCGTGGAAATCGACCGGTACGAACGCGACGAGGATTCCCCGTTCGGCGACGCTTACGCAGTCGGTCTGGCCACGGGTGTCCGCCGGCTCGTTTTCGAGAGCGTACGCAACGCGCTCGAAAGACCGGTGGAGCGGGGCCACGAGCCGCTCATCGAGGTTACCTTCATGGAAGCGGGCTTTGCCGGTCGAGCCCTCCAGGCGACGGCCTCCGGGCCCGAAGCCGAGTTCGAAAACAGCACCGTCCGAACCGAGTGTGTCGCGTTTCTCGAAAGCCGGGATATCACACCCGCAGAAGCTCTCCAGATCTATGCCGATCCCGCTTTCCGCATGGAAACGAGGTCAAAGATCAAACGGATCTGGATGGACGACGGACTGGACTGCGTCGAGACGGAAGGGGTGAGAATCGTCATGTCGCCGACGCTGTACTGCAGCCGGGTCGACGAATTCCACGATTCCACGATGGCCGCGCAGCATTCGCAGGCCGTGTCGAGCAAAGGCGGCGACGGCTACCAGGCGGTTTACTTCAAAGAGAGTCTCAAGACGTTTGTCAAAGTCCCCGGCGGGATCGTCTTTCACTACATCAATTTCTACAGGGGGGGCGGTCTCGGCGGTGTTCAGAAACGCGTGGGCAAAGGCAAGATCGTCGAGTCCGAGAAACGGGTCATGGAGGAGTTTGCCAAGCGGCTTATCCCGGAATCTCCCCCGACCGAATAGTCCGGGGCCGGGGATGTCGTACGAGCCGGAAAGGGGCCAGCATATGATTTCGAGAATTCTGCCGGGCATCGCCGTTCTCTTGCTGATCGTGGGCGGCTGCTCCGGGATCAGGGTTCAAACCGATTTCGACCGCGAGGCGGATTTCTCGGGGTACAAGACCTGGGACTTCCTTCCCGGCGAGCCCAGACCAACCGGTTATCGAACGCTCGATGACCCCGCGTTGGCGGCCCGTCTCCAGGGTGCCATCGAGAACGGTTTTTCCCTCAGGGGTTTGCAGAAGGCCTCTCAAGATCCCGATTTTTTTGTCGCCTATCACCTCGCCTTTGCCGAGAAGATCAACGCGCGAAACATCGAGAACTACTACCAATACATCAACTATGCGGTTTTCGCCCCCTACGTGACGTCTTCGTACACGGAGGTGTACGACCTGGGGACGCTCATCATCGACGTCCTCGACCGACGGACGAAGACCCATGTCTGGCGGGGCGCCGCCCAGACAAATGTGAACACACAGGCCGGACCGAGGGAGAACGAACCGAAGATGCGCGAGGTGGCGCGAAGGATTCTTGAGGATTTTCCGCCGAAAAAGTGACTGGAGTCGGTTGCAGGGGAAGAGGTTGACGATTCGCCCAGAGGCCTGGTATATTCGGGCCACCCACTCGCTGCGGGTCGCTTCGGCCGGTGGGGCAATTCTGGTGTAATCCTCCGCGGGGCGAGCGGGCTCTCAAGGAAGTCCCTCGAATTCGGCAAGGGGCGGGTGTGTTATGAAGAAAACGCCGGGTTCTCTCGCGTTTCTTGCGGTGGGCGCCGTCGTGCTTCTGGCGGGGTGTTCATCGCTCAAAGTCGGCAACGATTACAACCCTTCCGCCGATTTTCCGCGGTTCGTTTCCTTCGACTGGCTCGACAACCGGCCGGGAGTGACCGCCGAGGCGAGAACGGCGGGCACGCTCGACACCTCTCTGAGGCGTGCCGTCGAATCCGAGCTGGTCTCCAAGCGGATGGTCCTCGATTCGACGAACCCCGAGCTTCTCGTGATCTATCATGTCGGCGAGGACGACGGTATCGACGCGGGCCGCTGGGGGTATCGCTATGAAGACGTGGGGAAGGGTTGGGGCGGGGATATCGACGTGCGCGGGTACCGCGCGGGGACACTCGTTCTCGATCTGGTCGACGCGGCAACCATGTGCCTCGTGTGGAGGGCGTCCGCGGACGGGGCGTTTCGGAAAAATGACCCGCCCGACCGCGTGGAAGAAAGGATGTACGAGGCTGTCCGCCGGATGTTCGAAGTGTATCCGCCGGCGCGTTGAAACCCCGTCCGCCATACGCGTTTCTGCAATCGAGATGCCGAGCAGCCGGCGCGCCCCTTTCCGCGGGCTCGAGGCCGGCCGCGGTGGACTTCTGGCTCGTAAATTTACTAGGTTCGGCACCGGAAAATTGCGAGGTGGCGAGAGACGCGGGAGTCCGGGGGCCTGGCGTATTTTCCGCGCTCAGCCGTTGCCCGTGGCCGGCGGTTCGTGTACTATGGTGTGGCTTCGGTGGGAGTGCCTTTTCTTGAGAACTCGAGGGAGGTTCGATGTGAGAATTCTGTATCTAGCCGCGATCGTAGGGCTCGCGTTCGTCGCGGCGGGATGCTCTACGATTTCGGTGAGCCATGATTTCGATACCGAGGCGGATTTCACCACGTACAAGACGTATGCGTGGCTCCAGGAGCCTGTTACGGCGGTCGGGAACGCCGATGCCGCGAGGCAGCAGAATACGCTTCTCGACAAGCGGATCAGGTCGGCCGTTGAAGCGGAGATCCAGGCGAAGGGGATGACGGTGGATACCGAGAACCCCGATCTCTTGCTGGTTTACCACACGGGCGTGGATAGCAAGATCAACGTGACCGACTGGGGGTACACATATCCCACGCGGTACGGCGGTTGGTACGGTGATCGCGACGTCGATGTGTATCAGTACGAGGAAGGAACCTTGATCGTCGATCTCATCGACGCCAAGACCCATCAGCTCGTCTGGCGCGGCACCGCCACCAAGACGCTGGAAGACAACCCGAGCCCCGAGCGCGTGGAGCAGAACATTCGGGAGGTCGTCGGCAAGATGTTGGCGAGCTACCCGCCGTCGAAGTGAGAGTTCCCGTTTTTTGCGGTTTCCGAAGGAGGAGGTAAACGCCATGAGAATAACCCGTGCTGGACTGGCGCGTTCAGCGCCGCTCTTGACCGTTGCCGCGCTGCTGGTCGCAGCTTCCCTGACGCTCGTCTCCTGCACGCCGGGAGACGAGATCACCGTCCAGGAGTCGGACGTGGCCCTGACGATATACGACCCGAACGTGGATTTCGGCGCGATCGGCACCTACGAGATGGAAGATACGGTCTATCACATACTGTCCGAGGGCGACGACGATGACATCAGCAGAGAATACGACCAGGACATTCTGGATCTCATCGCCGCGAACCTGGACGCGCGAGGGTTTGAGAGGGTCTACGGCGGCACGCGCGACGTGGTGGTGGTCGTCAGCGCCACGGTCGTCCAGAACTGGTATGCCTATTCGTATTACCCGTGGTACGGGTACGGTTGGTACTATCCGTATTATCCCTACTGGGGTGTGAGCTATGCCTACACGACGGGCACCCTAATCGTGGATATGGCGGACCCAAACAAACCGGATGAGGAGAACAAGACGTACCCGAATTACTGGCGGGGCGTCGTCAACGGGGTCCTCGACGACGTCGAATCGAGCAAAGTGCGCCGGTTCACGGATTCCATCAACCAGTTGTTCATTCAATCACCTTATCTGCAATCGTCGGGGCAGTAGAGTCAAACGGCCCTGGATCGACGGGGGATATCAGACATGAAGCATATTATCGTAGCGATTCTGGTCCTTCTCGCCGCCGGGAGCGCCTTTGGCCAGAACAAGATCACGGCGCTCCACTACAACATCTCGATTCCGGGTAGTCAGACTTCGGACTATATCAACGAGGTGAGCTGGCTCGGGATCGGGTTTGACGGCCGCTGGTTTGTGAGCCCGGACCGCCCTATCACGCTCGGGATCTCGCTCGGTTGGCAGGTGTTCGACGAGCAGACGGACGAAACGCTCGTCACGGACCGTGCGGCGCTCACCGGCCATCAGGGGCGGTACATCAATTCGTTCCCGATGATGGTGACGGCGCATTACTACTTTGGCGACAAGGAGAAGGCTTGGTTCTTCGCCGGCGCCGGTGTCGGAACCTACTACGTTATCCAGCGGTTCGACGTCGGTGTGTTTGCCGCCGAGATGGACACCTGGCATTTCGGTCTCTATCCCGAGATTGGAATGCAGATTCCGCTCCAGCAGGACGGGAATCTCTTCGTCAGCGGCCGGTACAACTACGCGTTCGAGGCGGGGGAGTCGGTCACGGGCGCAGGCAAAGAGTGGGACTACTGGCAGATCAACGTGGGGTTCGCCTATAACGGCTGGTAGAGCCGATGGAGGGGCGTTCGTCCCTTCGCGGGACGAGCGGGACTTGTGGTTTTGCCTTTTTCCATGGGGAGTGTCGGATGAAATCGAAGATCGTTTGGTTATTCGTCGCGGTCGCACTGGCGACCGTTGTGGCCACGCCCGCGGGGGCGCAGTCCGGCCGGCCGCCGCGCAAACAAAGCCAGAGCTGGGGAACGCAGGAGCAAGAGCATCGGCTCGAGATCTTCGGCTACGGCGGGTACGCATGGACCGGCAGCATCGATGCGTGGTACGGCGCTTATTCCGGCGAGCTGGATGTCAAAGATAGCGGGATTTGGGGTATCGAGGCCGATATTACCGTGCGGCCCGACGCCCAGCTCGTGCTTCTCTATAGCCGCCAGGACAGCAAGATCACCTTCGGGTACGACGGCACCAAATTGGCCGAGGGGGATGTCGCGATCGAGTACTGGCAGATCGGCGGAATGAGCGGCGTTCAGAAGGGAAAGGTCATGCCCTTCGGGATGTTCACGCTGGGGGGGACTCGGGTCATCCCTGATTGGGATGGAGCAGACTCCGACGACGTGTGGAAATTCTCGATCGTTTTCGGGCTTGGGGCGAAGATCTACATCAACGAAAAAATCGGTCTCCGGATTCAGGGAAGGATGCCTTGGACCGTCGTCGAGGGCGGCGCGTACATGGGTTGCGGTGGGGGCGGCTGCTACACGTCTTTCGGTGGATCGGGAATCATACAGGGAGATGTCTCCGGCGGCCTTTTCGTCATGTTCTAACCGTTTGACCCGCCGGTTTGCCCGGTTTTTCGGCGCGGGTGGCGCTCAGGCGCCACCCGCGTATTGCTATGGCGGGCTTCGGCGTGGTAATAGTCAACGGAACCGGGGCGGAAAAGAAAACGCCGCGCCGGGTCCATATCCATGATGCGCATCCAGCCGTCAAGATCATCCGTCTGGTTAGTGGTGATCTCGGCGGTTGTTCTCTTTTCGAGTCTTTCGAGGGCGGACGGCGTGGGTGGCGCGTCCGCGTACAAGGGCTGGTCGGTTTCGTCGGTGACCGTTCGCGGTCTGGACGACAAGACGGCATCGGCGATCAAGAACGGCCTCGCTCTCTCGCTCTCCTCCGGACTCCTCGGGACGAAGAAAGCGGTTTTCTTCCCGCAGACTCTCGATGACGACGTGCGCCGGGTGAAGCTCTACCTTGCCCGCCGCGGATACCCGTACGCGCGCGTCGATGTCCGTTTCGATCCAAACGCAAAGAAACGGACCCTCCGTGTCACCCTCGATGTCCGGAAGGGACCCGCGGTTCGCGTGGCGTCCGTGACCCTCGACGGGTTCCCCTCGGACCTCGCGGCCGAGGCGGCGAGGTCCGTATCGTTCGGACCGGACTCCGTTCTCGTCGATGGGGACGTCGACAAAGCGGCGGGGGAGCTTGCGCTCGGTCTCCAGAACCAGGGCTATGCGCGCGCCGCCGTCGTGCCGAGTGTCGAGTGGCGGGACTCGACGAGCGTGGATGTGTTCTATCGCTGCGTCCCCGGGGCCCTGTTCTATTTTGGAGACATCGTCGTTACCCGCACCCCGGAGGATATCGTCCCGCTCGTCGAGCGGGTCATTACCGCGGACAGGGGCGCGCGGTACGATCCCGCGGTGCTCGACGACTCTCAGGAGAACCTGAGAATTCTCGGTCTCTTTCGCCAGATCCGTCTCGATCTCCAGGAAACCGCGCCCGACACACTCGATGTCATTGCCGAGGTATCGATGCGGGAAGCCCAGCGGATCGAGACCGGCGTCCGCTACTGGACGGATCAGAATCTCGACGTGGCATTCAAGTGGACCCATCGAAACTTGTTCGGCGGCGGACGCGGAGCCTCGGCCGGGTTGAGCGCGTCCACGCTTCTCCAGCGGATCGAGTTCTCGGCTTGGTGGCCCGCTGTGATGCACCCGCGAAGCAAGCTCTCGGGAACGGTGGGTGTCCGACGCGAGAACGAGGAGAGCTACGAGCAAACGGACGCGGGGATCGACGCTGCTTTGACGTACGAGTGGTCGCTTCAAACGACGACGCGGTGGGGAGTCATCGTTTCGAACGTCGACGTGACGGAAAAAACTCCTTCGAGCGAAGCGATCGTCGAACAGGACGGTCTTCTCGCGGCCCTCACCTTTTCCTGGGAACGCGACCACACCGACAACCCCATCGTCGCGACGCGCGGGAACTACCTCAGAGTCGATCTGGAGTGGGCGCCGCCGGCGGAGTTCACCGAGTACCACTACGTCAGGGTTGAGCCGACGGCCCAGGTGTACATGGGGTTCCTGGGTGTGCGAAACACGGTGCTCGCCGCCCGGCTCGCCGGCGGTGTTGCGGAACCCCGCGGGTCATCGGCGTCGCTTCTTCCCAGCAAACGCTTCTACGCCGGGGGCGCGAGCTCGATGAGGGGTTTCAAGCGGCGAGAGCTGGGACCTAAGGATGAAATAAGTGGAGCGCCGATTGGGGGAGACGCGAAGGTCGAGGGATCTGTCGAGCTCCGGTTTCCCGTCTACCGGCGGATTCGTGGTGCCGGGTTTGTCGATGCGGGGCAGGTGTGGGCGACCAGCGCTGAGGTCACGACGGACAATATCGAGTACGCCGTGGGGACGGGTTTGTGGTTCGACACGATCATCGGTCCTATTCGGGGGGACGTGGCGTACCGGTTGACGTTTTACGATCAGACGCAGCCGCGAGTAGTGTATCATTTTTCGATCGGTCCCGCGTTCTAGGGTCATCTCGAAACGAGCGGACAAACGCGCGAAATGATGGACAATAAACAAAGAAAACACCGCTCGTGTCTCGCCCGCGCCGCGAAGGGTCTCGCGGTTCTTCTCATCGGTGCGGCCGTCGTTGTCGCCGCGGTATTGGCCGTCCTTCTCTTTTCGAAGACCCGGGCGATGCTCCTTTCGAAGGTGCTGACGCGCGCGGATGCCGCGCTTCCCGGAGATCTATCGATTGAAAAGGCGTCGTGGCCGTCGCTCGAAACTCTGGAGTTCACGGGGATCTTGTGGGTGGACGGTGCCGATTCGCTCGTCGCGGCCGACCGTGTGTTTGTGTCGGTGGATTTGATGTCCCTTTTGGAAAAGGACATCCGGATCGAGGACGCGATTGTCGAAGGCGCCTCGGTAGACGTTCCCGCGATCCGGACGAGATTCGCGAAACCGGAGAAAACGCCGGTCAAAAAGAAAAAAGACGATGGCGGATTTCCCCGGGACGGTTCGATACCCGGTATCCCCTCCGTCTACGCGGAGCGGATCCGTATCGACGCGCCGAGAATCCGTCTGAGCGAGACGAGCGAGTTGAACGGGGTCGTCGCCGACCTGGGGTTCGATCTTACATCCCGCGCGCCCCCCTGGGTTCGAGTCGACAGTCTGGTGGCGTGGGGACCGGCGGGAAGCTGGAGAGTAGACCGCCTTTCGCTCTATGTCGCGCCCGACAGAGGCGTGATCGAAGGAGAGGGGAGCGGGGCGCTATCCGCGCATTGGCCCGCCCGCTTCTCCGTCACTCCGTTGGGGAGAGACCGCTTCAAGCTCGCGCTCGCGCTCGATGCCGATCCCGCGGACACCACGCCATCGAACGGCGCGACCGATGCGACGGCGATATCGCGCGACGGGGGAGCGTCGGCGCGATCGGCGATCGGAGCGTGGCTCGACGTCACGCTCTCGCGCGATGGCCTGCGCGTCCGGTCGGTCACCATCGACGGGCGTCTCCGCACGCCGGGGACGACCGATCTCGCGAAAACCCCATTGTTCGGCCCGCGCGTCGCGGGACTCCCGGACCTCGATGGTCTCGGGTTGAACCTTCGCGGAACGGCTGTTCTCGGCGATGAGCCGTCCGTCGATGTCGCGTGCTCGCTCGAAAAAAACAACTGGATCGAAAACGGCGAGTTCGCCGCGAACTACGGTAAGGACGGTTTCTCCCTGAGGAAAGTCAGTCTCGAATTGCCGGATCTTTCGATCGTCGGGCGAGGGGCGCTGGATGCCGACTCTCTGAGGGCATTCGCTGAGATCCGCGTAAAGGGCTCCCGGTGGCTCGAGATACTTTTCCCGGGCGTGGGGCACCCCGAGCCCCTTACCGCCGCGATCGTCGTGAACGCCGCGCATGCCCGGGGCGGGTCCATCGTCCGCGCGCGGCTCACTGCCGAGGGCACGGTCAGGACGTTCACGCTCGACGCGCTAGGTGTAGACGCGGATCTGTCACTCGATGGCGCCGCGGCGAGCCGCGTCGTCCTCACGGCCGAGGCGATGGACTTTTGTCTCGGTGTCGGCGCCGATGTGATCCGCAAACCGGACATTCTGCTGAGTCTCGCCCCCATCATCCTGCAAACGACGTCGGTCGATCCGTCGCAGATCGTTTTCTCGGACCGAAGGAAGGGGATGGTCCGTTATTCCCCGGCAAGCAAGTCCGTTCTTCTCGAGAACGTGAGCGTCACCGGGGACATGGGGGATCTCACGATCGATGCGGACCTCGACTCCGGAAAGCGCGGACCTTTCTCGCTCGTCTATCAGGCGATGACACCGCCGCCCGTTCTCCTGGAGGCGCTGGGTCTTTCGAATGAAAAGGCCGG
>Ga0315288_10008074_pt1 | contig 13310 bp, 10 predicted proteins | sample YL17G11_20_MG_FD_203454 | JGI IMG/M metagenome (GOLD analysis project Ga0315288, IMG submission 203454) | Sediment microbial communities from Yellowstone Lake, YNP, Wyoming, USA - YL17G11_20 | ecosystem: Environmental > Aquatic > Freshwater > Lake > Sediment | place: USA: Wyoming | collected...
CATCGACGATGCCGTTGTTGTCATCAATCTTATATTTCCCGATATTAGACTGCCAGTTGTCCTTGACCACCTGGGGCAAGAACTCTTTAGGATCGCAATTGAGCTTGCCGATCTTCATTGAGAGATCACCTTTCTTGACCCAGTCGAAGACGTAATCAGGCACGAGTCCCTGGATCTGTTGATAGTTGCCGGCATTGATGATGTCTCCAGGTACGACATCAGCCTGCACGCTCTTTAGCATCAAGCCAAACAGCAAGATTGCCAGAAGGTATACTCTTACCTTTGACATAAAACCTCCTCGTTTTAATATGTTATGTTTATTAATTTATTAATTTATTTATACTGAAAATTACATGTCTGCAAAAGAAGTAAGATATCCACGCAGGCTATTGACAATGACGTTCAAATCGAGCCGCGCTCTCAGGGGAACCTCTTCTTTGGAAAAACACATAAGCCTGTTATCTCACCCTTTTCCATTTGCTGCATGTAGAGGATTATGCTACACATACCATAAACATAGTCATTGCTATTATTAGTAACAACTAATATATGAATCTCGTTTACGAGACAAGCATTTTTTATTGTATTTTCCCCGTCCCGGGGGGACCTTTCAATCCGGTATTAACGGCCAGCATGAAATATATCCGGCATATGTAGCCCGGCGCATTGTAGAAGCGAGATGTTTCTACACTACCTGTACTGAATGCATAAGCGTTATGCATGGTGGATTGATAATTGGATTGGGGTGAAAATAGCATGTCCCAGGCAAAAGAAGCCCATCCGAAAGTGCGCAAATGGAAGCGCATGCGGGCTGTGGATCGCAGACGGCAGATTTTGGAAGCGGCACAGCATGTCTTTGCAGAGCAGAATTACGATACCGCGACCATGGCGAAAATAGCCACCGCCGCAGGAATTACCGAGCCCACCATCTATATGCATTTTAGGAGTAAAAAAGATTTGTTTATTGCTGTGCTTGAAGAAAGCTATGCCTATATCATGGAAATCATAAAACAGCTCTGGGGAAAACAAGGGGACTTGTACACACGTTATCGTTCGGCCATAAAGGAACTCTATAATCTCATTGATGATGAGACCCATACTGGCATCGCTAAACTATGGATCATTGCCGCGACTGTCAATGATCCGGAGATTGCTTCCTACGTGGTTCGTTTCGATAAAGATTTGCTTGCCTTTGTCTCCAAGGATATGAAAAAGGCGGTCCAAACTGAGAAGATCACCTTGAAGTATAACCCGGAGGTCTTTGCCAGAATTTTTATCAGCCTGATAATCAACAGTACGACACTTATCCTGACGGGATCAAAGATCAGTAAGCGAGAATTAGACGGCGTGTTGGATCTCCTCTTGGATTCAATCCTGCAGAGATCGGAATAGCGCCAAGAATAACCGCAATCTCTATGAGCGGTTCATTAGGCTCATGTGCTTATTTTTATTGTAGCAGTCATACAAGCCCTGTTCTTAATAAATGTAGTGACCTTGATAAGCGGTTGAGCTTGAGAGGATGACATCTGTGAGTGCTTTTATTTGATGAGTGCTTATATTTGATTGACATATCAATTCATTTTTCCTATGGTAAATTATGCGCTTGCATGGGATTGTTTAATATTTACAAGCCCAAGTATGTTAATAGCATGTGGTGCATCTTGATGGAATTAGGGTATATTGTCCGGTCGCATTCATCCCCTCGGAGGATGGACTGCTAGGATACAAAGTACAAGGAGGGCACATGTCAAGACGGCCCGCATGGTGGCTGGATTTTCTCAAGATCATCTGGCCCATCACCAAGCTCAGTGCACGCGCTACACAATGGCCCGTGGTCGGCAAGCTTTTATCGCCCGCCGTAATCCCCTTCTTCACCGGCAAGAATTTCCACATCTCTTATCTCCCGGTAAACGCAACGATTTCTGGTGCACAAAGCATGGTCCTGCCGACCCGGCTCATCGAGGAGATCACCCGGAGATCCGCCCACAGGGTGATCATCAAGCGCTGCACCTGCCGCGACTCCGAAAGCTGCAGCACCTACCCCGTGGAAGAGGCATGCCTGCTTTTAGGGGAGGGCACTAAATCTATCGATGCGCGTATCGCACGGCACGTCTCTGTTGATGAAGCTCTCGAGCACCTCCGCCATATGCTTGATCTAGGACTCATCCCCATGATGGGCAGAGTCCTGATGGATAATTACTTCTGGGGTGTTCCCAACAGAGGCAAGCTCCTCACCATCTGTTTCTGTTGCCCGTGCTGTTGTACGATCTTCAACTCAGTTAGGTTCTTCCCAGCAGAGGTGAAGGACTCCTTCGTCCGGGTCAAGGGGCTTTCGGTCACGGTTGATCCGAACGCATGCCAGCGATGTGGGATATGCGTCGAAGCCTGCTTTTTCCGGGCCATTTCCCTAACGCCGCACGGCATCGTACACGACGATGCCCTGTGCAAGGGTTGCGGCAGGTGCGCTGTCGTTTGCCCCACCAAGGCCGTTGCGGTGGAGGTCGAAAATCTGGATGAGGCCGTTGAGGAGATCATCGGCAGGATACGGCGAAGGATCGATTTTGAGTCTTCCAGTGCAAGCGTGCGCTGATCGAAGATTCTTGTATTTATCTTGACGGGAAAGGAGGATGCAGCCAATGCAAGACCTGCGTGGCAGCGTTGTGCTCGTCACCGGTGCGAGCGGAGGACTTGGGGAGGGCCTGCGTGCTTGCCTTTGCGGATGAAGGCTGCGATGTTGTGCTCCCCACCAGACGTAAAGACGAGCTCGAGCGGGTGGCCGAGATGATCAGGGCCAAGGGCAGACAAGCGGGACCCTCTATTCCGCCTCCAAATCCGCCCTGATTGGGCTTGGTGCATGTTTGCGGTCCGAGATGCACAGGTATCGTGTCGGGGTAACCACCGTCTGTCCTGGACTCATCGAGTCCGACCTCATCAAGAATACCCATTTCAAGCTGGTAGACGAGCAGGCGCGCGCCCTTTCGACCATGTTCAAGCCTATGCCAGCGGCAATGCCCCGGCCACACCGATCCCTGGATAATTTAACATATTCACCCTCCTCCATAAGCCGCTCGCTTGTGGACGAGGGTACTGATGCCGACAGGCATGCTTCTGGTACGCCGATACTTTCATACCTATACATTTAGGCAGCCAGAATTCCCAGGAAATGATGCCCCCCTTATCTCGGGAGGCAGCGGTTAAGATCTTAGGCCCTATAGCCGAGTTCTCTCAGTCTTTTGCGCGCGATATCCCGCTCCTCTTCCGTGAACAAATCCTTCCACCTGTCCTTTAGGATCATGGCTTCCATGGAAATGTCCAACCTGCCGCGCTTCCTCAGTTCCATCAGACTATCCAAGAACACGGGAGTGTTGATGAGGCGCTTGGCCACCGTCAACCCCCCCAGTTTACCGATCAGCAACAGAAACCTCGTTGCGTTTAATTTGTATTCTCTGCATGCCCTTTCATACATGTTCAATATCGCACGGTGAAACTGGGCCTCCAATTCTTGATCACCAGGTTTCATAATAAAATATTCGGCATGAAACCGCATTCGCTTAAAAAATATTTATGCTATATGCCTTAATCTCCTTGTGAAAATGTACGGTTAATCCGTATACTTTCTATGATTTCGACAAAACCAAGAATCCACCGGGTCCGCTGTCAAGCCTCTTTTCCTCATGGCGGCAGACCAGACGGATGTTCAGCCCCCCCCCACCTGAAGATTTTAAGGGGTGTCAGTCAGAATTGGAAAATCAGCAGCATGCATGTGAAACGATCTCGCAGCAGCTTTTTCTTATGGACGTACTCCTATGAGGAGGCCGTGAACTCCTTGCATACCTTTTCTTCCGATGATATACTTTGCGAAGATCTTCACCTCTAGGATATGCCAACGCGCATGGTGCTGTGTTATGGTTATGGTATGATCGGAGAAGTTTTGCGAGAGAAGGGGCACAGGGTGAACTGCATAGCATACGGGAAATGTCTCATCCAATGTCGGCTTATGATTCTCGAATTCGTACGGGAAGATCTCGACGAAGTGATGGAATGGAAAAACACGAAGCGAACCATCCAGATGTTGGGAGGAACAGCATCCATGCCCTCCCGCAGTTCCTGAGCTCCAGGCGGTTAGAACTCAGGGTATGAAATAAGAGGAAACTATGCATCCTTATGCCACGATCCAGTTGGATCTCCCCCCGGTCGGGATCAAGCTTTTGCATGGCAGTTTTCCAGGGCTCGAGGACATCGCTCTGTTTCAGGGCGTCTCATACTGCCAGGCGATTTTCGGCGCGACCTTCGGCATGGAACTCCTCGTCAAACCGGATTCCATCAGGGTGTGCCAGTGGGTCCCCATCGTGCTGGGCTTCAAGGAACCGGAGAATGATTTCGAACGCTCCATCAAGGAGCATCTCAGCACGCAAACCACGGGCATCTATATCGCTCCACTCCACCTCTTCCAGAAAAATATTGAACCCGATGTGGTGATCATCCGGACGGATCCTGAAAACTATAGGGCGATCATCGCATGCCTCGGATGGGAGAGCTTCATCGATCCTTCTCCCTACCAACAGGATGTAACCGGCCTGCATACCTTCCGGATGAACCCGCCCAGGGGATTTTCGGCTTGGGCGATACGGAATATCAATGCCTGGCTAGCAGCCCTGAACAGGTTCACCCTATGGCACCGCTTCACCGCTTTTCTCTTCAGGAGCACCTGGGTGACTAAGGTATTCGATTGGTTCATCTCCCGCTACATGGCCAACATGTCCATGTGCCGCAACAGCACAGTCATCCCTTTACAGACGGGAAGGGCGAACATCAGCTACTTTTGCACGGGAGGGATCGCCTGGGGGAAGAACAACCCGGAGAACATGACATCCGGTTTCCCCGCGGGCATCTTCAAGAAGATCGAGCCTTACCTGGATTATCCCGGAAAGTTAGAGCACGATCCGAGGCTCAAGGATCTTGAGAAAATCAAGGAAAGGCTCCTTGCGACGGCTGACAAGAGGGGATGCACATTGAAACCGACCGACGGGAGATGAAAGGAGAACTTGCATGCTCATCCATGGCGTTGTGGGGGAACAGAGCCATTTCAGGAGATTCCTGCTCTATGTCTTTGCCCGTTACATAGAAGTCCCGCTCCTGAGAACCTGCTTTCACCTCCTACGGGGAAGATGGAGCTGGATCGGAAAACAGAAATGGGTCCGCCTCCCGGCAGCTATCTTGCTCGCACGGCCATTTGGGTACCTCGGGGATACAGCCAAACCTATGCCCTATGATGAGGTGCTCTCCCTGATCGATGCCCTCGATGGGCCACTCGCGGTTGGTCCCTGCCGATGCAGGAAAGGTCACAAGGCGTGTCCACACCCCCTGGAGACGGACATCGTTTTCCGCACGGGATTTTTTGCCTGGATGAAGGCCTTCCCGAAGGAGTACCGGGAGATCTCGAAGCAAGAGGCGAAGACAATCGTAAGGAGCACACACGATCTCGGGATGTTCCACATGGTTTTCATCCATTGCCCGGTGAACCTTTACAACGAATACGTGATCTGCAACTGCTGCACGTGCGGTTGCGTCCCCTACATCATCAACCGCGAACTCACCCAGCTGAACTACCCACTTATCGACGGATACTACATGGCCATCACAGACAGGCAGAAGTGTAAGGGCTGTGCGAAATGCATTGAGGTATGCCCCTTCAGCGCCCGCACGTTCATGGACGGCAAGAGCAAGACGGCGTACAATTGCTTTGGATGTGGCCTATGCCGATATGCCTGCCCGGAACAGGCGATAACTATGACCAGACTGCGCGAGCCCCTTCCTCCACGCGATCGGGACGGAAACCCGCCGACCCACTACCACCCGGGGTTCTATCACCAGCACAAGCCATATCGCGAGGAATAGCTATAGAAAAGGGTACTGCGAGCACCCTTTTGAAAAGAGCACCCCCCCCCATCCTGAAAACATCAGGGGCCATTGGATGGGGAGGTGATGAAGAATAAGGAGGAGAGCAACTCTTATGGGACTGTATGATGCGTTTGATCAAAATGCCTGCACTCTGTGCGGCGAGTGTTTCCATCAATGCCCAGTGTTGCATCTGCCCTTGGAAGATGCAAAGCGGGAGATTGTGGGTCTGATCGAGGGAAAGCGGACAGGGGTGGTGTTGAAGAAGTGCACGAGCTGCCTGTCATGCAACCTCGTCTGTCCGCAAGCCTGCAATCCCGCCCAGCTCATCCTTGAACACTGGCATGCCTTGTACCGGGAGGAGGGTTTGCCGGCCAGGGCAGGTTATTTCATCCCCCACCACCGTCCGAATTTCAGGACCTATGTGCAGGAAAGGCTTCCCGAAGACGAGAAGGTCCTGGTGCGGCAATGGGACGATACGAGCCCGTGCGAGGAAATCCTCTACCCCGGCTGCAACATCATCACCACCCCATATCTCATGATGACGAGCCTCTTTGGCGGCATTCCCATCCGGGGCTCGCTCGATCTCTGCTGCGGCGAAATGTACTACCGTACCGGGCAGTTCGAGCAAGTTGCACAAGTGGCTGCCAGACTCACGGAGCATTTCGAGAAAATGGGGGTCAAGAGGATGCTCATCCCCTGCACCGCCGGCAGAAACCTGTTCACGAATATCCTCCCGCGGTTCGGCGCACGGTTTACATTCGAGATCGAGCATGTCCTTCCCTGGATTCTCCGCAGATTGGAGTCCGGTGAGCTCGAGATCCGCAAAAAGATTGATCTGACAGTCACCATCCAGGACTCTTGTCATGCCAAGGCGTTCGGCGACGCGTACATCAATCTCCCACGTCGCCTCCTGCACATGCTGGGGGCGAAGGTTGTCGAGCAAGAGCAGTGCGGGAACAGGGTGCAGTGCTGCGGCATCGGCGGGGGATTCAGCCATGCCTCCGGGTATCATCCTTTTTCCATTTTGGCAACGACGAGCAGGGTGCTGAACACTGCGCGTGCTACAGGCGCGCAAGCCGTGGTGACCTACTGCTCTGGATGTATGCAGCAGCTTGCCGTGGGCAGGCTCATGCTTCCGTTCCTGTGGATGGAGATCTACCACATCCTCGAGCTCGTGCAGATCGCCATCGGTGAGACGCCCAAACGGCGGTTAACAAACAGAGCGATGCTCCTGGCGAGCGGGGTGGTAAGAAACCAGTTTCCCAAGCTGGTCTCCAGGAAACGGTATACAATGGATGGACTTGACGCCTATCATGAAAAATAGCATGGGTGGAAATATGAGCTTAAGTCTATCGATTGTGGGATGATAGTGGCTTGCAGCTGCTGGATTTAATCGCTCCTCTTCATTTCTTCAGGAGCGGCTAAATTCTATAAAAACTTTACCCCCCTGAAGATTCAACAAGGATGGGGGGTATGCGGTTTTGATTTCACCTTGGTATTGGTTGGGCATCTGGTCGAGAAAGTCGGGAAAGGGGGGGGTAGAATATGGAAGGATTGAAACGTGTTTTAGGGCTGCCTGCCGTCGCCTTTATCGCCATCGGGTTCACCATCGGCGGCGGGGTCTTCGTGTTCACCGAGATCGTGTTGAAGATCGCCGGGCCGGCCCTCCCTCTCGCCTATGCCCTGGCCGTGATTCCCGTGTTCATAAGCATGCTGCCCATCGCCATGCTCGGCTCGGCGATTCCCTGCACGGGCGCGAACTACAAGTACCCAAGCCGAATGGTCTCCCCACGCCTTGCCTTTGTCGGCATTTGGGTATACGTCCTCGCGTCCTTCGTCGGCCAAATCCCGCTCTACGCGATCAGCTGCGCCAAATACGCCTCTGTATTGTTCCCCGGTCTGCCGGTTGTGACTTCCGCCCTCCTCATTCTCACGGTGTTCTATCTTGTCAACCTATTCGGGGTCAGGATCGCCTCATTGATTCAGGGCATCATGGTCATCCTCCTCATCGGCGCACTTTTCTTTTATGGGATACGCGGTCTTGGACATTTCCATCCGGAGAATTTCACGGCGCCCTTCCAGAAAGGGGTCGGGAATCTCCTGCTCGGAACAGCCCTGCTTACCTTTACCTATTTCGGATCGAACGGCATCATCGAGCTGGGCGGAGAGATCAAGAACCCCGGCTGGGTCATCCCGCGGGCCCTGTTCATCGCCTTCCCCATCATCACCATCCTCTATCTCTTGGCGGCGGTTGCGACCAGTGGCTGTTTCCCTCTGGCGGATGTGGTTCGTATGAACGACCCCCTGGCCACAGTGGCCAGGGAAACCTGCGGACGGGTAGGTTTCTTCTTTTTCATTGGTTGCGGCGCTATCCTGGCAATCCTGACCACCTTGAACGCCCTATTCATCGTCGGCACGAAGTCGCTCCTCATCATCATTGCCGATGGGATTCTCCCGCAGTGGATGGGAAGGATCAATACCAGGTTTGGCACCGCCCACATACTCTTGACCCTTATCTGGCTTTTCTCCCTCTTGGGAGTCCTCATAGGGTTCGAACTCCAAACCCTCGCTTCCTATGCGGCACTGGGAGGAATGATCATTTTCGTTCCCGTACTCTTGGCTTCGATAAAATTGCCGGCACTCTACCCGGAGGAGTATGCCCGCTCACTGTTCAAGCTTAAGGGTTTCTGGCTCTGGTTCTGCCCGGCGGTCGGATTCCTCATGGTGGCGTTCTTCAGCCTCATCATCCTCATCGACCTGAAAAGCCCTGTTAAGACATTCCTCTTCATCCTCTTTCTTGTGTCGGGCATAGCTTACTATGAGGTGAGGAGGGGTTATTTACAGAAGCGAGGCATCGATCTGAATTCTATTCGGGGGAGGAGCGACTGGTATGAGTAACCCGGTTCTCTTTGAGGCATTCCCGGATCTCAAGGGCAAGATTGCCTGGATTCCCCTGGGTAGCTTTCCCACCCCGGTGGAAAGGCTCGAACATATCGGCCTGGACAATCTCTGGATAAAGCGCGACGATAAGAGCTCGAATATATACGGCGGCAACAAAGTGCGCAAGCTGGAGTTCGTACTGGGCGATGTGGTGCGGAAGAAGAAGAGGCATGTCATAACCTTCGGCGGTATCGGGACGAATCATGGCCTTGCCACAGCCATTTTCTGCAGGCAACTCGGTATCGCCTGCACCCTGCTCCTTTTTTACCAGCCGGTCACCGCCTTTGTGCAACAGAATATGCTCCTCTTTCGCCAGTATGGCAGCACCATGATCCATACCAGAACTCTGCCCTGGACTGTGGTCCACTTTTACATACTCCAGCGGCTCATACATCCGGGTGCTTATTTCCTTTTCGCCGGAGGTTCTTCCCCGGTCGGGACCCTGGGCTTTGTGAACGCGGCGTTCGAACTGCGGGAACAGATCCGACAAGGACAGATGCCCACCCCTGATTACATCATCTGTCCAGTCGGATCGAATGGGACTATGGCTGGACTTTCCCTCGGTATGCTCCTGGCAGGGCTCCCGACGCAGGTGATCGGTATCAGGGTCGCCGCATCCCACTTGGGGCCCTTTGAAGCCTGCACCCCTGGTACGGTCAGAACGCTCATGAAGCAAACCCTTGCCGTGCTTAAAAAGGGTTCGGATCGGATCCCAAATCACGTGATCGGCACCCAGCGGATCATCGACGATTACTTCGGCGACGGATACGGCCACCCTACACCGGGAGGTTTGCAGGCGATCAAAATCATGCACGAACGCACAGGAATAAAACTCGAACCGACTTATACGGGAAAGACCTTCGCCGCGGTGATGGACTTTGCCCACAAGGAAGAGAACAGCGCGAGCACCATCCTGTACTGGCACACCTACAATTCTGTGGATCTCAAGGATCAGGCGAGCGCAGTCGATTACCATGACCTCCCGCGAACATTGCATTCCTTTTTTGAAAAGACATCCTGCGCGGATTCCTTACAGTGAGGGTTTGATCTAGCTGGTGGAGAAGGCGTCCGCCCAACCGACGGCGTCGAGATAGCATGCGGGCAGTTTTTCTTCCATGATCCCGAGCGATGAGGCGATTTTCGAGGCCATGTCCCATTCCCCCATTTCATAGCATACGGCCAGCCTGAGGTAATCGGCGAATTCGCCCTCTCTTTTCAGCAAGGCGGCCTTGATTTTCTCCGCGAGAGGCAGTTTCTTCAAGACGTTCTCCATACTGGAATCTAAGATGGCGTCGATGAGGGAGAAGAGACCAAGGGTAAAGAGTACGGAAGGATCGGTCTTGCTTGTTCCCAAGCGCCCGAGGCCTTCGCAAACCTTCGCCCTGACGATGGAGTTCTTGATGAGTTCATCCGGCTTATCCGAGCTCAGCTCGGCGAGGATGATCACGGAAAGGAACTGCCGGATCCCTTTCTCCCCCAGCATGACGATGGCCTGCTTGATGGAAGAGATCTCGTTCATACGCCTGAAGTAGGGGGAATTCATGTACCGGAGCAGCTTGTAGGAAATACCCACATCGCGTTCGATGAGTTTCTTCATCTCCTGGACCCTGAACTCGTCGCTGCTCGACTCCACCATAATCTGGATGAGGTTCATCTTCAGGCTGGGGATGTCCTTATCGCTCATGACCTGGGGTTTGCTGAAGAAGTATCCCTGAAAATAGGTGAACCCCATGGCGATGGCCTCATGGAATTCGTCGATGGTCTCCACCTTTTCAGCCAGGAGCTTGATCCCCAGTGGTTCGAACCTGCGGGCATAGCCCTCGATCTCCTCTCTGCTGCTGAGTCTGAAATCCACTTTGATGATATCGGCTAGATGGATGAAAGGATCAAACCTGGGGTGATACACAAAATCATCCAGGGCAATGGAATAGCCATTAACCGTAAGTTCCTTGATACACTCGATGGCCCCTTCATCCGGTTCAATAGTTTCTAGGATCTCCACAGTAGTCACTTTGCTGGGAAAGATGAGGGGGATCCTGCGCAGGAGGAGCTCACGCGTGAAGTTGATGAAGGCCCGCTTGCCGCCCGTGACCTTTTCCAGGCCCGTGGTGAAGAAGGTGCTCGAGAGCAGCCGGGAGGTTGCATGGTCGCCATCGATATCGGGGAAGAGGTTGGACATACTCCCCCTGAACAGGAGCTCATAGGCGTAGATCTTTACGTTTTTGGTAAATATCGGCTGCCTGGCGAGATACACATCCATACAAATAAGCTGATCGGTGAAGGATCTGTTTTTCTTTAACGTGCCATACCAAGGGTGGTCTCCCGCAGCATGGACGGTGCAGTGCCACTAAGCCATACTATAAAGGGCATCCGCCCAAGCTATGGCATCCTGGTAAATGGCGGGGAGATTCTGGGAGTCTATGCCGAGCACAGATGCTCTGTGGAGCGCAGCATCCCATTGACCCATCTCGTAGCTCTCGGTGAGGAGGAGGTATTCGCTCAAATCGCTTGTTTTCCCGAGGAGGGCGGATTTGATTGTACGGGAAAGGGGGAGTTTCCCGAGTATATTCTCCATGGAATCGTCGAGGATGGCATCGATAAGGGAGAAGAGACCGAGGGTAAAGAGCATCGCCGGATTCGGCCGTATCCGCTTGTTCAGGAGGCCAAGCTGTTCACACATCCGGGCCCTGATGATCGAACTCTTGAGGAGCTCGTCCGGTTTGTCTTGGATCAGTTCGGACATCATGATCACGGAGAGGAACCTCCTCACCCCTAGCTCTCCCAACAGAACGATGGCATGTTGGATGGATGATATCTCACACAGTCTCCTGAAGTACGGAGAATTCATGTATCGCAGGAGTTTGAATGAGATGCCCACGTCACGCGTGATGAGCTTCTTGATCTCTTGGATGGAGAACTCGTCTTTGTTCGATTCGGTCATGATCTGGAGAAGATTCATTTTCAGGCTGGGAATGTCCTTTTCGACGAGCACTTGGGGCTTGCTGAAGAAGTACCCCTGGAAGTAGGTGAATCCCATGTCACATGCCATCTGAAACTCATCATAAGTCTCCACCTTCTCGGCCAGGAGCTTCTTGCCACACGGGACAAAGAGCTTGACATATTCCCTGACATCCTTGTTTCCGCTGAGCCTGAAATCCACCTTGATAATATCCACAAGTTCGATGAGGGGATCGAGCTTGGGGTGATAGACGAAATCATCCAAGGCCAGCGAGTATCCCTGTCGTGAAAGATTTCTGCAGATTTCGAGGACATCCTCTTCGGGTTCCACATCCTCGAGGATCTCGATGATGGTCTTTTCCGGGGGGAACATGAGTGGGATGTCGTTCAGCAGAAGGTCCCGGGTGAAATTGACGAATGCCTTTTTCCCGCCCGTGATCTTTTCGATGCCGGTGGTGAAGAAGGTGCTTGAGAGAACCCGCGAGGTTGCGCAATCGCCGTCGATATTGGGAAAGAAATTGGGGGTGCCGCCCCGGAAGAGGAGCTCATATGCAAAGATTTCCTTCTTCCTGTCGAAGATCGGTTGCCGCGCTGTATAGACGTCCATTTCTTAATCCTATGTCAGCCCACTATAAATCATTTTCGGTGCGCTCCCTAACCAGCTTGAATTTCTTTGAAGACAGGATTGAAGACAGGAAATGAATTTTAACTTGAAAAGCTTTGAGTGGTATATCATATAAACATACAAGCATACTATGAGGAGGTTGTATGAAATACAAATCGTATGATGAGGCTTACCGGCGTTCCTTGACCGATCCAGACGGCTTCTGGGGGGAGATTGCAGAGGACATCATCTGGGAAAGACGCTGGAATAAGGTCCTGGATGCAACGAATGCCCCCTTCTACCGATGGTTTACAGGAGGGATATTGAATACCTGCTATAATGCCCTGGATTATCATGTGGCGCAGGGCAGGGGGGAGCAGGTGGCGATAATTTATGACAGCCCGGTGACGAACACGATCCGGAAGATCACCTATCAGGACCTCCTCACGGATGTTTCCATATTTGCCGGAGTACTCAGATCGCTCGGCGTTGAGAAGGGTGATCGGGTAATCATCTACATGCCCATGATCCCTGAAACGGTTGTCGCAATGCTCGCCTGTGCCCGCATCGGCGCCATCCATTCCGTGGTCTTCGGCGGGTTTGCCCCCCATGAACTCGCCGTCAGGATTGAGGATGCCTGCCCGAAGCTTATCCTCTCGGCCTCCTGCGGCATAGAACCCAAAGGACCCATTGCCTATAAGCCGCTGCTCGACAAGGCCATTGAGCTCTCGAGCCACAAGCCCCAGCGGTGCGTGATCTTTTCGAGACCACAGGTCAAGGCGGAGCTTGATCCAAGCAGAGACATGGACTGGCATGATGCCCTGCAGGGCGTTCAACCAGTTGGATGCGTCAACGTTTACGCGACTGATCCCCTCTATATTCTTTATACATCGGGGACCACCGGGAT
>Ga0315288_10008075_pt1 | contig 13309 bp, 6 predicted proteins | sample YL17G11_20_MG_FD_203454 | JGI IMG/M metagenome (GOLD analysis project Ga0315288, IMG submission 203454) | Sediment microbial communities from Yellowstone Lake, YNP, Wyoming, USA - YL17G11_20 | ecosystem: Environmental > Aquatic > Freshwater > Lake > Sediment | place: USA: Wyoming | collected...
AAAAAAGGAGAGGTGACAGACGACAAACGCATTGTCGAGTCTCTCCCCACTATCAAGAAGATTCTGCAGGATGGAGGAAAGGCGATTTTGATGTCCCATCTAGGCAGGCCCAAAGGAAAGACACCAGAGCTGAGTCTTTTACCGGTGGCAAAAAGATTGGAAAAGCTTTTGGGAAAGCCGGTGAAATTCGTGAGTGATTGCATTGGCCCTGAGGTCGAAAAAGCAGTCTCTGAGCTAAAATCCGGAGAGTGTCTTCTTTTGGAAAATTTAAGATTCTATTCAGAAGAGGAAAAGAATAATCCTGAATTTGCGAAGAAACTCGCCAGCTTAGGAGAAATTTACGTCAATGACGCTTTTGGCACAGCGCATAGAGCACATGCCTCGACTGAGGGAGTGACCAAATATTTCAAACAGTGTGCCGCTGGGTATTTAATGCAGAAAGAGCTGAAATATCTGGGCATGGCTTTAACCAACCCAAAACGACCATTTGTAGCGATCTTAGGTGGAGCAAAGATTTCAGGTAAGATAGACGTGATCGAAAATCTGATGGACAAGGTGGATGCGATTCTAATAGGCGGTGGTATGGCGTTCACCTTTTACAAAGCTGAGGGGAAGGAAATCGGAAAATCTCTTTTGGAAGCGGATAAGATCAACCTGGCAAAAGACATATTGAAGAAAGCTCAGGACAAGAAAATTAATTTTAAGCTCCCAGATGATGTCGTGGTAGCACCAGAAGCTAAAGAAGATGCGCCCTCCAAGATAGTAGGTAAAGATTTTATTCCATTTGATATGCAGGGTTTGGACATAGGTCCTAAGACCATTTCGGAATTCTCCAAAGAACTGGAAAAAGCAAAAACCGTGGTGTGGAATGGTCCTATGGGAGTCTTTGAAGTAAATAAATTCGCCAACGGCACCATAAAAATAGCAGAAGAGCTTGCCAAGATAACCCAGAAAGGCGCAACCACCATTGTGGGGGGTGGAGACTCTGCCGCGGCGGTAGCCCAAGCTGGATTAGAGGGGAAGCTCTCTCACATCTCCACTGGTGGTGGAGCGTCACTTGAGTTCTTAGAAGGAAAAGTTTTGCCGGGAGTAGCGGCGTTGACAGATAAATAAAGAGAGATTCCCAACAGACTTGTAGTGAGCTTGTCGAACCTATTAAAGGATGAAACAGATTTTTTAGCGGCGGTCAGCGAACCGCGAAGGGCGGACATTTTATGCGAACACCAAATATAGCTGGCAACTGGAAGATGTATAAAACCGAAGAGGAAGCAGTCCAGCTTGTTTCCGATTTGAAGCAAAGGTTAAAAGATGTGACGGGAGTAAAAGTGGTAATTTGTCCTCCGTTCACCGCTTTGTCTTCGGTGAAAAGAGCGCTGGAAAATTCCTCCATTTTATTGGGTGCTCAAAATATGCACTGGGAGGAGAAAGGAGCCTTCACCGGAGAGGTTTCACCTACTATGCTGTTGACAGCAGGATGTAAATATGTTATTATAGGACACTCGGAAAGAAGAGGTTACTTTTTTGAAACCGATCAATCCGTGAATATGAAAATAAAATCTGCCTTGAAATTCAACCTCTCCCCTATCATCTGTGTGGGCGAAAAATTAGAAGAAAGAGAGGCAAACAAAACCCAAGCAGTTGTCGAAATTCAGGTGAAGGGAGCTTTCAAGGATTTGAGCACCCCAGAGGCAGAGAAAACTGTTATCGCTTATGAGCCAGTCTGGGCGATTGGAACCGGAAGAACTGCTACGCCAGAACAGGCAAATGAGGTTCATATTTTTATAAGGAAACTGCTTTCATCTCTGTTTGAAAAAGATTGTGCCGAGAAGATAAATATTCTATACGGAGGATCGGTCAAACCGGAGAATTCAAGGGAATTGCTCCAGATGTCCGATATAGATGGAGCATTGGTGGGTGGCGCTAGTTTGGATGCCCATTCCTTTGAAGGTATTGTAAGAGGTGCCGTCAAATTCGTATGAATGCATACGCCTAGTTCTTTAATGTGCTCTGTAAACATAGTACCGAAACTGGCATATTAATATCGAAGCTCGAAATACGGATTACTTATTGTTATTAGGAATCAAAAAAATCGAGGCCGAGTATCGAGCTTTGAGCATCGATTGGTTCGACCATTCGGCAGGCTCATGGTGCTGAACGAAGTCGAAGCACAAGCTCACCACAAGCGAGCTTCGAGACTGTGAAACGACTAACCATTCTTTAGGAGGTATCATTGATAACATTATTAACCATGCTACACGTGATAATCTGCATCTCCCTGATCATGGCAGTTCTGATGCAATCTGCCAAAGGCGAGGGTTTAGCCGGTGCATTTGGAGGCTCCGGGATAACCGGTGCCGTTTTCGGAGGAAGGGGAGCGGCGACGTTTTTGTCCAAAGCCACCACCGTGTTAGCTATTGCTTTCTTCTTGAGCAGTATAGTGCTTAGTTTCCTTTCTCCTATCACCGGAGCTACGGGAAGGGGAAGAAGCGCTGTCCAAGAAGAGGCACAAAGACGCGCAGGAGAGGGAACGACACCAGCCACCAGCGTTCCTAAAACTGCACCACCAGGGCAATCCCAACCTTCATCCCAACAACCTAAAACTCCACCACCGGGTGAAGGAAAGTAAACTCTACTTAGAGTTCAAACGTTCAAAGGTTTAAAAGCTCAATTTTAGAGATTCGAATCTTGAGCTTCGAGATCTGTGCTATTTAACTCAATTCTCACCTCTCATTTCTCAGAACTCTTGCGGAAGTGGTGGAACTGGCAGACACACCATCTTGAGGGGGTGGCGGCGCAAGCCATGCGGGTTCAAATCCCGCCTTCCGCATTATTGAGTATTTAATAACCTGCTTTCAGATCACCGGCTATTTCAAGTTGGTCGGTCTGCCTGCAGCTTTATACGCAGTCCAGATCGTTCCAGATAACGCCGCCTATGCGGATACCGTCTTCTCTGATGTGGTAGTAGTCGCATCAGGACACACTGCTGACCTTGGATTCATTCAACTACGGAAGAAATAGTCTTCGAAACGCTCAAACACGTCCATTGCTAAAGAGAATATTTAATTGTCAGAGACCCAGCCGTATCTCTAACTCTCGCAGACCCGTCGGGTAGAGGTTCGGCTGCTTTTTATCCTTTGACGGTCCCCGATCTGAAATAGTATTAACTGGCTCGCCGCCAATGGATGAAACGGATTCAGCTGCCAACTGGTGACGGTCAGTTATCTGAATATTCACTCAATTTTTTCATTTCTTAACACGGTTCTACTTGACTTTTGTAATATTTCCATTATATTTAAATACCAGAGGAAGCGTTATCTACCGTAGGGTTTTCGCTTTAAGTTTATTATTGATCCATTCATTCTTACTCGCTTTTGGATCCACCAACGCAGGATGTAAAAATGACAATACATGAACCCTCAGAGCAGAGCGTTCGAGACCCGACAGAACAAACTTCAGGTAAAAAAGAGCTTTCCTGAACACTATTCCAATCAAACTGTTTTTTTAAGATTTCTATTGGGTAATTGATCTTGAGCTGAATGCAAAGGAAGGAAAGGAGGATTCAAATGAAGGTTATGATTAAGTGCAGTTTGGTTTTTGTGCTTTTCCTGATTTTCTGTGGAACAGCAATGGCCGAGCAGAATGCGTCAGGCCGAGAGGGAGAACCGGCTGGAACAAACCAAGCACCCAGGAAAATAAGAATAACCACGGCATTACCAGATGGTGATCAACCTGTGATGACGGATCGTGAATCCGAATTATCGCTAAAGGGACCAGTAAACGATATGGTCCTGGCGCAAGTTCCAAAAGCTCCAATCGCTTACACCCCTCTTTGGAAGGGTTTGGACAAACTTAGCCTATCGGACAAGGAAAACGCTATAATTCAACTTGAAGTTCCACACGACTTACCTGCGACATGGCTAAAGCAGGTGAAGGAGATAGAAGAACTGTGGAAGAGCGGGAATTTTGATGGGGCCATAGAGTACCTGCGTAGTTTGGAGGAGTCAGAGGTGATACGTGACATTGCGGTCGGTATAAGTTGGAAGGCACCCCGGATGATTTCGGGAACTAAATTGAGTACAGACGTCCAAATAGGAGCCCGGCAAAACATCACAAAGCCATGTTTGGATTTTCACTACGATACCGGCAACCTGTTTGCCGTACTAAAACGTAGTGACCCTACCGCGTGGACGGTTAACCTGTCCACGGATGGCGGTCAAACCTGGCAGGAGACTTATGCCTGGAATGCAGGAGCCGGAGAGTCTGCAATTGATCTGGATGCCGCAGTCGTCGCAGATTACCTTTATGTAGGATATGTTGCGTCGAACTTTCCTCATGAGGCACGTATGAGGAGGTTCTTTGCAAGCGACGGGTCTTCAGATGCTGCCTATGGCTATCAGGTAGTCTTTGATAAGGACGTGGACATCAACGAGGTAGCCCTCGCCAGCAACGCAGATTCTTACGACAACCGGATTTATTACTGGGCTATTCTGGCGGATCATTTCTTGGTCTATTATTGGGACGTTGCTAGTGACGGCACCACTTGGACAGAGGTAGCAACCGGAATTGACGAAGCATTTACTTGTCTGGATGCTTGTTGTAACGCAGGCTATTCAAACTATTTTCTCTGGGCCTCCTATGCAGATCTCGGTGATTCGCTCCATGTTGTTCGGATTTCAAACGGAGGGATTGATGATATAAAACTGTTTGGTGTGATCATCTCTCATGGGTTATCCATAGGGGCGTATGATGACCGGATTATGGCCGTGTTCGAATACCTAGACGATGATATCAGATACTGGATCTCCTACGATGGTGGTGATAATTGGGGTTATGGTGTATTAGCTTCCACAGGCACACATTACTCGAATCCTGAAGTCACCGCCCGCAAAGGCGGTGGCTTTTCTGTGATCTATGAAGCGGAAACGGGGGAACCTGATACATGTTATTACCGCCGAAGGGATTACGATATGGCAAATTGGACTGCTCCTAAACCATTCAATGAGGTAGATGTTAGTACCGGCACCCCTATGTGTATAGAATGGGTTCCACCCTGCTATAGTTATGGATCGATATGGATTGGGGGAGGAAACACAAGAGCCTACTTCGATCGGCAGGCTCCTTGGTTGTGCGGCGACGCCAATGGAAGTGGGCTGGTAGAACTGGGGGATGTGGTTTATTTAATAACTTATTTATATAAAAACGGTCCTGCTCCTGTTCCCTTATTATCAGGTGATGCCAATTGCAGCGGAGTGGTTGAGCTCGGTGACGTGGTTTATCTGATTACCTATCTATACAAGAATGGACCAGCACCTCCGTGTTAGCCTCAAGAATCATTCAGTTGTCAAAGATCCAGCCGAATCTCTAACTCAGAGGTTCGGCTTTTCTTTCTTGTCATTTTTTGCCAACAAAAATTTTCTTGCTTTTTAAGAAAAATTGCATATTTTGGAGTAAAGGTTGAAGCTTTTCAGAGTCACCTTTGGGATGAGATTGAAGCAGTTTAACTTGTTCTAAATCAAGGAGGTCCCCATGCGTACCCCTATAATAATCTTTTTCTTCTCTGTAATTCTCTTATCCTGTAATTTGCCGGCTAATGGTCAATGCCCTCAACAGCCCCAGGATGAAGGCATTTGCGACACTTTGACCATGTCGGTTTGGCCGGCTGATGTCAATTTCCCGCTGCCCACTGGTTATGCCAAGATCTCTCTTTATGTATCGCACGACCAGCCGAATCCGGTGGACTCCATTCAGGATTTCGTGTTTCCCTTTTGCTACACCCATACCAACCCGACCAAGTTCTGCAGTTTGACTGCATTCCAGAATTCGATAGGGTGGGGTGGCACAAATCCAAGCAGGAGCGTTTTCCGTCACCTGCCCGACAACTCCACTGCCAGCGTTCACAACTGGATGATGGATCTGTTTGAAGCCGGAGAGGGAGAGGAGTGGAATACAAGCATTCTGAGCTTAGATGGTGTTTCCCATTTCTGGCTCGTCATGATTCGCTCAAGCAACCAGGATCTTCCATATGGAGAAACTACCAAGAGACTTCTCGCTACCATGTCCTTCAAACTGCAGGATAGCATGACGGTCTGCCTCGACACCTGCTTTTGGCCGCCATCTTCCCGTCTGGCTTTCACCCGGGCTGATGCGGTCAAATACATTCCGAGAATGAGCTGGAAAAATGAGTCAGGCGTGGGAACCTTTTGTCATAATTTTTTCATCCTCCCGCACCGTCCGCCGCAACTAACCTGCCCGGAAACTCAATACCACAATACTAATGGCAGTTTCTCGGCCTCAGGTTATGCTGTGGTTTATGATAGTGCTAACATATCTTCGGCATCTGCAACTTTCACGGGTAGCGGAGTAACTGGGATTTCGATATCTACTGGTACGCCGATCGGGGATACAGTTCCGTTCACCGTTAGCTATAATGTGATCAATCACTGTGCAACGGGTGGGACAGTACAGGTGATAGTTAGGGACAGCGAGGGAGCAAAGGATACCTGCTTTTTTGGGATCACCCTTAGTAACAGTCCCCCATCTCTCACCTGTCCCAGCAATGGCAGCATCCATGCAGGTGATATGTTCATCAGCACTAATTTCTCCGTAACCGATTCGGGTGGTGATTATGCTCCGGTCACTTTCCTTAGCATAACCCCCTCTGTCGCCAACAACCCCACCATCGCATGGACTCACGTGGAATGGAACACCACCTGTGCGGAGAAGGGGGATTACACCATTAGCTTATTGGCTACGGATCCTTGTGGTGCTCAGGACACTTGCCAGTTTGTGGTTAACGTTTACAACCAACCTCCGGTCTTGACCTGTCCGGATAATGACAGCATCAATGCGGGTGATCGCTTGGTCAGCTCCGATTATTCGGTCATCGATTCCGACGATCCGACCGGAGTAGTGGTTACTCTCAGCTCGGTCTCTCCGACTCCTACATATACCCCTTTCATCTTGGGCAATCATATCGAGTGGAACACCAGTTGTGCAGATCTGGTGGATGGACCTAATTTCACCTTCACTTTGATCGCCACCGATCCTTGTGGAGCCAAAGATACCTGCCAGCTCACGGTTACGGTCTACAATCTGCCGCCGGTGATCACCTGTCCAGAGGGCGATTCAATTCAGGCGGGGAGCAATTTCGTCAGCACCGATTTCTCTACCTCCGATCCCAAGGCCGAGCCGGTTACGGTGAGCTTGTGCGGTATAACCCCTGCTCCAGTCAATCAACCCAGAATAATACAAAATCATATAGAATGGCAGACCGCTTGTGCCGAGGCCGGCACGATCTTCACTATCTGTCTTTTGGCAGAAGACAACTGTGGAGCCAAGGATACCTGCTATTTCGACGTCACTGTCTATAATCGGCCTCCTCAGCTTACCTGTCCCAGTAATGGCAGCATCCATGCAGGTGATATGTTCGCCAGCACTAATTTCTCCGTAACCGAATGGGGTGGTGATACTGCTTCGGTCACTTTCTTAAGTCTGACTCCCCCAGCTACCAATAATCCCACCCTGGTAGGAAGACAGGTTGAATGGAACACCACCTGTGCGGAGAGGGGGGATTACACCATTAGCTTATTGGCTACGGATCCTTGTGAAGCTTTAGACACTTGCCAGTTTGTGGTTAACGTTTACAACCAACCTCCGGAGATAGATTCTCAAGACACGGTGTTTGTAAGAAATCAAGACTGGTTCAAGTATTACCCGAGCATATCCGATCCAGACGATTCTGTCCATGTCATAGCATATCCGACTTACCCTCACTGGTGCGTGGTAGAAAACGACTCGGTCGTCGGTATTGCCCCAGACACTCTCTTCAGTGAAAAACTGGTAGTGATAGTCCGAGACCCTTGCAATGCAGATACATTGGCATTCTCAGTTGTTTCATTCCTCTGTGGAGATGTCAACGGAGATGGAATTATTGACCTGGGAGACGTGGTTTACTTGATAACCTATCTATACAAAAGTGGTCCTGCCCCCTTTCCGTTTTTGGCTGGAGATATGAACGGAGATGGTGTCATCGAGCTTAGCGATGTGGTTTATCTCATCAACTATCTTTACAAGAATGGACCACCACCTATTTGTTAGCCAAGCAAGTATTCAGTTGTCAAAGACCCAGCCGAGCTTCTAACTGAGAAACTCGGCTGTTGTTTCTTCAACCTTTCCTTGTTAAGCAAAATCTTCTTGCTTTCTAGAAATATTGGATCTATTAAAGAAAGGAACCAAATTCGTTATAAAGTGTATGTAAAATAAAGTGCCCTTCTCTTCTCAAGTTTCACACCCGTGAGGTTATATGCAATATCTAAACATCATTTTTAGTGTTTTCCTCATTTTCTGTTCTTTCCAGAAAGCACAACCAATTGAGGGGAACATAACTTCATTCAAAGACCGGTTTGAGCAGAGGTATTTCCCATATAACGATGATACAGTCCAGATGATTAATCCTGGTTTCAGAGGTTTTCTAAACGTGCCCAGTGCTGCTGAAGTCGATTCATTTATCCTTCGCACCATGCAGACATATCATATCCCGGGAGTATCTGCTTGTATCGCCAAGGATGGAAGGATCGTGTGGACCGGCTCATACGGTCATGCGATCATCGAGCAAGACGTTCCGGTGATGGATACCACCCTGTTCATGCTGGCATCGATCTCCAAAACCTTTACCGGTGCAGCCCTGCTTCAGCTCTGGGAAGCTGGTCTGTTTGATTTAGATGACGATATCAACGACTACCTTCCTTTTACCGTGTTCAATCCCAATTATCCTGATTCCGTCATCACCTTCAGAATGCTTTTGACTCACACCTCCAGCCTCAGGGACAACTGGGACGTGATGTTTTCGACCTACGTTTATGGCGATTCGCCCATACCCCTGGGTGAATACATGGAGGAATATTTCACACCAGGTGGAGTATATTATAGTTCCTCCATGAACTTCTATGGCTGGGCTCCCGGTGTCGCTTGGTCTTATTGCAATGAGGCTTTTGCTCTGATCGGTTATCTGGTCGAAACCATAAGTGGTATTCCATTTGACCAGTATTCTCAGGATTCTATTTTTACGCCATTGTCTATGCATAAAACCTCCTGGTTTCTTTCAAACTTGGATACCAACAACGTTGCCATGCCTTACTACTGGAATGGAAGCACATATATTCCGCAGGGTTATTATGGTTATGCGGATTATCCTGCAGGTCAGTTGAGAACGAATTGTCTTGAGTTGGCACGCCACCTTATTGCTTTCATGAACTATGGCTGGATTGATACGGTAAGGATACTCGATAGTACCACAGTCAGTGAGATGACTACCATTCAGTATCCGGGGATCAACTCCAGCCAGGGTTTGATTTGGTTCCACAATTATATTGGGAGTAGATGGGTATGGCGGCACGGAGGTGGCGATGCGGGAGTGAGCACCCTAGCCAGCTGTTGTTTTGAAGAAAGCACTGCCGTGGTAGTCTTGACCAACGGAGAATCCTTCAGTGGCACCAGTTTGATAACGAACAAGCTTTTCGATTTCGCCATGGGACTACCAGTCGGAGATGCCAATAGCGATGGAGTGATTGATTTTGCAGATATTATATATCTTATAAACTACCTTTTTAAGAATGGTCCAGCACCAGGATGGTTAGAATCTGGAGACGCTAACTGTGATAGCAGAATCAGCATCTCCGATGTTGTATACCTCATCAACTACCTTTTCTTTGAAGGTTTGCCACCTTCTTGTTAGCTTCCAAGTAATATTCAGTTGTCAAAGACCCAGCCGAGCTCAGTTCGGGCGGGGAGTGCATGGACATGCCCGTGTGGGAACCCCCGCCCGAACTAAACCTCTTCCCCCTCGTGATTGAATTCTGTTTGTTGGGCAGTCCTTCGGTATGAACCGTTCGGTTCATACCTTCGGACAGCCCGACCTACAGAGTTCCCGCCTTTCTCTCCCTTCAGTCTCTTTAGAAAATCCCCCTAAATCCCCTTCAGGGTGAATCCCTTCAGGGTGAACCCCTTTTTCAAAGGGGGACTTCAAATCTGATTGATCCATTCGTTCTGTTCACATTGAACAGCTACAAAATCCGCTTGCTTAAAAGAAGAAAAAGTGTATATTAAATACACAGAGATTTAATCGCTCAGAGAAGGAACCAATAAATGAAACGCTATCCTCTTGACCACCCCTGTAGTCCCCTCCTTAAACAAGGAGGGGACAGGGAAGTACCCCTGCTTATGACATATTATGGAGAATTTGATATTAGTGAGATCACCAACTCAGGAAGCATATTACATTCAACTCATCAAAAATCTTGAAAGGAGGTAATTTAAAATGTGGAGATTGATAAATAATAAAACACTTAGCTGTGTAATTGCATCTTTGTTGGTGGTAACCTTTTCAACTGTTATGGGAGTGGATAATCTCAAGTCGGAAAACTTGACCATCACCCTCAAAGCTGGAGATTATCAGATTACTGCTAAGGAAAAAGGAGAGCAGGCGGTTAATATGGATGGTTTCGGTAGACTTTTGGAACCTGGTAAACCCATGTTACCGGCAAAAACCTTTATGATTGCCATCCCACCGGGGGCAAAGGTTCAGTCGGTTGTTACCTTAGGCACCACTCCGATTCAGATTCAAGGACGATATAACATAAAACCAGCGCCACCTGTCCTGCCTGCTGATAATCGAGAGGAAATAGTGAAGGAGTGTCATCTCAAATGGCAACATAATTATGACGTTACTTATTCCTCCGATCAAGCTTATCCCGAAGATGTAGGAGAATATTTAGGAACCGGAGGACTGCGGAAATACACTTTTGTTAAAGTGGCATATTCACCTTTCTCCTACCGTCCTCAATCTGGTAAGTTAATATTCACACCGTCTCTTATCGTTTCGATAAATTACACCCTACCCTCTTCCAGCGATCAGGAGTATGAAAAAATGTTATTAGATATAAAGGGAGATCAACGTGCCTCTCAGCTGTTAGTCAATTATCCTCAGGCAAAGGAATGGTATCTCCCCAACAAAGCAGAAGAATCTCCTAAACAAACATACGATTACGTTATCATCACCACCGATGCCTTGACCGGTGCATTATCTCAGTGGGTGAATTGGAAAGAGACGCTTGGATTCAGTGTCAACACTGTGACCACTACTTGGATACAGAGCAATTATTCCGGCTCAGACTTACAGCAGAAGATAAGGAATTTCTTAATTGATAAGTATATAGAGTGGGGAATCGAATACGTTCTCTTGGTTGGAGACGTAAGTGCGCTTCCCATGAGAAAGTGTTATCCCAATCCTGCAAATCACAGCCCCAATTCGGAATATTGTCCACCCACGGACTATTACTATGCCGATCTCACCGGCAACTGGGATTCGGATGGCGATGGATACTACGGTGAATATAACCAGGATAACGTGGATTTTATTCCGGAGGTTTTAGTGGGACGAATTCCGTTCAGTGACACGACGTCCGTAACGTCCATCTGTCAAAAACTGGTTAATTTTGAGCAGGACACTTCCGATTGGAAGAATAACGCCTTGCTTCTTGGTGCTATAAGCAACTATGCTAATGAGGACAATACCGGATTCCCTCGGACAGACGGGGCGGTTCTGATGGAGACCATGATTTCCAACATGCTCTCCGGCTGGAATTATACGACCATGTATGAGCAAGCTGGGCTTGACCCCTGTACGTCTTATTGTGACCTTTCACTTAACAGTTATAATGTGGTGAGCAATTGGTCTGCTAATGACTACGGTATCGTCAACTGGTGGGCGCATGGAAGCTCCGATGCGGCCTGGAGAAAATGGTGGGAGTGGGACGATGGAGATGGAGTGCCCGAAGGTTATGAGATGGGCTGGGAGACCTTTTTTCAAAACTATGACGTCTCTTCGCTGGACAATGATCATTCCGCCATTATCTTCTCTTGTTCTTGCGATAATGGTTATCCCGAGCAGGATAACTTAGCTAAAAGGCTTTTGAATCACGGCTCGGCCGGAATCGTTGCTTCTACCAGAGTTTCCTGGTATAACGAAGGGTGGTCCGATGAGCTGTCCGGAGGAAATGCTTCCATGGATTACTACTTCTATTACTACTTGATCCATGAGAACCAAAAAGTTGGGGATGCTCTTTTTTCTGACAAAGTTTTTTATCTCAACCACCTTTTCTGGTCTCCGCACGATCCGGAATGGACTCCCCAGCAGAATATGCTCGACTTTAACCTCTATGGCGATCCATCCCTGGTGAGGAAAGGAGTCAGTCGATTAAACTATGGTGATTGCAATGGCGATGGGACAGTAGAGCTAGGCGATGTGGTTTATCTGATAACCTACTTATATAAAAACGGACCTGTTCCTAATCCCTTGCTAATTGGAGATGTCAATCATAATGGAGAAGTCGAGCTTGGTGATGTAGTCTACCTCATCAACTATCTCTACAAAAGCGGCCTACCCCCAAAGTAGAAATAGGTCATTATCCATAGCGTAAAATAGTCTGCTTTTGGGAAAGAGTGACTAAAAGGAGCAGGAATCAGCTGACATCTCGTTATTGATTCCTGCTCTTTTAGTAAATGACATATCGGGTATGAAGTGATGGTTGATAAATTTATGGAGTCATGTTCAATCCATGGAAAACAAAGAAGTTAAGCTATTGTATACCCAAGAGAGAGCTAACCAAATGAAGGGAGGTTAGTAGCCGAAGACTTTAGGGACTGTTGAAAAAGTATCCTATTGTGCCTGTTAGAAAAAATGGGTTTTCGTAGGGACAGCCCTTGTGGCTGTCCGCTATGGAGTTAGGACAGGGACAAGCCCTGTCCCTACGAAGTCTAATTCCTCAATAACGGGTTTTTCAACAGCCCCTTCAGCTTGCGGTATTCACCATACAGTGCATACCTGCTGGGGCGGGATAAAAAAATAGAGTAACTCCCTTACTGTTTTTATTGACAAATAGAAATTTCTAAATTAATTGGATGTGTGAGGATTACATTCTAACCAGATAAAGGTGATGGGCAGAAATATTCATCACCAGCTAAGGTTACCGCTCGCTTGGGCGAAAAAAGATATGAGCTTTGTGATGTAGTCTAAACTCTGTCACTGCAATAAACTATGATTGGCAAGACCATATCTCATTACAAAATACTCGAAAAGCGCGGTGAAGGTGGAATGGGCGTAGTCTACAAAGCCCAGGACACCAAGCTGGATCGAATCGTGGCTTTGAAGTTTCTGCCCGCTCATCTCACTTCTGATCCAGCTGAAAAGGAAAGATTCGTGCACGAAGCCAAATCTGCTTCAGCATTAAATCATCCGAACATCACCACTATT
>Ga0315288_10008077_pt1 | contig 13306 bp, 10 predicted proteins | sample YL17G11_20_MG_FD_203454 | JGI IMG/M metagenome (GOLD analysis project Ga0315288, IMG submission 203454) | Sediment microbial communities from Yellowstone Lake, YNP, Wyoming, USA - YL17G11_20 | ecosystem: Environmental > Aquatic > Freshwater > Lake > Sediment | place: USA: Wyoming | collected...
AACATGTCCCCGTTTTTCTTATGTCGGGCGAGGGGGAAAAGCCCGTGTTGAACGGCTCCGACTTTTATTTTGAGCGGCTGCATCTCGTTCATGCCTTGAACTGTTCCGGCCGGAATTTGATCAGCGAGCGTATTCTCACGGCTTCGTTCACTTTCAACACCGCCACCGCGCTCTCATAGGCCAGGTCGGCCGGGCATCTCAGAGCAGTCCCGTGGCGGACGGCGCTGAAGAAGTTCTCCAGATGGGGCTGGTGGGCGGGTTTGGCCAGGTCTATCGGCAGCGGCCAGCGGCCGGCCTCGGCCGTGACCCTGACGTCCAGGAAGATATTGCGCGTGTCCAACTTTTGAATGATGGGAGCCTCCGAAAGCAGCAGACCGTCTTTCACCAAGGAATCCCATTCGGGAGCGTGGGCTTCACGCATCGCCCAGTTTCCCCGCTGGGGCACTTCGGAAATGACCAGCGATCCGTTATCCCCCATGAACGTCTCGTAAAAGCCGCCGTGCTTTGTCGTGGTTTGGACTTGGTAGAGGGCGCGGGCCATCCCGGCCGGCGCCTCGAATTCGTAGATGACCATGACGTTGTCGTACCATTCCCGGCCCTTGTAGTAATCCACGCCGCCGCTGGCGACGACCGTGGCCGGGTTGACGCCGAAGACCCAGCTAAAAAGGTCGATCTGGTGCGATCCCAGGTCCACGATCGGGCCGCCGCCGAATTTTTTATACCAGCGCCAGTTCCTGAGCTCGGCCATGGAGTCGTAGCCGTATTGCTGCAATTTGGCCTGGTCCATGAAGTAGGTTTTGGGCCAGCCCAGCATGTCGGCCTTGGACCTGTTCCACTGGGCATAAGCCAGGTTGACCCGGCCGAGGACCTGCTTTTCCTTGAGTAGGCGGTCGATGGCATGGATGTAACGAGGGTTGCTCCGCCGCTGATGGCCGATCTGGAGAAGCCTGCCCGTCCGGCGGGAGGTCTCGACCATCGTCCGCGCCTTCTCCAGTGTGTTGGACATTTCTTTTTCGCAGTAGACATGGAGGCCGTTCTCCATACAGGCGTTGGCCTGCTCGGCGTGCATCCAGTCCGGCGAGGCGACGATGGCCGCGGCCAGGTTTTTCTCCTTGGCCAGCATTTCGCGGTAATCTTCGTAAACATTCGGATTTTGTCCGTATTTTCTTAGATAGCCGCCGGCGTACTGCCGGCTGTATGACCAGATATCGCAAACGGCGGCGATCCGGATTCCCGGGATGCGCAGGCAGGATTCGATGAGCACGCGGCCCTGTTCGCCGGCGCCGATGAGGATCACGCGCAGGTCATCCGGCGAAGCTTTAGCCAGAGGCTTGGCGGGAGCCTGCGGCGGCGGGGCCTGGCTTTGGGTCTGAGAGGCGCCCGGAAGGGCTCCTCCGGCAAGCGCCGCGCCCAGCCCGGCCGTAGCGGAAGATTTTAGAAAATTCCGGCGCGTTAGCTTTGTTCTTTTCGGGGTATCGGTTTTTTCATCCATGTTAGCCTTCTTATTAATTGTCATTCCGAGCGAAGCGAGGAATCTCCGCTTTTGTCGCGAGAGACATAAGAGGAGATTGCCACGACAGCTTCGCTGTCTCGCAACGACTGCATCGGATTGCCACGCCAAGAGGCTCGCAATGAAAAGCTTCCCGGATTGCCACGGCACTTCGTGCTTCGCAATGACGAGGTCGCAAATCGATACACTGCGCCAGCAATGACGATCGAGCTTTCATTTTCCCTTCATATCCTTATCAAAGGCGACGGCCGACGGCGAGAAATTGATCGACCTGACAAACTCGAGCGACTCCTGGGCGCCGAATTCGCGGTCCATGCCGTTGTCTTCCCATTCCACCGAGAGCGGGCCCTGGTAGTTGATGCTGTTGAGCTCCCGGATGATCTCCTCGAAGTTGACGTCGCCGTGTCCCAGCGATCGGAAATTCCAGCCTCTCCGCAGATCGCCGAAAGGCAGGTGAGAACCCAGGATTCCCGCCCTGCCGTCGAGGGTGACGGCCGCGTCTTTCATGTGGACATGGTAGATGCGGTCCGCGAATTCGCGGATGAAGAGATGTGGTTCCAAACCCTGCCAGACCAGGTGGCTCGGGTCGAAATTGAAGCCCAGTGCCGGCCTGTGATTAAACTTTTGGAGCAGCCGCTGCGCCGTGTAAAGATCGAAGGCGATTTCCGTGGGATGGACTTCGAGGGCAAATTTCACCCCGTGTTTGTCGAATTCATCGAGGATTGGCGTCCAGAGCTTAAAGATCTTGTTAAACCCAGCTTCGATCATTTCTTCGGTCGTGGGCGGGAATGAATATAAAAATTTCCAGATGGGCGAGCCCATGAAGCCGTTGACGACGCCGCAGCCCATATTTTTGGCGGCGCGGGCGGTCAATTTCATCTCCTCGATGGCCCATTCGCGGAGCTTGGCCGGCTTGCCCTTGACTTTGTCGGGGGCGAAGGCATCCAGCCGCTCGTCGTAGGTGTCGCCGACGCATTGGCCGGCGAGATGCGCCCCGAGGGCCCAGCACTGGAGCTTGTATTTTTTCAGGATCTGTTTCTTTTTCTGGACGTAGGACGGGTCTTTGGCCGCCTTGCCCACTTCCATGTGGTCGCCCCAACAGGCGATTTCTAGACCGTCGTAGCCCCAGGCCTTGGCTTTCTTCGAGATCTCTTCAAAGCTCAGATCCGCCCATTGGCCGGTGAATAGCGTTACTGGCTTGCTCATCTGATTCTCCTCCCCATTTTCTAATCAAAGTTGACCCAGAGCGCTCCTTTTTTTGAGCTCTCCACGCATTTTTCTATAAATTTCACGCCCCGGATGCCTTCCTGGACAGTTGGAAAATCGAGGTCGTCCTTGGTCAGAGGCTCTCCGGCCATCTTTTTGTTCAAGGCCGTGAGGAACGTCGAGTAAATGTTGGCAAAGCACTCGAAATAGCCTTCGGGGTGGCCCGAGGGAATGCGGGAGAGGGCCTGGGCCCGCGGATACATTTTGTCCCGGCCGCGGGAAAGACGCACGGTCGGCTTATCGATGAAGGCGACCTTGCAGTAATTCGGGTCTTCCTCAACCCACTCCAGCGAAGCCTTGGTGCCGTAGATGCGGACGCGGAAGCCGTTGTCGTGACCTACGGCGATCTGCGAGCTCCAGTACAGGCCCTTGGCGCCGCCCTTGTAATTGAGCATGATCGAGGCGTTGTCATCCAGCACCCGTCCTTCGCCGAACGTATCGAGTCTCGCGCAGAGCGATTCGATTTCGAGTCCGGTCAGATAAGCGACCATATGTTCGATGTGGCTGCCGATGTCACCGACGCAGTTGGATATGCCCGCCCATTTCGGATCGGTCCGCCAGGCCGCCTGCTTTTGGCCGGTTTTCTCAAGAAGCGTCGCCAGCCAGTCCTGAGGATACTCGCCGGCGACGAAGCGGATCGTCCCGAGCTCGCCGTGGGCGATCATCTCACGCATGTGCTTGATGATGGGAAAGCCGGAATAGGCATAGGTGACGCAGAACAGCACGTCTTTTTTCGACGCCAGCTTTGCCAGCTCCTGGGCGTCGCGGCAGCTCGTCGCCAAGGGCTTGTCGCAGACAACGTGGATGCCGTTTTCCAGGGCCAGCTTGGCGATAGGATAGTGGCTGATGTTCGGGGTGACGATGATAATAAAGTCGATTTTTTCGGGCCGCTTGGCCTCGGCCTTAATCATATCAATGTAATTCTTATAAAGCCTATCTTTGTTCAAGCTCCAGAATTCTCCCGTCTCCAGGGTGTTTTGATAAGACTGGGAAAAGCAGCCGGCAACGAGCTCGGCCTTGCCGTCCATGGCGATGGCCTTGCGATGGACGTCGCCGATGAAAGCGCCCTTGCCCCCGCCGACCATGCCGTACTTGAGGCGGGCGACTTTTGTCAGGGTTTCCTGGCCTTCGATCATCTCCGCACCTCCTTGTTAAGCCGCCTATATCATAATGAAGACAGGACAAATTTTCAAAGTGATTTAGATGGCATCCCAAATACCGTGAAAGGTTAGATGGGTCCTGTCACGGACGTGCCCCTTACGCCCTTCGACCTTTTAGAGCCCCCTTGATTGGTCAAGGGGGTAGGGGGGTTAATAGGTTTTGAATCTTAATTCTTCTTTCCTGCTCTTTCCCACCCACCGCACGGGCCTGCCGCGCCGCTCGAGTCGGCCGTCAAGGAAATAGTCTTCGAGCGCACCCAGAAGAAATAGGCCTATTCCGCTTATTGCCGGATTAAGCAAACATCGGAATTCTTTTCCGGCCTGCGGTTAGAAGCGTTTCTGCCGGGTCAGCCTTCAAAAACATAAGCTCAATATTTGGAATTAAGACGGTGATAGGGGAGACGATTCTGCTTTAACTGGGCAGCGCTCTTAGAGCTTTTCTATAGATCAAGCCTCAGCTACGGCATGGCCAACTGGCTGTGGGCGACGATCAGCATGCCCTGGATCGGGACATGATAGGGACAGGCGGCCTCGCAGTGGCCCGGGCAGCCGGAGCAAAGGTCAGCCCGCAGCCCGGGAATGGCTGCGTAGAACTCGATGGCTTCTCGTTCCCGGCCCTGGCCCGAGTAATACTGAGAATAACGCATGATGGTGTTGACCGGGATGCCGTGGGGGCAGGCGGGCTCGCACACGCCGCAGGCATGACGGCAATACAGATCGCCGCAGCCCTGCCGGTAGGCCTCAAGCTTGGCCTTCTCCCGGCCGCTGAGGCGTGTCCCCGATACGCTCAGGAAGCGCTCCATCTCATCATAGTTCCGGGCGATGAAGCAAATGGTGCCGACATTGGGATTCTCCAGGACGAACCGGAGCGCCGCTTCCTGGATCTCCTCCTGGCTCTGGAGTTTGTATTTCTTGATGAAGACCTCGGCCCGGTCCACCTTGTCCTTATAACGTTTCAGGCCGTCGGCGTAAAGAGGATGGACTTGCTTCTTATCTTTCTCAAGCTGCTCGACCCGGGATTTGAGCGAATAATAGAGGGCGACCGGCGTGGATTTCATGATCGTCGTCCCGATTTTCTTTTCCCGGCAGGCCGCCAGCACGCGCTCGGACTCGTCCATCTTGAGGAAGTTATAGGCCATGAGGAAGACGTCGAAGCGCCCGTCTTCGACGGCCGCCATCAGGACCTTCTCCATAGTCTCCTCGGGGTCGCGGTACCAGAATGAGCCATGATTGGACACGCCGACGTGCTTGATGCGGCCTTCGGCCTTTAGCTCCCGCATGGCGGCATGGAATCCCTCGGTCTTGAGGGTTTCCGCTTTCTCCGGCATGTGCATCATCAGGCAGTCGACGTAATCCATCTCCAGGTCCTCGAGACATTTGCGGGCCCGCTTGAGGAATCCCTCCTTCGAAAAGTCCTTCAGGACTTGGAGCTTGGTGTTGATGAAAACGGACTTGCGATCGCGGCCCTTCATCGCCTTGGCCACGACCTTATGGTGCCCGGGATACTGCTCTGCGGAGTCGATGTAGTTGACGCCCGCGTCGAGGGCGGTGCGGATGAGGCCTTCGTCCATCATGAACCCGGCGCCGAGGTCGGAGACCTTGAATCCGGTGCGGCCGAGGACGCGATATTCTCTAATCTTGGGCTTTTCACCTGGCTCCGCCTTGGCCTCTTGTCCCGTCTTTCCCCATCCGGACATGGCGCCCGCCCCGGCGGCCAGAGCGCCGGCGGCAGATTTCTTCAGGAAGCGCCTTCGGTCCATCCTGATATTTCGGCTCATCGGTCCTCCTTAACAAAAAATGTATTGTATCAATTGACTCGATAAAATTCTAGGAAATAGGATGAAAAAAGCAAAAAAATAAGCTCCGGTTATCCTGATTTGAAGCACGGTAACGAGATGGTCAGCACCAACCAGGTTGACTCACGGCTCTCCTGCTCCTGTAGGCAGCGCGAGAAGCGCGAGGGAATCGTGCTCAAGATTGTCCCGCTTCCCGCCCCGCCCGTGCCGTTCGACCAGTTCTGCCAGCTGATGGAGCAGCGGGTGACGCCATGGATGGACGACCCGAACAACATCCGTTCTCTGAGAATAATCACCCGGCCGACCAGTCTATAATAGGTAGAGGGAGAAAAATGAATACTTGACAAACGGATTGAAAATATATACTAATAGTATATATTTATGAGCGACGAAGAGGTGCGCATGAGAACAGCCAAGCTTTTCCGCAACGGCCAAAGCCAGGCCGTGCGCCTGCCCAAGGAATTCCGGTTCGAGGATGACTACGTCTTTATCAAGAAATCGGGAAACGCCGTCATCTTAATTCCGGCCAGGAACTCGTGGGATTCTCTTCTCGGAAGCCTTGACATGTTCTCCGCGGACTTTATGACCGAACGCCGGCAGCCGACGGCCCAGAAGCGAGAGCCTCTCTGATGAAATACATGCTTGACACGAACATCTGCATTGCCCTGATCAAGCGCAAGCCGCCGAAGATTCTGAGGCGTTTTCACTCTCTGGCTGTAGGGGATGTCGGCATCTCGACGATCACCCTCGGCGAGCTCCGCTATGGGACGGCCAAGAGCCAATCCGCGGAGAAGAACCTCCAGGCTCTCGAAGAATTCTTATTGCCCCTCGAGATCGCCGACTTCGATGAAAATGCGGCCTCCGCTTATGGACCGGTCCGAGCCGATCTAGAAAAAGCCGGGACACCGATCGGCCCTCTGGATACACAGATCGGTGCGCATGCCCTGAGCCTCGATATTGTTCTTGTGACCAACAACACGAAGGAGTTCCGTCGGATCAAACGGCTCAGAGTAGAGAATTGGCTGGGCTAGAGCAGATTTTTCGAATGTCTGCTTTGACCCTTGGGCGTCAACGATCGCTGACTATCCAAAAGGAGAGAGTACAGGCGCGACTTTGTCTGAGCCGGTCATCTCGGGATTTCTGCGCTGACCGTTCCGTCTCCGCCGACAGTGACAATGACCCAGGAGGTCAAGCGGTCTAAGGGCTCTTTCCCAATGCGGGCCTTCCTGGATTTGCCATTGGGGATTTTTCGTCGTTCGAGCGATTTTCGGGGTGGTCTGGAAAGTCGATTCGGCGGAACGCCCACATCGCTATCATCCTCGCGTTCTTGACATCAATCCGCTGTCGGCGCTATAGTTATTTAAGGGCAGCCGGTTTTGTTTCCGAGCATTGTGGGAGGGAATATCGCTCGATGTACAGAAATATATTCCTTATGCGGACTTCCTTGAAAGAATTGTTTACAGTGCGCTGGAGGGTGAAATGACGGCAGAACCTACCATAATTTGTCCGAAGTGCAAAACGGAGATCAAACTAACCGAGTCTTTGGCGGCGCCGCTGATTGAGGCGACCCGTGCCGAATATGAAAAACGCCTTGCCAAGAAGGATGAGGATATAGCCAAGCGAGAGACTGCCCTGCGAGAACGCGAGGCGGAGCTATCTAAAGCCAAAGAATCCATTGACGAACAAGTCGCCGAGAAACTGCGACTGGAACGTGCAAAGATCGCCGGCGAGGAAGCTAGAAAGGCTAAACTCATCTTTGCCAATGACATCGATCAGAAAACCCGGGAACTCGCTGATCTACAGGAAGTTTTGAAAAAACAGAACGAGAAACTAGCCGAGGCTCAGAAGGAACAGGCAGAAATGATCAAGAAACAGCGTGAACTCGACGACGCTAAGCGGGAGTTGGATCTATCCGTCGAAAAACGCGTTCAGGAAGGCCTCGCCATCGTCCGTGATCAGGCCCGTAAGGAAGCCGAGGAAGCGCTGAAGCTCAAAGTGCAAGAAAAAGAACAAACGATATTTTCGATGCAAAAGCAGATCGAAGAACTGAAACGCAAGTCCGAACAGGGCTCACAGCAGCTTCAGGGTGAAGTTCTCGAGCTCGAGATCGAGGCGATGTTGAAGGCCAAATTCCCGATCGACGTCATCGAACCCGTTCCTAAAGGTGAATACGGCGGAGATACGATTCATCGGGTTGTCGGACCCTCCGGTCAGATTTGCGGAACGATTCTTTGGGAATCTAAGCGAACCAAAAACTGGAGTGAAGGCTGGCTGGCGAAGCTCCGCGACGATCAGAGAACGGCCAAAGCGGAAATTTCCGTGCTTGTCAGTCAAGCCCTTCCCAAGGAAATCGAAGTCTTCGACTTCGTGGACGGGGTTTGGGTTGCCCATCCCCGAGTCGCGATTCCAGTCGCCATGATGCTTCGTCATTCTTTGATCGAAGTCTCGATCGCCCGCCAAGCGTCTGACGGGCAACAGACCAAGATAGAAATGCTCTATTCTTATTTGACGGGTTCGCGCTTCCGCTTGCGGGTGCAGGCCATCGTAGAAGCGTTTTCCAATATGAAGGAAGATCTCGATAAAGAGAAGAAAGCTATCGTAAAGCAATGGGCCAAACGCGACGAACAGATAGAACGCGTCATGCAAGCCACGGTGGGGATGTACGGCGATATGCAGGGAATCGCAGGCAAATCGATTCAAGAGATTGAAGGGCTGGAGATGAAAGCATTGGAAGCAGGGAGTCCTGCCGATACTCCTCCAGACCAAAGGTGAGCAATCATGAACACGTTTCAAGATCCCTTTAAGCAAATTGGTTACCTCCGGCAATGCCTATCGAGCGATAAGAAACCGAGGAGCCTCTTTCTGGGGGCGTAGTGCGGGGGATTGATGGCTTCTCTAATTCTAGAAATCGTGTGTAAAAACACCGATCGACAGCTATAAAAAAGATGGTGTCTAATAAGCAGGATAATGGAGACTAACATGGACAATAATGTGTCCCTCCTCGACAACATCTTATCCTGGGCAACCGATAACCTTAAACCTTGGCAACGCGACGCCCTGCGTCGTCTGGTGCAAAAGCAGGAGATTGACCCGCAGGATATCGAAGAATTGTACGCAATGCTCAAGTCTGCGCATGGTCTATCCGATCCACTGAATCGCCAGCCTATTCCCCTCGCGAAAGAGCACCTTCCTGCCCAGGTTGGGGGCGCTTCCCCTGTTATCCTTCGCACTCTGCGGGATTTAAAGTACGTAAATCGAATCGCCCCAGGACAAAAACTTGAGTTCGCGCCAAACGGGATAACAGTAATTTATGGCGGTAATGCCTCCGGGAAGTCCGGCTACTCCCGCGTGCTGAAGCGTGCGTGCCGTGCTCGCGACTTATTGGAAACCATACACCCCGATGCCTTCGACGCCAAGGCAGCGGGGAATGTCCCAGAAGCGACGTTCGAAGTTGAGGTCGGGGGAAATGTAACTGCCCTCACATGGAAGAGGGGAGAAACACCTCCTGATGAACTTTCTACGATTAGCGTGTTTGATGGCCGTTGCGCCAGGGCTTACCTGGATACCGAACAGGAGGCTGCCTATATTCCTTATGGTCTCGACGTCATAGAAAACCTTGGCCAGCGGGTTCTGCCTGAACTTACCAAACGCCTGAACGCAGAAATCGAGGCAATCAACACTGACGCTGCGGCCTTTGCGGATTTAGTGGGTAACACTAGCGTAGGCAAGACGATCGCTTCTCTCAGTGCAAAAAGCGAACCTAAGAGGATAACGGACCTCGCCACCCTAACGAATGCCGAAAAAAACCGACTTATGGAACTCGACAAGACGCTGGGAGAAAGCGATCCTAAAGCCAAGTCCATAGCCCTCCGGCTTTCGGCCCGGCGCATTGACAGCCTGATTTCCCGTATTGACACCGCAATTGTATGGATTAGTGACGCAAGCGTAGAGAAGCTCAAGAAATGCGATGCGGAAGCTGAAGGTGCATCTAAAACCGAGGCTCTCGCGGCGACTAAGTTCCGAGCCGACGAAACGTTACTCCCGGGCACCGGCGAACAAGATTGGAAAAACCTTTTCGAGGCAGCCCGCCGCTTTTCAACGGGGATTGCCTACCCGGACAAACCGTTTCCATATGTAGGTGACGAAGCACGGTGCCCACTTTGCCAGCAGACGTTTGATCATGAGGCGTCGAAACGCATGCAGCGTTTCGAGGATTTCGTACAACAGAACATTTCCAAGGTTGCGGCCGAGAATCGCCAACTGCGCGAGAAGGAAGTTCAGGAGCTCAAGTTGGCTTCTCTTAGCTTCAGGCTGGATGCGGCTCTAAAGGAAGAGATCAAGCAATTGGACGTTATCCTCCCGCAGGCAACACAAGACTTTGAAAAAAAGGTCGAGGACCGCAAGGCATGGCTGGTGGGGGCCGTGGAAGCGCATGCCTGGGACGCACCTCCTTTGCTTGCCGGTGATCCGAGTGCTGAATTGAAATCCCTTTCGACGAAGTTGAACGATCAGGCCGGTGACCTTGACAAAGCGGGTGACGAGAAGGAGAAAAAGATTCTGGAAACAGAGCGCGCTGAACTTCGAGCTCGCGCAAACTTATCACCACGCCTCCAAGCCGTGCTGGAATTGGTCCAGCGAATGAAGGTCAAGACAAACCTAACACAATGCAAGGACGACCTGAAAACAAAAACAATCTCCGATAAGGCGAGAGATTTCGCAAGCAAAGCAGTGACCAAAGAAATGGAAAAGGCGCTTAACGTTGAGTTTGAAGTGCTGGGGATTGAGCATATCAAGACCAAGCTTAATGAACGCGTCGAGCAAGGCAAGATGAAGCACAAACTTGTTCTCGATCTTCCAGTAACAAAGAAACTGGACGAGATTCTGAGCGAAGGTGAGCAGCGAGCTATCGCCATTGGCTCTTTTTTTGCCGAATTGCATTTAGCTGCCCACAAGGGCGGGATTGTGTTTGACGATCCTGTTTCGTCGCTTGACCACCATTGGCGCAAGAATGTTGCGCGCCGCCTTGTCAAAGAGGCCAAGCGCCGACAGGTGATCGTGTTAACGCATGACACAGCATTCCTCGGCGAACTGCGAGACGATATTGAACAGAATAAAATTCCGCACATCATCTGTCACCTTGAATGGATGAACGACAGACCTGGACATGTAATAAATGGGCTCCCCTGGGAGCACCAGTCATACAAAGACCGCCTGGACAAACACGAAAAGGCGCAGAGGGCACTCGAAAAAACTTGGACGCGCTTCCCGAATGCAAGCGATCGCGATAAGATCCGTCATGAATATGACCTCTTGCGTGCGACTATAGAGCGGGTAATCCAGGATGTCGTGTTCAATGGCGTGGTTCAACGTTACAGAGACTGGATCCGCGTTGACCGTCTTAATGATGTAGCAGGGGTTACTGAGGCGGAATACAAAGAGATTGCCAGACTGCACAAAGCGTGTTGTGATGTCGCTGACGCGCACGATCCATCGTCGGCAAAAAACGCATCTATTCCAAGTGCTAAAAACCTCGGGAAGGATATCGAGGATCTCAAGAAGATCATTGAAGTGATCAAGGAGAGAAGAAAGCAAGAAACCAATAGCAAGGTACCCGCGATAACATAGGGAACAAGGAACATGAAGCCAGTGAAACTTGAGCTAACCTGGATCGGCAAGGAGAACCGTCCGAAGCTGGAGCCGCGGATTCTAATCGAGGACCAGGCGAAATCCTACCATGCGCCGTTCCGAACCGGTAAAGCCGATTTTTTCGACAACCGCCTTATCTTCGGTGATAACCTCCTTGCCCTCAAAGCACTAGAGCAGGAATTCGCTGGGAAGATCAAGTGCATATATATCGATCCACCGTACAATACAGGGTCAGCCTTCGAGCATTACGATGACGGAGTGGAACATTCGTTGTGGTTGACGCTCATGCGAGATCGCCTAGAGTTATTGCGCTTTCTCTTGCGAGCGGATGGAGCCATTTGGATCAACATTGACGACAATGAAGCTCATTATCTGAAGGTCTTACTGGACGAAATATTCGGAAGGACGAACTTTGTCGCCAACATACTGTGGCAGAAAAGGACCTCGCCGGACGCTCGTATCCACTTGGGACCCGCGCATGACCATATTTTGGTGTACGCAAAAAACGCAGCTTGTGTTACATTTCAAAAGCTGCGACTTTCCGAATCGCAGACGTCGCAATTTAAGAACCCGGATGATGATCCTCGGGGGCCATGGACATCGACGGATTTTTCTGCGCAAGGGTGGCGGCCAAACCAGATGTATAAGATTATGGCACCGGGAGGAAGGGTATACGAGCCACCAAAGGGGAGATGCTGGGTAAACGTCGAAGCGGAATTCCTTCGGCTGAAGAAAGACAATCGTATGTGGTTTGGGAAAAATGGAGCCGCCCGTCCCCGCGTAAAAACCTTCTTATCGGAGTCCGAGGGTATTAGTTCTTGGACTTGGTGGACAAATGAAGAGGTCGGCCACAACCAAGAAGCGAAAAAAGAGATTATCGATCTGTTTAGCGCGGAGAACGCCTTTGACACACCGAAACCTGAGCGTCTTCTATCCCGCGTGATTGAACTATCGACCAATCCCGGCGACTGGGTACTTGATTCCTTCGCTGGATCAGGCACGACCGGCGCAGTGGCTCATAAGATGGGCCGGCGTTGGATCATGGTCGAGCTTGGGGATCACTGCCATACACACATTATCCCGCGCATGAAGAAGGTTATTGACGGCGAGGACCAAGGCGGTATTTCAAAAGCCGTGAATTGGAAGGGCGGCGGAGGATTCCGATATTACCGGCTTGCACCATCCCTTTTAGAGAATGATCAATTTGGCAATTGGATCATTAGTAGACAATACAATTCCGCGATGCTCGCCGAAGCGATATGCAAGCTGGAGGGCTTCACCTACGCCCCGAGCGAGACTGTCTATTGGCAGCACGGGCATTCGACCGAAAACGATTTCATCTACGTAACGACGCAGACGCTCGGCCGCGAGCAATTCCAGAAATTGTCCGACGAAGTCGGCGAAGGTCGGAGCCTCCTTGTCATGTGCGGCGCGTTCCACGTGAAAAACCTCGACGATTTCCCGAACCTGACGGTCAAGAAAATTCCCAAAGCGGTCCTTAATCGTTGCGAATGGGGCAAAGACGACTATAGCCTGGAGATCCAGAACCTGCCTCTGAAAGCGCAGAAAGATGATGATGTATCCGAGACCGGAAGCGCCCGGCAGAAGCCGCTTTCCAAGGAGGAACGGCGGGCTACCATTCAGCAACCCTCACTGTTTGACCTGACCGGGGAGGACGGAGGCGAAAAATGAGCCCACAAAGATCCTCTCTGCTTTATCAACGTATCCGGCAAATCCTCGAAGCGGCCCGTGCGACCGCCGCGCGGTCGGTCAACACCACGCAAGTCGTCGCCAATTGGCATATCGGACGGGAGATCGTGGAGGAGGAACAGAAAGGAAAGAAAAAGGCCGAGTATGGCGACGCGTTGCTTGAAGAACTATCCGGATTCCTCACCGCGGATTATGGCCCCGGCTATTCCGGCACAAAT
>Ga0315288_10008079_pt1 | contig 13303 bp, 10 predicted proteins | sample YL17G11_20_MG_FD_203454 | JGI IMG/M metagenome (GOLD analysis project Ga0315288, IMG submission 203454) | Sediment microbial communities from Yellowstone Lake, YNP, Wyoming, USA - YL17G11_20 | ecosystem: Environmental > Aquatic > Freshwater > Lake > Sediment | place: USA: Wyoming | collected...
AACTCCAAGGTGATAATCCTATAGAAACTATCTTTGCGGCTGCACAAAATGCTATCGCTTCAAAAATACCCGTACAAAATTATTGCAAATCTGCCGCTTAATTTTTCAAAGATCTAAAGTGTTTCCAAATTCTTAAAAAATCTGTTAGCGTATTTCCAAGTGCTATTCATAAGGAGGCATAAGATGAAGGAAGTCTCGTTAGGGAAAACGGGTATCAAGGTAACACAGCTGGGATTTGGTGCCATGTACCTTCCGCGTATCTCCAAGGAGGAGTCAGATAAAACTATACGCAAGGCGCTGGAACTGGGCATCAATTATTTTGATACCGCTGCTGCCTACCAGGACAGTGAAGAGAAACTGGGAAGAATGCTTTCCCAAAGAAAGAGAGATTTTGTGATTGCCAGCCGTTCCCATTCCTGGAAAATGGGAATGGATGGATTTAAAAAAGACTTTGACCAAAGCTTCAAGAGACTGGGGATTGACACCATAGACTTTTACGGTGTTCACGGGGTTAATCAACCTTATGAGCTTGAACAGGTGATGAGGGAACCACTTGCATTTCTGAAAGAGGAGAAGTCTAAGGGCAGCATTACACACCTTGCCATTACCGGTCATAATCCCGTGACCCTGACTGAGGCAATTACGACAGGGGAGTTTGCAATGGTGATGTTTCCTTTCAATGTGATTGAGAAAGAGCCACTTGAAACCTTAATTGAAACAGCGAACCGCATGGGCGTTGCGAGTTCCATTATGAAACCTTTAGCCGGGGGTGTGATCGAGAGCAAGGCACTTGCCTTGAGGTTTTTCCTAAGCCATGCGGTGGATGTGGTTACCCCGGGGATGGCGTCGGTTAAGGAAGTGGAAGATAACTGGAAGGTAATTGATGAAGGAAAGACTCTCTCAGTGGATGAGCTTACGCGTCTGGAAGAAGAAGTATCTGAACTGGGAAAGGAGTTCTGCCGTCGCTGTGCCTACTGCATGCCCTGTGAGCACAATATCATGATCCCCTTTGTTCACATGATTCATATGAAGTGCTACGAAAAAGAGATGAATGATGATGTGACCTACACGCTCGAGCTTGCGAAGAGGATGCTGCCCATGCTTGAGACGTGCGATGAGTGCGGTCGGTGTGTGGAAAAATGCCCCTACCATCTTCCTACACCCAAGAGGGTTAAGGAATTAAGAGAACTTCTTAAAGCAGGATTCAAAGGGTCGAGAGGTCTCGCGTGAAGACAGAAGCTATGAGAGGCGGGATAGGGGATGTGCGATAAAAAATAACCAGTAACTCATCTTTCAGTTAAAAATAGGATTCTAGGATACAGGTGATAGGAATCTTTTCCCTACCACCCGCAAAAGTAGTGGTAAGAGTAAGATTCAAGGCATAACAGTTTTTCCTCCCGTATCCTTTGTTTTTCTTATATACAAATGCTATGTTTTTGTATAGGATAAAAATCTGTTTGTGAGATTCTTCTTAAAAAGGGTCTTACTTTTTTACGTTGACTTAAGAATTTTGTACTCTGCAATGCGTTTAATAGTGAAGATACTAAATGCAACATTCAAAATGAGAGGAGGAACTATGAGACAGGTACTAATCTCAATAATGATTCTTTCATTACTATTCTCGGGATGTGCAACGGTGAAAGAACATAAGAAAACAGCAATCGGTGCAGGAGTAGGGGCCGCTGCGGGAGCGGGAGTTGGTTATGCGATTGGCGGAGGAAAAGGGGCTGCCATTGGCGCCGCAGTAGGTGCACTCGCAGGTGGTGGCATCGGGTATATGATGGATAGACAGGAGAAAGAATTTAAAGCGCAGCTCGCTGCCTCAGAAGCTAAAAATGCTCAGTTACAACAAGAAGCACAGGATGCTGCTCAAAGGGACCAACAGGCTGCATTAGCGGCGGTTCAGAGAGAACAAGACGCAATTATCTTAACCTTTAAGTCCGATGTGCTGTTTGATTTTGACTCAGCAGAGTTAAAGAAGGGGGCGTATAGTGAGGGTGAGATCGATAGGGTAGCACAAATCATCAACAAGTATCCCTCAACCAACATCAAAATAGCAGGGTATACCGATAGCGTGGGAGATGAATCCTATAATTTAAAATTATCTGAGCAGCGTGCAATGGCGGTAAAGAATGCACTGGTGGCGAGGGGGGTTGATGCTTCACGGATCGAGACTGCAGGCGCAGGTGAATCGAACCCGGTTGCAGATAATGCCACCGAGGGAGGCAGACAGTTAAACAGGCGTGTTACCATAGTGATAACTCCTCGTGCAGATACTCCCCCCCCTTCTACGGAAGGATAGTGAATGATTGAGGATGCATCATGGGTGATTAGCAAGCAGGAGTTGAAATCAACTCCTGCTCTTTTTTAAAATAACCTTTGAATTTACTTTTAATGTCTGCATCACCAAGGAAGAGGAGGCGTTCCGGTTCCTTCCACTATTCATAGATTAATGGTTACTTAGCTCCCTGATGATAATATTGAGAAGGGGTTTGCGATGCAATAAAATCCACTCCCGTACCGATTGCTATTCTCAGTGCCTTTTCTATGGGTTGTTTATGCCACCCTCCCAATCCGCCCGCAAGATGTCCACCCGCAAGCCCAGCGAGTCCTGCGATATCAGTAGCGGTACCTTCCACCGTGGTAGCAGCCACCAGCCTTGAGGTCTTGGCATCAATAACTCTCAGATCAATGGCAATGTGGGATCTCTTAATGCCTCCTAAAATTCCTCCCGCGATGCTACTAGAACCTCCCCCTATCCCACCGCCAATTCCTGAAGAACCTGGCTCAAACTCAGTGACAGCCCCGATTACCAAAAGTTCGGCACCTTCAATCTGACCGAGGGGAGCAGCGGTATCCCTTCTCACGCGTCCCGAGGCACCTAAGTCCTGTTCAGCCAACACATCCTGCAAGGTCTGTCTCTCTAACACAATGTAGCGATTGGTATTGAACAGCGCAGTCGCAAGCATCTCGGCCATGCCGTCTCCGATTTGACCGGTCCACCATCCTTTAGCTGTCTTGTCGGTAAATCTTGAAACCGTAATGCGTGCCTTGGAACTGTTATAGGCTTCCTGCTGTGCCTGTTGGATGCTGGGACCTCCACCGCTGGTGACCTTGGCTTTTGGTTCCATAATGCCGCTTAACGTTTCGCATCCTATTAGTCCTGAGATCACTTGAGCTATGATGATCAATCGTAGGGTATTCTTCATATCGTTCCTCCTTTGTTAGATAGTACTATTTATTTTAAGGGTTTTTTATGAATCAGTCCTTATCCATCATTAAAAAGGCCTCACGGTATCTTCTTATCTGTTTTCTTCTTAAATAATCGGAAATTGCTTCTTTGCATATCAGCCAATTTTTTTAATAACGTGCCTTAAGACCCGCTCTGATCCTGGCGATAGAGAGACTGCAACTTCAGTGGGTTGTGGATACTATCTTGATAGTGGTAGTATCTGTCGGGTAGTTGAGTGATTACAAAATTCACCGCTTCGTTTAACGCTATACGGATTGCTTTTTCAACAGGGGTATTTGAGTAGATACCTAAACCTCCACCAGCATGGGAGCCTACTCCTCCACCTCCTAAGCGGAAATCGATGTCCTTCCCCTCTATACTGGCGGCAAGTAAGATGCGAGAGGTAGCAGTGTCAATTACTCGATATCAATGGCGACACGAGATTTTTTAATTGCTGCTAATACGGCTCCTGCTACTGCTTCCTGCCAGGTGCCGCTGACACCCCAGATTGCTCCGCCTATGCCGGCTGAGCCCGGATCAAACTCGGTCACTGTACCGGTGATGAGTAACTCGGCCCCCTCTATCTGGCCAAGAGGCGCAGCGGTCTCCTTTTTAACCCTTCCAGTAGCTCCCAGATCTTGTTCAGCCACAATATCCTTGAGCGTTTGTCTTTCGAGAACAATAAAGCGATTAGTATTAAAAAGTGCTGTGGCAAGCATCTCAGCCATACCGTCACCTATCTTTCCGGTCCACCATCCTTTGGCAGTGCTATCGGTAAACCTGGCGACGGCAATTCTCGCTTTTGGTCCATGGTAAAGCTCAGCCTGCGCTTGGGCTATAGTTGGTCCACCATGTGAAGTCACCTTTGCTGTGGGGGCCATGACCTGTTTGAGTGCAGTGCATCCCCCTACACTTACTACCAGGAAAGGCAAGATTATGAGAGCTATGATCTTCGTGTTCATCTCACTCCTTTTTTAACTGAATAAAAAGATGGGTTCTTTTGGCAGCCTTAATTCCAACTTCTTCAGCATAAGGCTTGAAACCCCTGGCGTTTGCTTCTACCTGGTGGGTTCCGGTGAGCAGTCCTATTGCGTAACCTAACTCTTGGTGTTGCATTAACTGAGTGCCGTCAACTGAAACCAGAGCACCAACAGGCTCCACTTGTATCACCAGTTCACCGGCTTGTGTAATGTTGAGATTCTCATAGGGTGATTTTTCCTGATGAGGATAGTAGTGATAGGGGTAGCCGTAACCATATCCTACCCCGCAGGAGTACGAGCGGAAAAGATACTCAGGGCTGTGCCAGTATGGTCGCTCGCCGAAATATCCACTCCCGAACGAGAAGGGGTTGAGAGGATGACTCGACAAGAAGGTTCCTCCTCCTCCCCACCACCGTTGGTTGCAACCAGCTTTTAATGGAGATGGTATAGTAGTTACTAAGAGCAACCCTACGGTGTTACAAAGTATAGAGCGTAGCATTTGCTTTTTCATGTTCTAGCCCTCTCTAGTGGTAACAGAAAGTGGTACTATGCTTTATTATAGGTTGTAGTGAGTCTCATTTAAAGTCTTTTATTTTGACCCCCAGTTTGGTACATTCCTGACGGAAGATGCTGTATCGCTTTGGTTCGGTGTGTGCATTCATATAACATCCAAGTATTCTCCCCGCCTCTTTCTGCGATCTGGTTTTGGCAAAGGCTTTTTTAATTAATTCCTTGAGTACATTTTCCCCCCACTTTCTCTTGAAATCAGTGAGATCACCTACCTTCATGGTGCCTGCCAAGATAGTGCTCCATAGTTTCTCTGGAGTAAGGAATTCTATACTACTTTCAGAGTGCTTTGGCTCCTGTTCAAAGTCTCTTTCTTTAAGGCAATTACCTTCGGCGTTTACCATCGCTTTCTCTATTTTGTTTTCTAGCTCTCTCACGTTTCCAGGCCACTCATACTCGAAGAATATCTTTTCAACATCTGGTGAGATAGTTTTGACCTGTAAATTGTATTTCTGATTAAACTTGGCTATGAAATGTTCGGTGAGTAAAGGGATGTCGTCTTTCCTTGTTCTGAGAGGGGGGAGGTGGATTGACGCAACATTAATGCGATAGTAGAAATCTTCACGTATCTTTCCCTGGTTGATATATTCCCTCGGATCTTTATTGGTAGCAAAGATGAACCGTACATCTACGCGCAGGGGATGCTCAACTTCCCCTGCCGCAGGGAAAAACTCAGTTTTAAATTCAGGTGGCTCTGAGGATTGCAGTATTCTAAGAAAGCTTGCTTGTACATCGAGAGGCATCTCACATATTTCATCAAGCAGGAGCGTTCCTCTATCTACCTTTTTTAAAATTCCCTCTTGACCTTTTTTAGGAATATCTTTAATGCCAGAATCTCTTCCAAAACCTCTTAACTTCCCTCCCCTGATCAAGGGATCGCTGCTGTTAAATTCGTCAGACGCATTAAAGGCCATAAAGGGATAGGTATGTCTCTCACTACGCACATGAATTTCGCGCGCTACCAGTTCTTTACCAGTTCCACTTTCACCGATAATCAACACCGGTATGCGTGACATCTTTGATAATTTCTCTATTTTTCTATATACTTCTTTCATGGCACCGGAGAGACCTACGAGTCTTCCCAGTCCTCTGGCAGAGATGGGAATTTCTAGAGGTTGATCTATTTCCTCTCGTATGTTAATGACATCTTTTAAATGTGAGATGTCTCGTTGGAGCAATCCTTCTTTTAAAGCTCTGGTAACCTGCAGGGCAAGGTAGTGGGGGTCGATAGGCTTAGGAATGTAGTGAAATGCTCCCGCTTTAATAGAATCTACGATTTTCTCGGTGTCAGTAGTAAATACCGTGACCATAATTACTGGAATGTCTGAATTTTGTTTCTTGATCTCTCTCAGCACCTCTATTCCTTCATATTCATCATCTATCGCAAAGTAGTGAGGCATTTTAATATCCAGTAAGACCAGGGAAATCTCTCTATCCTTCTTCAATAAGGCGAGCCCCTCTTTTCCATTGGTTTTTACCAGGATATCAGCGTGGGGAAGTGCCTTTTGGATCACCTCAAGATAATTTCCTTCTGCGGGCTTATCATCAATAAAGAGAATTTTACCTCGGTCCATTTTTTGCTCCATCCTTTCGTATTTTTAAAGGGAGGCTTAGGGAAACAGTGGTACCTTTTCCTTTCTCACTGGTATATGCTACCCTCCCACAATTGCGTTCTATGAGTTGAAAGACTCTTGCGATTCCTTCACCAGTTCCCTCTTTAGTGATAGAGATGTCTCTCATCCGGGAGAGTTCAGTAGAACTCATTCCCATTCCATTGTCAGAGATAGTAATTCTCAGGTAGAGGTTTTCATCTGCGTACCACTCCGCAGAAAACGTGATGTTTTTTGCTCTCCGAGTCGGTAAGTCCTTATAGGCATGCTTAATGACATTATGTACTAGTTCGTAGAGTGCGTTGTAAAGTTCATGTTCCCTCACCAGCACCCTAAATTGTGTGCTCTCGAGCTCTGAGAAGTTTACCTTCACTGAAATGGATGCGTGGTACAGTGCGTGCTTAATGAAGCTGTTAGTAAGGAGGTTTTCTACAATAGTACGTACATCTTTTTTTAAACTTTTTACCGCCACATCGATAGCTGCCAAGTTTTTCCTCTGAATGCTCCTGGTTTTTTGAGGAATGATTTCGGAAAAGGTGTTTCTGTAGGAGGTAGTATTAAGTTTACCCCTAAAATTGCTCGATACTCTTTCTATGTCATCGAGGTCTTTAAATATAGTCTTATATTCTACAAAAAAGATGTCTTTTAATCTTACCTCATCACTAATGGAGCACTCAAAATAGTCGCTGAGTGTCTTTCTCACGATAGGGAGCTGCTTGATGCAGTTATCAATAGTCGCTACCATGTCTGAATCATTGTACCTCTCTTTAAGCATTAAGGAAAAAGATTCCAGCCCGGAGAAACATCCTTCAACTATAGAGTGTCTCACGTGAGAGTTAAGATTTTCTACCCTATGCCATGCCCCTACCGGTAAATCACTTAACTTAATTTTTTCAGTGCTGACGTTCTTCAGTATCCTCTCCCATTTATTGAAAAGTGCGTTGGCGATATCGAGTGACTGAGGATTGAGTATTTTCTTCAGTTGTACCAGTTCGGTTTTGAAAGGCTCATCCATTCTCTCTTTCTGATCCCAATCGATCTTAGCGAAAAGCCTGAGCGCTTCAATGGCCCTGTCGGCAAGTTTCTCTTGATAGGTGGGTATATTATTCCTGATATAGTTGGAAAGGGCTTTAAGCTCGTGGGTGCTTGAGACATAGAAGCACTTGCTGAGCAGGTTAAAATTTTCTACATAGGCTTTACCACGTGATCGTCCCAAAATGAGTCCGATCTCCTGAGATACCCAGTGAGAGCTTTCGAAGGGCGTTACTTCAAATAAAAATTGAACAAGCTTTAGTGGATCATCTTTTAGCAGTACTTCGAGTAGCTGAAGAATGGCGATATGATGTGCATCATTTTTAGTAGAGAAGTAAATGCTTTTTAGGAATGCCGTGACCTTATCACGACTCGCTTTGTTTCTTTTCCCTACCTTCTCTAGAAGAATTACCATGCCTGAGAACTGGAAGATATCATTACAATCTATAGTATCAAGGAGTAACGATGCATTCCATTCTTCCACCAGTACGTTTTCTAAACTTCTAATGATGACTCTTCTTAGGGGTGCATCTTTCTGAGAGAGGGTCCTCATCGAGGAAACAATCGCCTCTTTTATCGAGCGATGTTTTTTGACGAGGTGAGTGGCCTGCTGGAACGCAAAGGCCTGGAGGTAAGGACTTTCACTCTCAAAGAGATCCATAATAAAATTTTCTTCACCTTCAGTAGTGGTGAGAGCGTGATAGATTTTTTGAAGTTCATACAAGAGAGGATTTTTCCAGTAGAAGGTGTAGTGGTACACCCTGTTGGAAGAAAAAAGGATTACAAAGTGAGGCTGATCCTCGCTATTACCATCAATCAGATCAAGGCAATTGACCGTTTCTTCAGGGAGGGTAAACATTTTAATTAATTTTCCTTCCTCACTTACCACATAGATATGTTTTCCTGCCACGATGAAGATGGTGAGACCGGAATGGGTCTGACCTGGTACTGCTATGATGACCTTCACCCCTCTCCCTGGTTTGAGATTCTCGGTGATGGTTCTAAACTCCCAGAGAAGGTTACCTTTACCGTCAAAAGCTTTCACTGCTCCAGAAGAGGATCCTGCAATGAGCACGGCTTCTCCATCTGCATTTGAGGCTGAGACCATGGATTCCACCCTCCCCTCAATGTCAGCTGACCAGAGCGGTTCTTCTCCACTCGTCGCACCAGGCTCTCCTTTGGTGATGGTATACACGAGTATCCTTCCCTCAGGGGTCCCCAGTGCAATGCTGATGTTATCCTGTGCGAGGAAGGTTGCCGTAGTAATATGATAGTTAGTCTTAAAGCACCTGATAAGTTCTACCTTGTTCGTAGAGAGGGAGTAGAGGTAACACAGATTCTCGGTAGTACAAAAGCTAAGGAGATTTCTTAGCATAGTTACCGATTTTTCTTTGATCTCACCCTTAAGCTGTTCTCTGGCCTGCATATCTATAGTAGTGATTTCACTCAAGGGGAGTGAATAGTAACTAAGTTTATAGTCTTTAGTAAGGAAAATAAGAGTAGCAAGATGGTCAGGGAACCCAATTTTCTTGGTATGAAAGCAGGCTATAATTTTAGAAGTGAGTGAAAGAGTGAAGTCTTTCGATGGGATAAGACGATCAGAAAGATGGATTCTATTCTCAGCTATGGTAGTAAATCTGCTATGATCAATTGCTACAATGTGGTCCGCGGAGTGCGCAAGTTGGGTTATCCATTGCAAATCGCTACTCTGATACACAAGTTGGCAACCCGCGACTAGCGCATCTCTAAAATCTCCTCTCTGATAAAGATTTTCAAACGTGCTCCTCAGTTTAAAGTCATAGGTTAATTTCCTTGATTCATAGTGGAGTCGAAACTCTGCAAGTGACGCTAAACTCTTTGGACTAAGTTTGTACGGCATGAGCAGTTCAAAAATTTCTTCAAGGGGCCTGCCCAAACGTACCAGCTGAAGGATAAGCAGTGAAAGAACGTTATTGAAACCACACCTTCTGATGTCAGCATAATCCCTGATGATCTGGTAATCAGATTTTGCAAAATAATCGATGAGAGATTCCTCGGGTACCTTCTCTTTTTTAAGTATCTCTGAGAATAGGTCTGTAAAAAGCGGCGCTAACCCTTCTGCAGGAGCACGGCTCAGTGATCTCACAGTGCTATCAGACAGCCCTACCAGAAGGTGAGGATAGTGATACGCTGAAAAGGTAACCAATTGGATGTCCTTTACTGCTGCGTTGAATACCTTGTGCCACTTTATTATGCCACTCGCGTCTAATAGATAGAGTGTTCCCCCCTCCGCACCTAGGAATATGTAGGGTTCTTTGGTTTTTGGTCGATAGGATACCTCCATGCAGTTAACCGCACCATCTGTTTTAAATTTCCATCGTAGAGTACCCTTGAGATCAACCGCGTAGAGGGTGGCTTTCTCAGTACCTGCAAGTATGAGCATTTCACCACTTTTATGGTGAATTACTCCTAACGTCTTAACCGAGCCTTCTATTTCTTCCACACCCCAGATGAAATCCTCTCGTGTCGTGTAGAGAGAGAGTAGGGGAAATCCCTTTTCCTGGTCAGTGAATCCTAGTGCGAGGTATTCACCCTTAGTATCGTTAAGAAATTGTATTGGTGAAACGTTTTTATAGTTATTTTTTTTTAGTATGCGTTTCTTTCTTTTTGAAAGATCATATAAATGAATGGTTGAATCTCCACTGGGGCTGTATACCAGTGTAGTACGATGAATGGTAAAAGAAGAAATCTTATTTTTTGATTTTGCTGCGGGTGTATCTTCAATTACCTGGATGGTATATCCTTTGGTAGTTGCATTAATTTGCCAGACTTCCCCATATTCACTGCCCACGAATGCTACCAATCTTCCTTCTTTATTGGGAAGGGTAGTGAGACTGCATAATCTGCTGGGGAACTCAAGCGGTGTTTCTTCAATCATTTCCGTACCTCTTACCTTTTTGATGGTAAGGAAGTTTTCAGAAGTTATTAACACCAGGTGTTGTTGCCTATGAGTTACATACGCATCAATATTCTCTACCCCACCTTTTATTTTAAAAAGGTAATTCTGATAGATACCGTCACAACACACTTCGAGCAGTGTGAGCAGAGCTTGATTATAGAGATGCGCTCTCTTGAGCTGATCTATTGTATCACGCAGCACTGTCGTACTCTTTACCATTAGCACTCCCTAAGGTAGTAGGTATCAGTAACTTTACACTAAAATAAAAACTTCTCAAAGAGATGATTACCATTTCAGGAGAGAAGCACCACTTTCTCAGTTTTTCGCAATTATTATACCACTGATAAAATTTTTATTAATAACCTATTAGTGACGTTTAACCTAGTGATATTAAATACTATTTATTATTACCCGCTTTTATAGTGTCAGGTGTAGTAATAACTTTGTGATAGTAAACTCACAAAATTAGTTTTCAACATTACCGCTCTCTATAGTTTACTAAAATTATTTTGTTTAAATCAGATAGTCAAAAATAAGTCAACGCATTTCCTCCCTTAAGCTTCCCCTTTACCCAGTTTATGTTTCGTGCTATAGAAAAGCCATGTATCCCTTAAAAACAAGACTACGCGCACTCTTAACCCTTATCTTTCTCACCAGGTTACTATCGGTGTCCTTAACCTATTCCCCAACTTTTAAGAGAATCTTAGTAAAGAGATTATCATCAAAGGAGATTAACTATGAGTAAAATTGCCTTTTTGCTTATCCTCATGTCTCTCCTCTTCGTGAATTCCTGCTCCACAGAGCAAGAGAAAAAAAAGCAAGAAGAGCCACTCCCAGAGGAAAAACTAAAGAGCCTTTTAATTGGGAGATGGGAATTAAAAGAAGAATTTGATTTCATGGAAAAAAATCCTAAAATCAGATCAATATATGTGTTTTTTAAAGGGGGAGTCGTTGCTCATGGGGAGGAAGTGGAATGGAATGAAGAAGTGGAGCTACCCATAATGGAGTATGGCAACTGGCAAGTTATTGATGATGATAAAATACAAATTACTTTTCCCCAAAAAACAAGGATTTTGATAATTGTGCACTATCCTGACGACAGCATAAGTTTTAATAATTGGGATATTAGGGGAGAGACCCCGTACAATCCTTACCACTATAAAAAAATAGAGTAAATTACAATCCTCAAGAGAGAAAATCAAAATGGATGAGCACTATGGATTGGGTTCACGTTTTTTTAGGTGAGAATTTGAATAGAATGGATTACATGCTAATAATCGGGGGGAATCCAAGAAAAAAGGACTCAGAAAGCTTACTAAGTCCTTGAGTTATCAAGCGGGCCGTGCAGGAGTCCCTTCGATGTGCTCTCAGGGTAAACTCACCTGCGACCTACTGATTAAGAGTTGGTTCTGAACCCCTAACAACACGGAACAAGATGGAACAAGGGCAAGTAAAATAAGCGTTTTTGCATTTTGTCTTTCATCTTGTTACAGGGTGTTTTGGCTTGTTATGGTAGCAAAATGGTAGCAAAAAAGGGGTGGAACTCATTCGGGTATCCACCCCTCTTCTGGAAGTCAAATCGCCCAAAGGCGGTGGATCATATAGCACACATATACATGGATATTTCTGTATGCGTGTAGGAGTCCCACAAAAAAGAGGCAAGGCTAAAAAAAATTCCACAGAGAATTTTTGAAACCAGTTTTAGTTAGCAACAAAGGAGGAGATTAACACAATGAATGAATTTGAAGATGAAATCACCAGGTCAATTATGAAAAGAGATGGTTATGGTAAATTTGCAAAAGGTAACCAGGAGGGGGAAAAATTCCTGCAAGGAGATGGTGGTAGGCCCCCTGGCGTAAAGAATAAAAAAACCATAGCAGCTAACCAATTTGCCAAGGATGCGCTTCATATCAATCCTGAAACAGGGGAGAAAATGACTTATAAAGAGTTGGTGTATTATATCTCTAAGAAGGCTTATGAATCAGCTAGGATATTGCAATTACTCCTTGAATATTACTTAGTCCTTCGATTCATAAATTCGGTTACGAATTTATTTACTCAGGACTTAGTGCTGAGTGAGCCATTGCCCATAGAAATTCTCCCAAAATACGTCGCTGTAATTGCGAATCGAAGCACTTAGGGAAACCAACAGAGAACGTGGAACAAACCCAAACTGTATTTGTTATTCCAGGTTCACCAGTGGAAAAGCCTAATAATGATACGATTGTGGTGAAATGGGATCAGGAAAAATTACCTGAAGGTGAGGGATAGTCTATAAATAAAAGGCAGAGACCATTGTTGACCCCTGCCTTTCATTTTGCCTAAGCGAATTTGCTATTGACCGCCTCGGATGGAAATAATCAAATAACTCAAATCACCAAATGATCAATCACTGTCCCGCCCGAACCGCCCGAACATAGTTGCGGCCCGACTTACTGCGGTAGCCCACGCCGCCAACGCCGAAACCGACGTACCAGGCGCCGTCCGGACTGCCGGCGTTAGTAGTAGACGACCAATAGCCGGACGACTGGGCGTTGGAAAAAACAGGGTCAATAGCAGGATCAAGCCTGCTATAATCTACAATAGATATCAGCTCTTCTATGATTGGCAATCTCCAACCATCTCCCATCTCTCCACAATATTTTACAGCTTTCTCCCAAGTGAAAGTCCCAGGGGCAGTATCTTTCTTCCACACGAGACCAGTCTTTGTATCTGTTACAGTCCCGTCCTTATTGTCTACAAATCTGGCAACTTTAAAGGTATCCATTACCATCCTTCTTTGTTCTTATTTTCTTCCCCCACCTTTATAAGAATATGTTGTAATACTTTAGCTCTTTGAAAAAATAATTGAGAAAAAGTTAAAAAAGTACTGGCGTCGGGGAATGAAATAATGTATATAGTTCTTCAACACACTGGAGGACTATATGGATACTATTATTTTTCG